>Ga0163215_100364_pt1 | contig 86484 bp, 79 predicted proteins | sample SynspAceP_FD_185934 | JGI IMG/M metagenome (GOLD analysis project Ga0163215, IMG submission 185934) | Saline lake microbial communities from Ace Lake in Antarctica - Synechococcus sp. Ace-P (Hybrid Assembly) | ecosystem: Environmental > Aquatic > Non-marine Saline and Alkaline > Saline | place... | reverse complement strand
TAGAGCAGGCGTAGGAAATGATGGATTTCCGTCATTGTCGCGACAGTCGATTTTCGGCCGCCGCGGCTCGTGCGTTGCTCGATAGCAACCGTTGGGGGGATGCCGTAAATGGCGTCGACATCGGGTATGCCGGCGGGCTGAACAATGGCGCGTGCGTAGGCATTCAAGGACTCAAGATAGCGCCGCTGACCCTCGTTGAAAAGGATATCAAAGGCCAAGGTTGACTTGCCAGAACCGGATACGCCGGTAATGACGGTGAATTTGCCGTGAGGGATGCTGACAGTGATGTTTTGTAGGTTGTGTTCGCGTGCGTGCAGGATATCGATGCTTTGTGCCGCTGCACGAGGCTCACGCAATACCCTTTGCAAGGGCTTGCCCAATCCAGCGGCATCGGTCGCTGTCGTCACGCCTGGGCTCGCGGCCAGCGCCATGGCTTTCTCGTAGGCGATCAACGCCTGACCTGTGTGTGATTGAGTCACTGCCATCACAGCGGCTGGATCGCCCGCCGCCACTACCTCACCGCCAAGGGTGCCTGCCTCAGGACCTAGGTCAATGATCCAGTCGGCGGCGCGGATCACATCTAAGTTGTGTTCGATGATCAGTAGGGAGTGTCCGGCACCGAGTAGTTTGCGAAACGCGCGCATCAAACGAGCAACATCGTCGAAATGCAGACCCGTGGTCGGTTCGTCAAACAGGAATAAGCTGCCTTTGACCGCAAGCTTTTGTTGGCTAATCCCGCTGCGGGCGGCTTGCGCCAAATGACCGGCGAGTTTGAGGCGTTGCGCTTCACCGCCTGACAAGGTGGGGACAGGTTGCCCTAACTTGACGTATTCCAGACCCACGTCGGCGAGTGGTGATAAAGCCACTTGCACGTCACGCAATCCTTTAAAGAAGCTCAGCGCCTCTGAAACCGTCATGTTTAAGACTTGGTCGATCGAAGCGGTTCGGCTGAGGTGTTCGACTTCAACCTCTAGGATTTCATCCCTAAAACGCTTGCCATCGCAGTCTGGGCAACGCAAGTAAACGTCGGAGAGGAACTGCATTTCTACGTGCTCAAATCCGGTGCCACCGCAAGTGGGGCAACGGCCATCGCCGCTATTGAAACTGAAGGTGCCTGTGGTGTAGCTGCGTTCGCGCGCCAGTGGTGCCTGAGCAAAGAGTTTGCGGATGGCATCAAAAGCCCCGACGTAACTCGCGGGATTAGATCGGGCGGTTTTACCGATAGGCGACTGATCGACCATGACCACATCGGCAATTTGGTCGTGACCGAGCAAATGCTGATAGGCGCCTGGGGATTCAGTGGGTTTGCCCATCGCTTTGAGTAGGGCGGGGTAGAGAACGTTTTGAATCAAGGTGGACTTGCCAGATCCGGAAACGCCCGTCACCGTAACCAAACGGCCTAGCGGCAAGGAAATGTCAATGTTCTTCAAATTATTGGCAGTCACCCCTTCGAGTAGAAGACGAGGTGTATTGGCTGCAACGGGTAACGGTCGGGGGGATTCGACCCGTCGGCGTGATCCCATGTACTCGCCCGTCAGGGTGTTGGCGTTTTGCAAAGCCTCGGGCGTGCCGTCATAGACAATCTCCCCGCCGCGTTCGCCTGGGCCAGGTCCCATGTCAATCACTCGGTCAGCGGCAACCATCACCTGCGGATCGTGTTCAACCACGACCAAGGTGTTGCCGGCATCACGTAGCCGGTGCATGACATCAACGACGCGTTGCATGTCTCTGGGGTGCAAGCCGATTGAAGGTTCGTCCAGCACAAATAGCGTGTTGACAAGGGATGTGCCCAAAGCGGTGGTTAGGTTGATGCGCTGGACTTCGCCGCCCGATAGCGTGCGGCTTTGTCGATCAAGAGTGAGGTAGCCCAAACCGACGTTACACACAAACTTTAGTCGAGCGCGTAATTCATCAAGCACCAAGGTCATGGCGCCGTCCATCACAGCGTCAGCAAACGTCAGCTTAAGAAACCATTGCTCGAGCTCGTCGATGGGCAAGCACATGAGATCGTGGATGTGACGGCCGTTTATCTTCCAAAGCAAAGCGTCTGGTTTCAGACGCGTGCCGTGGCAAGTGGGGCATGGTGTGTAGCTGCGATATTTGGATAGCAGAACCCGTACGTGCATTTTGTAGGATTTGGTCTCTAACCACGCAAAAAAATGTTTGACTCCATACCATTGGTTTTGCCATGCGTTCCTGCCCCCGCGCCATTGGGGATCACCGAATAGCACCCAGTCCTGGTGCTCAGGTGGCAGGTCACGCCAAGGGGTATTTATAGAAACATTGGCGCGGCGAGCAAACTTCTCTAGGTCCAGTTGGCATTCTTTGTAGCTTGGTGTTTGCCATGGTTTGACAGCGCCTTCGGCCAAGGTCTTGCGTTCGTCCGGGATCACAAGGCCGTGATCAATGCCGATGGAGCGCCCAAAGCCGCGACAGGTTTCGCAGGCACCTAACGGTGAGTTAAAGGAGAAACTACTGGGCAAGACCTCTTGATACGAGAGGTTGCAGTCCGCGCAGTGGAGTTTGCTACTGAACCGCCAGACGATCTCATCGCTACCATCGGCACCGATGGCGTGCACAGCCAGCCGACCTTGACCCATACGAAGCGCTGCGTCTAGTGCCTCTGCCACCCGTTCGGATTCGGCAGTGCTGAGTCGAAATCTATCTTGCACCACATCGATGATCTGGGTGTCTCTTTTACTGCCTGCACGGGCAGTCCCGTGAACCCGTGTGTAGCCCTGTCCCTGAAGGAATCCTGCGACCTCTTCTTCTGTGAAGTTAGCGGGAATGTCGACGGCAAAGGTCACCACCAGTCGTGGATCGTCATGCTCGGCGCAACGCCGTGATAGCGATTGTGCAATGGACTGGGGGTTGTCGCGAGTGACCGGTTTGCCGCAACCGCGGCAGTGCAGCGTGGCTGCACGCGCAAAGAGTAATTTTAGATGGTCGTTGACCTCTGTCATCGTGCCAACGGTGCTGCGTGAATTGCGCACGGGGTTGGTTTGGTCGATGGCGATGGCCGGCAAAATGCCCTCGATGCGCTCAACCTGGGGTTTGTCCATGCGATCTAGGAACTGGCGCGCGTACGGAGAAAACGTCTCCACATAACGGCGCTGACCCTCGGCATAAAGGGTATCAAAGGCCAATGAGCTTTTGCCGGAGCCGCTCACGCCTGTAATTACCGTTAATTCGCCCGTCTTAAAGCTGACGTCGAGGTTTTTAAGATTGTTTTGCGTTGCACCAAAAAGATCGATTGAGGATTTCATGCTTGTTGCCAATGATTCGCAGGGATCGCGGTAAATGAAGTACTATAGCTTTGTTCTGTAAGGAGATACTCATGTCTGAACGTAAACGTGTGCGCCGCAACACGCTAGAGCGCCGTTGTCTTGGTAAAGCATTTAAGCGGTTGTTCGCTAATGCGCCTAAAGGTGTCTTTAAGATGCTTGAGAAAGTCAAGCGCGCTTAATTACCTTGCTTGGTCGCCTTGCCTAAGTAGCTATGTTTAGTGCCGATCTTAAGTGCAGATCTCAAGTGCAGATCTTTACTACCGTTTTTAAATATCGCCCTTAAGCAAGTCACCTAAGCACAGCGCCTCTCTGCGAGACGATCGAAATAATAAAAAACCGGCCTTTGCCGGTTTTTTATTGGTATCAGCGACCATCACATCAGGTTTTTTAGAAACGACATCTCGAAGCGTATTGCCGTTCAGAACCACCGTTTGAGAGTGTAACGGCACGGTGTGCGTCACAGACCGAGTACCCCCATATTCGCGCGCCATAGTCCCCCACTTATTGTTATCAGCGATTTTCGATCGAAAGTTTCGTAAAATCAAACCCAAGGAAAGCTAAGTAATAGTCGCAGGGTGCTTTACGATGTGTGTGTGTGGACTTTTTATTGAGGCAGACAGAAAAGCAATGGCAGGATTGTTTATGAAAGCATTCTTTTGATTCGCAGGGTTTCTGATCGCACGGACCGCCACGCGCCTCGTTTTCAGGCGCTAGATTTGACGGCGTACGGCATTGTTACCGTTCAAGCGACTGATCGTCCTCCATCGCCCAAGCGGCACTCACGTCAGGGTGGGGCCTTGGCAGTCGCCATATTGGCGCATCTGTTGCTTTTGGTAGGCCTATGGTCTCTTCAATCTTTGATAAGTCGAGAGAGGCCTACGGATGACGCCCTGACAGTTGAGTTGTTCTCATTTGCACCCGAATCCGCCCAAGCGGTTAACGAATCCTCGAACGATGGGTTAACGGGATCGCCTATACCACCCATCCCTGAGCCAGAGCCCGTGCCGCAATCACTGCCCACGCCCAAACCTACTCCAGAGCCTCTGCCTGAGCCCGAGCCCGAACCGATACCAGAACCATTGCCGGAACCCATACCCGAGCCAATACCGGAGCCTGAGCCAGAACCCAACCCCGAGCCGATACCAGGCCCAATGCCGGAGCCAATACAGGAGCCTGTGCCAGAGCCAGAGCCGACACCGCCACCAATAGCCGAAACAATACCTGAGCCCGAGTTGCCAATCGAGCCCGAGCCAATACCCGAGCCTTTGCCTCTACCCGAGCCTTTGCCTCTACCCGAGCCTTTGCCTCTACCCGAGCCTGAGCCAGTACCTGAGCCTGAGCCAGTACCCGAGCCTGAGCCAATACCTGAGCCTGAGCCAGTACCCGAGCCTGAGCCAGTACCTGAGCCTTTGCCTGTACCGGAGCCGGAGCCAGTGCCTGAGCCTGTGCCTGTACCGGAGCCCGAGCCGATACCTGAGCCAGAGCCAGAGCCTGTGCCGGAGCCGGAGCCGGAGCCGGAGCCGGAGCCAGTGCCTGAGCCGACACCCGCACCGACACCTGCGCCTGTGCCGGCGGCAGAGCCTGCGCCCGAACCGATTCCCGAACCGATTCCAGAGCCAGCGCCTGCAACCCTTAGGGGCGAGTCGGGTCAGCAGGACAGCGTGGCCGCTACGGCCAGAACCGCAGCGAGTTATGACGCGGGCTATCTCAACAACCCAGCACCCCGATATCCCATTCGGGCGTTTCGTGACCAGGCACAAGGAACGGTGATTGTTCGCGCCCAAGTGTTGCCAACTGGGGAGAGCGGTACCATCGAGCTACAGGAAAGCAGCGGATCTGAACTACTTGACGAAGCGGCGATCAAAGCCATTCAGGGATGGCGCTTTAAACCGGCGACTGAAGCAGGTGAACCTGTTGAGCAGTGGGTAAGCATTCCGATCACCTTCCGTTTGACGCAACGGTAGTTCTCCTCTTGCGCGTGGCGAATCGCCGTAACATTGGGTTGTGGACTGGTGGGGGATGGGAAAGCTAACGTCTGCTGCTTGGTGTGGTCTGCTGAACGTTTGAGTTGAACGCCGTCTGCTCTTTTAATAACGAGCGCGTTGGGGCAGTAATGCTAGGGTTGATGAGAGTTGGGGTCTTTTTTTTGATGACGGTGTCGTTAGGTATGGCCGCCCAAACAACGTCATTATCAAACAGTGAGAGCGCCACGGCTAGCGCACAGCCTTCTGTGCCAGCGGGCGTTTGGATTAAAGATGATCGACCAACCCCTCTTGCGCAAAAGGCCCTTACTATTTTGCAGGCGGCCGACCAAGAGGGCTTAGACCCACGGGACTACGAGGTCACGGCCTTGGCGTCCCAGCAACAGGGTCTGAATGATTGGTTTGGTGCTCGCGCTGAGCAAGCGCAAATCCACGACGTCGACTTAACGCGGTCGATGTTGCGTTATTTGAAAGATGTGGCGCTTGGCAGGGTTAGCGCCCAGAGTGTTCACCACGATTTCGATCAAAGTTCACAACGAGATTTTGATCCCGTGTTGCATTTGAACAAAGCCTTAAATGCGACCACAGAGGGCAGCACTTTTGAGGAAGTCATTGCTCAGGCAGCCCCCAATTTCCCGCTATATCCTGCGTTAAAGTTGGCACTTGCACAGTATCGACTGCTGATCAGTGATCCCGCTTGGGATCAGCCGCTAACTTTGCCAGAAGGTAAGAAGTTAGAAGAGGGTGATCGTTATGAGGATATCGATCGATTGCAAATCAGATTGCAGCGTTTGGGCGATGTGTCGTCGATTGAGTTGGTCGAGACCTATGAACAACGCTTGGTGCAAGGTATTGAGTCGTTTCAAACGAGGCATGGCCTGTTAGTCGATGGTGTGCTCGGCCCTGAGACGCTGGTAGCCCTGAATGTGACCCCAGCCGATCGAGTCAAGCAGATCGCGCTATCCATGGAGCGATTGCGGTGGACGCCACTGCAGCAAGGCGATCGATTGATCGTGGTGAATATCCCTGGATTTAGGCTTTACGCCTATGAGGTAGATGCTGAGGCACAGTTGAACATCAAGGTTGAAATGCGCGTGGTGATTGGACGCTCGTTAAATCATCGCACCCCAATATTTGATGAAGACATGCAATTCATTGAATTCAGTCCGTACTGGAATATCCCCATTTCGATTGCACGGTCAGAAACGATCCCCGCGATCGAACGAGATCCGGCATACATGGCAAAACAAGGGATGGAGTTTGTCGACCGAGAGGGTAATGTGCTGCAGGGTGCGACCCCGGAACGTTTGCAAGCAGTTCGCCAAGGTGCACTCCGAATCCGACAGCGACCTGGGCCGAGCAATGCCTTGGGAGACATCAAATTCATTTTTCCCAATAATCAAAATATCTACATGCACCACACGCCAGCGACGCAACTGTTTTCTCGAACGCGGCGCGACTTCAGTCACGGTTGTATCCGACTAGAGGATCCCGTGGCATTGGCTAAATTCGTATTAGAGAGCGACCCGAAATGGACTGAAGCGGGAATTCGCGAAGCGATGAGCGCCGGTCGTTCGCGAACCATCAAGTTAAGTACACCGCTGCCTGTATTGATCGGCTACAGCACGGTGCTTGTTCGTGACGGTGTGGTTTCGTTTTATCCTGATGTATATGGCCATGACCAACTTCTTGCGCAAGCGCTAGAGAAGGCAAAGGATCTAGAATGAAACAAACGCATTCATGACTGAGGAGGTTTTGAGTATGTCGAATCAGCGGATTTTTCGGGTGCGACGCTCCCTGTTGCGTCTCAGCGGATCGCTGGTATTTGCCGCAGCGAGCGCCCCTGCCATAGCCAAACTAACCATGCCGGTCAAAGCGATTGGGCGTGACGCCTACATGGCTCACTTGCATACGGCTGAGAAAATCGATGTGGTCTATGCGGTCGACAATCAATACGTCGATCCCGTGCTGGCGAAATTGAATCATTTTCTGCGCGATCATTACTCTCACGAAGTCGGTGTGATGGACCCTAGGCTTTACGACCTGATGCATCAAATTCGTCGTGATTTGGGTGCACGGGGAGCCTTTGATGTGATTTCCGGTTACCGAAGTCCGAGCACCAATGAGCGTCTGAGAGTCACAGGGGGCGGCGGTGTCGCCAAGCGTAGCCTTCACATGGACGGAAAGGCCATTGATCTGCGATTGCCTGGGGTGCCATTGAGTGAATTGCGAGACGCTGCGATTGCCCAGCAGCAGGGGGGTGTTGGCTACTACCCTCGTGACCAATTCGTGCACATCGACACAGGCAAAGTGCGTTTTTGGTAGGCCTTGAAAAGGTCGTCAAAGCACGGCTTATTTTGGTGGCGGGTCCGTTGTTTTGCCTTGAATCCTTGCCAATAGCCAAGGAAGGCCGCGTTCAATGTTGGGTCTTACCCCAGCCTGTGTCGTGATCCGCGTGGGATCAAGCGTGCCATCCATTTGCGGCTTACCCAGGTTAAAGGAAAAAAAGTAGGCCGGCTCAAAACCCATGCGCAAATCTGTCATGTAAATATCGCCGTTGATCTCGCCCATTTTAAAAAAGCCATGCGTAAATTCAGCCAAACGCGTGACACCAGGGTGAGAAGCATGTGCCTCATACAGATCGCCACCTCTATCATGTTCAGACCAATAGACCACCGGCTCCTCATCAAGCAAGGAGTACCAGCCCTCGTGATACTGATCAGGCTCAGTCACCACGACACGCCAGAGAATGGAGTTCAGGGGCGAGGGCGTGGCAAGCAGTGGCGCCTCTGAGGAAACTCCTTCGGGTAATGACGCTCGGGCAATGTTCTGAACATGCTGTTGCACACCCAACCCCCAAACGAGATAGAGTGAGCTCAGGCTTAATCCAATCGTATTCCAGCGCCACCGTTTGCCCGAGCGAGAGATTAGACAGCCCAAAAGCCCAAGCAATAGCGGTAACGTATAGAGGGGATCGATAATAAAAATGCTACCTCGCCCAAAAGCACGGTCACTGAACGGCTGAAGTATTTGTGTGCCATAGACAGTTAGGTAGTCGACCCCGATATGGGTCATAAAAACCAGCCAAAAGGCCAATAACCATCTTTTAAAGAGTCGTTTGTCAGCGCTTAGCAAAGTCGCTGCGGCAGCGAAGACCGGGGCCAAAACAGTCAAGAATAAGATAGCGTGACTTTCAGCGCGGTGTCGCGTCATATTTAAGATGCCATCGCCAAAATCTAGCACCACGTCAAGATCAGGTGTTGTGCCGGCTAATGCGCCCCAGAGCGCTGCTTTCCAGACGGGCACACGTCTACCCATCACGGCTACGCCAACAGCCGAACCCAACGTAATTTGCGTCACACTATCCATATAATCTGCTGTGTTCTAAATAAGATCGCTGTCGGATCTCATTTGAGCAGATAAGTTGCTATCAGAGATCAGCTTAAAGTTTTAGGTCGTTAGTTCTTGACCAACCCGCCGTCGACAATCAGGTTCTGTCCGGTCACGGCACGACTCCATGGCGACAAGAAAAATAGAACACTATCGGCAAATTGAGCCGGTGTCGTCACTTCTCTGAGAGGTGTTTGATTAGCAATTAAATCAAAAACAAATTCTGGAGTAACCGCACTGGCATCTGTGGTTCGCAGAAGACCGCCCGAGACCATATTGACCGTGACGCCATCGGGCCCGAGTTCTTGAGCCGCAGTGCGGGTCAATGACAAGAGGGCAGCTTTAGCCGCCGTGTAGTCGTGATAAGGCACGATTGGGTTTTGGAATAAGTTGGTACCAATATTGATGATGCGACCAAAACGATTCTCTGCCATGGCAGGTAAGGCCGCTTGAATGGTATTAAGCGCACCCTTGACGCTACCCTCTAGTTGTTGATTAAGCGCGGCCCAAGGCATGTCTTTGAGCATGGAGCGGGCATCACCGTTGAATTGAAAGTCAACCAGCGCGTTATTAACCACCGCATTAACAGTGCGACCGAAGTGGCGCTCGATTGTCTCAAACATAGCCTTAACTTGTTCGGTGTCTGTGATATCCGCTTTGACCGCCAGTGCTTTATCGCCTAGGGCCTTAGCCAATGCTTGGGCGGCTTGCTCACTGTCGTTATAGTTGATAACAACACTTGCGCCTTCCTGTGCCGCGGCTTGTACGATATATTTACCTAAGCCACGTGCACCGCCCGTCACCAAGACGAGTTGCTCCGAAATTTTCATAACCTTCCTTTGCTTATTAGGTGACCAACATTATTCTCGGTGTCAAAGCGCTGACGGGTGTGTAGCCAGTGGTGTGACATGGATATTCATACATAGGAAAAGCGGCAACTGGCAAAGTAAATTGTGCAACTCATCGTGATCATGGGCATCAAATGTACTGACATTGTCATTCGTGGCAGTAAGCTTTCTCTTGAGCCTTGAACTGTTCGGCTTGCTCGGGAGGCATATTCAAGGGTAAATCGACAATCACCTTAACGTGATCAAGCATGGTGATTGTGCTCCTTAAAAATAACATGGTGCCCAGGAAAGAACAGGCATACAAAAGGATCGGTATTGACCCAAAACCCACGGGTTATCATACGGATTAACCTGTCATGAGGTTTTGGTGGGGCACAATACCACCTACCTACTTTGGAGATAGCCATGCTGTACGACGCATTAAAAACCATCCATCTATTATCCATCATCCTCTGGGTGGGTGGTATGACCTTCGCCCTATTTTTTGTGCGACCAGCCGTCTCACAGTTAGAAGGCCCACAACGCTTGACGCTGATGCAAGACATAATGAGTCGATTTTTTAAAACGGTCACGGTGGCTTCGTTACTGGTGCTGATTACTGGCTTTTGGATGATCGGTCGGGTCGCCAAGCAAATGGTTCAGTCGGGCGTGGGATTTGAAATGCCCTTCACTTGGTGGTTTATGGCTGTGGTCGGTACCTTGATGGTGGCTATTTATTTTCATATTCGCCTCGCCTTGTTTAAACGCTTTAATGACGCGGTTAAGTTTTCTGTGTGGGATAAAGCCGCGACTGCTTTCGCCAAACTACGGCTTTGGATATCCATCAACTTAGGGTTGGGCATCCTGATTATTGTGGTGACCTTGCTGGGTCGCTCGCTGACGTAGGTCGCTTAAAGCCGCTAAAAGTGCATGGTTGTCTTGCCAGTCTTGCCAGTCGCGTTAAAAAGCCGCTCATGAGTCGTTCCATGAGCGGCTTTTTTTATCGGTAAGCGCGTTTAACCAAAGCGGCCTGTCAGGTAATTCTGGGTCAGCTCGTGTTTTGGATTAACAAAGATATCTTCTGTCTTTCCAACCTCGATGAGCTTTCCCAAATGGAAATAGGCCGTGCGATCCGAGACGCGGGCAGCTTGTTGCATCGAGTGCGTCACCACCACGATGGTGTAGTCTTTTTTAAGACGATGCATCAATTCCTCGACGGTCGCGGTGGCGATGGGGTCCAAGGCGGAGCAAGGCTCATCCATCAAAATAACCTCTGGGCTCACCGCAATGGCTCTGGCAATACACAAACGTTGTTGTTGACCGCCCGATAGTCCGGTGCCCGGTTGATCAAGGCGATCTTTTACTTCATTCCAAAGACCGGCTTGCGTGAGGGCGGCCTCAACAATTTGGTCCATCTCTGCCTTGTTATTGGCCAAACCATGGATCTTTGGTCCGTAGGAAACATTTTCATAAATCGACTTGGGAAAAGGATTGGGCTTTTGGAACACCATACCGACGCGCGCTCGTAACTCAACCACATCGAGTTTTGGATCGTAAATGTCTTGGCCTTCTAGTTCGATTTGGCCCGTTACCCGGCAAATATCGATGGTGTCATTCATGCGGTTTAGTGTGCGCAAATAAGTAGACTTTCCGCACCCAGAAGGACCGATGAAGGCAATCAATTCTTCGGAGCCAATGTCAAGAGACACATCAGCGAGGGCTTGCTTCTCGCCGTAGAAGACATCAACATGCGCGGTACGAATACGCGGTTTGTCTAGGGATGTATTTCCGACCGTAACAAACGATGGATCGTTATAGTCAGTGGTAACAGGGTTGCTCGTGACGTTTGTGGCCATACGGATTCCTTGTTGCGGGTTTGATTCACTGGTTGTGGAACCAATACCTCACAATTAAATGTTCTTTTCAAACTTGCTGCGCAGATAAACCGCTACGGCATTCATGGTGATCAAAAAGCCGAGCAATACCAAAATCGCTGCGCTCGTTCGAGATACAAATCCACGCTCTGGGCTGTCGGCCCAGATAAAAATCTGGGTCGGTAAAGCGGTAGAAGCCGCCAAAGGACCGTCCGGAACAGCCGTCAAAAAGGCATTCATCCCGATTAGCAGTAAAGGTGCTGTTTCGCCTAAGGCTTGCGCCAAGCCAATGATGGTGCCTGTCAAAATCCCCGGCAAAGCAACTGGCAAGACATGGTGAAACACAGCCTGTTGCTTGGAAGCGCCAACGCCGAGTGCCGCTTCATAAATGGATGGTGGCACGGCTTTCAAGGCCGATCGGGTTGCAATAATGATGGTTGGCAGTGTCATAAGCGCCAAGGTTAAGCCGCCTACCACTGGCGCCGATCGGGGCATGCCAAACCAATTTAGAAACACGGCCAGTGCCAGTAAGCCGAATACCACCGAAGGAACCGCTGCTAGGTTATTGATGTTGATTTCGATGAGGTCAGTGATGCGATTTTTGGGTGCAAAAAGCTCCAAATAGATAGCCGCGCCAATCCCGACAGGAAAGCTAATCACGAAACAAATCAGCAGTGCATAGAAAGAACCCGTCAGAGCGCCAGCCAGTCCAGCCATCTCAGGAAACCGCGAGTCAGCATTGGTGAATAGCCCGGTGTTAAATCGGCTGGAAATCAAGCCATCAGCTTTCAAGCTGTTAAACCAAGCCACTTGGTCATTTTTTAAGCGTCTGAATTCTTCAAGTGTATCGGGGTTAATCAACCCTTTGGCTAGTTGATCGTAGGGGTCAGAGACTGGAACCGCAAAACTAATGGTTTTGCCTATGTCATCTGGATTCTTGACGATATAGTCCCTGAGTAAGTACTGCGCAGATGGTGTCGGAATTTTGTAGACATTGCGCTTTTCGGCTGCAGATGTCACTTGCGGAAATTGCTCGAGAATGGCTTCGTTAATGATATTGCGATAGCGCCCTTTAAACGGGTCTTCTGCCGAGACATACTCCTCACTGATATTGACGTTTAAAGTCAAGAACGACTGAGTGAAGGCGTGGTGGCCGGTTTGCACCAAGCTTGCCACCAAGATGACGAGCACACCGATGGCTACTGTCAAGGCACTTAAACCGATCATTCGCAGAACAAAATCGCCGCGCCGGCGTCGCGCGTAACGCGCACCAGACATGATTGCTTTCCAATTGGGTTTTTTCAGCGACAGACTCATGTTCAGTAGGCCTTAGTCATACATTTCGCGATACTTGCGCACGATGCGCAGGGCAAGCACGTTAAGCATCAAAGTGACGATAAAGAGCATTAGGCCCAGCGCGAAAGCCGACAGCGTCTTTGGGTTGTCAAATTCGGTGTCACCGATCAACATCGTCACAATTTGAACGGTGATGGTTGTGACGGAATCCAAGGGATTGATCGTCATGGTCGCAATCAAACCAGCTGCCATGACCACGATCATCGTTTCGCCCACTGCGCGACTGATGGCCAATAAAATACCGCCGACAATGCCAGGGATGGCAGCTGGGAACAATACTTTAAGGACTGTTTCTGATTGCGTGGCGCCCAACGCCAGTGAGCCGTCACGCAAGCCCCGAGGAACAGCATTCAAAGAGTCATCAGTGAATGAAGAAATAAATGGAATCAGCATCACACCCATCACGCCGCCAGCGGCCAAAGCCATGTTGGGAGCGGCACCAATACCTATAGCAGCTGCCGTGCTTCTGAGGGCCGGGGCAACGGTTAGGATGGCAAAAAAACCGTAGACCACGGTGGGCACGCCAGCTAATATTTCTAGAATAGGTTTAAGCACCATGCGGGCTTTTCTGCTCGCGAACTCCTTCATATAGATGCCTGTCGCTATGCCAATGGGAATGGCGAATATGGCAGCGATAAAGGTCACCACGATTGTTCCCAAGAGCACGGGCAACCAACCAAACGAACCCGAGCCGCCGAATTGGTCAGCGCGAAGCGCAATTTGCGGTTCCCAGTTGGTTCCGAGTAGGAACTCCCAAAAGGGGACTTTTGTGAAAAAACGAATCGATTCAAAAACCAAAGAAAATACAATGCCGATGGTCGTGAAGATAGCGACCAGCGAGCAGATGATCATGAGCGAAGTGATGATGCTTTCGACTGAACTCCTGGCTCTAAAGCCAGATTTGGCACGCGAGCGGCTATAAACCAACATCAGGCCGGCAATGAGCCCGACGCCAACCCACGCCAAAATCACGCTACTACTATGCAGACGCGTTAGATACTCGGCGGCTTCTAATTTATAAGGCTCGGGCGTTCCAAATATTTGGCCGCGTGAGACAGAGATGATTTCGGATAGGACCAGTGACTTTGAACCCACATCACCAGGCGTAAATGCCGTGGCGGGTAAAGAGGCCATCATGATGCTTTGGGTCACATAACCGTTGAGTAGTAACCACAAGATAACGAACAAAATAGAGGGTAAGCCTATCATCAGAAGCGCATACAAGCCGTAGGCGGTATCCATTGACAAAGGCTTATTACCGGCAGCTCGAAGACGTTTAGACTCGCGGTAGTTCAGCCAAAACCCGACGGCAGCTGCGACAATTGCCGCGAGTAATAAGTTTCCGACCATGAATCCACTCTCAGCTTACAGTGACGCCGCTATTTAGGCGCCCGGGGTAACTATCGAGGCTATGTGTAGCCTTGATAGTTCCTAACAAACTGCTTTTCTAGATACCTGCCCAGGATCTGGGCAGGTGTATGACTACTCTTGAGACTTATTTATTACATGCTGAATTTTTTGCCAGCCGCTACGTTGGTTTGCACTTCTTTCAGTCTAGCTTCTGGTAATACGGTCAAACCCCGCTCGTTGTTGTAACCACCACGAGCCAACGAATCGTCTGAAACAAACTCAGTGATAAATTCGTTGAACCCACCAATCACGCCACGGTGGGCATTTTTGAAGTATATAAAGATTGGGCGAGCAATGTCGTATTCAAACGAAGCGATTGTCTCAGGTGTTGGCGCAACACCGTTAACAGGCACACCCTTGAGCTTGTCCAAGTTCTCGTACAAGAACGAATAACCGAAAATACCAATGGCGGTAGGGTCGGCCTCTAGGCGTTGCACGATCAAGTTGTCGTTTTCACCGGCTTCGATGAAAGGACCGTCTTGGCGCATGCGCGAGCATTTGCCTTTATCGTAGCCAGCATCGCCGGTGATTACTTTACAACCATCGTGCATGGCCAATTCAACAAAGGCATCACGTGTGCCAGACGTTGGGGGTGGGCCATAGGCCAAGATGTCAGCGTCAGGCAAGTTAGGGTTGATTTGCGACCATTTTTGATATGGGTTTGCCTGCCATGTCACCGTACCACCTTTGTTGGTTGGCACTTCGGCAGCCAATGCTTTGAAGATTTCCTCTTCTGTCAATTTCATACCGTCCGGCCCAGAGCGCGACATGGCGATGGTCAAACCATCGTATCCGATCAGCGCTTCTGTGATGTCAGTGACACCATTGGCGACACACACTTCATATTCGGATGGCTTCATGGCGCGTGAAGCACCTGTTGCGTCAGGATGGGCTTCGCCCACGCCTTGGCAGAAAATCTTCATGCCACCACCAGTACCGGTTGACTCAACCACAGGAGAAGAACCGGTCTTGTTAGCAAACGACTCAGCCACGGCTTGGCTGTATGGAAATACTGTAGATGAACCAACAACGCGGACTTGGTCACGAGCATCGGCGGCGCCCATCGCACCTAAACCTGCGACGGCAAAGCCCGCAGCAATAAATTTGGACAAATTTGTTTTCATATCGACACCGTAAAGGGAGGTTTAAAAATGCGTGAACGTTTGATAACGCCACAGTCATCTTTATATCGCCGCCAGATGACAGTATTGTGACACGAGAAGAGCAATGTCGCTAAAATTAGCGACTGACTGAAATTACATAACTTGATGATTTTATTAAATTTTAAAAAATTAATCCATTTGAAGGCAATGTAAAAATATTTTTTTGTTGCGGTTGTCATAATTGTCATAGTCATCATTAGAGCCATGGCTAGATCCATAATGAGATCATCACGCAACCATATCCGCTAAGATGCAAGACAGCGTTTGAAGCCAAAAAAAGCGCACAGCGCCTGCGCTTACTTCACGGGCTTCTCATCTTAAATTTCAATCAAACATAGACTGCCGCCATGACCCCTCTGAGCCTGCGCGACCGCGCGTTTGCCCTTATACAAAAGCCTTGGTTCACCCAAACGATTTTGGGCGTGATTCTTTTTAATGCTGTGATCTTGGGATTACAAACCGCGCAACAAACCATGGTCGGTTGGCGAGAGGGCTTATATCTGCTGGATAAGATTTGCCTAGGTATCTTTGTGGTGGAGTTACTCATCAGGCTCTATGCCATGCGTCTGCGGTTTTTCAAGGACGCTTGGAGCATATTCGACTTGACAGTCATCGTGATTGCCTTGGTTCCTGCCTCCGGTCCGTTGGCGATTCTGCGCGCGTTTCGTATCCTGCGCGTGCTCAGGGTCGTCACCATCGTGCCATCCATGAGGCGAGTGGTTAGTGCCTTGCTCGGAGCCTTACCAGGTTTGGGTGCTATCGGCCTCTTACTCTTGCTGATCTTTTATGTGTTTGCTGTGATTGCGACTGACTTATTTGGCCAACCTTTTCCCGACTGGTTCGGCACGATTGGTTTGTCTCTTTACACGCTGTTTCAAGTCATGACGCTCGAGAGCTGGTCGATGGGCATTGCGCGACCTGTGATGGAACGCTTTCCCTATGCGTGGTTGTTTTTCGTGCCCTTTATTTTGGTTGCCACATTCACCATTCTTAATTTGTTTATTGCAATCATTGTCAACGCGATGCAGACTTTTTCAGATCAAGACCATGCAGAGGAAGTCGCACAAAAGCAAGCGCTCGAAGATCAGAAGTCGCAAGCACTATCTGACCAGTTGACTGCGATTGAGCAAGAGTTGCGTTTGTTGCGTGAGCAGGTGTCAAAGACTGTGAAGATACCGTAAGACCAAAGGCTCAGGAGGTGCTGCGACAGCACGTGACAATGCGCGCCATGCTTGGTTACACTCGGGACATAAAGTCACACACCGACCACACTCCCAAAAGGATGTAAAGAACTCAACGCCATGGATAAAATAAACAGCACATTAGAAAACTTTTGGGTGGTTGTGCAAAGCGTTTGGAACACTGGCGCATTGGGGCACTCGCTGACTGAAATCCTGATTGCGCTCGGTATTTTCTTGGTGTTTTTTGTGTTCAGGGTTCTGTTTCGAAAGTCTGTTATTCGGGTCATTGAGCACTGGACATCCAAATCCAACAATACGCTTGACGATGAATTGAGCCAAGCCCTATCTGCTCCTTTGCAGTTGCTATTTATTGCACTGGGTCTATTTTTTGCCTTTCAATCGATCGGTTTTGATAATGAGTTCAATACCCTATCTGACAATATCGTGCGCACGGTGGTGACGGTGTCCATCTTTTGGGCGCTCTACAACATGATCAAACCCTTGAGAGGTATGTTGCGCCGGTTAGAAGGTGTGTTGACCGCAGAAATGCTTACCTGGCTCATCACGGGTATACGTTGGGGTGTTTTGTTTTTGGGCTTCGCCACAGTCTTGCAGGTTTGGGGCATACAGGTAGGTCCGATTTTGGCTGGCTTGGGCTTGTTCGGTGTCGCCGTTGCTTTGGGTGCTCAAGATTTGTTCAGGAATCTGATCGGCGGTTTGTGCGTTTTGATAGAAAAACGCTTCAAAGTGGGTGACTGGATCATGGTGGATGGCGTGGTTGAGGGTACTGTTGAGCACATTGGTTTTCGGTCAACCAAAGTCATACGATTTGACCTGTCACCGGTTTTTGTACCCAATCAGAAGCTATCTGACAATTCGGTCACAAACTTTTCGCGCATGACTTACCGTCGTATTTATTGGAAGATCGCGCTTGAGTACCGAATCTCGCTGGATCAGCTAAAGAATATCCGCAATAAAGTTGAAGCCTACTTGCTTGAGACGGATGCGTTTGTCAATCCGCCTGCCGCGTCCATGTTTGTGCGGGTGGACGCCTTCAACACTTCTTCAATTGACTTAATGCTCTACACATTTACTCGCACCACGGTTTGGGGTGAGTGGTTGGCTCACAAGGAAGAGTTGGCTTATCAGATCAAAAGCATTGTAGAGGGTGAGGGCGCTAGCTTTGCCTTTCCTAGCCAATCGCTTTACGTTGAGAGATATCCCGAAGGCGCCCCAGAGCAATTCGTGCCACCGGTCGAGAAAAAGTAACAGCCCCGAAATACTCTTACTCTTACTGTGACTGTGACCACGACCATGACCATGACCACGACCATGACAGTTACTCGTCATGCCAAGTGACAAATTCGTCCACGTCCATGCGCGTGCTGCGATAGAGGTTTAACGAGGCCTCCATATCGGGTACGCCCATAGAAAGCCCTACCAAAAGTTTTTTATTGTTAGCCACGCCTAGTTGCTTTCGAATGGTGTCGGGATAGTTAGCTAATGAAGCTTGTAGACACACACCCAAGCCATGCCCCATGGCGCTTAAGCTCAGGGCGTGCAGGAATCCACCGATATCCATGTTGGACCAAGGACCAAGCGACTCGTCCATCCATACAAACATGGCACAAGGCGCCCCAAAAAACCGGAAATTCTCCAAGCGCAGTTGCTGTCGTTTTTCAGTGTCGTCACGCGCTACCCCCAAAGCCGAAAACCGATTGATATTGTGAGTTTTTGAGCGCTCGGCGGTTGCCTCACTCCACGCATTGGGCACAGGCACATCGGCCTTACCCGGCGCGCCAGAAGCGGCTAACTCATAGAGGATGTGGCTAAGCTCGTCGCGACAGGTGCCAGTCACCACAGAAACTTCCCAAGGCTGTGTATTCGTATAGGAGGGGCTACGCCCTGCCGCACTCAAGACGTCTTTCAGCGTTTGCTTTGAAATCGGGTCACTTTTAAAGCCACGGATACTTCGTCGTTGGCTCATGGCTTGTAACAATTGCACAATTGGCTCCACGTTCAATTCTCGATGGTATTTTGCCGTAAAGAACGATTCATGTGTTGGCGATTAATTTCTAGGCTAAGCCCCTTTAATGAGATACTCGACAGATGAGTACCTGCAAACCAAAAATCGCCATAGCCCTCGGCGCCGGTGCCGCCAGAGGTTGGGCTCACGTGGGTGTTATCCGTGCGTTAGAAGAAGCCCAGATACCCATCGATATCGTCTGTGGAACGTCAATCGGGTCAATGGTGGGTGCCGCTTACGCCTCGGGCGAGTTTGATCGATTTGAGCATTGGATGCACGGTCTTACTTTGATGGATGTGATCGGTTTGATGGACGTGACTTTGTCCGGTGGATTACTCAAAGGAGAAAAACTAGCGACTTTTTTTCAGAAAACCTTTACTGATCCCCCGATTGAGTCGCTTAGCCTGCCATTCGCAGCCGTGGCGACTGATTTGTCCACGGGCGCCGAGGTTTGGCTACAGGAAGGATCAACCGCCCAAGCCGTTCGAGCATCCATGGCCTTGCCGGGCTTGTTAACACCGGTCTTTCTTGATGGCCGAACCTTGGTTGACGGTGGACTGGTCAACCCAGTGCCGATCTCTTTGGCGCGCGCCCTAGGGGCCGATATCGTGATTGGGGTCGATCTCAATGCTGATATTTTAGGCAGACACATGTCAGCTGAAAAGGCCGAAGCCTTATCAGCTTCGCATGAGGGCCCCACGACCGAATGGTTCAAACGCGTACAGTTGGCTTTGGCTAGCCAGTGGCCTGCATTTGCGAGTAAAAAGGAGTCTGCCCCTATCCCCTCGCTGTTTGACGTCGTCGCCTCAAGCATCAACATCATGCAAGTCAGGATTACCCGTAGCCGTATGGCGGGGGACCCTGCTGACGCCGTGGTGAGTCCCTATCTGGCGCATCTGGGGTTGATGGACTTTCATCGAGCACCGGAAGCCGTGGAACAAGGTCGGTTGGCCGTTGAGCGCGCGCTTCCAAGTATTGAAGCCGCCATTGCGAGTGTGTCTTAAGCACAGGGCAGAGGTCCGGATCACAAGGCATACGCGCCAGCGTGTGCTAAAACGCTTCCCCACGAATCCGCACACTGCGCCGCCGCCGCAACTCTAACGTGATGAGTAAAGCGATGGAGATCAGTATCAGCAGCGTGGCCACCGCCAAAATCGTCGGATTGATCTGTTCACGTAGACCGGAGAACATTTGACGAGGAATCGTCCGTTGCTCAGGGCCAGCCAGGAATAAGACGATCACGATTTCATCAAATGAAGTAACAAATGCAAACAAACCGCCTGAGATGACACCTGGTCGAATCAAGGGCACCGTGATGTCCCAGAAGGCACGGGCGGGGGAAGCGCCCATGCCGACTGCCGCGTTGTAGAGTGAGCGGTCAAAGCCGGCCAAAGTCGCGGTTACCGTGATGATGACAAACGGCACACCGAGTTCGGCATGAGCGACCAGGACTACCTAGACGCAGGTGCGAGCGTGGTGACCGAGGCCGTGGATATCTTCGCTGCGGCAGACATGATCGTTAAAGTCAAAGAACCACAGTTACACGAATGTGCCTTGCTACGTCCTGATAAAATCCTCTACATCTATCTTCACTTGGCCCCGGATCCCGCTCAGACCCAAGCTCTTTTGTTGTCTGGTGCAATTTGCGTGGCCTACGAGACCATCACGGGACCAGGTGGTGGATTGCCTTTGTTAGCCCCGATGAGTGAGGTGGCGGGCCGGATGTCTATTCAAGCCGCCGCGGCCCTCGAGAAATCCAAAGGCGGGCAAGGGGTACTGCTCGGTGGCGTGCCTGGCGTGCCTGCTGGTCATGTTGTCATTTTAGGGGCTGGGGTAGTCGGTACGAACGCACTGCAGATGGCTGTGGGGCTAGGGGCACGGGTAACGGTTGTGGATAAAAACATGGATCGCTTGCGTCAACTCGACCTTCTTTTTGGCAATCGAATCAGTACGGTCTATTCCACCCAGTCTGTGATCGAGCACCTCACGCATGATGCCGATGTCATCATCGGAGGCGTTTTACTGCCGGGCGCAGCTGCCCCAAAACTTGTCACTCTATCAATGATTGCGGGCATGAAAAAAGGCAGCGTGGTGGTTGATGTTGCCATAGATCAAGGTGGGTGTTTTGAGACATCACGCGCCACCACACACCAAGAGCCCACCTTCGTGATTGAGGGTGTGGTGCACTACTGCGTGGCCAATATGCCGGGTGCCGTTGCTCGCACGTCGACACTGGCGCTTAACAACGCGACGCTGGCGCATGGGCTCGCGCTGGCGAATCAGGGTTGGCAGGCGGCGATGAGGGAGAACATTCACTTGCGGCAAGGATTGAATATTTGCCAAGGAAAAGTCACTTATCAAGCCGTCAGTGAGGCACTTGGTCTGCCTTATACCGATCCCATGACGTTATTGGCGGCCTAGCCCGTCGTGACAGCACGACCCTGTCGTTCGCTGGGTGAATACCCTGCCGACAGAGTCGTTTTGCTAGCATGGTTGAATTAATTCCAAAACAAAAAGGTGCTTATGTCAGCGGTCACTCTCCATTGGCAATTCGAGAACACCTACGCTCAGTTGCCGGCATTATTTTTTTCAAAATGCGCACCCACCGCGGTGCGTGCGCCGACGTTGGTGAAGTTCAATCACGGCTTAGCGACGACACTGGGTTTGCTCGATGAGTCGACGCAGGCGGGCGCTGCCCAACGCATACCGCTAGCGCATGAGTTCGCAGGCAACGCCTTGCCCGCAGGGGCCGAACCGCTGGCGCAAGCTTACGCAGGGCATCAGTTTGGTGGGTTTTCGGTTTTGGGCGATGGCCGGGCAGTACTGCTTGGCGAACACATCACACCAAGCGGTCAACGGGTTGATATACAGCTCAAAGGCTCTGGCCCGACGCCTTATTCGCGCCGAGGTGATGGACGCGCAGCACTTGGTCCCATGTTGCGCGAATATTTGATCAGTGAGGTGATGCATGCCTTAAATATCCCGACAACCCGTGCTTTGGCCGTTGTCAGTACTGGCGAACCCGTGTTTCGGCAAACCACAGAGCCCGGTGGGGTATTAACCCGTGTGGCGGCGAGCCATGTCCGAGTCGGGACCTTCCAATATGCCGCCGCTCGCCAGCAAATAGATAGCTTGCAAGCCTTGGTTGACTATGTTGCTAACCGCCATTACCCAGCCATTAAAGAGACCGACAATCCTGCTCTCGCGCTGCTAGACAAGGTCGTTGACGTGCAAGTTGACCTGCTTGTGCATTGGATGCGGGTTGGATTTATCCACGGCGTCATGAACACCGACAACATGAGCATTAGCGGTGAAACCATTGACTACGGCCCGTGCGCTTTTATGGACAGTTATGATCCCGGCACGGTGTTTAGCTCGATTGACGAACAAGGCCGATATGCGTTTAGTCGTCAGCCGGGTATGGCTCAGTGGAATTTGCTGCGGTTTGCAGAGGCGCTGTTGCCGCTACTAGACGAAGATGAAGCCCGCGCCATTGAAAAAGCAAAAGCATCTATTGGTGTGTTTGCCAGCCTTTATGAGCAGCGGTGGTTTGACATGATGTCCCATAAGCTGGGTCTAAGTGAACGAGCGCCGCCAGACGCTCGGGCGCGTGATCGCGTTTTAGTCGATGGCTTATTGGCTTGGATGCAGGTAAACAAAGCGGATTACACCAATACATTCCGCGATTTAAGTCAGGTCAGTCTCTCTTTGTCGGGCCTCTACAGTGATGCAGGATTCGTCCAATGGTATGAGCAATGGCAAGCTCGTTTGACGGAGCAGCAGGACCAGTCCCTCCTCACAAAAGAGGCGAGTGTGTCTTTGATGCAGCGTATGAACCCCGCCTACATTGCGCGTAACCATTTGGTAGAAGAGGCGCTGGAGGCAGGAAGCCAAGGCGACCTCACGCTATTCGATGAGCTGCTCACCGTTTTGGCTGATCCCTACACTCAGCGGCCAGGCCTATCGCACTACGAGCGACCAGACCAATCGGGGCATCCCTATAAAACGTTCTGTGGGACCTAGGGATGTTCAAATTGCAGGCTGGTTAGCTTGGGATGCCGCCAATAGATCAAATGCCTTTACCATCAAGGAAATCAATCTAAAAAGGTTGCAGCGAAATGACTGTTTCCAAAGCGTTATCTGGTGCTCTTGAGGAAGTGTTGCTGACACTGAATGTCGGTTCGTCGTCCATCAAATTTGCTATTTTTGAGCGAAAAAACTTATTTCTACGGCTCACAGGGCAAGTCGACGCGATAGGATACGAGACTGAATTCAAAGCTCGGTTAGTGATGAGTGAACAATCGTTTGAACACCAATGGGCGTCAGGCGATGCCCCAGCCGATCACGTTCAGGCCATCGATTGGGTTATTGAGTGGCTTGAGCAAACCATGAAAAACTTCTCTATCGTGGCGGTCGGGCATCGGGTGGTGCACGGCGGCCTAGATTTTGCGATGCCTGTGTTGATTGATGATGATGTCATCGCCAAGCTTGTGCAGCTTGAGCCTTTGGCGCCTCTGCACCAACCGCATAATCTGGCAGGCATTGAGGCTGCGCGCCAGGCGTTCGGACAATTGCCCCAAGTGGCCTGCTTTGATACCGCGTTTCATTGCCATCAACCGTTCGTGAAAGATTGCTTTGCCTTACCGCGTTCTTTTTACGACGAGGGCATTAGGCGCTACGGGTTTCATGGTTTGTCGTATGAGTACATCTCAGAGCATTTGCAACAGGCGTTTCCAATGCATGCGAATGCTCGCGTGATCGTCGCGCACCTCGGTAATGGCGCTTCAATGTGCGCCATGCATGGCGGTCACTCGATTGCATCTACCATGGGATTTTCCGCTTTAGATGGCCTACCCATGGGTACACGCTGCGGACAACTCGACCCTGGGGTCGTGCTCTATCTCATGCAAGAAAAAGCAATGTCGGTAGGAGCCGTCTCGGATCTGCTTTACAAAGAATCCGGACTCAAGGGACTGTCGGGTATTTCTAACGACATGCAGGTATTGGAGACTTCTGATCGCGTTGAGGCGCAGCAAGCAATTGATTACTTCGTGTACCGAATCAAACGTGAAATCGGTGCTTTGAGTGCAGCACTAGAAGGGCTCGATGCGATTGTGTTCACCGGTGGTATCGGTGAAAACTCGATCGTCATTCGCGAGAAAGTGCTGCAAGCCATGGGATGGTTGGGTATTGAGTTAGAAGAAGACGCCAACAGAGCTGGCCAAACAATCGTGTCTACAGCCCGTTCGCGTGTGTTGTGTCTGATAATACCCACCAATGAGGAATATATGCTCGCCCAACACACGCAGGCACTGATCGATCGCCTCTAGCGAGATTCTTTGAGTGCCCCTTCAATCAGTTGACGGGCAATGCTGACGTGGTCAGGCAGTTGAGGCAAAGCGTCGATGTCAAACCAATCGGCCGCCTCGATTTCGCTCGGCTCTGGCGTGATGTCTCCTGAGACGTAATCGGCAAAGAAAGCGATCATTAGCGAGTTCGGAAAGGGCCAAGATTGGCTGGTGAAATAACGTAAGTTTTCAATCTCGACTCCGACCTCTTCCTTCACTTCTCGAGCAGCACATTGCTCGAGCGTTTCACCCGCTTCTACAAATCCTGCCAAGGCGCTAAAAACACCTGGTTTGAAATGCGGGCTGCGGGCCAACAAAAATTGACCAGCCCGACGCACGAGAACCATCACCGCGGGGGAGATCCTCGGGTAGGCGTTGAGTTGGCAAGTGGGGCAGTGCATCGCAAAGTCTTTGTCATGCAATTGCGTTTCATGACCGCACCGCCCACAAAAGCGATGCGTCATTTGCCAATCGATTAATTGCGTGGCACGTCCGGCCATGGCAAATGCCTCTGGTCCAGCCACACCAAACACCTGCCGCATGGGCACCAACTGTGCCGATTCAACACCAGCGAAATTTTCAGGCAATACGTCACATTCAACCGCTAGGCACGGCAATCCTTGCCAATAACCGATTTGAATGGGCTCGCTGTGTTGACCCTGCAGAAAGGTTGCGTGCGGGAGGAAGTTCGGCCCTTGTGGATGGCTCATTTCAATAAAGATTTGCTGCTTGTGTCTAATAATCCAGTACTGTTGGTGTGGCATGATTTTCTCTAATGAAATGACGGATAAAGTTTAGAGCAGTGACTCGCTTAGTGCTTCGTTTAGTGCACCCCGTAGTGCACCGCTTAGTGCACCACGGTAGCGACCTTGGACCAAACGTTCATGATGACGACGCCCGCAATGATCAAAGCCATGCCAATCAGGGCGGGGATGTCCAAATGTTGTTTAAAGAAAAACCATCCCACCAAGGTGACTAGCACAATGCCTAGGCCTGACCAAGCGGCATAAATAATGCCAATTGGTAGTGTTTTCATGGTTAAAGCGAGGCAATAAAAAGAGATCCCGTAGCCCACTACCACCACAACTGAGGGCCAAAGGCGGGTGAAACCGTCGCTTAGCTTGAGCGAGCTTGTCGCAATGACTTCGGTGACTATCGCCAGACCGAGAATGAACCAAGTGTAACTAGGCACTGCTGTGCTCCATTGATGCGTGTTGTTTGCTTAGCCTTGTTTCTTTGCAAATATACGAGCCTGACGGCTAACTACGAAATCCATAATCAGCTTGATCCAAATGGTGGAGCCCGCAATGGCTGACCAGGTTTGGTAGGGCACTGCGAGCACGAGAATAGAGAAGATGGCATAAAGCAAAGACAAACCGGCCGCGAGATTCAAAAAGCCAGTGTACGGCGCATATTTTGCCGCGTTGTCTGGTGGGAAACCACCCGATAAAGCCACTTCAGAATAGTCTTTCTTTTTAAAGATGCGCCAAGCCCGTCGCAACCAGACGAATGAGATCGGGAATAGAGCCATAAACAAAATCCACGTCAAGGCTGTGCTGACGTCAAAAATCATGCTGTCCTCCAAAAAAAAACCCCGAGGTTTTTAGTCCGTCAGGGTTTGAGGTACCGGTTCAACCGGTACAGCACCCATTGTGGGTACTGTACCGGAGAAACGATCAGTCTAGCGTTGTTTAGGCGTGTGAGCCTGTTACTGCGCCCGAGCCACGTGGAATACGCACGTTTTCAACCATTTGCTGGATGTGCTCAGGTGGTGCTTTGGTTACCTTATCCACTGCAAAGGCCACGATGAAGTTGACACCAGCACCGATGGCACCAAAGGCTTCAGGCGTGATGCCGAAGAAGCTGTTAGGTCCACCAATAAGGTCAACGTACGAGGTCCCTTGGATGAAGAAGATGCCCTTGTGTGCAAACACGTAGAAGAGCGTCACCGACAGACCGGAAACCATACCGGCCATGGCACCACTTTTGTTCATCTTCTTAGAAAAGATGCCCATCATGATGGCCGGGAACAACGACGAGGCGGCAATACCGAACGCCAAGGCTACTGTTCCCGCGGCGAAGCCGGGCGGATTAAGCCCCAAATAGCCCGCAAGGACAATGGATAGCGCCATGGCAATTTTACCAGTCAGCAATTCCCCCTTTTCACTGATATTTGGTGCAAACACATTCTTCACCAAATCGTGGGAGATAGCCGATGAAATCGCCATAAGCAGACCCGCGGCAGTCGAAAGTGCAGCTGCCAAACCACCCGCGGCAACCAACGCAATCACCCAATTGGGTAGTAGCGCAATTTCCGGGTTGGCCATCACGATGATGTCGCGATTAACGGAAAGTTCATTACCCTTCCATCCGGCCCCTTCGGCTCTCTGCATAAATGCTGGGTCAGACGATTTATCGTTGTAGTACTGAATACGACCATCGTCGTTTTTGTCCTGCCAAGTGAGCAGACCCGTGACTTCCCAGCGTTTCATCCAGTCTGGCCGATCCTGATACACAATTGAACCATCTGCGTTAAAGATTGAGTTTGGCTCGGTAATGATGGTTGGGTTGATGGTTGTGTGCAAGTTCATGCGAGCCATGGCAGCAACTGCAGGTGCCGTCGTGTAGAGCAAGGCGATAAACACCAATGCCCAGCCAGCCGATGAACGGGCGTCAGCCACACTCTTAACCGTAAAGAATCGCATGATGACGTGGGGCAAACCAGCCGTACCGATCATCAATGACAGGGTGTAGACAAACATATTGAGTTTGCTGCCTGGCAAGGAAGTGGTGTACTCGTTAAAGCCCAAGTCTTGGACAACTTGGTTCAAGGTCACCAAGAGCGACTTACTGGTATCGGCCATGTCAGCACCTAGACCCAATTGAGGCATTGGGTTGCCGGTCAGCTGCAAAGAAATAAAGATAGCCGGCACGATGTAAGCGGTGATCAGCACGATGTACTGGGCCACCTGCGTGTAGGTGATACCTTTCATGCCACCAAACACAGCATAAGCAAACACAATGCCCATACCAATGTAGATGCCTGTGTCATTACTGACACCCAGAAAGCGTGAGAATGCCACGCCAACACCAGTCATCTGTCCGACGATGTAGGTGATCGACGCGATGAGCAAACAGACCACCGCAATGGTCGATGCTGATTTGGAGTAGAAGCGATCGCCGATAAACTGAGGCACTGTGAATTTGCCAAACTTACGCAAATAAGGCGCAAGTAAACAGGCCAAAAGCACATAACCGCCTGTCCAACCCATCAGAAACAGACTGCCGCCGTATCCCATGTAGGCAATCAAGCCAGCCATGGAAATAAACGAAGCTGCCGACATCCAGTCAGCGGCTGTTGCCATGCCGTTCATCACCGGGTTTACGTTGCTACCAGCAACGTAAAACTCGCTGGTTGAACCGGCTCTTGCCCAGATCGCAATACCAATATATGAAGCGAACGTTAAGCCGACAACCAGATAAATTGTGGTTTGAAGTTCCATGAGGTGTCTCCCTATTCTTCGTGAACGTCAAACTTGCGATCGATTTCGTTCATCTTCTTGCGATACCAGAAGATCAACGCAATGAACACATAGATGGCACCCTGCTGGGCAAACCAAAAGCCAAGTGGGTAACCACCGACCATGACCGCGTTCAGCATATCGGCGAAGAGAATCCCCGCCCCGTATGACACCAGAGCCCAAATGATGAGCACCTTTGTCAGTAGTCCCATGGTCGCGCGCCAATAGGCGTGGGAATCATGTTGATCGGACATAACACCTCCTCATGGTATCGATATTAAAATTACATAGAATTATTTTTGACTTACACAAGGAATTACATCAGAATTAATAAGGCTTGGTATTAGGGATAGTCAGTACGGCTATTGCATCGCAATATATTTATCTGGTTATCAGTAACAAAAAAAACGGTTTCTGACGCTGAACTTACATTTGCTTGCAAAACACTGACACGAAAACCCATTCGTTAAGAGAGCCAAATGTCAGAAAGGAGGCGTTATGTCACAAAAAAACCAACCAAAAAATAATAATGGCGGTGGTTTGGTAAATGGGCTGATAGACCAACTATTTACGGTGCTACCGTTTTCTGAAATGTCACGCGAATATGTCGAGTCATTTATCGAGAACTGTCAGGAACAATATTTCGAATCAGAAGAAGTCATTATTGATCCCTCCTCGGGTACCCTTAAATATCTATATTTCATTCGTCAAGGTGGCGTCTCTGGACAGCGTGAGGCTGAGTCTGGGCAACGGGTTTGCTTTGAGCTTGATGCGGGTGAAATGTTTTCTATTGGCGCGGCATTAACTAACCGCCCCGTGGCCTCTGTCTACAGGGCGCTAGGCGACACTTTTTGTTTGCTTTTCCCTGTGGCTAAGATGCACGAGCTTGGTGTGAATTCACCACCGTTTATTGAATTTTTGAAGGATCGTTTCCGGTACACCCTACAAAAATCACAGCGTGACCTGCAGCAACACTTCGCAGCCAGGGCTGCCGAGGCACAAATCCATCAGAGAAGACTGGGCTCGTTGATCACGCGCGAACCCGTTACCGTCCTGCCTGATACGCCCTTGCGCCAAGCATTGATCATCATGGATGAACAGCGGACGGGCTCTATTTTGATTGCAGATCAAAAAAATAAATTGCTGGGTATTTTGACGCGACATGATTTACTCAAGCGCGTGGTGTTACCGCAAATTGATTTAGCAGTCGAAATAGCCACCGTCATGAGCACAGATATCAAAACCTTGACCGTGGACGACACCATCGAAATGGCTGGTTATTTAATGATGCAAGCGTCCATTCGCCACATACCCATCATCGAGGATCAAGCGATCGTTGGTTTGGTATCCGAGCGCGATTTATTCTCATTACAGCGATTCTCTGTGGGGACGATTAGGGCTGCCATACTTGGCGCCACCCGCATCGACCGATTGGTTCATGCCGCTGAGAATATCCGCCAATATTCAAAAAATTTGCTCTGCCAAGGCGTCACGGGACACCGCTTAACAAATTTAGTGAGTCATTTGAACGATTTACTGACGCGGCAATTGATCACGTTGACAGCCCGTGATTTTGATATTGATTCGAGCCAGTTTTGTTGGCTTGCGCTCGGTTCTGAGGGACGGGAAGAACAGACGATTGCCACTGATCAAGACAATGCTCTGGTGCTTGCCGATGAGGCGACGGATGCGGCAATGCAACATTTTTTAGACTTTGCGCGTCAGGTAAACGAAAGGTTAGATAAATGTGGTTTTCCGTTGTGTAAAGGCAACGTGATGGCCAGTAATCCCGCCTACTGTCGACGGCAAGCTGATTGGCTCGCGCGCAGTCTAGGCTGGATCCAAGCCGGTTCACCGCAGGACTTGCTCGATGCCAGTATCTTTTTTGATTTTAGGGTGGTGGCAGGTAATCAGGCTTTGGCACGTCCACTCATAGAACAGGTCAGTCAGGCAGCAGCCGACACGCCGAGATTTGAAGCGTTGCTCGCGACCAACGCCATGAATTGGAAGATTCCCCTGACCTTATTCGGTAGCTTGGACACGACCGACAAGCAGGGGCTACAGACTCTTGATCTCAAATTAAACGGAACAGCGCTAGTGGTTGACTTTGCTCGGATTTATGCACTCGCCAGCAACATCACTGTACGCAATACACGGGAGCGGTTGGAAGCGATCGCCCAGCTGCCTCGATTTGGTCGTGCGCGCGGACAAGACTGGGTGGCGACATTCGAGTTTTTACAGACCCTCAGACTCAAGGCGCAGCTAGAGAGTGGGCAGGGCGACGACAATCCCAACCTCCTTGATGTGGGACAACTCAGCAAAGTCGATAAAATCATGCTCAAAGCGGCTTATAACGTCTGTCAAAACATGCAGCAGCGATTGAAATTGGACTATGTTCGATAAACTTATCCCCAAACGTTTCACAGACTCGGTCAAGAAACACACAGTCGTTGCGGATGAGGCACCATCGCCCATGCGCTGGGTGGTGCTTGATACCGAAACCACCGGTTTGAGTCTGTGGCGTGATCAGCTGATTTCGGTGGCAGCCGTCGCCATATATGTTGAGCCAGGACTGACAGCGGGTCGCATTTGCATCCGTGATCGCTTTGAGGCGGTTATTCGTCTTCCTAAAATCAAACACGACAAAGGCAACATCCTGATCCATCATATCGGCATACAAGCGCAAACCGGGGGAGAGGATCAAGGGGCGGTATTGACGCGATTTAGCGACTGGATTGGTAACGCCCCCCTGTTTGCCTTTCACGCCGCTTTTGATCAGGCCATGATTAACCGCGCTTATAAGAAAGTGTCGCTTACTGTGCCGCAGAATCGCTGGATTGATGTAGCCCCGCTCGTAAACTGGGTCTCGCGTGATACCAAGCACGTCTCATTGGACGATCGCATGGCGCAGTTTGGCTTGCAATGTATTGCCCGACATCAGGCGTCAGGCGACACGTTTGTCACGGCTGAATTACTGCTCATGCTCTTGCCCGCCTTGCGTGGTTCGGTCAGCGATGCGGCTGGCTTGGCGCGTCTGGCGCGAGACGCTTCACCGCCTTACTAAAGCGCCTAGGTCGCCGAATTGTCGTATTAATCGACGTACCACAGCAATCGTTGTTCTTGGTTCTATACTGACTTGTCTTAGTGCCGCGTGAACCACATGAACCACGCCAACCATGCGAACCACACCAGTTTTCTGGAAACACCTTGTCTGAGCCATCGCCAACCGCAACCGATGCGGCCTTGTCTAGCAATAAGCAACTTGCGCTAGCCATGGCGGGCGTGGCTGTGACCGTTTCCATCGTGGCCTTTGATGCCACCATCATCAGCACGATTCTGCCTCAGGTGGCTCGCTCACTCGGCGGGATGTCGTTATACGCTTGGGCTGGCACGGGCTACTTTTTAGCGTGTGCGGTCACCATCATGATCTTTGGTCGGTTGGGGGATTTGTATGGGCGTAAGCCCCTGATGTTGCTGTCTCTGGTGCTCGTTATCTTGGGGTCGGTTCTGTCTGGCCTGTCTCAAAGCATGCCCCAACTAGTGGGTTTTAGGGTTTTGCAGGGGTTTGGTGGTGGCATGATGATTGCCACTGCCTTTGCCGCCCCTGCAGATATCTTTCCTGATCCCAAACAGCGGGTGCGTTGGATGGTTTTGTTGTCGTCCACCTATGCGATGGCAAGTGGCATCGGTCCTGTTCTTGGCGGTGTGGTGACGCAGGCATTTGGCTGGCGAGCCGCATTTTTCGTGATCCCGGTGACGGCCTTGGTGGCTTTCGCCATGGTTTGGCGTTATTTCCCCCGATTGCAAGCGGCAAGAAGCACCGTCAAGCATCGGATGGATTGGGTGGGTGCCTTCCTGATGGCTGTGACGGTTGGCGCGCCGCTCGTAGGCATTGAGCTGCTCTCTTCACGAGACGCTGGTGTGCCCGTTCCATTGGCGCTCGCTGTGATCGTCAGCACCGTGGTTTCAGGGTACTTGCTTTTAAAAGTGGAGAGGCGCGTCTCGACCCCGATTTTCCCGTTGCGCGTCCTACAAACCAAACAAGCCCGATATTTGAATATCGCGTCGATTCTTTGTGGGGCGATTATGTTTATTTTGATCTACTACATCCCTTTGCAATTCCAGGACGTCTTTGGCTTTAGCCCAATAGTGGCGGGTGCGCTGATCACGCCTTTGGTTGCTGGCATGCCTATTGGGAGCATCATTAACGGCGCATTATTCCCGCGAGAAACCAATCCCCAACGTTTAATGCTTTTAGGTAGCGTGCTGCTCGGGGTTGGTTGCTTGCTAGCGCTGACATTCACGGCAAACAGCGCTGTTTGGTGGGTTTTGCTGACGATGGCATTGTGTGGTTTGGGTTTGGGCTTCCTGCTGCCAAACTTCACCCTTTTTATGCAAATGGTGGCCGATAGACAAGATGTGGGCGTGGCCTCTGCGTTGGTGCAAACCGCTCGGGCGCTGGGTAGTGCGATAGGCACCGCTCTGGTGGGCGTGGCGATCGCTGAATGGTCGATCCGATCAGGCCTACAAATTGGATTGATTGGCTCGGTGATTGCCTGTGTGATTGTTGGATGGCTATCGATCAAAATCAAAATGAACAGCTACACCAAGCCTTAGCCCCCCTGGGTCGCTCCCTTTTAAGCCGCTACTTTTTAGTAATCCCCAAGCCACCGCAATGCAATCGATGCCGTTGTGGGTGGTTATTTTTTGCTCTGCGCCACCCATTGACCCATGTAGTGGGCGGGTTCCCCCGTTTCAAATGCTGCACCAAACTCACCAATGGTGTCGTTGATGGCGTCAGTGAGCGGTAACTTTTCCCAACGGCGCATGAGACGTTTTTGTTGTTTAACCGCTTCTGGGGCCAATGCAATAAATTGCGTGGTGATCGCCTCCAGTCGGCTATCGAGTGTGTCAATCGGGACTGACTCGTTGATCAGCCCCCAAGACAGCGCCTGGTCGCTGCTGACCAGTTCACCGCTTAACAACATCCAGCTGGCGTGGGTGGGGCTAATCAATCGCGGCAAGAGCGTGGCATGAATGACGGAAGGGATGCCAACTTTTACTTCGGGCATGCCAAAGGTTGTGCCATCTGCAGCAATACGCAGGTCACAGGCCATGGCCAATTCCAAGCCAGCGCCCAAACACCAGCCCGGAATACGTGCCACGACAGGTGCCGGGAAGTGGCGCACCGCCTCACAAAGGTCACGCAAACCGCTGATAAAGGCTTGAGCACCCTGTCGATCTAAGTTGGCCATCTCTTTGATATTGGCGCCGGCGACAAAAGCCTTATCGCCTTGACCTCTTAATATCAAGATGCGGATATCGTTGCGTTGTGCCAATTGCGCCAAGGCCTCTTTTAGGTCAGCAACCACTGGGCTACCCAAGATATTCAGATGGTTTTCTGTTTGAATCGTCAGGCAGGCAGCTCCCCTGTCGTCTAGCGTGGCCTGTGCGTGTGTTAAGCGAATAATCTCACTCATTTATGTTCCCCATGATGACGGACTTGCCCAATAACAGGCCCATCGTACAATGGCGCGAGCTTGTGTTCTGCTTTCAAATCTCTCGATAAATTCCTATGATGCCTAGCCGCCGTTCGTTTGAAGCTTTGCCACTGTTTTGGATGGGCGTGGCGCTGGGCCTTGTGTTGTCTGTTTGGTATGCCTCGCAACAAATCATGGGCGGGGATCAACTGCAGATGATTCAAAGAGGGTACCTAGGCGCCTATCAGGGTGTGTGGTTAAGCGTGGGCAACACCGCTAGTGTGGTTGGAAATGTACCGGGTTCTGTATTGGCTTGGCTAGTCGGTGGACCGGTATTGATCTGGGACTCGCCTTATGCGCCCATGCTTTTCTTATTGGTGCTGCGATTGATTGGGTTTTTGTTGCTAGACAATGTGATCCGCCAAGTCTTTGATAACCGGTGGCAAGTCAGGCTGATTTTTCTGGTGCTTTGCTGGCTCAATCCATGGCTTCTGTTCGACAGCTTGCTCTACAACCCGTCTTATCTGATCTTCTGTGCGGGATTGCATTTCTGGTCCGCTTGGCAATTGCGACAGGCACCTAAACTGGTGCCAAGCTTTTTACATGTCCTGTCGATTGGATTGGCCATGCAGTTGCATTTCTCCTGGCCCCTCTTGGTTTTTATTTCTGCCTATCTGTTTTATCGAGGGGTGTTGCGTCTACATCTCGTTGGCGTGTTACTCGCGGCTATTGTCATTTTCCTCTCATTGTGGCCTTATCTGCAGCAATTGATTGCTGATCCCACGTTGGCTCAAAACGCCGATCCAGAGGCACGCGATCGGTATATAGGGTGGGGGGGTGTGCATGTATATCCCGTGTTGAAAGCCGCCATTTATTGGTTGCGGTATGGCTCTTGGGCGTTCACGGGTCAGTTGGTCAACGAAGCAACATTTGAGTGGATATCCATTTCATGGCTGCAGTGGCTGGCGGTGATGGTTTGGAGGGTCGTGCTCTATGGCCTGGCGGCCATCACGATGGTGGTGAGTCTGATTGCAAACATCTATGCATTTAAGCGCATCAAAAGTCATTGGCGGCGCTCGGCTGGGCGCGCGCCCACTGGCGAGCAATGGTTGCTGCTGTATGTTTTGGGTGCTGGGGTGGCCGCACTGATCAGCGCAGCGCTAGCCCCCATTGTCTTCAATTACTGGCATCTCACACTCATTTTTCCTTTCGCACTGATGCCCATCCTGGTGTGGTTAGTGCGAGTGTTTTGGCGGGGTGCTGAGATAACCCTTTGGCCGCTTTGCCTCGCGGTTTTCCTCACGGTGGGCATCAACGTGGTGGCACTCAATGACAGTGCGAAGTTTTCTTGGCAAGCGGACTACGCCCAACAAACCAAGGACTATGTGGGGGAGTCAATCGGCGAGCCGACGGCGCGAGAGTGAAATGGGACACATCAGAGAGTTGTTTCAACGTATTACAACGCACTGGCTTCTTTTACAGATGCGTTGCACACTGAGGCGATGACAGCCTCCAAGAAAATTCTCGTCGTCGATGATGACCTTGAGTTGCGCCAATTATTGGCGCGCTATCTCAACAAGCACGGATTCGATACGCTACTGGCCGCAGATGCGCTGGATTTAGAGAGCAAAATCGCTAAATTTTCACCAGATCTGATTGTGCTCGATCGGATGATGCCAGGACGCGACGGCTTACAGGTTTGCCGTGATCTACGCGAACGAACCGAAGACATACCCGTCATTTTGCTAACGGCTAAAGACGAAGCGGTTGACCGTATCATGGGTCTTGAGTCGGGTGCTGATGATTATGTTGGAAAGCCTTTTGATCCACGTGAACTGTTGGCCCGAATTGAAGCGGTGTTAAGACGAAAGGCGGGTCCTTCGGCGTTAAAGCCAGAGCTGCCGGATCGACCTTATCGTTTTGGCTCGTTCGTTTTCGACCCGATTCTGCGTCAAGTTTTTCGTGACAACGTCGCCATCAAGCTAACTGGCGGCGAGATCAATCTATTGCAGGTGTTGATCGAGCACGCGGGCAAACCTTTGTCTAGGGAAAGGCTGTTGGCACTGGCCCGTAATGATGACAGTGGTCAACGCCATGATCGGGCTATCGACATTGCGATCTTGCGTTTGCGTCGCGCGATCGAAGATGACCCTAAGTCACCGCGCTGGATACAGACGGTGTGGGGTTTGGGTTATCGGTTTTCACCGTGAGGCAGACGATGAAACGAACCTTTGGCTGGTTGTTGCCACGCACCCTACGGTCAAGACTGATTTGGTTGGTCTTTATCGCTGTCTTGTTAACGCAAGCCATGACTTTGTATGCACTCACCGTTTATCAACGTCAAGAATGGCAGTCAGCAACAACCAATCTATTGGTGACGAGCATCACGACCCTGAAGTCAGCGTTGCTGACGATACCGACGGATGAGCGAGCCGCGTTCGTGACGCTTGCTTCCAAAGGGCAGTGGCTACTGTTACCAAACAAACCGCCAACCAGGGCGCGCTACTTATCCGCGCAGGATCCCTCCTCTGCTATTGATGGCAGAGGGCATGCCATGCGTCATGGTCTCATGCGTCTATCGCTTCATATCAACCAAGGCTTGGGGCACCGCAACCAAATGGCGGTGAGTGCCGGCCCCACGCCTTTTTTGTATGTTTCTCTGGGTGACCAGGGATCTGCACCGTGGCTTCGGATTCCGCTTGATCGCATCAGTCCGCCAATCACCACATCGATGATGGTTTGGTGGCTGCTTGCATTGGTGGTGCTGTTACTGGTGGCTGTTTGGTTTTCATGGCACATCACGCGACCCATCATTGGTTTGGTCAAAGCGACCGATCAATTGGCCGAAGGCCACCCTCAACCGGTAATCCCTGCAGGTCCATTTGAGACCCAGCGTCTTGGGGAGCGCTTTAACGCGATGCTCCAATCGTTGCGTCAATCACGTCAAGTGCAGCAGACCTTGCTAGCGGGGCTGCCCCACGATCTAAAGGGACCGCTATCGCGCATGGCGCTTCGCATAGAGATGAGCGAGGATGAGGAGTTAAAGGCCGGTTTAGGACGTGACTTGAAGGATATGCAACGGATGGTGGAGCAATTTCTTGACTTCCTGCGAGGGCAAGACACCGACCGATTGGTAATGAAACCTGTGCGGCTTGATCAATGGCTGCCACAGCAAATACTTGACGAGCAACAATTGGGTAAGCCGATTACGGTGAAAGCGAAAGGGGCACTGCCGCCACTGCCGATCAAAGGCGATTCGGCTGCACTGTCGCGTCTCTTGGCCAATCTCATCGATAACGCACTCAGTCATGGCAAGCCCCCTGTGGTGATTGATTTGTATCGGCAAAATGCCGAAGCGGTCCTTTCTGTTGGGGATCATGGGCTTGGCATTGCGCCCGTGGATTATTCGCGCGCAACAGAGCCCTTTGAACGCTTAGATGAAGCTCGAACACGGACCGGTAGCGTGGGTTTGGGATTGAGTTTGGTCAAGGGTTTGGCCCTAGCGCACGGGGGCCGGATCGAATTATCGCAAGCGCCCGAAGGCGGCTTGCTGGTTTTGGTTTTTTTCCCGCTCGATACCGCATCGGACGCTCAAAAAAGGTAGCGATTAGGTATCAAACGGGCAAGTTCACAAGTAAACGGGAAAGTTCACAAGTAGACTAGGGTTCAGTTGCGGTGCTGTTTGGAGTGGCTGTGGTCTTCATCATGACCACCATGCCCCCCTTTACCGCCATGACCACCATCACCACCATCACCGCCAGTGCCTGTGTTGCGGGCCATCGCTTCTCGCCATTGGCTTTGTTGCTGATCATTCAGGCTATCCCAAAACATCAACCATTGCCCTTGGATTGATTGTCGCGCCTGCTGCCTGGCCTGCATACGTTGGTTTTGTTGTTCAAACATTTCCCGCATGCTGAAGGTTCTATCGGGTGATGCTGACTGACTGTCGGCGCGCATTTGCTGACGATTGCTTCTCATGCCCTCACGCATCGCCGTGGTCGCTGTTTGTGCTTGGACCAGTGCTTGTTTCTGCGTTTCGGTGAGATCTAGTTCGGTTACCATCTCGGAGGACAGGCGCAGCGGTGTTGCCTGACGACTGCCACTTTCGCCGTGTGCCTGTTGTTGCATCATGTGTTTGGAAGACTGTTGGCAGTCATCGCTGCCGTTTTGTTTGGCCCCATGGGCAAGGGCGCCTGTGCTGAGAATGGCCAATGATAGGCCAGCAATCATGGGACGAAGATATTTGGTTTGTTTCATGAGTCACACTCCTTGTAAATGACAACTCTATTGTGTGTTTAAGTCAGTTACCAGTGTGTTTCTAAGTTAGTTAAGATGTTTCAGTTGATGACAAAGGGACTGCCCCTTTGTGTAGCCTATTAATTTTTTGGTGATTGCTCACGTCTAGGTTTGACGCCATTTTTATTCAAAAGCTGACTGTTGTCGGCGGGGTTCAATATGTTGGTTACTGTTTTCTTTTTTGCCATCGGATTGCTGTTGTTGCTCCTGGGCGCTAGCGCGCTCGTGAGCGGCGCCTCCAAGTTATCTCTATCGTTCGGCGTTTCGCCTCTGGTCATTGGTTTGACGGTCGTGGCGTTCGGTACAAGCGCACCCGAAATGGCCGTGACAGTCGGCGCGGTCTTAGAGGGCACGGGAGATGTGGCCCTAGGCAACATTGTTGGCAGCAACATTTTTAATATCCTGGTGGTGCTTGGGTTGAGCGCCATGGTTATTCCGCTGTCCGTACACACACAACTGATACGGCAGGAAATGCCCATTATGTTGGGTTCTGGGATTATTTTGCTACTGATGAGTTTGAACGAGGTGATCTCACCGGTCGAGGGTTCGGCCTTATTGGCTCTGCTCATTGTCTACACGGTGTTTTTGATTGTTCAGGCCAAACGGGCACCAGGACAGGATTCACATGAATTCGACGATGAAATCAAGCCTGCTGATTCAGGTCAACTGCTGTCGCGTTGGTACGTGCAAATGCTACTGGTTATCTTGGGACTGGTGATGCTTGTACTGGGATCGTACTGGTTAGTTGAGAGTGCCGTCGTGTTTGCGCGCTATTTTGGATTGAGTGAGCTGGTGATCGGCCTGACTATTGTTGCGGCTGGCACATCCCTACCAGAGGTGGCCACTTCAGTGGCTGCTGCTATCAAGGGCGAGCGTGACATGGCGGTGGGAAATGTGGTTGGCAGTTGCATTTTCAATACGCTCGGTGGCATCGGCTTGGCAGGGATTGCAGCTGGCCTGCCTGGACTGGCCGTGGCACCATCGGCCCTGAACTTTGATTTGTGGGTGATGTTGGCCGCTTTTGTGGCGTGTTTACCGGTTTTTATTTCTGGTCGCGAGATTGCCCGTTGGGAGGGCGGTTTGTTTTTTGCTTACTACATCGCCTACGTGGCCTATTTGATCTTGCGCTCGCAAGATCACGAGGTATTACCTGTGTTTTCTACGGCCATGTTGAGTTTTGTGATTCCACTGAGTGTGGTGACCTTTATCGTGATCACCTGGCGCCAGAGAAACGGCACACCCGGTCAGCGCTAGAACCACGACTATTCGGTCTGGTTTTCATCTTTGTCTCCCAAGAGGGGCCGTCTCCGTTATTGAGAGCTACGGCCCGGTCAGAAAGGTAAAGGTCCCTCTTGGACTTAATCAAACCGGCTTAAACTGCCTCAAACCGGCTCAAACCGGCTCAAACCCCAGCGCGGCTCGGAAGCGGTTTTTGACAAAGACACCATCGCGTGTCGGCAGTGCCCTTGGCACGTCATCTGCCTTGACCTTCACCTGAAAAACAGTGGGTCCGCTTTTGGCGCTGACTGCACGGGCGACGTCGCTGACTTGCTCAAGCTCGGTTAGATGTGAGGCATGTGTGATGTTGCAACCTTTGGCGACACTGACCAAGTCTGTTCCCAGACTGGTGTGGCTGCGTTGCATCCCCGTTTCACCAAAATGGCCGTTATCGAGGATCACAATCGTCAGGTTTTTGGGTTGGGCGGCACCGATCGTCGCGAGCGAGCCCATTCCCATGAGCATTTCACCATCACCCGTGAGCACAATCACCTCACGCGAAGGTTGTGCGAGAGCCAAGCCCAGTCCGATGCTTGCAGCGCCACCCATGGCGCCCCACATGTAGAAGTTTTCTGGCCGATCACCCGCGGCGAAGAGATCGTAGTTAGAGGAGCCAAGGCCTGGAATGACCAAGGCATTGGGGCAGTGTTTCATCAGTTGAGCGACGAATTCACGTCGGTCAATGTTTGCGGCAGATGCCGTGGGTTGGTTCATGTGTATTCCTTTTTGCGTGTGGGATTGATGTGAGGATTCACTCCGGCCAATTGAGCAGGCCCCATCAATCTTTGATCCATTTCTTACGACCGATCAGTCGTTGGGAGATCAGCACGGCGATTTGCTCGCCAGCGACAAACGCCGAGTCCAAGGCGGCGTCGACGACCTCTTCAACCTCATCGGGGTGGGTCACGCGCACGACTCTAAAACCCATGGCTTTGAGCACCCCTTCTGTGGCTTGGCTCATTGGCGTTTGCCAGGCATTGAATTCAGCAAATTCGCCGCGCATGGTGATCAAGGTTAGAAACGGAATGCGACAGCTATGCAACAAAGAAAACATATTCACACAGTTGCCCACGCCACTGCTTTGCATCAGCAGGACACTGCGCTGACCACCGAGCCAAGCGCCACAGCCAAGCGCCACGCCTTCTTCTTCGGTGGTGAGCACCACGGCATTCATGTCAGGGTCATCGTGGCTGCGGTTGATCACATGGGCGTGGCCGGCATCAGGTACGTAAGCCACTTGTTTGACATTGCCGCGTTTGAGTACTTGATAAATCGATTCTTTCCATCCAGCGACGGCGGTATCGTTATCGGACATAAAGGCATATTCCAGAAAAGTTAAAAATAGATTGAAAAATTAATCTCTGTTGTAACGCACAGTGGGACCAGATGCCAGTGATTGGCACGCCAGTAGCGGTCTCTGTGAGCTAAGACAATTCAGGGTCAACGCTTGTTCGGGCTTTAGGGTGTTGCCCTGGCGGTTCGGGTCGCTTGGCTAACCAGAAGATCAGCGCCCCAAAGATCGCTAGGCCCGACAACACGTTAAAACCGAGCACATAGTTGCCGGTCATGTCACCAAGAATACCAGCGAGTAGGGGGCCTATGCCTTGACCGAGGGCGGTGATCATGGCCGACAGCCCTAGAATCATGCCAATCGCTTTGCGGCCAAAGTAGTCGGCTCGGATGGCCTGCATGAATGGACCTCGCAAGCCCCAAGCCAACCCGTGCGCCACAGCAAAGAGCACCAAGTCAAAGGTTCCCTGGGCATAGGTGAGGGCAATCAACCCGGTGGCGTGTAGCAACATACAAGCCGATGCCACGAGTCGCTTTTCAAACTTGTCGCCCAAGTAACCGCCGAGCAGCACCCCTGCGACCTGGAACATGGTCATCAGCATGATGTAGACCGATCCTTCAGCGATGCTGTAGCCCAAAGAAATCCGCATGTGATTGATGGCATGGGTATTAACGGCCATCACCACGACCAACGCCAGGCCGTGCCCGGCCGCAAGCAGCCAGAATGCACGTGTTCGAATGGCTTGTGCGGCGGTGAACTCGGGTTCTGGGGTGAGGTCCTTGGCGCCGGCTTTTTCTGCAGCGGCCGCGGCGGCCGCCTGGGCGGCATGACCATCAACCACATCTCCAAAATCTTCTGGCCGCCGTCTGAAAATGCTCGCTAAGGGATAGCCGATGAGGATGGCAGCAATGCCGCTGCCCATGGCCGTGGGTCGCCAACCAAAGATCTCAATTGAACCCGCAATAATAGGTACAAAAACTCCACCGAGAGCAAAGCCCAAGCCAACATAAGACAGCGCACGGGCCCTTTTTTTCTCAAACCACTGAATCACGGCAACGTTTAAGGGGAAGTAGCCTGCCATTGAGGCGCCGACAGCAATGACAGCAACGGCTAGGTAAAAGCCAAGTAATGAATCAATTTGACTCATAAAGATAAAACCGCTGCCGAACATCAACACACCGATCTTGATCACACCCTTGGCGCCAAATCGATCAAGAAACCAGCCAATGAGCGGACCGAGCAGGGCAGCTTCAACCGATAGCATGGCCGATGCCGCAGACAAGGAGGTCTTGCTCCAACCTTGCTCGACCGTCAAAACCGCGACGTAGGCGCCAAACGCTTGGTGCAGCAGCATGGCCTGAAGGATTTGCAGCGCCGAGGCTGCCATGACCATTTTCCAGCCGTAAAAAATTTTCATCTCTGCTCGCGTTTAAAAGCACCATGCGCGAAAGAGGTGTTAGTTATACGGTCTGCTAGCTGCCAAGGTTTTGTCCCGTTCGAGGTCAGTAAGCACCGAGCTGAGTGCCCATGCCACAGCGTGTCAATGCTTCGAGTGCATTGAAACCGAACGCGGTTTAAATGTCGTAAAGAATTGCGCAGTTGCATCGCAAATATTGAGCCGGGTAAAAAACGGGAGGGGGAAACGAAAAGGCATCTTAATACACGGCGCCCCTTGGTAACACCGACCGGCAGACGATACGTAATAAAGAGTGGTTACCCCAAGGCGGGGGCTAAATCAACACTGATTTGAAGCCGATGCCCTGGGGGTATGTTTTAAGCCCGTCTAAACCGCATCCAGGGCCTGCGCCAAGTCCGCTTCAAGGTCACTGATGTGTTCAATGCCAAGTGACAGACGGACCATGCCTTGTGTCACACCCGCTTGTTCTAGCTCAGCTGGGTTGAGTTGGCGGTGAGTCGTTGAGGCGGGGTGGGTGGCCAAAGATTTGGCATCGCCAATGTTGACCAATCGCAAAAAGAGTTGGAGCGCATCCAGAAAGCGGGCGCCGGCCTCGATGGCTTTGCCCTCTGGCGCCTTAAGGCCAAACGATAGAATGCCAGAGGCACGGCCGCCCATTTGCTTTTGTGCGATGGCATGGTCGGGGTGATCGGGTAGACCCGCGTAATGTACCCACTCTACTTTGGGATGCTTTTTGAGGTAGTGCGCAATCGCGAGGGCGTTGTCGCAAATGCGATCCATGCGTAGCGCTAATGTTTCAATCCCTTGAAGGATCAAAAAAGCATTAAAAGGAGAAAGAGCCGATCCCGTATTGCGTAGCGGCACAACGCGGGCGCGGCCAATAAACGCAGCGGCACCCAACGCTTCGGTATAGACAACGCCGTGATAACTCTCATCAGGTTCGTTCAGGCGCTTGAAACGCTCTTTATGCTCTGTCCATGGGAATTTACCGCTATCAATAATGGCACCTGCCACGGTGGTGCCGTGACCACCCATATATTTGGTGAGAGACTGAACCACAATATCAGCGCCGTGTTCGATGGGGCGAAGCAGGTAGGGACTTGGGACGGTGTTATCGACGATGAGCGGAATGCCGTGGTCGTGAGCGACCTTAGCCAAGGCGGCGATATCAGTGACGTTGCCCAATGGGTTACCGATAGATTCGCAGAAGATAGCCTTGGTTTTTTTATCAATGTGTGGAATGAAGCTTGCGGGGTCGCGGGAGTCTGCGAAGCGAACCGTTAGGCCTTGTTGCGGGAAGGTATGCGCAAACAAGTTGTATGTGCCGCCGTATAAGGTGCTTGCTGAGACAATATTGTCGCCCGCTTCGGCGATGGTTTGAATCGCATAGGTGATGGCAGACATACCAGAGGAGACGGCTAGGGCGGCGATACCACCCTCTAGGGCGGCCACGCGCTGCTCAAGCACATCGTTGGTGGGGTTCATGATGCGGCTGTAGATGTTGCCTTGCACCTTGAGATCGAAAAGATCGGCGCCGTGTTGCGCGTTGTCAAAAGCATAGGCAACGGTCTGATAGATAGGGACAGCGACCGATTTGGTCGTGGGGTCGGCTTTAAAGCCGGCGTGCAGGGCGATGGTTTCAAACTTCATGTCAGGCCTTTAGAGTGTTGGGTGTGCCCCATTTATGGGTCTGTACATAACTGTACTGAATTTAGACTAGCATTCAAAATAGATGTTGGTAATGAATTAATGAGTGAGTGAATGAATGGCGGTCATGACCGCCATGACTGTTCAACGTGTGGCAGAAATAATGCCACCGTCCACCACAATCGTTTGCGCGGTGATGTAGCGACTTTCATCTGCAGCTAGGAATAACACGCTGTTGGCCACATCCCAAGCGTCACCCATGCGTCCCATGGGGACTTGTTTGTGCCGATGAGCAACAAAACCCTCATAGTCGCCCTTGGCATATTTGTTCGCCAACCGTTCAACAAGGGGTGTGAACATCAAGCCGGGAGCCACACAGTTCAGGCGAACACCACGCTCGGCATAGATAATGGCTGTGGTCTTGGTGAATTGCATGAGAGCGGCCTTGGCCGCGGCGTAACCGACTTGCGGCTTACCGATATAGCGATAGCCGGCCACTGATGAAATGTTGACCACCGAACCGGCGCCTTGTTTTTCCATGATGGGCAGGACGTATTTGCAAGTTAAAAAAGCCGACGTGACGTTGACGTCTAATTGCTCGGCCCAGGTCTGTTCGCTCATCTCAACTGGCCCACCGGGTTCAGAACGACCAACGTTATTGATCAAGATGTCAATACGACCATATTTCTCAATGCATGCATTGACCATGCGTTTGACGTCTTCGGGGTCGGTGACATTCGTTTTCATCACCTCGGCTTGACCGCCTTCTTCTTCAATCAGTGCTTGGGTGGCTTGGGCTGCCTCAAGATTCAAATCCACGCCAAACACTTTGGCGCCTTGGCGGGCGAGCAGCACCGAAATGGCTTTGCCGTTACCCCAACCTTCCTCTAATGTGCCGCAGCCAGTGACCAAGGCCACTTTGCCATCGAGTCTTAACATTTGTCCCGCTCCTTAATGTCTTTGCACACCACGTGCCAACAAACCCCACGCCTAGAATGTAAACCAACGGCGTGCCGACTAGGCAGCGGTTGATGAGGGATTTACTTTGCCATTAAATAGAAAAACGGCTATCGGTGCTCAGCACCGATAGCCGTTTGCCTTAATGCAGCGTTCCGGCACTGACTACTAAAACCTGCCGAACGTGACCACCATCATGGATGAGTCAATTGGCATTTTCCAGTGCGTCAGCTTGGATTTCGGCCGTCGTTGGGCGACGGATGCCACGGATCAAATCCTCCACAGTCAATCGACCGACCTTCTCGCCTTTTTTATCGGTAATGACGAGTTTGTCACCTGCTGTTTCAGCAAAAATTTGCAGGGCTTCCTCGATAGTGGTGTTGTTTTTGATGATGGGACCCACATCGCCTTCTTGGAAGGGTTCCATGATCGCGCGCACACGCAAAACGCGAGCGCGGTTGATGTCTTTCATGAAATCGGCAACATAGGTATCTGCGGGTTTCATCAAGATGTTTTGTGGGTCATCGGTCTGGATGATGGCGCCGTCACGCAAGATGGCGATGCTGTCGCCGATACGCAAAGCCTCATCTAAGTCGTGGGTGATGAAGACGATGGTCTTTTGCAACTCATTTTGCAGGTCGAGCAAGATGTCTTGCATTTCGGCACGGATCAGCGGATCGAGTGCCGAAAACGCCTCGTCCATCAAGAGGATTTCTGCATCGGTAGCCAAGGCCCTCGCTAACCCCACGCGTTGCTGCATACCGCCCGATAGTTGCCCCGGGTAGTGGTCTTCAAAGCCCGATAATCCGACGCGTGCGGTCCAGCGAGCCGCCGTTTCACGTATGGTTTTTTTGTCTTTGCCTTGGTTCTCTAACCCATAGCCGACGTTGTCCATAACCGTGCGGTGGGGAAAGAGTGCAAACCGTTGAAAGACCATTGAAACTTTAAAGCGTCGCAGCTCGCGTAGCTTTTCTGCGTTTAACTGCAAAACATCCTGTCCGTCGAGCAAAATTTCGCCTTCGGTTGGTGCAATCAGACGGTTGATATGCCGAATAAGGGTCGATTTACCGGAGCCGGACAAGCCCATCACAACCTGTATGCGGTGACGCTCCATGTCGAGGTTGACATCACTTAAGCCAATCACATGGCCCGTTCGATCTAAAAGCTCATCTTTGCCCATTCCCTCGTGCACAAGCTTCATGGCTTTTATTGGGTCTTTCCCAAACACCTTATACAGGTGTCGAATAGAGATAATCGTGTCAGTGCTCATCAGCGGTGACCCTCTTGGTGTTTTTGCAGTCTTAACCCAAAACCTTGGGTGATGCGGTCAAAAATGATCGCCAAGACCACCACGGCGGTGCCATTAAATAAGCCTAAGGCAAAGTACTGATTAGTCACTGCCTGAAGAACGGGTTGTCCTAGGCCGCGCACGCCAATCATGGATGCAATCACAACCATGGCTAGGGCCATCATGATGGTTTGATTGATACCGGCCATGATGTTGGGCAGCGCCAATGGCAATTGAACCCTCAGTAGCTTTTGGAGGCGGCTCGCACCAAAAGCGTCAGCCGCCTCAAGTGCTTCTTTTTCAACCAACCGTATGCCCAAATTCGTCAAACGAATCACGGGAGCGATGGCATAAATCACCACGGCGATCAAACCCGGTACTCGACCAATGCCGAGTAGCATCACGACAGGGATCAGATACACAAAACTGGGCATGGTCTGCATCACGTCGAGAACCGGCAAAATGGTTTTTTGCCCACGGTTGGAGCGCGCCATGAATATACCGATGGGCATCCCGATCACTATTGATAGCAGCGTGCAAACCAAAATCATGGCCATGGTTCGCATGGTGTTTTCCCACATGCCAAACACACCGATTAGGCACAGGGCAATGACGATTCCAGCAAAAAGCTTCCATCGTCGCGAGGCCAAATAGCCAATGCCGGCTGTGCCAGCAACAATCACCCACCAAGGAGCACCCAACAACATTCTTTCAAACCAGATGAGAAAGAAAAGGAGTGGTTCGAAAAACGCCTCAATCCCGGCACCGTACTCACGGGAGAACGTTAAGTAACCTGTGTCGATCGCTTTGGAAATTTGACGAAGCGTTCGATCGGCAAGTTGGGGAAATTCGTTGGACCAAAACATCATGTCCGCCTTTTGTTATTGATCGAATGGTCGGGCGTCAGACCGCTCACCTCGAGTGGTGAACGGTCTGTGATGACGCTTTTGGTTACCGCGACTGCGAGCGGTAACAAACAAGGTTTAAAGCGCTGCTTTTACCTTGGCTGCCACATCGGCAGGCACCCATGTCGTCCAGACCTCTGGGTTGTTTTTTAGGAACCAAATCGCGGCGGTTTTGCCATCCGCTTGCTCTTGCTCCATGTACTCCAAGACACCACCAAAGGCTTCGGGAGTCCAGACACGGGCCTTCAGATAGGCCATGGGCTCAGGGTTGTTGGTCGCAAAATCAGTCGCGACAACGGTTTTGATTTCTGCCACTGGAAAGCTATTTGGCTTAGGGTCAACGCAATTGGCTTGGCCTGTGCAGTTAGCAAACTCTTCGGCATTAAACTCGCCCATGTCAACGCGGACCATGTCTAACTTGGAAAGCAACGATGTTGGGGCCCAGTAGTAGGCTACGACACCTTCACCGCGGTTATAGGCTTTTGCAATGGCACCTGCCAATGCGGCGCCTGAGCCAGGATCGACCAAGTTAAACCCAGCTTCTTCCATGTCATAGGCTCTGAACAGGTTTTCAGTGGTGATCTGGCAAGACCAACCCGATGGGCAACCGACTACTCGTCCTTTGCTGGGATCTTCAGGGTCTTTGAATAGATCCGCGTGCTTCCTTAACCCGGCGATTGTAGCTAGCTCTGGAGTTTTGTCGACCATGTACTGAGGAACCCACCAGCCTTCACCGGCATTTTTGCCGGGGTTGGCTAAGACGTCACCCACAATGGTCAAGCGATTTTCAGAGACCGCTTTTTCGATGGGCTCTTGGACGTTGTTCATCCACAGCTCGGGCGCGATATCGGGCTGCGCTCTTTCTGTCATCGAGGCGGTTGTGGGAATGGTGTCGCCAGGTACGGCTGCGGCGTCACAACCAAAGCCGTTTTTGAGGATAAATTCATCCACGCGTGCTGCGGCCTGGGCGCTGGCCCAGTTCATTTCGGCGATTGTGACATTGCCGCACTCGGCTTGGGCAATACCCGTACCGGCTGCGCTCAGTGCCACGGTCATTGCGGCAAAGTAGGACTTTTTCATAAATTTCATGCGTGTATTCTCCGCTATATTCCAAACCAAATGGTTTGTTGGCTCGGACAGATCAAATGATCTGACAGGTGTCGTGCGTCAAAAAAATCGAGACGTCACTGTTCCGGTGATGTGTTACCAAATGTAGCACTGGCATGTACCCGGTAATTACCGGGACAACGGTTGCTCGAGGAGCAATTGACGTTTCGCCCCTTTCAGGACGAAACTTTTTAAAAACCTTCCCTAAAAAATGAAGGTTTAAGAGCTGTGTGTACCCTCACACGGGCACCAAAACTAGTTAATGACCTTTTTAGTCTAACCAACTTAATCAAATATGCCAACTTATGCTCGATTTCCCTTATTTTGACTGGGTGGAAGGATTCGACGCGTTATTTTCTAGTGCTTTTGTTGGGATTTTTCCTTTCTGGCCTTATTTTTAGTGGCTTTGGCTAGGCTTTGTCCGCGCTTTTGCCGCACTTTTACTCCCCGTCACATTTGTTGGGGGCCCCAGACTGTTCTAGACTCCTAGCATGGCTGATAAATCCCAACCTGACGCCAACGACCAGGCGTTGCCCATTCTGTACTCGTACCGGCGGTGTCCATACGCCATGCGAGCACGTATGGCGTTGAGACTGGCCGAAATGCCGGTTTCAATCGTGTCCATTGATCTGCGAGACAAGCCTGCCGCGATGTTGCAGGCCTCACCCAAAGGGACAGTGCCTGTGCTGTGCTTGACCGATGGCAGGGTTTTGGATGAAAGCCTGGCTATCGTTCATTGGGCGCTGAGTACGCACGATCCGGCTCATTGGTTGCGATCTTGGGGCGAGTCGCAAGCCACTGATTTACTGCGACGAACGGAAGGTGAGTTCAAACGGCAGTTAGACCGGTACAAATATGCTTCTCGATTTCCCGACCAAGATCCCATTGGGGCTCGAAGCGCGGCCATGTTTGCTTTGATCGATCCTTTGGCTTCGCATTTACAAAACACGGCCTTTATCGACGGGGATGCCCCGGGCGTGAATGACCTTTTGATTTTCCCGTTTGTGCGCCAGTTTTCTGGCGTTGAGCCGGCCTGGTTTGATTCAACAGTCAGTGACGTTGTGCGTCGCTGGTTGCGCCACTGGCTTGAAAGTGAGCTCTTTTTGAGTGCAATGCAAAAAACCTCACAGTAGATCCACGGCAGTCCCAAGGTGATCTCAAGTGGCCTGAAGGTGGCTCCAAGGTGGGCCGCAGCGCCCCCTTTAGGTGACGTTGCCGTTGTCGAACCGTGGCCTAAAGCATGCCTTGTCACGGGAATACCCCAGTAAAAACTGATTCGCAGGAGTGCTAGCATTCGCCTGTCCTTGAACGATCTTGCAGTTACAGCCCGTTTTGTAGTCTGGGGATCGAAAAGTTTGATTATTTGACAGTTGTCGTGGCAGCGGTTTTTACGATCTGCAGTGGCCACCACGCACATAGCCGGAGACACTTTATGAAAATGACTAATAAACTTCTTGCATCATTACTGGCGGTGAGTTTCACCGCCGTTGGCACAGCCGCACAGGCAGCCGAGGTTGAAGGCCCCAAAGTGGAATGGCGCTATTCGATGTGGGGTAATCCACGCGCCTTTACCGCTGGTTTGGAGTATTTGGCAGCGCAATTAAAAGAAAAAACAGGTGGCAACTTCACAATCAACATCGGTTACGGTGAGCAGTATTCAAAAGCCCGTGAAAACCTTGACAGCATCAAGTTAGGTGCGGTCGATGGTGCCTCATTCTGCAATTTCTACCACCCAGGGAAAAACCCTGCCTTTATGGTGTTCTCGTTACCTTTCTTGCCACTCGGTGATTGGAACGTGAACCAAAAGGCCCGGGAGACGCTTTATGCACACCCTGCGTTCGTTGCAGACATGGATCAGTGGAATGCGATGGTATATGCCGGTGCTCTGATGCCGCAGTATGAATTTTTGGGTAATGGACCACCGCCACTTAAACTGGAAGACTGGAAGGGCATGCGCGTGCGTGCCGGTGGCGGGATTGGTGATGCGATGGTCAAGCTCGGCGCGGTGAAACAAACCACTACCGCGACAGAGGTCTATACCTCTATGCAGCGTGGTGCCATGGATGCCGCCTCGTTCCCATATACATACGCTCAGGCGGCCTACAAGATACCTGAAGTGTCAAAGTGGTTTACCAACAATATGTCGCCTGGCACATCGGCTTGTCCAACTGTCTTTAACAAGGATTCGTATGCCAAGTTGCCGCCCCAGTACAAAGCTTTGCTAGAAGAGCTTCGTCCTGAGGTTTATCGTGTGCAGGCCCAGGCCTATCAAGACATTGACGCCGTCAACCTGCCCAAGTTCAAAGCGCAACTTCAAGAAATTCTTTACACACCTGAGCAGCTTGCCCAGTTTAAGGATGTGGCTGCTGAGCCCGTCTGGGCCGAATGGGTCGAGGCCAACAAAGACAAATTTGATGGCCGGGAATTTATTGATTTGATTATCCAAATTGATGCTGAGACACCAAAACAGAAGTAATTTTTAGGGCGGTTCTTATGCAACTCGCGTGATCGGTTGGCACGCGAGTTGCTTGATTTAGACGCCTATTCAAAAATCATTAGCAGCGATTGTATGCAAACTCAAATGACACCTCCATCAACAAACGGGCCCCCTGGTCTAGTTTGGGCTGATAAGTGGCTGACAAGGTTAGAAGATTTTCTTGCCCTCTTGGCTGCCCTTTGTATCTTTTTCTTGATGCTATTAGGTGTTGGCCAAGTGCTTGGCCGTCATTTTATGGATAAGCCGTTTACGGGCTATATCGACATCGTTGAGCTGTCGATGGCCACCTTTGCTTTCTTGGCCGTGTCTTACTGCCAGCGCCTAGGCGGGCATGTCCGCATGGATTTATTCGTGCGCATGGTGCATGGCAGGGCACGCTGGTTTGTGGAGTTTTTAACCAATATGATCCCGCTTTTTTTACTCGCCGCTTTGATTTACTTCAGCTGGGAGCACTTTATCCGAGCTTACGACAGCGGTGACAGCACCATAGACATGGAATACAAGGTGTGGCCTTCTAAGTTGTTGGTGCCGATCGCTTTTGTCGTGCTGTCGTTGAGAATGTTGATTCAAACGATTGGTTATGGTCGTTTGTTATGGAACCCAGATAGCGAACCTTTTGCGGTGCCCTTGATTCTGACAGAAGAAGATTTGGCCAAGAAAGAGATTGAAGATTCCAAGGGGAGCGTCGATCGTGGATAGTTTTACCATTGGAATTGTTGGTGTTTCCGCCCTAGTACTTATGGTCTTCATGGGTATGCGTGTCTATTTGGCCGCTGCTTTGGTGGGTACTTTAGGGCTTGTTGCCATTATTGGTTGGGAGTCAGGTCTGGGCTTAGCAGGAACCATCCCTCACTCTAAGGCCGTGACTTATACCCTGAGCGTTTTGCCGATGTTTATTCTGATCGGCTTTCTGGCGTTTCACGCAGGCATCACGGAGGCTTTGTTTGATGCTGGCCGCAAGTGGCTGGGCTGGTTGCCTGGGGGACTAGCCGTTGCAACGGTGATGGCAGCGACTGGTTTTGCGGCGGTTTCTGGGGCTAGTACAGCAACCGCTGCTGTGTTTGCGAGAGTCGCCATACCGGACATGCTGAAGTACGGTTACGACCGCACGCTGGCCGCTGGTGTAGTGGCCGCCGGTGGCACGTTGGCCACCTTGATCCCGCCTAGTGCCATCCTCGTGATTTACGCCATTATTGTGGAGCAGTCGGTTGGCGCGCTGCTCGTGGCAGGCTTTTTGCCTGGCATCGTATCTGCACTGATTTACGTCGCGCTGATTATTGGCATGGCGAAGTTCAAACCCAGCTTGGGTAGGCCATTGACGGGGTTCTCTTGGGGCGACCGAATGAAGTCGTTGCCTGGCACGTTCCCAATTTTTCTGGTTGTGATCATTATCTTTACAGCCATGTATGAGGGTTGGGCCACACCGACTGAGGCAGGCGCGCTTGGGGCTGGCGTGGTGTTTGTCATGGCGATGATGAAAGGCATGAAAGTCGCTAATCTTCGCGATGCGCTGTTAGAGACAGCCAAGTTAACCGTGATGATTTTCTCAATCATCTGGGGTGTTTTGGTGTTTGTTCGTTTTCTGGGTTTTGCCGGTCTACCAGATGCCTTCGCCAAATGGATTGTGTCCTTGCCTTTCGAGCCCATCTACATCTTGATCGGTATTTTGTTGTTCTATGCCCTTCTAGGCATGTTCATGGACGCCATTGGCATGCTGTTGCTAACCCTGCCCGTGGTGTATCCGGCGGTGATTGCCCTGGGCTACGATCCCATCTGGTTTGGCATTATTGTGGTCAAGATGGCTGAAATTTGTTTGATCACGCCACCCATTGGTTTGAACTGCTTTGTGGTGAATGGGGTCAGGCCGGACATTCCACTTAATGAGGTGTTCAGAGGCGTCGGGCCGTTCTTCCTGGCGGATGTCGCGACCATCGCTGTCCTTATCGCCTTCCCACAAATCGTCACGTGGTTGCCACAGATGATGAACATGGGTTGAGTCTGATTAGCCCTGGACCAAATACGCTATAGGTGTGACTGGTCCAGAGAAAAAGCCGGCAATTCTTATTGCCGGCTTTTTTTTCGTCTTTCACTTTCTGCTTTTTTGTTTTTTGGTTTTTTATTTTTTATTTTTTGTTTTTTATTTTTTGTTTTTTTTGGTTTTGTAGCTTAGTTCTTGGTGAGGCGTGGCGTGGCGATGGCTACTTAAGACAAAGCCTCTTGATTGGCTTTGGCTCGGCCAACCGCCATTTCTTGAGGCAAGGCAACGCCGTTTTTGGCGGCAAGCACCTCTGCCATGACACTGACTGCAATTTCGGCTGGTGTTTTGCTGCCAATATACACACCGATGGGGCCGTGCAATCGAGAAAGCGACTGTTCGGTCTGTTCAAAGTGTTCAATCATTCGTGTACGCCGGGCCGCATTATTTGCTCGAGAGCCAATCGCGCCAATATAAAAAGCATCTGTCTCTAAAGCCTCTAAGAGCGCCAAGTCATCTAGTTTTGGGTCGTGCGTGAGTGCCAGCACACAGGTGCGCTGATCCGGTTTGAATTTCTTAACCGCATCATCAGGCCAGTCATCCATCTTGGCCACGCCGGTGGTGGTCCAACTGCTTGCATATTCTTGTCGGGGATCGCACACGGTGACAGAAAAGCCATTGAAAACAGCCATGGTAGCGATGTACTCTCCGAGCTGGCCGGCACCAATCATGAGCATTCGGTATGACGGCCCAAACGTATTGATCATGGTCTGATCATTGATCTTTAAGCTCGTTGGCTTATCGCTCGGCGCCAAGGATACGGTGCCATCTTCTAGGCGCGTTTGCCTTTGCATCAGCTGTCCGGCATCTAAGGCGGTGATGAGTTGCTGCAAGGCTTTGGCGTCTGGATTGAACTCCAAAATCAATTCCAGCGTACCGCCGCAGGGCAGTCCAAATCGATGGGCTTCATCGGCGGTGATGCCATAGGTCATGCGTCTCGGAGAGCCTTCAATCGGGGAGGCTGGTTGCGCCGCTGATTCCTCTGTATGGGTAAATTCACGAATCAAATCGTCTTCTATACAGCCACCTGATACCGAACCGACCACAGCGCCGCTTTGCGCCATGGCCATGATGGAACCCACCGGACGTGGCGACGATCCCCAAGTGCGAGTCACTGTCACTAAAACCGCGCGCAATCCCTGTTCACGCCATTCAAGCAAGCGCTTAAGGACTATGAGGTCTTGATTTTGCATCGTGCGACTCCTGATGACAATGACGTGTAGTGGTTGGGGCCATGGTTAGGTTGTTAAACGCCCGAACTGTTGGCGTAAACAGCAACAGCAACCGCGGCCGCAATGGCGATCCAGAGCCAGCGCGGCACACCGCCTTTGCTCGGTGACTGTTCGGGGCTGGGTGCGGGCTCTTTGGTTTCTGCAGTTTCTGCAGTTTCTGCGATTTCACTGCCTTCTGATCCCGATTTTACCGCGCTCGAATCACCATTGGTTTTTTCAGCGAGTACTTTTTCAAATCGTTTAAAAAAATCATCGGCCATGGATTTGGCGGCGCCATCAACCAATCGCTGTCCAAGTTGGGCGAGCTTGCCACCAATTTGAGACTCAACCGTGTATTTCAATTCCACACCTTGGTCGTTCTCAACCAACGAGACATGTGACACGCCTTTGCCGTGCCCTGCCACACCGCCTTGCGCCTCGAAGTTCAGCGTGTATCGATGCGGGGGTTCGATATCGGAAAGCGTCACTTTACCGGTGAATTTGGCAGAAACAGGACCGATCTTGATTTGCGCTGCCATGTTGTATGTGTTGTCCGATTCCAGTTCAAACTTTTGGCAGCCAGGAATGCATTGTTTCAATACTTCAGGGTCATTGAGGGCTGCCCAAGCTAGTTCGGCGGACGCGGGGAGTTGCCGGCTACCTTGCATTTGCATTTGTTTTCCTTCTTAGGTCTTTGTTATCGGACTTTTTATGGGACTTTTTTATCGGACTTGGCGTAGCAGACGACTCAACGCCAGTGCCAGGGCACCTAAATGATTCAGGTTATGTATGGCCAACGTTTGATCGACCAAACGGGTGAGTGCCTTGGCGCCTTCGGCCAGCGGTTGATAACCATCGTACCGCAAGAGGGGGTTCAACCAAACTGTTGCTCTGGCTTGACGTGTTAGCCAACCCAAATGGTCGGACAACACAGACGCGTCGCCGGTGTCTAAACCGTCGGTGATGATGAGTACCAGTGTGCGGTGGCCGATCACTTGGCGAGCGTGTGATTTGCGCAGTTCCACCAGAGCTTCGCCTATGCGTGTGCCACCACCGTAGTCATTCACAAGGGCATTGCTCAAGCTCAGCATTTGATCGGTGTTGCGCGCTTTGAATGCACTGCTTAAGTCGGTTAATTCAGTCCCAAAAGCGAAGACCGCGCGTTGGGTATGACGCGTGGCTTGGTGCAGGAAGGCCAACATTAAACGTGCATAGCGTTGCATGGAGCCTGAAACGTCCACTAGGATTAAAAGAGGCAGTGGCGTTTGACGACGCGCCCGTCTTGGTAGCGCAAGGTAGTCGCCATCGGTTCGCGCAGCTGCGCGCATCAGTGCCGACCAATTGAGCTGATCGCCTTGGTTGGCCAGTTGGCGACGGCGTGCGGGTACTGTTGGCACGGGTAACGGTATTTCGCGTGCTAACGACTCCACCAGTTTGTACTCACTGGCGTTTAGACTCTCAAAATCAGCCTGTCGCAGACGCGCTGCCGCGCTCGCTGACATGGCGGCATCAAGCTCTATCTTTTCTTCTTTGGTGCTCGGTTTTTTGTTGTTTGAGTGGGCGGGGGCTTGTAATGCCTCTTGAGCACGGCTGCTGCGCGAGGGGGGATGACGTTGCGCTTTGGCCTGAGGTATGAGTTGCGCTAGCAACTGTTTGGCAATATCTGGGTTTCTAAAGTAGGCGTCGAACAGCTCGTTAAACACCTCGCGGTCTTGCACCCGACTGACAAACACGCTTGCGAGTGCGTGCCGTACATCCTCGCGGTGCCCCAGATCAACATATGTCAAGGATTGCTGCGCCAAGCCGATGCGCGCACTGTCAACGGGCAAGCCCGCTCGTCTGAGCGTGCGGCCAAATCCGATGACGTTGTCAGCCAGTTTGCCATGGCGGGCATCACCTAATGGCGCTGAGACGCTCATTTTTCGGGAGCTAACAGCTCATCGAGCATGGGCATCAGCACAGACACGTCGTCACGCTGTTTAAACAACACCCCTGCGGTACCCTCAATAACTTCCGGATCTAGTGTGAGCGTATCTAGGGCCACCAACGCTTTGGCCCATTCGACGCTTTCGGCCACACCGGGTACGCGGCTAAAGGCATCTTTGAACGGTTGATCGCGTAGCCGTTGGACAAACTGCGTCACTTGTTCACTCAGGCGGTCAGAAATCTGCGGCACTTGTTTTTTAACAATGGCCAGTTCGCGCTCACGATCAGGATATTGAACCCAGTGGAACAAACAACGTCGTTTCACGGCGTCGTTTAAGTCACGCGTCCGATTGCTAGTCAAAATCGTCAAGGGCGTTATGTCAGCCTGTATGGTGCCTAACTCGGGTATCGAAATTTGATATTCGCCTAGGTACTCTAATAAAAAGGCTTCAAAGGGTTCGTCGGCTCGGTCGACTTCGTCAATCAGCAACACCGCGCCTGGGCTAGGCGTTTGTAACGCTTGGAGCAAGGCTCGCTTGATCAGATACCGTGGTTGGTAAACCTCACGCTCAATTTCTTCGGGCGTTCGGTGAGATTGCGCCGCACGCAAGTGAATCAACTGCGCCGCATGATTCCACTCATACAGCGCATCGCGCTGTTCTAAGCCGTCATAGCATTGCAAGCGAATCAATTGGCGAGATGTGATGAGCGCCAACGCTTTGGCGAGCTCTGTCTTGCCGACCCCAGGATCGCCTTCCAACAATAGTGGACGACCCAGTCGCATTGCCAAATGAACCGCGGTTGCCAGGGATCGGTCGGGGAAGTACCCGACCGATTGCAGCGATGCCATGACGTTATCAATGGCGTTGGCCGCGTTGCCAGCGTTCGTTTCGGTCAAACAGATCCCCTACGTTGGAGCGTTGCCAATGGCAGTGATCACCGCCCGTTGCGTTTGTATTTTGATCAGATGGCCTCGGTAGGCAGCTGAGGCATGTAAATCACCACTCAACTCGCTATCGTCGATATCCACATGGGCAATCGCCTCAGGCGAAAACTGGCTATCCAATGCGGCCTCTAAGCCCTGATGGCGAAACACACCATTGCCAGCACCCGTGATTGCTACGCGCACACCCTGTGCGGTTTGCGCCACAAAAACACCCACTAGGGCATAGCGCGAGGCAGGTTGCTTGAATTTGGCGTAAGCGGCCCGTGTTGCCACCGGAAATCGAACAGCGGTGATGAGTTCATCGGGCTCTAAAGCGGTGGCATATAGGCCTTGAAAGAAGTCATCAGCGGCAATTTCTCGCCGATTGGTGATGACCGTGGCATTCAACGCCAAAACCGCACTCGGGTAGCAAGCCGCTGGGTCATTGTTAGCAACCGAGCCACCGAGCGTGCCCATGGCCCGCACTTGCTTGTCGCCAATGCCGCCAGCCAAATGAGCCAATGCCGGTAACTTGTGCAAGACCCGTTGGTCGGTGGCCACTTGTTGGTGGCGTGTCATGGCGCCGATCACCAAGCTTGTTCCCTCTTCGGAAATACCCACCAGATCAGACAAGTCACCAAGGTCCAGTAGTGCCTCGGGTTGCGTAAGGCGTTGCTTCATTGAGGCCAGAAGCGTTTGCCCGCCCGCCAACAGTTGGGCCCCGTCTGAGAGTCGCTGAGCGGCCTGGTCAACGGACTCAGCGCGAGCGTAATCGAATTGATACATGATGCCTGCTCCTTGGTTAGGCTTTAGCAGATTGAATGGCTTGCCAGACACGCAATGGTGTCGCGGGCATGTCAAGGTCTTTGACCCCAAGCGGGGCGAGCGCATCCAACACCGCGTTGATGACTGCCGGTGGGGAACCGATTGCCCCAGCTTCGCCACACCCTTTGGTCCCCAAAGGATTGGTGGTGCAGGGCGTGCACACGTGGTCGATTTTGAACTCAGGGAAGTCGTCAGCGCGGGGCATGGTGTAGTCCATGAACGAACCGGTCAACAACTGAGCTGTTTCACGGTCGTAGACGCAATTCTCCATGAGCGCTTGTCCAATGCCTTGGGCCAAACCGCCGTGCACCTGGCCTTCGACAATCATCGGATTGATGATGGTGCCAAAGTCATCGGCCGCGCTGAATCGATCTACCCGTGTTTCGCCTGTTTCTGGGTTGATCTCCACTTCACAAATGTAGGTGCCGCTGGGAAAGGTGAAATTGGTTGGATCGTAAAAAGCGGTCTCGTTGAGTCCCGGCTCAAGTGTCTCAAGGGGATAGTTGTGCGGCACATAAGCGGTCAATGCAATCTGCGCGAAGGGGATACTTTTATCTGTCCCTTTGACCGTGAATTCGCCATTGGCAAAGTCGATGTCGGTGTCACTGGCCTCAAGCAAATGGGCGGCTATTTTTTTGGCTTTTGCTTCGATTTTGTCTATGGCGCGCATGATGGCTGAGCCACCAACAGAAATCGAGCGCGAACCATAAGTGCCCATCCCAAAGGGCACGCGGCCGGTGTCGCCATGCACGATATCAACGTTTTCAACGGGGATGCCAAGGCGGGCTGCCACCACTTGGGCAAAGGTGGTTTCGTGTCCCTGGCCGTGGCTGTGTGAGCCTGTAAAAACAGTCACACTGCCCGTGGGGTGCACGCGCACTTCGCCGCATTCAAAAAGGCCTGCACGGGCGCCCAAGGCACCCGCTAAATTACTGGGTGCTAGACCGCAAGCTTCGATGTAGCTGGAGTAGCCCAAGCCGCGCAGCATCCCTTTCGCTTTGCTCGCCTCTTTCCTTGCTTCAAAACCCGCCACGTCGGCCAAGGCGGTGGCCTTGTCCAAGCATTGCGGAAAATCCCCCACGTCATATTGCAAGGCCACGGGTGTTTGATAGGGAAACTCGGTGATGAAATTGCGCCGACGGATCTCCTCTTGGCTTAAGCCGAGCTCCCAGCCGCAGCGGCTGACAATCCGTTCCAGCAAATAGGTTGCTTCGGGTCGACCGGCGCCACGGTAGGCATCAACAGGTGCGGTATTGGTGAACCAAGCGTCGACTTCGACATACACCTGGGGTGTCGTGTATTGACCGGCTAATAAAGTGGCGTAGAGGATGGTCGGAATGGCCGTTGAGAAGGTTGAGAGGTAAGCACCCAAGTTGGCGTCGGTTTGGACTCGAAATGCCAGGAATTTACCGTCTTTATCCATCGCCATTTCAGCGTGTGTCACGTGATCTCGGCCGTGGGCGTCAGACAGAAACGCCTCAGTGCGATCAGCGACCCACTTGATATTGCGATTCAGTTTTTTGGCTGCCCAAGTCACGCAGACGTCTTCGGCGTACAGATAGATCTTTGAACCGAATCCACCGCCAACGTCGGGGGAGATAACGCGCACCTTGTGCTCTGGCAGGCCCATCACGAAGGCCGTCAACAGCAGCCGCTCAACGTGGGGGTTTTGATTTGAGACATAGAGGGTGTACTCGTCACTGGCTCGGCTATAGCAACCAATGGCGGCACGCGTTTCCATGGCATTGGGCACGAGACGGTTGTTCACCAAATCAATCTTGGTGACGTGAGCGGCTTTCTCAAAAGCCGAGTCAACTTCACCTTTATCCCCTATAGACCACTTATAGCAGTGGTTGTCGGTGGCTTCTTCGTGCAGTGTCGGTGAGCCGGCTAGCTTGGCGTCACGCACATCAGCAATTGCGGGGAGTGCGTCATAATCGACATCAACCAATTCGGCAGCGTCTCTGGCTTGCTCCAAGGTCTCAGCAATGACCATGGCGACATGATCGCCGACATAGCGCACTTTGCCATTGGCCAAGATGGGGTGAGGCGGCTCCTTCATTGGCTGCCCGTCGGTGCCGGTGATTAACCAGCCACAGGGCAAACCGCCGATCTTGTCTTGTAGGACGTCTTGACCGTCATAAATAGCGATCACGCCGGGGGCGGCGAGGGCGTTGGTTTTGTTGATGGACTTGATGTTGGCGTGAGCATAGGGTGAACGCACAAAGACCGTATGCACCAAATTATTCAATTGGATATCATCGGTGTACTGACCCACACCGGTTAAAAATCGCTCGTCTTCTTTGCGCAGTACGGACTCACCGATGTGCGGTAACTTAGCAAAATCATTCGATCCCATCTCTAACTCCTTGAGTGGTTAAACGTTCATGTTGGTGGCGCCCTGTTGGACCGCCTTGATGATGTTTTGGTAGCCAGTACAACGGCAAATATTGCCTTCGAGCAATTCACGAATCATGGGCTCATCGGCTTTGGGGTGTTTGCGACAAAGATCAACAGCACTCATGACCATGCCCGTGGTGCAGAAACCGCATTGCAAACCATGGCAGTCCTTGAAAGCCTGTTGCATGGGGTGCATCGTGCCATCTTCGCTTTGCAAACCCTCGATGGTGGTGACCTCGCAACCGGCCATTTGGGCCAACAGCACGTTACAGGATTTGATGGCGTCGCCATCAACAAGCACCGTACAGGCGCCGCACTGGGCCGTGTCACAGCCGATATGGGTGCCTGTTAATTGCAAGTGTTCTCGAATGGCCTGCACCAGTAATGTGTTGGGCGCAGCCTCAATGGTGCGCACACGACCATTGATCGTGATCTCGGTTTTCATGCTTGTCTCCTCGTGCATGGCCTGACTTAGAATGTTTTTAAGCCATGCTAGAGGACAAATCTGAAATCAGCAATCAATTACCGGGTGGTTTTACTTAGGGATAACACCCAAGTGGCGGTCAGGGCGTTAGTTTGACCAGCTGCTTGCCAAAGTTTTCACCTTTGAGCATCCCCACAAAAGCCGCGGGCGCGTTCGCAAGCCCGTGCGCCACAGATTCCCGAAACGTTAATTGGCCACTGATCACCCGCTCTAGCAATTGGGCGCGGATGGCAGGCCACGTTTGCGGCTTATCGGAAACGATGAAACCTTGAACCTTGATGCGATTAACCAAGATGGAGCGTATGGTGTGGTGACCATAAGGGGGTCGATTGAATTCGGAAACCATACCGCACAAGGCAATCCGAGAAAACGGGTTCATGTGGGTCAGCAATAACTCAAAAATTTCACCCCCCACATTTTCATAGAGACAGTCGATGCCTTGGGGCAAGGCTTGTGCGAGTTGTTGCGCAAAGTCTGGTGCCCGGTGATCAATGCAAGCATCAAAACCGAGGGTCTTAACCACGTAGTCGCATTTCGCTGGGCCACCTGCGATACCGACCACATGGCAGCCCTCGCTCTTGGCTAGTTGCCCGACCACTGAGCCAACCGCGCCCGAGGCGGCGTCTACCACCACCGTGTCGCTCGGTTTTGGTTCGCAAATGGTCATCAGTCCTGTCCACGCGGTGATGCCAGGCATCCCAATCACGCCGAGGTAAGCGGACGCTGGCACAGCCGTTATGTCTATTTTTAGGGCTTGTTTGTCTGGGATGGCCGCATGTGTTTGCCAGCCACTTGAGGAAAGTACCCAGTCGCCAACTGCCAACCGGTTACTTTGGCTTTCAATGACTTCGCCCACGGTTGCCCCAACCATTAACTGGCCGGGATCGACACCTTGTGCGTAAGATTTTTCTGCCGCAATCCGACCCCTCATATACGGGTCCAAAGACAACCAGTGATTGCGAATAAGCACCTCACCGGGATGGGGCTGCGGCATCGGTGTTGCCACCAAAGAGAAGTTCTCGGCAGTGACCCAACCTTCGGGTCGACTTGCCAAGATCACCTGCTCATTGGTGGTGGCGATCATGAAGGTTGTTTTTCAACACTCAAGATTCGACCTGCACGGAAAGCCTCAGACATGGCGCGAGGAACTTCGGCCTCGGCCTCAACCACCCGTGCACGCATTTCTTGCTCAAGTGCGACAGCCATTGCCCTTCTTTCCTCGGCTTTGGCCTGAGCGATTTGTTTGTCAGCGTTGGCTTGTTCAATTTGTAAAGCAGCACCGATATTTTTACCAACGTCGATGTCAGCAATATCGATCGAAAGGATCTCATAGGCCGTGCCGGCGTCTAGGCCGTTGGCTAGGATTCGCTTGGAAATGCTATCGGGTCTTTCCAGCACATCTTTATGATTACTCGCTGATCCAATGGCACTCACCATGCCTTCACCCACGCGTGCAATCACGGTTTCCTCACCGGCACCACCGACGAGTCGATCGAGGTTGGTTCGCACGGTGACACGGGCCACGCCGATTAACTGAATGCCATCTTGGGCGACCGCGGCGTTGCGTGGAGTCTGTATGACTTTGGGTAGCACAGACATCTGCACAGCATCCAACACATTACGACCAGCCAAATCGATGGCGGCTGCTTTGTTGAAGGTCAGTTCAATATTGGCCTTGTCTGCTGAGATGATGGCATTGACCACATCAACCACGTTGCCGCCTGCTAAGAAGTGACTCTCGAGTTCGTCTAGAGGAATGTTCAAGCCAGCCTTCACCGAACTGATTCGTGCTTTGACGATACTGTGTGGAGGCACTCGGCGTAGGCGCATCGCCACCAGTGTTAGCAGGCCAACATAAGCACCAGAGGCCCAAGCGGTAATCCAGAGCCTAAACGGAACAAAGTAGCCAATCATGGCGATCAAAGCCACCAAAATAATGATCAGCCCGAGGAAGCTGGAACCCGCGAGCATGTCTAAGATTTCCATAAGTACTCCGATAACGTCGTCATCTGTCTTGTTAGACGAAGGGGTTGTGGCAAGCGCGGCAAGTTATGAAAGATGATCATGTAATGCCGCTTTTGCTAGGGTTATAGGGAGAACAGCCCCCTATATCGTCTCTCTTAACATGGTACCCGACATTGCATCCTTCAGGGTTTTTGTGGTTTGTATTGTGGGTTCTTTCTTGGGTTCTTTCCTGGCTTCAATTTTGGACCCTTTCGTAACGTCTTTCGGCGATTTAGAAAGCACTTAATCCAACCGCACCCTTGTGTTTCAGTTGTTTTAATAGCGACAATAACCTTTAACTAAAACTCAACAGGAGAGGATCATGACGAATGCAACCAAGGCGCTTGCGCAGCTCGAGGTCGGTAATGGCACGGTGCTGTGTGAGATGGACGCACGAGGCGTGGGCGTGGTGACGCTAAACCGCCCCAACGTCAATAACGCGTACAACGGCGATATGATCGCGGGGTTGCACGAGGCCATGGATTTGTTGTCTAAACAGTCGGGACTGCGTGTGGTTTTGCTCAAAGGCAACGGTCGACATTTTCAGGCGGGCGCTGATCTGGCTTGGATTAATGAGCAAGGCAAGCTGGGTTCAGATGCCAATGTGGCTGCTTCCCGCGCAACCGCCGAGGTGGTTCGACGTTTGAATGAGTTGCCCATACCAACTGTCGCGATGATTCAAGGCGGCTGTTTCGGTGGCGGCACGGGCGTGGCGGCGGCTTGCGATGTGGTGGTGGCAGCCGATAACGCGATGTTTGCCATCACGGAAGCACGTTGGGGCTTAGTTGCTGGGATTATCTTTCCGCAGTTGGTCCAAGCCATTGGTGTGCGTAACTTGCGTCGTTACGCCTTGACTTGCGAGCGTATCAAGGCTGAGCAGGCTTTAAGCATGGGCTTTGTGCATGAAGTGTGCCCACTAGATCAGTTAGAAGAAAGTGCCCTCAAGGTGGTTGAGGCTTTATTGATGAGTGGGCCAGAAGCATTGGCCAGTAGCAAGCGCTTGGCGCTTGAAGTGGCCCATGCTTATTTCCCTGATGAGTTGTTTGAGTCACTGGTTGTGCAGCACGCCGCCACCAGGCAATCGACTGAGGCCGCCGAAGGCACCCAGTCGTTTTTAGAGAAAAGATTGCCTAGTTGGTTTCCTCAGCCGTCCTAATCGATGTGGCTTACTCGATTCGTTTGGCAGCACCGAGCGTGGTGCTTTGCATGGGATCCGACACATAAGGATCCAATGCACGAGGCGGTCCGAGTACGGTCATCGCTGCGATGGCTTGACGAAAGCCTTCGGCCGAACGCAATCGCTTGACTAGCTGGCTACTGTTTTGACCACCCGTTCGGTAGGGTGACTGGCGTGTCCTGGTGGCTGTTGTTCTCGTCACAACGGGCGCGCTGGTCTCGTGAACCGGTGCGGGCTTAGGCTGTGGCGTTCTTTGCTGATACTCGGCAAACACAGGAGCGGGTTGTTCTCCAAACGGGTCGTTCGAGTCTTGCTCAAACATATCGGGCCGTGAACGCCGAGGTTCACGACCAAAATCAGTCGAAAGCGCTTGTTGTTCAAGATCAGCCATCTGCTCGTCGTCGGCGGGCGGTATGGGCAGGTCTTTAAGTGAACGACCGTCCTTGTTTGCCTTGAACATGATGTAGGCTAAGAATGCCAAAAAGGCGGTGACGGCGAGCGGAAACCCAAGCACGTATGAAACCACGGCTAAGACCACGAAAATAATCGCGGGGTTGGGTTTCTTGCCCTTTTTTAACTGCATTTTAGTGGCCATGGTGAGCGATACCTATCCTTTAGAGCTTGGGCGAACTACGGATACCATCAGCGGGTTCGCCAGCTATGTTTTCTCGCATTTCAGTATCGGCCTGCAAGTTTTGCATGCGGTAGTAGTCCATGATGCCAAGCTTACCGGTGCGGAAAGCTTCAGCCATGGCCAGAGGCACTTCGGCTTCGGCTTCAACCACTTTGGCGCGCATTTCCTGCTCTTTGGCCACTGCCATTGCGCGTCGCTCTTCTGCCTTGGCTTGAGCGATTTGCTTGTCAGCGTTGGCTTGGTCAATCTGCAACTTGGCACCAATGTTCTCGCCCACATCGATGTCAGCGATATCAATCGAGAGGATTTCATAGGCCGTGCCGGCGTCAAGCCCTTTGCCTAAAATATGCTTGGAAATGTTGTCTGGGTTCTCTAAAACAGTCTTGTGGTTACTCGCAGAACCAATGGTACTGACCATCCCTTCACCAACCCGTGCAATGATGGTTTCTTCGCCTGCACCACCAACGAGGCGATCAATGTTTGTTCTGACCGTGACTCGCGCCAAACACACCAGCTGGATACCGTCTCGAGCCACAGCAATGATGCGGGGGGTTTCAATTACTTTGGGCAAGACCGACATCTGGACGGCTTCAAGCACGTTTCTGCCAGCCAAATCGATCGCTGCCGCGCGTTTGAAGTTCAGTGCGATATTGGCTTTATCGGCCGAAATCATGGCGTTGACCACACGCATGACGTCACCACCGGCCAAGAAGTGAGCTTCCAAATCATTAACCGACAGGTTAAGTCCTGCTTTGACGGAGCTGATTCGAGCAGTCACGATGGTGTGTGGTGGTACGCGACGCAGTCGCATCGCAACCAGCGTAAATAGCCCAACGTACGCGCCCGACGCCCAGGCGGCTATCCACAAAGGGATTGGCACGAGGTACAGGACAATAGCGAAGGTAATAACAACCGGAATCAAAATCCCGAAAGCGCCGAAAATCCCTAGGATTTGATCAATCATTGCTTATCTCCTGCACGTGCTTCCCCTTCGATAACTTCAATAACTACAATGCGATTACCGTCTACATGGTCAACCTTGATGGGTTGGCCTGCGTCAATGTAACCACCATTTGATACAACATCCACCCGTTTGCCACCAATCACGGCAATGCCAGCGGGTCTAAGGTCAGACGCAGCCGTCCCTAACTTGCCCTCATAGGCATGGTCAGATAGCGGTTCAGAAGTAAATCCTTGATTGGCATCCAAGCCCGTTTCTAAAATTAGCTGACGGCCCATTTTTGTTTTGGGTAGATACCGCAAAAGTAGCAGGCTCAGCACAAGAGCGAGTGCCAATGAGCCCCCTAGGCGAGCGGCAGCTGAGATCAGGGCATCAATGGTGAAGCCATCGCCAACGGTACTGAGCATCAATCCAGCGACCAAGGCCACTAGGCCCAAAATACCCGCAATACCGAATCCTGGAAGCACAAAAGCTTCCACCAATAAAAGAATGACCCCGAGGCCGGCAAGCAGCAGTTCCTCCATGCCAGCGAGGTTGACTAACCAATGGCCCCAAATAAACAGACCTAAGCTGGTGATACCCAAGGCGCCAGGCACACCAAAGCCAGGCGTGCGGATCTCCACAACGATACCCAGCATCGCGACAGTCACCAACAAGGAGCTCACAATGGGGTTGGTTAGGAACCGGACGACTTCTTCTGCCCAGTTCACCGATGTCTCGACCACTGAGGCGTCTTTTAGCCCCAACTGTTCTAGGGCGAGCGATAAGGTGGCTGCTTCATAGTCTGCAATGCCAACCTCTAGCGCCTCTGCCGTGGTTAACGTCAAAAGTTTGCCGCGATCGGTGATGCCTGGAATAACGACGTCTGAATCCACCATGGCTTCGGCGATCAACGTGTCGCGACCGCGACTTTCGGCGGTTGCGCTGAATTCTTTGCGCACATAGGAAACGGTTTTTTCTGAGACAGGGCTGGTCTCTGTGCCCGAACTTTGCACGGGGGTTGCGGCCCCAATCGTGCCACCGGGTGCCATGACGATGGCAGTGGAAGCCAAGCTAATTAATGCGCCTGCGGATATGGCACGACTGTCTATGTAAGCAATCGATTTGACGGGGCTTTTTAGTAGTGCGTCGCGTATTTGTACAGCCGCATCTACCCGGCCACCAAAAGTATTGATTCTTAGCACCACGGCTGCCACACCATCTTGCTCGGCTTGCTTGAGGACTCTTTCGATATAGGGTGCAAGTCCTAAATCAATGGTGCCACTCACGTCAGCAACATATACCACTGGCCCATTTTGGTTTGATTGGGACAAAGACAAACTTGACACGCCCAGTGAAAAAATCAGGGCGATCAGTGCCAGTAATCGGAAGGACAAGTTAGCCATGTGACAGAGTGTACATTGCTACTTTATGCTTGTGGCTGTTCGCTTATGTCGAAGTGGGGTTTTGCGCCTTCGGTGCTCTCAGTTTGTTGATCGTTAGCCAGATCGCGAGCACCAACAACACCGCGCCCATGCCCGTACGAAATCCACCTTCCATCATCATCAGCGGAACGGAGGTGCACGCCATAAAGCCCACGCCGTAAAAGGCGGCCCAACGCTTGCCGGCCTTACTCGCGGACTGATACAGCGGGAAGAACACCGAAAACAATGCCATCACAATAAAAAAGAGAGCCCATGGTCTAACGAAAAACAACGTTAAATCATCGCTTGTTGATAGTGAGCGGGATAGGTTTAACTCAGCTAGGGGACCCAACACCACACCGAGCACCATGGGCGTTAGTGGAAACCCATTTTTGACCATCACAAATCCGAGTACGCCAAACACCAATAGCGTCCAAATATCAAAGGTGGTGTTATTGAGCGTGAAGACTCCGATGGCACAGTAAAGCAAGATCACCACGCCAAGAATGTAGAGCGGGATTCGGGTCACCAACAAAAACACACGCAGGGCGCCTGAAGTCATGGCTAAGGTCATGAAGTTAGCAAGGAAGTAAGCCACCATGATGCCGTAGGCCAAAACGGGTTGTGTGGTGATGAAAGTCGGGCTAGGCGCGATATTGTGAATGGTCAGCGCGCCAAGCATCACGGCGGTGACTGCGTCACCTGGAATGCCCAGCGCCATCATCATGATCAAAGCACCGCCCGCGGTGGCGTTATTTGAAGATTCCGAGGCGATGAGGCCTTGGGGCACACCGGTTCCAAAGGCCTCTGGTGTCTTGGATGCTTTCTTGGTTTGATCGTATGCCAAAATATTGGAAATCGAGCTACCTGCCGCGGGCAATAAACCAATAAACAACCCGATTAAGGAAGAACGTAGCACCGTAAGCCAGTTCAAAAAGTTTAAGGCAATCGCTTGGCGGTGCTCCATCTTGACCGCTTTGTGTTGCCCCTCAATCATGGGTTTTTTAGCCGTTGCGGTATCGCTCATGTCATTTAACAATTGACTGAAGGCAAACAGGCCGATGAGCACGGGTAAAAAAGCAAAACCGGCACCTAGGGTGTCGAACCCGAACGTAAAGCGTGCGGCCCCGTTGATGTGGTCTTCGCCCACGCTTGAAACCAACAAACCGAATACACCGGCAATCAAACCCTTTATCAAGGCACCTTCTGAAAGGCTAGCCGCAATGGTCAGGGCAAAACACACCAACATGAAATAGTCCCACGGACCGAATTCCAAGCCAATAGCCGCGAGCGTGGGCGCCAAGAAAACAAGCACGATGGCCGAGATAATCCCGCCAAAGAAAGAGGCCCATAACCCCAGCCCTAATGCCAGCCCGGGGCGGCCGTTACGCGACATGGGAAAACCGTCAAAGGTTGTCGCGATTGCCGATGGGGTGCCAGGAATACCGATCAAGATGGAAGCAAACATGCCGCCCGTTAAGCCGCCCACGTAGACGCCAAGCATGGTGGAGAGCCCCTCAATAGGACTCATGCCGAAGGTGAATGGCAGTGCCAAGACAACGGCCATGGTAATGGTGAAACCCGGGATGGAGCCCGCAATTAAACCCGCGAGCACGCCAAGCGCCATCAACATCAGGTTGTTGAGCGCAAAGACCGCGTCAGCGGCGTTTAAAAGGTTCTCAAAGATCATGGCTTTCGCTCAATTAGCTAAACAATTCGCCGGCTGGCAGAACCACACGCAGTGCAAAGGTAAATATGGACCACATGCCGCCAACCGCTAGGACGGCGACGGCGGCGTGCATGAGTAAGAGCCTTGGCGTGAATCCACCGATGATGCTCTGCGTCAGGAAAACAAAAAGAATGCCAGCCACAAGCATGCCAAGATGAGGCAAAGCCAGTACGAAAATTAGAAACATCACAAAGCAAATGATTGCGTTTTGGTAAGTGCGTATCCACCGTGACCAAGAAAATGGCTCAGTCTCGGGCCGAGCCAGCGTGACTGAGCGAAATAAATAAACCAAGCTCAAAATGGCCAGTGCAATCAAGACGAAACGAGGCCAGATCTCCGAACCCATCTCAGAGAAGGGTACCTCGCGGATTTCAAAGGTCTTCCAAAAGAAGACACCACACAAGATAAGCAATAACAAAGCGGTTATTGCGTCACGGTTCAAGCGTTTCATCGGTTTTACTCAAGAAGGATGCTTTCATGGTTTCGAGCTGTTGAGCTGTTGAGTCGGGCACAAATAAAATCAGGCCTTTTGGGGCGCCGCCCGGCAGGCCTGATTGTGCATCTCAACTCACCAATCAAGGCGCGAATCATACCGCGCCCGAGTGTCCTTTGCAGACGCGGATTGGTTTACTTCTTAAACATACCAATTTTGATGGCCAAACGCTCGTGCTCAGCGTAGGACTCTTGCAAGAACGTCCCGTAAGCTGGGCTGTTCTTGTACAGAACCATTGAGCCACCTTGTTCGATAGAGGTGACCAAAGCGGGGTCTTGCGCGGCTTTGGCAAAGGCCTGTTCCCAGAATGTCACGAATTCAGCGGGGGTGCCCTTAGGTAGCGCGACACCACGAGCCAAACCGTACAACACATTCACGCCTTGCTCTTTAAGTGTTGGGACATCTGGAATCAACGGATCACGTTTGTCGGTGGCAATACCCAAGGCGTTCAACGAACCCTCGGCAATGTACTGCTTGGCTGTCAACACGTTGGTTTCACCCATCATGACGTTACCTGCCAACAATGCCGTGTTGCGCTCGCGTGTGCCGTCGTAAGAGACGTAACGGAATTCTGTGTTGGTGGCGTCCTCAACTAGCAGAAAGATGAAGTGGCTGGTCGAACCCAGGGTGACGCCGACAGTCACTGACTTAGGGTCTTTTTTGGACATCTCGAGCATGCCCTTGAGATCGCTGAATGGTGCTTTGGTCGAAGCGCCAACAATTGATGGGGTGTAGCTAACGAGAGAAACCGGCTCAAAGGCATCGTAAGTAAATTTTGCGCGGCCCGTTAAGAAACTGGTAATGACGCTTTCGTGCAAAGCGATCAGCATGCAGCCGTCGGCTTTGGCATCTTTAACTTGCGTCGCGCCACGGATACCGCCTTGGCCGCCAACGTTAACGACCTGTAGTTGAGGCTCTATGCCTGTTTTGTTGATGGTTTCGACATAAGTGCGAAACACGATGTCTGTGTCTCCACCGGCGCCCCAGGGAACAATCAGTTGAGCGGTTGAGCACTCGGGGGCGGCTGCCGAGGCAGTGGTGCCAAATAAAGCGGCAGTAGCCATGGCAGCGGCAGCGGCCATGAAACGAGTTTTAGACATAAGGGGCTCCTTGGGAACGGTTTTTGGAATTTAGCTAAAAGCAATACCAGTGAACAAAACAAACCAATACGCGACACTGTTGCATAACTATCAGTGATCATCAAAAAAAGTTAAAGCAAAAATTTAAAGCAAAATTCATGCCATTTGTTTGATGGTCATATTTTATTAATCGTATTTAAGGCGTCGCGTTAAAAATTAATATCGACACCATTGTCGTTTGCGGCTGAATTTTTATCAAGCGGTCCAATATGGGGCATACCCCTAGCTGGCACGCACCATGTGTACGCTAAGCGAGTAGCGGGCATGCACTGATTCTGCGCTAAGAAATATATTGCTTTAAACGTGCTTTAAACGCTATTTGAACGCGCTTTAAACGTGCTTTAGTTTCGTGCTGAGCAAGTGGCAAACGTTCACTCGGCGAGCGCTAGACACTCGTGCCATCTGTGCGCGCACTCACGTATCATAAGCTTTGCAATGTATTAACCAACAGGCAGGATAAATCATGAATCAAAGCAAACTCAGCGGTAGCGAAACGGGACATGCCAACGAGACGCGAGTGGCGATCGCCGGTCTTGGCGCGATTGGTCAGTCATTGGCCCAGTCACTTGCTGCCGGCACCGTGCCAGGTATGCGCTTGGTTGCCGTCTCGGCTAAGAATCACGAAAAAGCCAACGCTTTTGTGGCCACACTGGCCCACCCTGTGCCCGTGCTCACGATTGACGCGCTTGAACCGGTGGCTGACATTGTGGTTGAGTGCGCACCAGCAGCACTGCTATCCGATATCGTGACGCCGTTTTTGAAGGCAGGTAAGCGCGCCGTGATCTTATCGGTAGGGGCTTTACTAAGCAACGAACATCTGAAGGCGGTCGCGACCGAGCACGGCGGCACCATCATTGTTCCCACCGGCGCTTTGCTTGGATTGGATGCCGTGATTGGCGCGGCTGAAGGGACCATACATCAAGTCAAAATGGTGACACGTAAACCGCCCCAAGGCTTGAAAGGCGCTCCACACTTGATCGAGCACAACATCGTTGTTGACGGCCTGACGGCGCCGTTAAAAGTTTTTGAAGGCAACGCACGAGACGCTGCCAAGGGTTTTCCGGCCAACTTGAATGTGGTGGTCGCTTTGGCTTTGGCCGGTGTCGGCCCTGAAAAAACCAAGTTAGAAATTTGGGCAGATCCGTCGGTGACGCGAAATACACACACCATCGAAGTGGATTCGGACTCGGCTAGTTTCAACATGACCATTCAAAACATTCCCTCAGACAACCCTAAAACCGGGCGTATCGTGGCCCAGAGTGTGGTGGCGTTGCTGCGTAAGATGGGCGCGAGCTTGCGCATAGGGACTTAATTGCTCGCCTTTCTGCGCCACTGACAGAGCCAACGAGGTGTTATGCGGTTCCGTAAAACTGTTGTGTGGTTCTCTTAAACGATAGAATGAACGTTAATGGTGCCGTCGGGCAGCGGGGCACAAGCCCCGCGCTCGATTGGCTACCTGACGGTCAATCAATTCCACAGACAGAGGCGACATGGCATTTCAACTGACAGCAGCCCAGCTCGATCTTCAACAAAGAACGCGCGATTTCATTGCGCAAAAAATCATCCCGCTTGAATCGGATCCACGGCACGGCGCCCATGGCCCGGATGAGTCTTTACGCCAAGATTTGGTTGCGCTCGCTAAAGAGGCGGGTCTTCTCACGCCACATGCCTCCAAAGAAATGGGTGGCTTGGGGCTGAGTCATGTTGATAAGGCCATCGTGTTTGAAGAGGCGGGCTATTCGCGTTTAGGGCCAACGGCGCTAAACATTCACGCCCCTGACGAGGGCAACATCCACCTCATGGAGGTGGTGGCTAATGAGCAACACAAAGAGCGCTGGTTACGCCCTCAGGTGCAAGGAAAAATTCGTTCGTGTTTTGCGATGACCGAACCGGCGCCGGGCGCCGGTGCCGATCCTTCCATGTTGCAAACCACCGCGGTACGTGACGGTGACGACTACGTCATTAACGGGCGCAAGTGGTACACCACAGGGGCTTACGGCGCCACTTACGTCATCATTATGGCCAAGTTGGAAGATGGTTCGGCAACGATGTTTGTGTCTGACATGGATCAGCCAGGCATAGAACTGGTCCGCCAAATGGATGCCATGGATAACTGCTTTACCGGTGGCCATGCGGTGCTTGATTTTAAAGATCTGCGCGTGCCGGCTTCGCAAGTGCTCGGGGAGCTGGGCAAGGGATTTCGCTATGCGCAAGTTCGTTTGGCGCCGGCTCGCTTGACGCACTGCATGCGCTGGTTGGGTCAGGCCCGTCGTGCGCATGATGTGGCGACTGAATATGCGCGCACGCGCGAAGCGTTTGGCCGCGTCTTGGGTAAACACGAAGGCGTGGGCTTCATGCTGGCCGACAACGACATGGATTTACAAACATCACGGCTGCATATTTTGCATACGGCTTGGGTATTGGATCAAGGACAAACCGGTAACTTTGAATCCAGCCGAGCCAAGGTCGTTTGTTCCGAAGCCCAATGGCGGGTGGTCGACCGTTGTGTACAAATCTTAGGCGGGCAGGGCGTGACCAGCGATACGCCTGTCATGCGTATCTTCATGGATATGCGGTCGTTCCGTATCTATGATGGTCCAAGCGAAGTGCACCGTTGGAGCATGGCCAGAAAAATTCTGAATGGAGAAGGGGCCAAATGATGGGCAAATCGATTTTTGACGCGTTCCGTTTAGATGGCAAGGTGGCTTTGGTGACAGGCGCCTCGAGTGGTCTTGGATTACATTTCGCGACCGTTTTGGCGGCCGCGGGCGCGCATGTCGTGGTCGCCGCCCGCCGCCAACAAGCCTTAGAGGCTCTCTGTCATGACATCAGCGCGCAGGGTGGTAAAGCCAGCCCTGTGCTTTTGGATGTGACTGATTCCAAAAGTGTGCAAGCGTGTTTTGAGAATTGCGAACGCTTGGCGGGTGTTCCCGATGTCATTGTCAATAACGCAGGTACGACGGTCAGCAAACCAGCTATTGAGCAAACGGAGCAAGACTGGGACCAGGTGATAGACGCAAACTTGAAAGGCTGTTGGCAAGTCGGCTCGCAAGCAGCGCGTGCGCTGATCGCGGCAGAAAAGCCGGGCAGCATTATCAACATCGCATCGATCTTGGGTCAACGCGTGGCCGCAAGCGTAGGGCCTTATGCCATCTCCAAAGCGGGTGTGATTCAGGCCACCAAAGTAATGGCGCTGGAGTGGGCGCGCTATCAAATTCGCGCCAATGCTTTGCTGCCAGGTTACGTGCGCACGCCGATTAACGCCGAATTTCTAGACAGCCCCGCAGGCGAAAAACTGCGCTTGCGAATTCCCTCGAGACGCTTTAATGAACTGTCTGATTTGACCGGGCCACTATTGCTATTGGCCTCTGATGCCGGCAGTGCGATGTCGGGTGCGAGCGTAGCGGTCGATGGGGGCCACTTGGTCAGTGGGCTATGAGTTCATTGGACGCCTCACCCACGGGACTTGACTCTCAAGCGTGGCAAAGACTCGGCGAATATCTGTTTCAGTCAGGTGTTACCGACCAAGTGGCCATCACACCGACGCTATTGACGGGCGGGCAATCGAATCCGACGTACCGTCTGAGTGTTGGCAAAGACGAGTTGGTTTTAAGAAAAAAACCGGGCGGTGATCTTTTGCCCTCAGCGCATGCGGTTGACCGAGAGTACCGGGTCATGAAAGCGTTGGCAGGCAGTGACGTGCCGGTGCCTGAGATGCTGCTTTACTGTGAGGACCCCAGTGTGATTGGGACCCCCTTTTATGTGATGCGGTTTCTAGAGGGCAGGGTCTTATTTGATCAAACCATCCCGGGCGCCACTGCCGCCGATCGCACAGCGATTTATCGGGATATCAATCGTGTGATTGCCGCCTTGCATCAGATTGATCCGGCGGCCGTGGGCCTAGCGGACTTCGGTCGAGCCGGCAATTACTTTGGGCGACAAATTAATCGTTGGAGCCGGCAATATCAAGAGAACCATACCGAACGCTTAGATGCCTTAGAAAAGTTAATTGAGTGGTTGCCAAGTAGGATTCCAGCCGGTGACGAAGTCTCTATCGTGCATGGTGATTTTCGGTTGGATAACGTCATGTTGCACCCCACCGCGCCCCGTGCCATTGCCGTGCTTGATTGGGAACTTTCGACCCTGGGTCATCCGTTGGCAGACTTCTCGTACCACTGCATGAGCTGGCACATCCCACCGGCTTTGTGGCGTGGCATCGGTGGCCTTGATTTGGCGGCGTTAGGCATTCCGAGTGAGGCCGAGCACCTCGCTCAATACGTTCAGGTCACGGGATTGACGCAAGCTCAAGAGCACTGGGACTTTTATTTGGCCTACAATTTTTTTAGGATGTCCTCTATCCTATACGGCATTGGTCAACGCGCCCGGCAAGGCACGGCTGCGGCAGCTGATGCTTTAGAAACCGCTGCGAAAGCGGGTCCTTTGGCTGACTTGGGTTGGCATTATGCCCAACGATACGAACATCGGTGATCACTCGATAAGGAAGACAAGTATGCAAGAACCAGCCCCTCATGCGGCCAATTTTGTGCCTTTGTCACCGATTGGGTTTTTAGACCGAGCCGCCTTGGTGTACCCAGAACGCTTATCAGTGATTCACGGTGAGCGTCGGTTCACCTGGCGTGATACCGCCAAGCGTTGCCGACAGCTCGCGAGTGCCATTCAGCGCAAAGGCTTAGGCAAAGGCGATGTGGTGGCGATCATTGCCCCAAACGTACCAGCGCTGTATGAGTGTCATTTTGGGGTGCCGATGTCAGGGGCAACGTTGTTGACCTTGAATACCCGCTTGGATGTGGACACCACGGCCTATATTTTGTCGCATGCCAACGTCAAGCTGTTGTTCTGTGATCCTGAGTTTGCGTCATTGATCACTGCGGTTCAAGCACAGTTGCCTGAACCAGTGACGGTAGTGGATGTGGCGGATCCTCTTTTTAAAGGCGAAGCGAGCGCCATTGGCGAGTGCGACTACGAGTCATTCCTGACGTTGTCTGATCCTGATTTCGAGCCTATTTGGCCCTCGGACGAGTGGGACACCATCAGCTTGAATTACACCTCAGGCACGACGGGCCGTCCCAAAGGCGCTTTGTACTCTCATCGCGCCACGTATTTAAATGCCATGAGTAATATGACATCGACTGGGTTGCGTCCGCTGACGACCTACTTGTGGACGTTGCCGATGTTTCATTGCAACGGCTGGTGTTTTCCGTGGACCATGGCGTTGATGGCTGGCACCAATGTGTGTTTGCGTCGCGTGGAGCCCAAGGCGATTTTTGAGGCCATTAAAACCCACCGCGTGGATTACTTTTGTGCGGCGCCGGTGATCTTGACCATGTTGGCCAATGCGCCGATGCAAGACCGATTCAAGCCCGACTGGAAAGTCGAGGTAATTACTGGGGGGGCGGCTCCGCCGGCGGCTTTGATCGCTGCCATGGCTGAGTTGAGCATTGAGGTCTGTCACCAATACGGGTTAACTGAAACGCTGGGTCCTTCGGTGATTTGTGCGTGGCACCCCGAATGGAGCGAAGCCCCTTTACAAGCACAAGCCGATCGCAAGAGCCGCATAGGCGTGCGCCGTGACGGTATAGAAGCGGCGATGGTGGTGGATGCGCAAACCATGGCGCCAGTCCCTTGGGATGGTCAAACCATCGGTGAACTGGTGTTGCGCGGCAACACCGTGATGAAAGGCTATCTGAACAATCCAGAAGCCACGGCCCAAGCGTTTGAGGCGGGCTGGTTCCATACCGGCGATTTGGTGGTTGTTCACCCGGATGGTTACTTCCAGGTGAAAGACCGGTTAAAGGACATCGTGATCTCGGGTGGTGAAAACATCTCCACGGTCGAAGTTGAAGGCATCTTATATCGTCACCCAGCAGTCCTTGAGGCCGCTGTCGTGGCGATGCCTGACGCGAAGTGGGGAGAGACCCCGTGTGCCTTTGTCACGCTCAAAGGACAGGCGCAGGCGAGCCCAGCCGAACTCATTGGATTTTGTCGGGAGCACTTAGCGGGATTCAAGGTGCCAACGCGAATTGTGTTTTGTGAGTTACCGAAGACGTCCACCGGCAAGATACAGAAGTATGTGTTGCGTTTGCAAGCTCAAGCGGTCGCTGAGCAGGTGATAAAAGTAGAGGATGGAAGCACGCAATAAAGCACGCAATAAAGCACGGTTTTTGGTTTGGTTGATCATCACTGAAGGGTTGGAAATATGACGAAGCAATTTAGTCAATGGATAGTTAGCGCGGCCACGGCGGCTAGCGTGACGTTAGTCACCTTGGGTTTGTCTGGTATCCCCTTAAAAGCCCATGCCGCAGATAGCGCGCCGATGTGGATGATGGGTGAGGTACATGACAACTCACAAGCCCACTTCTATCGTCTCAAAGATTTGGAAGAAAAGCTTGGCGGTCAGTGGCGCCCCGCGATCTTGATGGAGCAGTTCAATGTCAATCAACAAGAGGCGTTAACCGCGGCTTGGCGGGGCTGTCAAACCCCAGAATGCGTGATTGATACGGTGGGTGGCGTGCCGGGTTGGGATTGGGACATGTACAAGCCCCTGATTGGACTGGCGCTTAAATATGAGTTGCCGCTTGTGGCCGCCAATCTGTCTAAGCAGCAAGTCAATGCCGTGATGAAGTCGGGGTTTACGGCGGTTTTCGATGAGAAAACGATTAAAGCGTATCGATTGGATCAGCCGCTCCCCCAGCCGTGGCTCGACAAGCAGCGCAAGATTATTGTTGCAGGCCATTGCAATGCCTTGCCGGCTGAAGCGATTGACCCAATGGTCAAGGCACAGGCGGCACGTGATGTGATGTTTGCGCAATTGATGCAGCAATATGCCGCCCAAGGAGTGGTTTTGATTGCGGGCAACGGCCATGTGCGCCGTGACCTAGGCGTCTTACAGTGGTTACCGGCCGATATGGCCAAGCGCGTCAAAGTCGCGGGCTACGTCGAGCCGAGTGGCGTCGATGCTTTTTTATATGACGTCATGAGAGTGGTTGAGCCACATAAGCGGCCCGACCCATGCGCGGCTTTTAAAAAAGGACCGGTTTGACATCCTCTCCGCCCTGAACGGCATGGCTTGACGCGCCTCTCGGTCAAGCTGGCAAGCCAAGCCAGTTTGCCGTGTAAAGCTTAAAAAAGGAAAGAACTTAGGTTGAGTTTCGGCTGCTTTCGAGCCTTACAAATTTGCATTCTGGGAGCCACATAGGTGTTTCGCTTTGTTCCCACTCGCGCACTGTCACTTTGCTGATTGCGCCAGCGTTGTGCAATGCGTCCAGGTCACCGCGCAGAAATTCAATGACTTTGCTCGTCCCGCGTGATGTTCGCCTTATCGCTTTTCGGGAACCTAAGCCTGCATGCAGGCAGGCAGGTTCTTAATAACCGTTGTGAATCACTACTTCTATCAGGCTAGGCTTGCCTCGGGCAATGGCTTGCTCCACACAGGAACGGATGTCGCTGGATTGCTCGACGCGCGTGGCAGGTAGACCGAAGCCTTTGGCCACGGAAATGAAATCAACCGCAGGATCCGTCATGTCCATGGCGACAAATTTGTCAGTGCCACGCATCGCTTGCAGGCGATCTTTGATGATGCGATAGCTCCGGTTATTGACAATGACGTAGGTGATAGGTAGCTGCAAGTGCGCGGCGGTCCACAAGCTTTGAATACTGTAGAGCGAGCTGCCATCGCCAATCATGGCGACCACTGGGCGATCGGGCTGTGCGAGGGCCACGCCAATGGCGCCCGCCATGCCAAAGCCCAAGCCGCCGCTGGTCAAGCCCAGATAGGCCAGCGGATCGTCGGCAGGGTAGAGCTTATTGAGTGCACTCGCCGTGGTTAGGGTTTCATCAACCACGATCACGTTCTTGGGCAGTGCCTCGACGATTTGCAAGATGGCATAGTCGGGATGGGTGGGTAGGTCGCTGGCGTGCTGTTGGGTTGACTCGACAAACTTTGCCCGGGTGCTTTGCCAATTACGATCTTTTGCTTGTGCCAAGCGTTGTGTGGCTTTGGCATGATCGGTGTCAGTTAGCTTGCCGCTCAGTATCGGTAACAGGGCGCGCAAGGTATCGCCCACGTTGGCTCTGATGGCCGTTTCCGTGACAAAGTTTTTTCCGAGCTCCCAGTCCCGTTCGCTGATATGCACCACTGGCATGCCTTCGGGTAATGGTTCCACTGGTGCCATGGGGGACATGCGAAGCAAGTCGCCGCCTAAGCAAATCAACAAATCATAGGCCCCAAGCGTCTCGCGAATCTTGTATTGGTTCCGTGTGATTTCGCCCATGTTGGCGGGATGTGAGGTGGGAAATCGTGTGTTGTACGGAACGGACTCGAGGTAGACGGGCGCGCCGAGCTGCTCGGCGAGTGCGGCGGCTTCGGCAAAACAGTCATGACGCGCAAGCTCTTGGCCAGCCAGAATCACCGGGCGTTCGGCTTGCCGCAAGCGATCGGCCAATTCGTGCAAGACGCGATCGGTGGGTTGTACGCTTGTTTGCACCCGGGTGGGTTGTCCCAAATCCATGGGTACGGTTTCATCTAAGATACTGCCCGGTAGACTGATGAACACAGGCCCTGTGGGCGGCGTCATGGCGATCTTGGCAGCGCGATGAACGATGCGTGGCAAGTCTTGTGCACGCTCAACCTCAATGGCCCATTTCACGAGAGGTTCTGCGATGCGAACCAACGGTTCATAGAGCAATGGTTCGGTTAATCCATAACCACGCTCGTACTGACCGGCTGTTACGATGATCGGCGATCCATTGAATTTGGCGGTGTAAAGCGCACCCATGGCATGACCGAGGCCTGGTGTGCAGTGAAGGTTCACGGCAGCGAGTTTGCCGCTGGCACGGGCAAACCCATCGGCCATACCCAAGACGACGCTTTCTTGAAGGCCGAGTACGTATTTGAGCTGTGGGTACTGCGGCACAACCTCCATGAGTGGCAATTCGGTGGTGCCCGGATTGCCAAACAGGTGGGTAATCCCCTCTTGTATTAGCAGCTCTAAAAAGGCGGCTCGGCCTGTGTAAGTCGGTTCATTCATGGGCATTCTCGGTTTGTATTTAAGAGTGGCTTATGTTGCTAACTTGCTCGCAACCGTGCGCCGCGATATGGTTCGGGCTATCGTTGTAAGGGTATACCGTGGCGTAGCCATTGAAAAGTTACCCGCGACGTTTGTTTGCTTCACAACCATAAGATAGGTGAAAGAAATGTTTATATCACTAAAAGGCCGAGTAGCGTTGATCACGGGTGGCAGCCAAGGACTGGGTAAAGCCATGGGATTGCGCTTTGCCGAATCGGGTGCAGACGTGGTGCTCTTGGCTAGACGCCAAGCGCTACTTGATGAAACCGCCCAAGAGATTGCCGCCACGAGTGGGCAGCGGGTCAAAGGTTACGCCTGCGACGTCAGCGATGCCGCGCAGGTGGAGTCGGTTTGGAGCGAGATTGAGAAAGATTTTGGGAAGGTCGATATTGTGGTGAACAACGCCGGCTCCTCGGCGCGCCATCCCATTGAGAGCTTATCAATGGAAAAATTGCAGGCTGATATTGACTTGAAACTAAAGCCGGCGTTGCGATTGGCGCAACTGGCGATACCAGCCATGAAGCAACAGCAATGGGGCCGTATTATCAATGTGGTCAATATCGGCGCTAAAGCGCCACCAGCAGGCACGGCACCGACGTGTATGACGCGGGCCGCTGGCATTGCCATGACCAAGGTCATGTCCAAAGAGTTGGCGCCTGACAATATTCTCGTCAATGCTCTCTGCGTTGGACAGATTATGTCCGAGCAGTGGGTGGGTTACTACAATAACGACAAGCCGGATATGACCTTCGACGAATATGTCGCGATGCGTGGCAAGGTCATCCCCATGCAACGTATTGGCCAAGCAGAAGAGTTCGCCAACGTGGCGTGTTTCTTGTCTTCTGATGCGGCCTCTTACGTGACAGGTGTGGCGATCAACGTTGACGGCGGCATGAGTCCAGTTACCTAAGGGATCTGGCCGGGCCGCTGAGCTGACTATTTGTGAGCGGCCGGGCGCTGTCCCTTTAAAAAATGATGGCACGAGGGGTATAGGATGAGACGATATATCAGCGGTTTGAGCGTGGTGTTGCTGGTTATTGGTGTGTTTGGGGTGGCCGGGTGTGGCTTGAGTCCCAAAGCCGAACGCACCCCAGACGGTTTTAATCCACCCTATAACCGGTACTGATCCAGGCTTAGAATTGATAGGTTATGCCGGTGGCGATGCCGTAGGTGTGGGCTTTATCACTGGCGTTAATATCAGATGCGTAGGTCACTCCTAGGCCGAGCTGCAGGTTCTCCATCGGTGCGTAGATCAAAGCGACTTCACCAAAAGCGCCGTATTGACTGTTGTAGGCCGCATTGGTTTGGATGCCCATGTCAAAGGCCAGCTTCCACTGCGGGTGCAACACAAGGACAGGCGCGAGCGAGGCTGACCACAGGTCAGGGCGTTCGGATTCCAGACCTGGTGTATTGGCTTGCTGGTTACTCGCGTAGCCCACATTGAAGTGCCATTCATGGGTGTCGGCGAGGAATGAGCCAATGAGGGTGACTCCCACATTGGTTTTAGCGGCACCCAAGCCGTTATCCTGCATGGCGTTTGAGACTGGAAGTGTCACAACGGGTTTGATGGCGGCACTCCAACCTTGGGTTTGATCCCCCGCAAAAACCCACTTCAACCCGAGTTCTGAGCTTTGCCAGCCATTGATGGGGCTCGTTTGACGCGACATGCCAAAAAAGACATCGACGTTTTCACTGACGCCATAGGTGTAGGCCATCGGAAAGGCGTTCGACAGGCTGTGTGTGTTTTCAATGAAGACGCCTGTTTCACTCTCGAGGCGGCTGCTGCTTTTTTCAAAGACGTAGTCGATTTCGATTTGGTGTCCTCCCTTGCCTTGTGTGCCGGTGTCATCGGTGACCAGAGGGAAGTACGCTTGTGCCTGCGTGGTGGCTAGCACTAGAAAACTCGCGACCGCCGTCATCTGGCAGAGTCGGATACTTCTTGATGATGATGCCATGATATTTACCTGTTAGGTGATTACAAATATCGTGGCGGCTTGGGTTATTGGGCCAACCCGCCACGATTAACAGGACATGGGGAAAGTAGACGCTGGGCTAAACATGGAGTGGGTGGTTGAGCCGTTGGTCATTGGGAGTAGGAGGTAGGAAAAAGACAAAAGAAGAAAAGGAAAAAGAAAAAAAGGAAAAAGAAAAAAGAAAAAAGCAGCACTACATAAGAACAGCAAAAAGCAATGGCAAAAGTAGTGATGAAAACCAGTATTCAAGACCCTCACTTGAAACCATCACCTGAAACCCTCACTTCAAATCCTCACTTCAAGCATATCCACCAAAACATGACACTAAGTATTATTTATTAAATTGTAGCTGGTTTTGGTTTGGTTCGTTTTGGGGTTTGGTTTTTTTGGGTTTTGGCTCAATCACGCCGCCAGTCGATCCGATGCCTTTCGGCACCCAACGTCAATTCGGCGATCCGAGGCGGGGTCTGCGCGATACATTTGCCTTGCCTGAAGACTGCCAACCGAACTGCACGCAGTCGTAAGGCCTCCGCGGGGTCCGAGGCTTGAAGCAGTACCAGATCGGCAGGGGCGCCGGGCGCGAGCCCTTGGCAAGGCAGGCCAAGGATAGCCGCTGGCTCGGTGGTGATGGCTGAGAAGCACTGCTGCATTTGGGTCTGCGCGGTCATTTGCCCGATATGAAGACCCATATGAGCGACTTCGAGCATGTCGGCTGATCCCATGCTGTACCAAGGGTCCATAACACAGTCTTGCCCAAACGCAACGGTTAAGCCCGCGGCCATGAGCTCAGGCACGCGGGTCATGCCGCGTCGCTTGGGGTAGGTGTCGTGTCGACCTTGTAGCGTGATGTTGACCAACGGGTTAGCAATGACGCGGATATCTGCTTCAACCATCAAATCGATTAATTTGGCGGCGTAATCGTTGTCCATGCTGTGCATGGACGTTAGATGTGAGCCGGTGACTTGACCCTGGAGCCCAAAGCGGATGGTGTTGGCAGCCAGTGTTTCGATGTGCCGCGAATGAGGATCATCGGTTTCATCGCAGTGCATGTCGATCATGAGGCCGCGCTCGGCGGCAAGCCGGGAGAGCCATTCAACGCTCTGCGTTCCCTCACTGGTGGTGCGTTCAAAGTGGGGGATACCGCCAATGACCTCAACGCCCATGTCTAGGGCACGGATGAGGTTTTCTTGGGCACCGGGGTGCCTGAGTAAACCGTCTTGCGGAAAAGCGACCAGTTGGAGTGTCAACCACGGTTTGAATTGTTCGCGAACGTTTAGCAGCGCTTGAACGGCTAGCAGCCTAGGGTCACTGACATCGACGTGCGTACGTATCGCCAAAATGCCGTTGGCGATTGCCCAGCGGCAATAACTGGCGGCGCGTTCTTCAATGCCCTCACGCGTCAAGGTGGATTTGAGCTCACCCCACAAGGCGATGCCCTCACGTAGGGTGCCGCTTTGATTCGGACGTGGCTGACCAAAGCGCCGCGCCGAGTCAAGGTGAAAGTGTGCGTCTACAAAGGCTGAGCTAAGCAACTGGTGGTTGGCATCGATTGTCTGCGTACATTCGTGTTTGGACAGTTCTGCATCAGTGCCGACTTGCGCAATGCATCCGTCTTTGATACCCAACGCCATATCAAGCCGTCCGTCGGGAAAATTCGCATGTCGAATCACAAGGTCAAGCATCGTCAGGCATCCATTGTTTGCTCACTGAGCGATGATAGCCCTTGCTCGGATTTTAAGGGTGGTGCTTGTTAAGGGCGGTGCTTATTAAGGGGGGTGCTTATTAAGGGGGGTGCTTATTAAGGGGGCTGCCTGCTGACAGATAACCACAGCTATCGGCTGTTATGCTACCCATCAAATTTAATTTAATGGCGGCCGCGTGCCGTGGTGTGAAAAAATGAAAATTGCGATTGCTGGGTTGGGCTACGTTGGACTCTCCAACGGCATCTTATTGTCGCAACACCATGAGGTGGTGGCGCTCGACGTCCTACCTGAAAAGGTGGCCATGCTCAATCGCAAAGAATCGCCGATCGTGGACGAAGAGCTTGAAGCGTTTTTGAAGTCTAGAACACTTAATTTTAGGGCGACGCTTGATCCTCAAGAGGCTTATGAGGGAGCGGATTTTGTCATTATTGCCACGCCCACGAATTACGACCCTGAGACCAATTACTTCAACACGCAGTCAATTGAATCTGTGATTCGTGATGTGATGACCATCAACCCACAGGCGGTTCTCGTGATCAAGTCAACGGTTCCTGTGGGTTACACCGCCCGCACCCGCGAGACCCTTAACTGCGAGCAGTTGATTTTTTCTCCAGAATTTTTACGCGAAGGCCGAGCACTTCACGACAACTTGCATCCGTCACGCATTGTGGTGGGGGAACAGTCAGCGCGGGCTCAAACATTTGCGGGTTTGTTGCAGCAGGCTGCCATCAAACAGGATGTGCCCGTGCTCTTCACGAATTCGACCGAAGCCGAGGCGATTAAGCTCTTTGCCAATACTTACCTGGCGTTGCGTGTTTCGTACTTCAATGAGCTAGATTCATATGCCGCGAGTCTTGGTCTTGACTCGCGCCAGATCATTGATGGCGTCGGCCTAGACCCCCGGATTGGGACCCATTACAACAATCCATCGTTTGGTTACGGCGGGTACTGCTTGCCCAAAGACACCCGCCAGCTGTTGGCGAACTACCGCGATGTGCCACAGAACCTCATTCAGGCCATTGTTGACTCCAACACCACACGCAAAGATTTTGTGGCGTTTGACATTATCAATCGAGAGCCCTCAGTGGTGGGCGTTTACCGACTGATCATGAAAAGCGGCTCTGATAATTTTCGTTCATCGAGCATTCAGGGCATCATGAAACGCATCAAGGCGCGCGGCATTAAGATGATCATTTTTGAACCGACGCTGCAAGAGACAGAGTTTTTCGGGTCGCCGGTATATACCGATTTTGATGCTTTTAAGCGCGATGCTGATTTGATTATTAGCAATCGAATGGCAGATTCCCTATCGGACGTGGCGCAAAAGGTATATACAAGGGATCTGTTCGGTAACGATTAACGTCAGCTATCAATAGACCTAGGTATATGGTGCCATCGTGAGGGCTTTCATTGAGTCACTGTCTCGTGCTGTGTTGAAACGTCTCTTAGTAAACATGTGATGCAAAGGAGACGACCATGGCAACAGCAACGACCACAAAAGCGCAAGCGATCTCGGATCTGACGCTCTTAATCACAGGTGGTGCCCGCGGGATTGGTGCGGCCACTGCCACCCGGTTGGCGCACGGTGGCGCCAAAGTGCTGATCACCGATGTGCTAGGTGAAGAGGGCCAAGCCTTGGCTGAGAGCCTGGGTTCAAGCGTGCGTTATCAGCACTTGGACGTAACGAACGTAGCCGATTGGGAGCAAGCGGTGGCGATCGCAGAAAAACACTTCGGTTCGCTCGATGCCTTGTTTAATAATGCTGGGATTGTGGCGTTTGAAGCGGTTGATCACACCACGCCAGAGTCGTTTAAACGCGTGTTGGACATCAATTTGTTTGGTGTGTTTTTGGGTGTTCAGGCCGTGATACCTGCTATGCGGCGGGTGGGCCACGGCGTGATTGTGAATACCTCTTCGACCGCTGGTCTACAGGGTTACGCGGGACTCGCCGGTTATGTGGCAAGCAAGTGGGGAGTCAGGGGCCTGACCAAAGCCTGCGCGCTTGACTTGGCACCGGACAATATTCGGGTCTTGTCGATTCATCCTGGACCTATGCGTACGCCCATGACCGCGCAAATGCCCGAAGAGGTGGTGCAATCGCAACCGATTGCTCGATTTGGGGAACCAGACGAAGTGGCTCAAATGGTGCAGTTTATGTTCACTGAGGCGACCTTTAGCACCGGCAGCGAATTTGTTGTCGACGGTGGGGCGGTCGCAGGTCAAGCGTTGGCGTTGAAATAACGGATCAAAGCAATCGGAGGGCTGTTGTTGCGCTTTGCCCCTCGATTGACGCGCACTGGTAATCTTGCGTGAGTCTGCCGAAAGGATTCATAGGGGATTTCATGAACAAACCGTCACACGCGCTGTGCGCACAACGTTATTTTGAAGATTTTAAGGTTGGCGAACGGTTCAATATACCGTCGCGCACCATGACCGATGCGTTGTTTGCTGCCTTCCAAATGGCCAGTGGCGACAATCATCCTGTGCACTACGATATTGAGTATTGCCGCGCGCATGGGATGCCACAGATGTTGGCCCACGGGTTTCAAGTGCTGATTCAAAGCGCAGCAGGAGCGGGTCTGTTTCCTCATATGGTCGAAGAGTCACTTAAGGCTTTTATTGAACAGCGTTCACGGTTTGTGAACCCCGTGTTTGTTGGCGACACGCTCTATCCGAGCTTGACCGTCAGTGAATTGATTTCAGGTAACACGACGGGGGTGTTGGTCATGACATCCTTGATTACCAACCAACGGGAAGAAACGGTGCTGGAAGGCGAGCAACGTTATCTGCTGCGTAAAAGAGCCCAAAACCAATAACCAACAACAAAAAAACCAAGAAAAACCAAGAACCCTAATTTGAGTAGAGGTGGTCATGCAACCATTGAAAGGCATTCGTGTATTAGATTTAAGCAAGGTACTGGCTGGTCCACTTTGCGCTCAGTACTTAGGGGATATGGGAGCAGATGTCATTAAAATAGAACCACCCGGCATCGGCGACGACACGCGCGCGTGGTTGCCTCAGAAAGGTGGTGAGTCGGCCACCTTTATGTCTGTCAATCACAATAAACGCAGCTTGGCACTGGACCTCAAAACCGAAGCGGGTCAGGCGGTCTTACACCGATTGGTCAAGCAAGCCGATGTTGTCATTCAGGGGTATGGCTCGGGCACCGCACAGAAACTCAAAGTGGATGATGAAACGCTGCGTGCCATCAACCCACGCTTGGTTTATTGCGAGATTTCTGGTTATGGACGCGACGGCCCTTTGGGCAAAGAACCCGGTTATGACGTGATGTTGCAGGCCTTCAGCGCCATGATAAGCACGATGGGTGACCCACAGGGAGAACTGGCACGGGTAAGTTTTTCTCCCGTGGACTTAGGCACTGGTATTCATGCATCGACTGGTATTTTGGGGGCATTGCTGCATCAGCAACGCACAGGCGAAGGCGTGTATGTGGAGGTGTCGCTACTCGACACGGCCATGGGCTTCATGATTTACCTGGCACACAATTATTGGGCCAGTGGCAAAGTGCCCGGACCAATGGGTTCAGCACACCCGTCGTTATGCCCCTATCAGCTATTCAAAACGTTAGATGGTCAAGTTATGTTGGGTGTTGCCAATGACCGCGCGTGGCAGCGATTTTGTGAGGTGGCAGGGATGCAGGCCTTTGTTGCCGAGCCGCAGTTTGCTACCAACGCTGATCGAGTGCGCCATTTTGATCAGACGAACACCTTGGTGCAGCAGTTCATGCGCTTGAAGACAACCGAGGATTGGATCGTCCGTTTGCGAGCGGCCGGCGTGCCTGTGGCACCTATCCACACGTTGGATCAAGCCTTAGAGGATGAACACGTGCTGGCGCGTGGGATCGTCTCAAGCACTATCCATCCGACTGCCGGTGAGGTAAAGCACATCAATCAACCGGTGACGTTTAATCGTCAGGTTCGACAGTCGCAGCGTCCGGCACCGACATTAGGGCAACATACTCGAGAGGTATTGCGTGAGTCAGGGTTTTCCGATGCGGAAATATCCCATCTTGAGAATGAAAAAATAATCGGATAACCTTGCCGCACTATTTTTAAAGGAATATCTATGTCTTTTTTTTGAGGCGGTTGCTTCGGGTTTGTCTAAATATGCTCACTTCGAAGGTCGCGCATCGCGTGCAGAGTATTGGTGGTTTGTATTGTTCGTCATACTGACGTCGATTTTACTCAATCAGCTGGTGATGTCTTTTTTAGGGGTTGATGCGGCCAGTGTGGTGAGTGGCATTTTTACGTTGGCCATGTTTTTGCCGACCATTGCCGTGGCAGCTAGGCGGTTACATGACATGAATCACAGTGGTTGGTGGCAGTTGTTGGGCTTGACCGGCATCGGTAGTGTGGTGCTTTTTATCTGGTATTTGTTTCCTGGTACGCCGACAAATAATCGATTCGGTGCGCCGGTTGTTGTGACGCAGGACTAGTCGTTGACCGAGATGCGCGTCAAACCTTGCCGCTCAAGGCGGGCAGGTGAGCGCGGACACCATATGTGTCATGACTTTGGTTTTTAGACATTATGTATTGACCTGCCACACCTCAAGCGACGTGGATTACGCTGGAGGTTGGACAACCAAAGGCGCAGAGCCATAATTGAGGGGACAGGTCATGAAAGAGTGTACCAAGTACGTGGGACTAGACGTTCACAAAGCAACGATTGCTGTGGCGATTGCACAAGCGGGTTCGAGCGAGGTTCGTTACTTTAGCGAGATTCCGAATACGCCAGAGGACATTAACAAAGTCATGAGAAAGCTCAGCAGTTCTGAAGCGACCCTATCGGTTTGCTACGAAGCTGGCCCCTGTGGCTACGAGGTTTATC
>Ga0163215_100363_pt1 | contig 86568 bp, 80 predicted proteins | sample SynspAceP_FD_185934 | JGI IMG/M metagenome (GOLD analysis project Ga0163215, IMG submission 185934) | Saline lake microbial communities from Ace Lake in Antarctica - Synechococcus sp. Ace-P (Hybrid Assembly) | ecosystem: Environmental > Aquatic > Non-marine Saline and Alkaline > Saline | place... | reverse complement strand
CTGACTTATAATGCTGCCACTTCTGTTACGGTTTTCGATTCATTGGGCGATAGTCACACCATGACCTATTACTTTATGAAAGATGTGACCACAACCAATGAGTGGGTGAGTGTCACTTATATGGACGATCTACCACTTCAATCCGAAGGTGATACCCTAAATACACCGCCAGTGACAGGTGCCAACGTAGCGGGTGAAACGTCACTTGGTGCGGGTAATGGCGTCGCTGGATTCCGGATGATATTCAGTAGTGGTGGTGATTTTACCGGTATTCAAAATGCCGATGGAACCTTGTCGCCCACAGGTGATATTCCCTCTCTGCCTTTAGGTGGTACGATATTATTGAATGGTTCCGATCCAACACAAGTCATAACCACTAACTTCACATTAGATCCAATAAACGCCATAGCTGATGAACCTACTCAGTATGCCTCTACTTTTGAGGTGACCTCGCTCGAACAAGACGGTTTGCCCGTTGGTCGTTTGACGGGTATCGACATTGGTCCTGACGGTTTGGTGCGAGCCACCTATTCTAATGGTACATCTGAGCCTATTGTACGTGTTGCACTCATTCGTTTTGCCAATGACCAAGGTCTGACCCAGCAAAGTAATACCCAGTGGCAAGAGAGTATTTTGTCCGGTGAAGCGTTGGCGGGTGAGGCCACCACCGGTACCTTTGGTGACATCAATTCTTCAGCATTAGAACAAGCTAATGTTAATTTAACCACTGAGCTAATTGACTTAATCATTGCACAGCGAAACTTCCAAGCAAACTCGAGAGCCTTGGAAGTTAATAACCAGTTAAATCAGAATATCCTTAATATTCGATAATTAGGTTTTTAGTTAAGAGGGTCAGATTTCTGGCCCTTTTTTGTGCTCCAAACCCCAGCTATTTTACCTTCCTTTTGCTGCTCTTAAACACAATCCTTGTTGATGGCATCTAATTTGCACAGTAAATAATAATTATCCTTTAAGTCAAGAATCTGTCATGGACAAAATGCTTTATATCGCTGCCAGCGGCGCTTCTCAAGATTTTTTAGGCACTGCAGTACGCGCCAACAATTTGGCAAATGCTCAAACCAACGGCTTTAAAGCGCAGTTAGAACAAGCCCGCGCTATGCCAGCCTATGGCGAAGGCTTGGCGACTCGCGTGTTTGCCATTACCGAAAGTCCCACGAATAATTATGCTGGTGGCGCCATGATCCAAACTGATCGCGCACTTGATGTGGCTATTCAGGGCGAGGGTTGGTTTGCCGTGCAAGATGCTAATGGCCAGGAAGCATATAGCCGCAACGGTAGTTTTGAACTTGGCCCCGATGGTCAATTAAAAGATTCGTTTGGGCGCAGTATTATTGGCGATGGGGGACCTTTGGTTTTACCTATTCCCTTGGCAAATATCAATATTGCCGGTGACGGCACTATTTCTGTCAGACCGCAAGGCGCGCCAGAGACCGTACTAGAAGAAGTCGGTCGCCTTAAGTTAGTCAATCCTGCCGTTCGAGACTTAGAGCGTGGACAAGATGGTTTGTTTCGACGTAAAGATGGGCAATTAGCGACCGAAGATGCGGTGGTTAATATCCGCACCGGCATGTTGGAAGGCAGTAATGTGAATCCCGTAGAAGAGATGGTCAATATGATCAATTTGCAACGTCATTATGAAATGCAGGTAAAACTGATGAAGCAGGCAGAAGATCTCGATATGCGTGGCAATCAGCTATTACGCATAATTTAAAGGCCTAATTGCAAGAAATTTGAGACAGGAGATAAGTTATGCATCCAGCTTTATGGATCAGTAAAACCGGCTTAGATGCCGCACAAACCGATGTAGCGGTGATATCAAACAACTTAGCCAACGCCAGTACGGTGGGCTTTAAGAAAGATCGGGCTATATTTGAAGATTTACTTTATCAAAATATTAATCAACCGGGCGGACGGTCATCTGCCGACACGGAACTACCCTCTGGTTTAATGCTAGGTGCAGGTAGCAAGGTGGTTGCCACCCAAAAATCCCACACTCAGGGTAATTTACTAACCACTGATAACTCCCTTGATCTATCGATTCAAGGTAGTGGTTTTTTTGAAATTTTACAGCCAGATGGCACCACAGCATATACTCGCAACGGGCAGTTTACCTTGAATGATCAAGGCCAAATCGTCACGCCAGGTGCTGGCTTTCTGTTGCAACCAGCCATCACAGTGCCAGAAGACGCTCAACAGATAACCGTATCACAAGATGGTGAAGTCTCAGTATCTACCGCTGGCTCTGCTGCTTCTACTGTCTTAGGCCAGTTGAATTTGTCTAACTTTATTAATCCAACAGGTTTACAACCAATTGGTCAAAACTTGTATGTAGAGACAGCGGTGAGTGGCACGCCTATTCAGGGAATTCCGGGTTTACAGGGTATTGGTTCGATTAGCCAAGGCACTTTGGAAACGTCGAATGTCAATGTGACAGAGGAATTGGTCAACTTAATAGAAAGTCAGCGTTTATATGAAATGAACTCAAAAGTCATTTCAGCGGTTGACCAAATGTTAGGCCAAGTTATCCAACAACTTTAATGAGATGGTCATGATGCTAACGGCACCGCGCTTGAAAAAAGTGATTTTTGTGATTGGGGTATCAATCACCTTGTGTGCCTGTCAAAGCACACCCAATGAAATATCACCCAACGATCCGTATTACGCCCCTATTGTTGCGGATGTACCGGAGGAAAAAGTGCTGGATGACGGCTCCATTTTTCAGTCGGATATGGCCAACAGTCTGTATTCCGATGTTAAAGCGAGACGGGTCGGCGATATTATCACCGTGAATTTGCAAGAAAATACCACGGCAACTAAATCTGCCGGCACAACAAACAGTAAAAGTAGCCAAGCTAACGTAAATCCGATTATTGGTTTAGGCGGGCAAGCTCTTAATATTGGTAATCAGTCTATCCAGTTAGGTGTTGATGCGAGTAAGGATTTTACCGGTGACGCTTCCGCTAATCAAAGCAATAATCTAGTCGGCAGTATATCCGTCACAGTGGTGCAGGTATTACCCAATCAAAATTTGTTAGTGAGAGGAGAGAAGTGGTTAACCCTCAACAATGGCAATGAATATATTCGCCTAACGGGGGTTGTTCGCCCCGCTGATGTGAGTCCAAGTAACGAAATAGTATCTACCAAAATAGCCAATGCCCGAATTCAATACAGTGGCACTGGTAGCTTCGCCTCAGCCCAAAAGGAAGGGTGGCTGACGCAATTCTTCTCATCTGAATATTGGCCGTTTTAACGTGGAGAATATGATGCGTACTGTGTTAAATATTGGGCTAATTGCCTGTTTGATTTTTACTCCTGTGTCTTCGGCCCAGCGCATAAAAGACTTGGCTTCCGTGCAAGGAGTGCGCAGCAATCAACTGGTGGGTTATGGCTTAGTGGTGGGTCTCCCCGGCACGGGCGAGCAAAGTCCGTTTACTGAACAGAGTTTTCGTACCATGTTATCTAATTTTGGTATTAGTTTAGCGAGTAATGTTAAACCTAAAATTAAGAATGTAGCAGCAGTGGCAGTGCATGCCGAATTACCCCCCTTTATCAAGCCAGGGCAGACGATTGATGTCACCGTGTCTTCTATCGGTGAAGCGGGTAGTTTACAAGGTGGTACCTTGTTACAGACCTTTTTGAAAGGTCTTGATGGCAATATTTACGCAATTGCACAGGGCAGTTTAGTCGTCAGTGGTTTTGGAGTGCAAGGGGCCGATGGTTCAAAAATTGTTTCCAATACACCTACGGTCGGCCGTATTGCTAATGGTGCCTTAGTTGAGCGTGCGGTTGTCAGTGGTTTTATGCAAAACGACTATTTGACCTTGAATCTAAATTATCCCGATTTTTCTACCGCTAAAATCTTAGCCGATACCATTAATATGCGTTTAGGTGCGGATCCTGACAAGGGCTACATCATTGCTACGCCTATTGATGCCGCATCTGTTCGGGTCTCCGCCCCTCGAGATGTTGGGCAACGAGTCGGCTTTTTGGCCACCCTTGAAAATTTCGAATTTACCCCAGCAAAGGCTCCCGCTCGTGTGGTGATAAACAGTCGTACTGGCACTATTGTTATTGGTCAAGACGTGCGTTTATTACCTGCGGCGATTACCCATGGTGGACTGACGGTAACGATTGCCGAAAATCAAACTGTTTCACAGCCTAATGCACTTGCCGCGGGGGATACCGTGGTCACCAATCAGTCGATTATAGATGTCAGTCTAGACGATTCTCGCATGTTTAAATTTGACCCAGGCGTCACTTTAGACGAACTCGTGCGCGCCGTGAATGAAGTGGGCGCCGCGCCAGGTGATTTGATGGCGATCCTTGAAGCATTGCGCCAGGCCGGCGCGCTTCAAGGTGAATTGATTGTGATATAGAGGCACGTCGATGGATCTTTCTCCTACTCTCCACAGCAACCTTGAGTTGTCGCGTAACGCTAATGATATTAAGGGCTTAGATACCTTACGTCGTGCCGCTCAAAGTGGCGATAAAGGAGCGCTGGAAGAGGCTGCAAAACAATTCGAAGGTATTTTTTTGCAAATGATGCTTAAGTCAATGCGGAAAGCGCAAGACGTATTATCTGACCAAGACAACCCGTTTAATTCTGAACAAGTTAAATTTTATCGCGATATGCACGACCAACAACTGGCTAACGATTTAGCTACTAATGGTAGTGTAGGTTTAGCAGATATTATCGTTAAACAATTAGGGCAGTTGGAGGATGGCTATACACCCGCCAGTGTGATCCGAAACGATGGTAACTTATCCAATATTCATCGCCAGCGGATAAAAGCTGCTGCACCCACCCAAATTCCAGTTTTGGGACAAGCTGTTGCCGCGTTTAAGGCCAGTGGTTTTGATAGTCCAAAAGCGTTTTTAGAAAGCTTGTTTCCAGCGGTTCAAAAAGTCGCAGAGCAAATCGGTTTAGATCCTAAAGCCATGTTAGCGCAAGCCGCTGTAGAAACTGGTTGGGGGAAATACATGATCCATTCAGGCAATGGGCAAAATACCCATAATTTGTTTGGCATAAAAGCAGATAGGAATTGGACAGGAAACAAGGCCGTGGTTGATTCTATTGAATTTGACCAAGGCGTGGCGACCACCAGTAAATCGCCTTTTCGTGCCTATGATAATGTTGCTGATGCGCTGCAAGACTATGTGAATTTTGTGCAGCAAAGCCCGCGATACGAAAATGCTCTTAAAAAAAGTGGCCAGCCTTTACAGTATTTTAATGAATTACAGCAGGCGGGTTATGCGACTGATCCTCACTATGCCGACAAGATAATGTCGGTGTTAAACAGTGAGCTACTCACGACGTTTGAGCCACAAAGTAGCCTTATGACGGAGAATGGCAAGTGATAAACAACAACAATGTTACGCGCACTGCCGATTTAATGTCTATCGCTCGCAGTGGCGTTGATGCCAGTACCCAGTTGTTAAACACGGCCGGTCATAATATTGCCAATGTCAATACCGAAGGTTATGTTAGGGAGCGCACTAACTTTGTTTCGCAATTAACCGGTGGAGTGGGGCGTTCAACCACTGAGCGGGTGATTAATACCTTTGCTCAGAACCAGCTGCGTCGCGATACCACCTTAGAAAGTCACTACCAAGAATATTGGGATAAAACCTCAGTAGTCGACAATGTATTCGCCAGTGAAGCCAATAGCATTGCCAGCAGTATGAGCCGTTTTTTTGCTGCTGTGCAAACCGCTGCCGACGACCCTACTAGTATTGCGGCGCGCCAGCTGACTTTGGGCGAAGCGAATTCTTTGGTGGGTCAAATAGGCAGTATGACGAGCTTCTTAAGGGACAAAGAAGAGGAGCTGAATTATGAAATTCAAAGCAACATTGACGAAGTTAATTCATTAGTTAAAAACATTTCTGATCTCAATGGGGCGATTCGTGCCAGCCAAGCCAATAATCAATATGACGAGCCCGGCACCTTAAAAAATGAAAGGGATAAAGCGGTATTACAATTGGCCAGTTTGATGTCAATTGAAACACGTGAAAACACCAATGATGGCTCGGTAATGATAAATTTGACGACGGGCGAATCTTTAGTTTTGCAAGACGGTTCGTTTAATTTATTTACCATTAATAATTCAGCCGATACGCAATATAAGTCCTTAAAACTGAGTAGTAATGGTAAGCCAATCACCATTAATTTAAAAGAAAACAACTTGGGTGGTACTATCGGTGGTTTGTTCCGTTATCGTGATGAAGTATTAGAAAGTAGTCGCAGAGAGCTGGGCCAACTTGCCATGGCGGTAACGGAAAGCTTAAATACCCAAAATCGACTTGGTATGGACTACGACGGCCAATTGGGTACAGACATTTTTAAGTTACCAAAATTTGCTGCTCTTAATTACTCGAGTAATAGTAGTCTGTCTACGGTTGTGACAGGGCGTGTGACGCAGGGCCAAGCCAGTCAACTGACAAGTGCAGATTATCAGGTCACCTTTGATGCAGTTACCGCTGGTGCACCCCCTACAGTTGACGTCACGATTGCCGCGCTGAATCCTGATGGCTCACCCATTAAGGATGTTAATGGTGTCGCTATTACCCAATCTTATAGCGGCTTAGTCGCACAAAGCGGTACTTTTAACCCCATCCTTGGGGGCATAGAGTTGGAGTTTGGTAGTGGGGCAGCTTATGTGGCAGGCGATAAATTTTTAGTCCAACCGACAAAAAACTCCGCAGATAAAATTACTGTCAGCATGACTCGGCCCGAGGATTTAGCCTTTGCCTCTCCGTTACATGTTGAAGCAAGCTTGAATAATTTAGGTGATGTTAAGTTGGTCTCAACGACAGTGCCTAATACGACTGTGGATAATACCTTTGCCAATAGCGCAGCTTCTGCTTTTGATGGAGCAGGCGGCATCCACGGTCCTGGATCTTCACCTACAGGTGCGGCAGGTGTAGGCGCACCGGCTCAAATATTGTTTACTGCTATCGATGAATATCAGGTGTTGGATAGCGCGGGGACTGTGATCACCACGGTGTCAGGCGTCACCGATTTTACTAATATGTTAGCGCAAGCAGAAGCGAGTGGGGCATCACCTGCTTGGCCTGCAGCGTTTAGTGCTTTGGACAATTATCCTGGTTTTGATTTGAGCTTACAGGGTGTGCCTAAAGCTGGTGACAGTTTTACCCTCGCTTATAATACCGGCGGTTTGAACGATAACCGTAATGGTTTGGCGATGGCTGATTTACAAAAAGCGTCTACGGTGCAGTTGAACACCAGTGGGTCGGGAAAGCCGGTTAGTTTTCACGAAGCCTATACTAATATTGTAAGTGATATTGGCCAAAAGGCCGCCAGTGCAGACATTTCATTGAAAGCGGCCGAGGCATTAAAGTCTCAGTCTAAAGACTGGTTTGAGTCAGTATCAGGTGTGAGTCTTGACGAAGAGGCGGCAAATTTAGTCAGGTTTCAACAGTCTTATTCAGCGGCTGCAAAATTATTAGGTACCGCGCAAGATATGTTTAACACCATCCTAAGTATTGTTTGAGAAGGAATAACGAGAGCTAACTATGCGTATATCAACAGGTCAACTTTACGAGAGAAGTATTAGTGCTGTATTGGAAAATCAGGGTAATTTATCTGATATCCAAACTCAGTTATCCTCAGGTAAAAAACTGTTACGACCTTCCGACGATCCCGTAGGCGCTGCACAAGTTATTCGTTTGACCGAAGAGGTCGATTTAATTGCCCAATATAAAAAAAATAGTAATGTATTAACCAACAGCTTAGAGCAAGAAGAAACGGTGTTAAGCAGTATTAATACCGCGGTTAACCGTGCACGAGTATTGATGGTGCAATCAGGTAATGGCATCTTGAACAGTGGTGATAAAAAAGCGATAGCGATTGAAATTGAACAAATTCGCGATCAGGTTTTTGATCTAATGAATACTAGAAACGCTGGTGGTGAGTATATTTTTGCCGGTTATCAGTCAGAGTCACCGGCTTTTGAATTAAATCAAAGTGCCACCGGTAATAAATATACCTTTGCTGGTGATGCAGGTGTAAACAAAATAAAGATTTCAAATACCGTCAGTATTCAAGCCAATAATTCCGGTAAAGAGGTATTTGAAGATGTTCTCGCTAGATTGAAATCATCTATTACGGGTAGCAGTGGCGTTACATCAGCCAGTTCAAGTGTTACGCAGCAAAGTAGTTATGATAAATTTCATTCGGCTAATTATGATGCGGTCAATAATGCCAATAATGCTTATCAATTGACGCTGCTTGCGAGTAATCAAGTTCAAGTCACCCATGTGTCCAGTGGGAATGTCGTTGAGACGATTGATTTTTCCTCCGGAGTTCCGTTTAGTTTCAAAGGTATTTCATTTGATATTGAAGGAGCCGCAGGTGATACCGTCAACTTTCAACTGGATCCTCCTGAAAAAGCCAATATTGCTGAAACACTAAATAATTTTGTTATTGCCCTACGTAATGAAAATATTAACCCTACCGGTTTTGATGAAGCGCTGAATAATGCCTTAATTGGGTCAGACAATGCCTTGTCTACTATTGCCGATGCGACCTCGGCTATTGGTGGACGTTTAAACGTAAAACAATCTGTTTATGAAGCCAATTTAGATTTAGAAATCACCATCAAATCTGCCCGTTCTAATATCGAAGATGTCGATTATGCTGAAGCGGTGTCGGAGTTGAGTAAACAAGAAACCGCCTTGCAAGCTGCACAAGCGACTTTTAGTCGTGTTACTGGCACCTCATTATTTGATTACATTTAGTCGTATTAGGGGCACCACATTATTTGATGGTTAAACCAGTGCTATTTTGGCTAAATAAATCTGTGCTTTATGGTCAATATGGGAAGAATAATAACTTAAGTATATATGTGAACCCATAATGACCAAGCCAGGATAACTATTATCACCCGCCGAGGGTAAAAATAATTTTTGTACTACCTTGCCAGTGGATAATTGTAGACCAAAAACCGCGGTTACCAATTTGTTGTTGTGCACCACCCTTCCTGCAGTAATCGCCAGATCATCATGCAATAATTGCATCACTGGGCCGCCAAGATAAAATTTCAAGTCAAGCCAGCGCCAGGTTTTATAAGGAAAGCGACTTTGACCCAGTTGCGCCGAGTAGCTGCCAGCGTCTCTTCGCACAATAGCAAAACAGCGATCATCCTGAAACACTAAATCTGACTCATTAGGATAAGCCAGTTGATGTTTTTGTAAACTCAAGGCGCCAATGGCTTGTTGCTGAAAAGTACGCCGAGGATCGCCTTGATACAAATCAATTGAATTTGCTCCGCGATTATAAGCGAAACCATAGGCTTGTGATTTATGCCATCTAACCCGCCATAACCACCAATTATCTTTAGCGAATACATGGGCTGAAGACCAACTATGTCCATCTGCGGATACCCAAGTCATATTCCGTGAAGGTTGCTGGGTTAATTGTTGATTTATTGCCCGCGCATGGGCGATTAATAATAATTTGCCATCTGGGGTCACACTTAGTTTGGGATCCCGCAGATCATAATTGGCTAGGCGTATTGTTGATTTAGCCACTACTTTGCCACTTAAGTTCAGGCTTATGATCTTGACGACTCCATCATCACTGACGTGGTTATCTGCCTGCCTGAAACAACAGTAAAGCACATTATCAAACCAGCATAAGTCGGTAAATGCATTGTGTGAACCCAAAGAGCTCACCGTTGTTATCCATTCTATTTTCATATTGATCATTTTTTTTATCTTATTAACTTATTGAATCTTCGATAAATATTCTAAATCACATGGCAACATTTTGCCGATTTTTTAAAAAACGGCAAAATTTCGTTAAAGGGAATTTTTTTTGGGTCGATACCTTTTCTGAGAGAGCCAGTAGTAATGATTTTTTAAGTGTCATTACTCTATTAGTGTTATTTAACCAATCGAATAGTATTCGATCGCCAGCTAACGCTGGACTGAGAGTGTAGGAGTACAACCATGGGTTTATACGTAAATACCAATGTTTCGTCGTTGAATGCTCAACGTCAATTGTTCAATTCAGCAACGTCATTAAATACATCTTTTGAACGTCTGTCATCAGGTTTCAGAATCAATCGCGCAGCGGATGATGCTGCTGGTCTGCAAATTACCGATCGTTTAACTTCCCAAATCCAAGGCTTAGATCAAGCGGCTAGAAACGCCAATGACGCTATTTCTTTGGCGCAAACGGCTGAAGGTGCCTTGTCAGAAGTCACATCATCCTTACAACGTATTCGTACCTTAGCGGTACAATCACAAAACGGCATCAACAGTTCAGCTGACCGTTTGGCCTTACAAAAAGAAGTGTCAGCCTTAAAATCAGAAATTACTCGTATTGCCACTGATTCTCAGTTTGGTAAAACGGATATTTTGACCGGGGCATTTTCTGCGACCTTCTTAGTGGGTGCTAACGGTGGTCAAAATATCGATATTACCCTCAAGCAATCCGGTGGTTATGGCGCTTCAGGTTTAAATATTACAGGTACGACTGTCGCCACTGAAGCAGGCGCATCTGCTGCCTTAACATCTATCGATGCAGCGATTTCGTCAATTGGCGGGACGCGTGCTGACTTAGGTGCTTTACAAAACCGTTTCCAATCTACTATCAGAAACCTAAGCAATATATCTGAAAACGTTTCGGCGGCTCGTTCGCAAATACGTGATACTGATTTTGCTACTGAAACTGCGGAATTAACCCGTAATCAGATCATCCAGCAGGCCAGTTTGACTGTCTTGAGTCAGGCAAATCAGAGACCGCAGAGTGCATTGTCGTTGTTAGGCTAAGCTTTGGATTAGATTTGCTTTAGACCCATCTTCTGTTTGGGGCTAAGACGCCAGGAGGTAGTAACCAGGTATTGATAAGACCAAACAGTCGAGAGCGTTGCTCACTCTCTCAGAGAAAAGAGCTAAATAGCCGGAGGGTACTCCGGCTACCCCCATAAACTATAAATAAATACATGAATTTATTCGTGTTTTATTTATTTTTTATTTATTTGTGTTTTTGTCTAAAGGTTTTTTCACTTCGATACGATACATAAGCATAGACGTTACGCTACTAATAAAAATAATAGGCGAACGACTTAACAGCGATCACATAATACTAAAAATACGATCCTGTTACCGCTAAGACAACTAATAAAAATAATAGTCGGCGGCGCTTCAATCAAATCGTTAGGAGAGAAAAAATGAGCTTATTCGTTAGCACGAATGTCTCGGCGTTGAATGCTACCCGTCAATTATTCACGTCGAACAACAATTTAAGTACTGCATTTGAACGTTTGTCGTCTGGTTTTCGCATTAACAGTGCTAAAGATGATGCGGCAGGTTTACAAATATCTAATCGTTTAACCACCCAGGTTCTTGGTTTGAATATGGCTGTGCGAAACGCCAACGATGGCATTTCGTTATCCCAAACGGCTGAAGGCGCTATGGGTGAGATAACTAACTCATTGCAACGCATACGCGTCTTGTCTGTTCAAGCCCAAAACGGTATTAATGGCTCATCTGATAGGCTCGCCCTACAGAAAGAAGTGTCTGCTTTAAAGGCCGAAATAACCCGTATTGCTGACACAACTCAGTTTGGTGGCGTCAATATTTTGTCAGGGTCCTATTCTTCGGCGTTTTTGGTGGGAGCCAATGCTGGACAAACTATCAGTGTCAATATTTCCAGAGCGGCAGGTTACGGCGCTGCAGGTTTATTAGGTGGTACTAACTTAACTGTTGGCACCGTTGCTGATGCTTCAAGAGCAATGACCCAAGTATCCGAAGCTATTTCTATTATTGATGCAAAACGGGCCGACCTCGGTGCGGTACAAAACCGCTTTCAATCTACCATTCGAAACTTAAGTAATATTTCTGAAAACGTATCGGCGGCAAGAAGTCGGATCCGGGATACAGACTTTGCCGTTGAAACGGCAGAATTGACCCGCTGGCAGATTATTCAACAGGCGAGTATTACGGTGCTAGGCCAAGCGAACCAGCGTCCACAAGCCGCATTGTCTTTATTACAATAATAGAAAAGAGGGCGAGATGAATACGCTAAAAACGCATCTGCGGGGGCAGGCTGCAACGCTAGAGGGATAGCAAAGAATAAAATCGGTCGAATTGCAAATTGTGGGGGCAGGCTGCAATCGACCGAGGGATGATACTTTTATTAAGGTTTTAATACTGACGTTAAATGAGTTGGACGAACCGTTCACTCTAATTAACCAAGCGGGTTTGCGCCTTTTTGGTAAATCGCTGACAGGCAGGAGAGACGCCAGGAGGTAGTGAGGTATTGAGGTTTAGGCCATCAATCCTGACTGTCAGCATGAGCTTACGCTCGCACTTTTTGCATTTGTTTGTGCGGATTAAACACTTAACAAAGCGCTAACCAGGGTACCAGTTAGCAAAGAAATAAAAGCACGTTTTGTGCCAACTTTAACTTTGTTAATACTTGTTACATTGACATCTTAATTAAAACAATAAGTCGATGGCAGGTTAGGAGAATTAAAAATGAGTTTATATGTAAGTACTAACGTTTCATCGCTAAACGCGACGAGACAACTTTTTACCTCAAACAGCAATTTGAGTACGGCATTTGAGCGTTTGTCATCGGGCTTTCGAATTAATGGAGCAAAAGATGACGCCGCCGGTTTGCAGATTTCCAATCGCTTGACGTCTCAAGTAATGGGTTTGAACATGGCGGTGCGAAATGCCAATGATGGTATTTCTTTATCGCAAACTGCAGAGGGAGCCATGGGCGAGATTACCAGTGCTTTGCAGCGTATTCGAGTGTTGTCGGTGCAAGCGCAAAACGGGATTAATGGTTCGTCAGATAGACTGGCGCTGCAAAAAGAAGTCTCGGCTTTAAAGTCAGAAATAACCCGTATTGCTGAGACCACCCAATTTGGTGGGGTGAATATACTCGATGGTGGCTATTCTTCGGCCTTCCTGGTAGGTGCAAATGCGGGGCAAACGATCAGCGTTAATATTTCGCGCAGTGGGGGCTTTGGTACGGTCGGTTTGTTTCAAGGTGCAGATGTGAGTGTGGCTACAGTAGCGGATGCATCACGGGCAATGACTCAAGTATCCGAAGCGATTTCGACTATTGATGCTAAACGGGCTGATTTGGGTGCTGTACAAAACCGCTTTCAATCGACCATACGAAATCTGAGTAATATTTCAGAAAACGTTTCAGCGGCAAGAAGCCGCATAAGGGATACAGATTTTGCCGTTGAAACGGCAGAGTTGACCCGTTGGCAGATAATTCAACAAGCGAGTATTACGGTGTTGGGACAAGCCAATCAACGTCCTCAGGCCGCTTTGAGTTTGTTGGGATAATAAAAAGTGATTTAAAAGAGGGTAGGAAATGAGAGGCCACCCGTGCAGCGAATAAGGTTGTTCGCTTGATCAAGCCATGGACGGCTGCTTTTAAAGAGACAATAGAATTTTAGTACTAGTGTTGATTGGTAAGAGGAATAAAAATAAGTGTTCAATAAAATACTGAATCTTCGTACAACGCTAGTAGTTACAAGTTTGCTCGTTCTCCTAACGTGAGCAAGTTGGTCGGGGTACTTGCCCCGGCCTTTTTTCCCAGCGCTTAGAGTGAAAAAGGAAACGAGATATTTGCTGTGATTTTCGCCATAATTTGGGTGAGAAACTGGCTAAAACGATGATAATAATGTGGCTAAACAGCCAATGATCAGCTAAACATAAGTATGCTGATAGTACCTACTTTGCTCGTTCTCCTAACGTGAGCAAGTTGGCCTAGGCATTTGCCTAGGCCTTTTTTATTTTTCCCATCACCAGCTAAGTCTTTGAATATTATTATTTCTTCTTGGTAATTTTTTGAAAAAAAAACGTCCAACTAACAAGACTGAGAGTGTAGAAGTTTGGTTGAGAGGCCAGTATTCATCTCTAACCCTGCCAGTCGGACAGAAATCGTATTTACTCGTTCTCCTAACGCTAACAAGTGTGTTTAGCTCATATCCGCATGGTGCGTACTTGAGCCTACCTGTCACGTTCACCCTTACCTGTTTTTATTATTTTATGGTAACGGTACTTAATAAAACGTCCAACTAACAAGACTGAGAGTGTAGAAGTTTGGTTGAGAGGCCAGTATTCATCTCTAACCCTGCCAGTCGGACAGAAACCTTTTTAATATACCTTCGCATCAGCTGCTAGAAACGCTTATCACCATCGGCAATATCATATTAAGCAACTATTACGTCGTTATGAAATTAACTAAGCATGTGCTATGCCAACTTTTAAAAACTGCAGGGCTATTTGCTTTCTATGTGTTGCTGTTTGTCCAGTGAGTTTTTTATAAAATGTAAATGAAAATAAAATTAAAGATTCTCCAGCCACGGTCGATATCTTTAGTTGAGGGGCGATCCGAGTGGTTGCTTTTAGTTTTCAGTAAGGTAGAGGTACCAAACTGGAGTTAAGTGAGGCAGTGTTGAATGGGGAGGCCTGTTTAGCATTGAAATTGAGGCAAACTTATCGTGTTAGTCGAGTCTATGCCGACGGCGATGGGTTTTCAGGAGGTAATTTATGGGCTTATATGTAAACACTAACGTATCGTCGTTGAATGCTCAGCGCCAGTTATTCAATTCTGGGCAGGCACTTAACACGTCGTTCGAAAGATTGTCATCAGGTTTTCGTATTAACCGAGCAGCAGATGATGCGGCCGGCTTGCAAATTTCAGATCGCTTAACCTCTCAGGTTCAAGGTTTGGATCAAGCGGTACGAAATGCAAATGATGCAATTTCATTAACTCAAACTGCCGAAGGTGCATTAGGCGAAGTAACAACCTCGTTACAACGCATAAGAACGTTGGCTGTTCAGTCGCAAAACGGTATTAATGGTTCTGCGGACCGTCTGGCTCTGCAAAAAGAAGTCTCTGCGTTAAAAAGCGAAATAACTCGAATCTCTTCAGATACCCAGTTTGGTAAAACAGACATACTAAAAGGTACATTTTCAGCTACTTTCTTAGTGGGTGCCAATGGTGGTCAAACTATCGATGTTGCACTAAAGCAAAGTGGTGGTTATGGTGCTTCAGGTTTAAGTTTAACAGCAACTACGGTTGCAACCGTCGGTGGTGCGAGCGCTGCTTTAGCATCTATCGATGCTGCAATCTCAACGATCGGTGGTGCTCGAGCAGATTTAGGTGCCTTGCAAAACCGTTTTCAATCGACTATCCGTAACTTAAGTAATATATCTGAAAACATTTCTGCTGCTCGTTCGCAGATTAGAGATACAGATTTTGCTACAGAAACAGCTGAATTGACCCGTAATCAGATTGTACAACAAGCATCGTTGTCAGTTTTAAGCCAGGCTAATCAGCGTCCGCAATCTGCTTTATCACTATTAGGATAAGGTATAGCGGTTAGTGTTATTGAGTAAAATGGGTTAGCTTTGTTGGACTAAGGCTGACCCATTTCATCTTGGAGGTGTAAGATGGAAATTGATGTTTCACAAAGTGGTAAAATTCTTGCAGTACCCAAATATGCTAATACTGGTTTAAGCGATGCTGCGACGCTTGGAAAAGTGCAAAATCAAAGTCAAGAGCAAGAAACAGTTAAAGGTATTCCAGCAAATACCGATACAGTGGCTAATAATGAAAAGTTATTATCTACTGATAAAATTAAAGTCGCTGTTGACGAGTTGAGTGATTTTGCAAAAGCGAGTAATCGTCAACTGGCCTTTTCGGTAGATGAGAGTAGTGCGCGACCTGTAGTGAAAGTAACGGATACTGAATCTGGCAAGGTCATTCGCCAAATTCCCTCCGAAGAAGTATTGAAATTATCAGAACGCTTGCGCGACCTGCAATCCGATTTAGGTAATACGGTTGGGATTCTTTTCAACAAACAGGTATAGATATTAAAGAGGTTTCTGATGTCGATCCAGTCACTGGGTGTAGGTTCTGGTTTAGATCTTGAAAGTTTAGTGGGTCAATTAATTGATGCTGAGCGTAAGCCTAAGCAAGAAAGACTAGATAAAAAAGATGAATCTTTTGATGCTGAAATATCAAGTCTTGGTAAATTAAAAGCCAAGATGAAAGATTTTTTGGACTCAGTGGATGAGTTACGCACTGATAATGCCTTAAAAGGGCGTGAGCCAACCATTTCAAACCCCAGTGACAATGTTGAACCCTTTACCGCTGAGGCGGCAAATAGTGCCGTTGAAGGCAGTTATAAAATTTCTGTTAGTCAGTTGGCCAGTGGTAGCCGGATTGAAACTGCAAAAGCGGCTGATGGCGGCTTTGCCAGCACATCTTCTAGTGTATTAAGTGCTGGTTCTGGTTCACTGACCTTTAAAATTCCTAGTACCAGCAACTCATTTTCTATTAATGTCACCGCCGGCATGACGCTGCAACAAATGAGTTCTGCCATAAATAGTTCGTCTAATAACTTCGGTGTAACGTCAAGTATTATCGATACAGGAACTGCTTCGGGCGGGGCAAAATTAGTTTTTTCATCCTCAATAACTGGCGAAGGCAAAGATTTAGTTATTGTCAATGATAACGACTTGGCTGAGCTGAATCGGGTATCAACCACAAATTCTGCGGAATCATCGACCTACTTAACGCCGGTTGTTTCAGCGCAAAATGCTAAAGCAAACATCGATGGCATCGACGTAGAAAGTTCGACTAACGAATTCAAAAACACGATTGCTAATGTGTCTTTTGAGGTGTCTGACGTTTCAGAGCTTGAAGGTGATGCAGTTACTCGTAAAAAATCGACGCTTAAAATAGGCTTTGATACTGAAGGTATCGATAAAAAAATCCGTGATTTTGTTGATAACTTTAATGCCCTTAATAAAGAAATGACGACCTTAACTAAATATGGTCTGTCTGATTTGGAAGATGATGGCGCTTTGGCTGGCGATTTCATGATCCGTGGCATACAACAAGGTTTATCCTCGATTGTTGGCTCAGCGGTGGCAAACTCAGGTCTGGGCACTCTTTTTCAGTTAGGCATTGAGTTTAACGAAGACGGTGATTTAGAAATCGGTGCAAACGATAAATATGGTTTTGGTAGTGGTGAAGATCGCTTAAAGGCCGCCCTCGAAGATAATTTTGATGAAATTGCCAAACTCTTTACTGATGAAAACCAAGGTATTGGTAAGCGTTTGTATGATTATGTAGAACAGTACACTTCCTACAGTGGTTTGTTAACTAACAGAGAGCGTTCAGTTAAAGATCAAAAAGATTTATTAGCTGATGAAAGAGAGCAATTTGAATTAAGAATGTCCGGCTTCGAACAAATTCTTCGTGATAAGTATCTAGGACTAGATCAAACCGTCGCTAAACTTAATCAGACAGGTTCGGCTTTAATTGCAATGTTGGGCAATTAAGTTAATTTAAAAACGTAAAAGGTGAACAACGTGACGTTAAAAGGTATCAATGCATATAAAAAAGGCAATCTGAAACAAGATGTTGCTCATGCTGACCCGCACAAATTAACCTTGATGTTAATGCAAGGTGCGCTCGAACGAATGGCCTATGCAAAAGGGGGGATGGAGCGCAAGGATTTTGCCTTTAAAGCTGAGCATATTTCCCGAGCCACGGCCATTATCGTAACCTTACGCGATACCCTTGATATGGAAGCGGGTGGCGAGGTATCCGCTAATTTATTTAATCTCTACGATTATATGGTGCAACGTCTAGTTGATGCCAGTGTACAGAATAGCTTGAAGATAATGGACGAAGTGATTAATCTACTCTTACCCATTAAGACAGCCTGGTCACAAATTCCTGAGTCAGCCAAATTAGAGGCTTATGAATTGCAAAGGCAAAAACGACAAGCAGCCGTTTGAAACAACTAACTTTAGATCATGCCAACACACCTCCTCCTTTAAAAGAGCTCAATGCACAGATAGTTGCGCTCTTTTCCAGTGATTCAATCGACGAATCAGCACTTTTTAAATTAATTGATACTCGTGATGTGCTTATTCGTGAGCACCTTGACAGTTGCGAAGTTGAAACCCAAAAAGTCTTTGCCAAAGCTGAACTTGAGATAAATGGCCTGTTAGTTGCTTGTACGAGAGACCTATCAAAAACGTCATTAAAACAACTGAGTGACCTTATTCGTGGTCGCAAAGCAGTAAAAAAATACCTTTAGCTGTTAATATTGTGTTTTTGAGTTTCTAATGAACGCCTAGTTACTGTGACTTTGGTTTGTTGGTAATTGAATGACAACACTAAAAAATACCGGGACAAGCTCCCAAATCAGTCGGAGATGTGAACGTGTTTAATAATAAAGTGATTTTAATTACCGGTGGTACAGGCTCTTTTGGAAAACGTTTTGTTGAGCACATCGTTGCCCATTATCAACCCAAAAAAGTTATTATTTACTCTCGTGATGAATTAAAACAATTTGAAATGCAACAAACCCATGCTCATCACTGTATGCGCTATTTTATTGGTGATGTAAGGGATAAAGAGCGATTAAAAAGTGCTATGCGCGAAGTTGACTATGTCATACATGCTGCCGCGCTCAAACAGGTCCCTGCGGCTGAATATAACCCCAACGAATGTATCAAGACCAATATTTACGGTGCTCAAAATGTCATTGATGCCGCAATAGAAACGAATGTCAGTCGGGTCATTGCCTTATCAACCGATAAAGCGGCCAATCCAGTCAACTTGTATGGCGCCACAAAATTAGCGTCGGACAAGTTATTTGTAGCGGCTAATAATATGTCGGGTGCCAAAGGTCCTCGCTTTGCTGTGGTGCGTTACGGTAATGTGGTGGGCTCTCGTGGCTCTGTTGTGCCATTTTATCGACAGTTAATTGCCAAAGGTGTGACGTCATTACCGGTGACCCATGTCGAGATGACACGCTTTTGGATCACCTTGGATGAAGGCGTTGAATTTGTTATTCAAAACTTTCAACGTATGCAAGGTGGCGAGATTTTTGTGCCTAAAATACCGTCCATTCGTATTCTTGATTTAGTGGAGTCCATCAGTGGTCAACGTGACTATGAGGTGGTAGGTATCAGACCAGGTGAAAAATTACACGAGGTGATGGTACCGGAAGAAATGGCCCACCACTCGCTGGAGTTTGCCGATCATTATGTGATTACCCCTGCCATCACTTTTTTTGACAAAACAGTTGATTATAAAAAGAATAAATTAGGTGAAATAGGCCATGCGGTGTCAGATAAATTTGAATATCATTCAGGTACTAATCCCCATTTTCTGTCTATTGATGAGTTAAAACAACTAGACCAAGATACTTTGTAAGAGCGTAGTTTATGATCCCGTATGGAAAACATAGTATTGATGACGCTGATGTCGAAAGTGTGGTTGATGTGCTGCGCAATCAGTTTCTAACGCAAGGCTCTGTTGTTCCTCGTTTTGAACAAGCGCTGTGTGACTATACGGGAGCGCGCTATGCGGTTGCCGTAAACAGTGCAACCTCCGGTTTGCATATTGCTTGTCTTGCGGCCGGTGTTGGCCAAGGTGATCTTGTTTGGACCGTAGCAAACTCCTTTGTTGCTTCTGCTAATTGTGCGCGTTTTTGTGGTGCTGATGTTGACTTTGTTGATATCAATCCGCTTACCCGCAATATCGATGTATCTGGTCTAGAACAAAAATTACGCCACGCTCAGCAAAACAATAAACTGCCTAAGGTGCTAATTGTTGTGCATTTTGCCGGTTTAAGTTGTGATATGCAGCTTATACGACAGTTAACCCAGCCCTATGGCATTGTATTGGTGGAAGATGCAGCCCATGCACTAGGCGGGGACTATTTGGGCCAAAAGATAGGGTCTTGTCAGTTTTCTGATATGACGGTACTGAGCTTTCATCCGGTTAAGTCTATTACGAGTGCAGAAGGTGGCGCGGTGCTGACCAATAAGGCAGAATTTGCCACGTCTCTGTCATTGTTTGCCAAACACGGCACGACCCGTGATCCTGCCTTAATGGCGAGCCCTAGTGATGGGCCTTGGTATTATCAGCAAATTGAATTGGGCTACAATTATCGCTTAAGTGATTTACATGCCGCATTGGGCTTAAGCCAATTGCAAAAACTGGATCAGTTTATAAGGCAGCGCCGATCATTGGCCGAGCGTTATAGACACACTATTGCCACCTTACCTTTGCGTTTGCCCAGCGAAGATAGTTATGTCAGCAGTGCCTGGCATCTCTATATGGTTGAGTTAACTCACCACGACCGACTGAGTGTTTATCAGCAATTGCATAACAAAGGCATTGGGGTAAATGTGCATTATATTCCAATTCATCTGCAGCCTTACTACCAAAATCTCGGTTTTCGTAAGGGCTACTTGCCTAATACCGAACACTATTACCAACATGCACTGACTTTACCCCTTTTTCCTAGTATGACTGAAGAAGAGCAAACGAGGGTGATAGTGGCGCTTAATGAGGTATTACTTTGAATTTGGCGATTATTCCCGCGCGCGGCGGCAGTAAACGTATTCCCCAAAAGAACATTAAATTATTTGCTGGTAAACCACTGATTGCCTATTCCATTGAGGCCGCACAAAAAAGCGCGGTGTTTGATAGAATTTGGGTGTCCACTGATTGTGAGGACGTTGCCAAGGTCGCTAGGCAATATGGTGCTGAGGTGCCTTTTATCCGGCCACAGACTTTGTCGGATGATTTTGTCGGTACCGGACCGGTTACCCAGCACGCAATCAATTATTTTGCCCAACAACAAGGCCGCTTGCCCGATTTTTGTTGCTGTATTTATGCTACGGCGCCCTTTTTGCAATTTGCATTTTTGCGCCAAGCCTTGCAACAATTGCAAGGTGATAGTAGCAAGTCCTTTGCTTTTTCTTGCACGACCTTCGCTTTCCCTGTGCAACGGGCCTTGAAATTACAAGGCTCGGGTCTGGCACCGATGTATCCCGAATATATTAGTCACCGTTCACAAGATTTACCCGAGGCCTATCATGACGCGGGTCAGTTTTATTGGGGCAGCAGCGACGGCTTTTTGAGTAATAAGGCTATGTTTAGTGAACATGCTATTCCCATTATTTTGCCCCGTCATCTGGTGCAGGATATTGATACCCCTGAAGATTGGCAGCGCGCAGAGCTGATGTATCAGGCTTACATACAACAACAAAATAGAACAGTTGGTGACCATAATGACCACGACTAAGCCTTTAGCACCTGAAAAAATATTATTGATCCGTATGTTATCAGAAGGTGAGGTTGCGGCTATAGCTCTACCAGCGCTGCGTTTTTTTCGGCAGAAATTTCCTCAAGCAGAATTACATTTATTGACCTACGGACGAGGTAAAACCTTAGTTGAACTGGCAGAGCCAGACCTTGACGTTAGAAGCCTTGAACATTGGCCTGATGACTTTTTCCAAGCAATGGAAACCTTTTTAGGCCTGGCAGAAGATATTATTGGCGAAACTTACACTCAAATAGTCAACCTAGATACGGCCTTTATGCCATGTTTTTTAGCGCGTTTTTTACAGGATGCGGGCGAGCCTGTTAGCGGTAATTATCTGTCGCTGTCAATCCAGACCTTGATTGATAAGGTGGGAGATCAAAGTTTACAAGCTGACTATGTGAATGTGCCAGCCACTTATATGTTAAGCAGTTTCTTTACCATGAGTCGCTGGTTTTCAAATTGGTCACTCGGTGACTATTTACCCGATGGTGGTTACCCTGAGTTTTATTTAAAACAATGCTGTGGTTTTAGTCACCTAGAAATGGATAGTCAAATCGCTTTAAGCCACAAGAAGGCTGTTAATAAAAGCAGTAACAAGCCGCTTATTGCCTTGTGTTTGTCCCAATCTGCCGATGGCTATTTTTATCCCCATGGGAAAATTCTGCGTTTGGCGCTAGAGCAGAAAGGGTTTAAGGTTTGGTTTGATACGGAAATAAGCAATGACATCGGTCAATTGTTACGGCAATTGCAGAAAAGTGAGCTGATGGTTTGTAAACCCAGCTCCTTTAAGTGGTTTGCTGATGCAGTGGCTTGTCCTAGTTTATTGATCAGCGGTGCTAGTGATGCAAAAATATTTATGCCTGACTTTGCCACTGACACCACTGCATCTTGTCCACTTCATTCTGGGCAACTTCTTACGCAATATGAACGTTTACAGGCTAAGTGTTTATGTGATGATCCTGAGCAACTGGCCGATAACATAGCAGCAATATTGCAGGATATAAGCGGAACAGAGCAACATGACTGATATTCAACTTGGCCAACTGACTATTGGCCCCAGCCATCCTCCTTTTATCATTGCCGAATTAAGTGGTAATCACAATCAGCAATTAGATTTGGCCCTAGAGATGGTGGAGGCTGCGGCTAAAGCCGGCGCCCATGCCATAAAGTTGCAAACCTTTACGGCTGATAGCATGACACTGGATGTGGATAGCGAAGATTTCCTTATTCGAGAGCCAGACAGTTTATGGTACGGCGAAAAACTCCATGGCTTATATCAAAAGGCCGCAACTCCCTATGAATGGCACGCTGAATTGTTTAATAGGGCTAAAGCCTTGGGAATGTTGGCCTTTAGCTCACCCTTTGATGAAGCTGCCGTTGATTTTTTAGACGCCTTAGATGTGCCTTGTTTTAAAATTGCCTCTTTTGAATTAACGGATTTACCCCTGATAGCCAAAGCGGCATCAAAGGGTAAACCCTTAATCATGTCCACCGGTATGGCGAGTCTAAGTGAGATAGAAGAAGCGGTAACGACAGCCAGAAAAGCCGGTTGTGTGGATCTTATTTTATTAAAGTGCACTAGCACCTATCCCGCCCAAGCCAGCAATACCAACTTATTAACTATTCCTCATTTGGCCCAAGCTTTTGCGTGTCAGGTGGGTTTATCCGATCATACCGCAGGTATTGGCGTGTCCGTCGCTGCTGTAGCATTAGGGGCAACGGTGATTGAAAAACACTTTGTCTTAGACAGAAGCGCAGGCGGGGTGGACGCCGCTTTTTCCCTCGAGCCTAAGGAGCTATCATCCTTAGTGCTGGAAACGCAACGCGCCCAGCAGGCGATGGGACAAGTTTGTTATGGTGGCACCCATTCTGAAGAAAAGTCGAAGCAATATCGCCGCTCGATTTATGTTTGTGAAGATATAAAAAAGGGCGAGACCCTGAGCCGTAAAAACCTGCGTATCGTTCGACCTGCTTTTGGCCTTGCTCCTAAACATTGGGACAAGGTGCTGGGGCAAACTGCTAAATGTCACTTAAGTAAAGGTACGGCACTTGATTGGTCTTTTTTTGAGTAATATTAGGTGAAAGTATTATTTAGGGTTGAAGGCAATCATGCTATTGGTTTGGGCCATATTATGCGCTGCCTAGCACTGGCGCAGAGTTTGGTTGCACAGCGCCATGAAGTCATTTTTGCCATCTCTGAACGTTCACTACCATTGTGCCAATCTAGGGTTGTTATATTGGGTAAAGTAGTAACTTTGCCTAACTCATTTAGTGACTCAGAAGCACAATGGTTAACAAAACAGTGCGAGGACTTAGCGGTAGATTGGTTAGTGCTTGATGGTTACGAATTTCAGCAAGACTATCGCTTTGCCCTGCGTTCGGCTGTATTTAAGCTCGCCGTTTTTGATGATATCAACGACAGTGGTGCACTTTACGCTGATTTAGTGATCAATGGCGCGCCTAATGCGGAGCTCATTAATTATCAACAGACCGCAGCCAATGCTGTATTGGCAGTAGGTGAATACTATCGAATATTGAGACCCGAATTTCTGCAATTGGCTGATAAAAGTTGGTCAGGACGAAATTGTATGACCCTGATGTTTGGCGGCAGTGACCCACTTAACTTGACGATGTCGTTGTTAAACCTATTGGAAAAATCTGCGCTTTCTATGCCCATTGTGGTGATCACCGGGGCGGCATACGGGCATCTAGCTAACTTAGAAAAATGGCTCACAACGAGTACTCTAGCCATTCAGCACTTGCATGATTGCCAACATATGGCAGAGGTTTTAAGCAAAACCTGCTTGGCAGTATCGGCGGCGGGGGGAGCTCAGTTTGAGTTGTTAGCCTGCGCTACCCCAGCGATATTACTGGTCACGGCCAAAAATCAATTATTTGCCAGCCAACAAGCAGCACAACAAGGCTGGTGTGAGGTTATTAATATTGAACAAACATCTATCACAGCACTGGCAGAACAATGCATTAATCTTTGGCAACAGCCACAAAAATTGCAACATATGCATCAGCAAGCATTGACGCTTACTACTCACGATGGTGCTAAACATATCGTCGAACTCATGGCTCAAGACCTAGTCAGCGATAAATAGAGATAACTCAGAAATGACAAAAATAGGACTGCCCACACATTGTTTTAAGCCTTTGGTCGATGCCCAACTAAAGCAGGTGTGGCAGTGGCGAAACAGTGTCAGAGTAAGACAAAATATGCATAATGTTGAGCCAATCAGCTGGCAAGAGCATCTTAGCTGGTTTGCATCGCTGCAAAGCGATCCTTGTCGTAAATGTTTTATATTGTGGCAAAACGAGCGAGCCATTGGTGTATTAAATTTTGCAAAACTAGACACGCCACGTCCAGAGTGGGGATGTTATCTGGGTGAAACGAATGTTTGGCCTGGCAGTGGCATTATTTTGGAATTAGCCGCTTTGGATTATGTCTGTGCAAATCCGCTGTTTAGTCATTTGGATGCACAAGTTCTATCCTTTAATATGGCAGCGAATAAATTACACAAAGTATTTGAATATGAACAGCTTATGTCGCAGCAAGCGGGGCAGCGTAACGAGCAAGATTTTGCTATATTGCATTATAGTTACCCACTTAAGCAGTGGTCGCAAAAGCGTGACAAAATCCTGGCTAAGTTACCCAAGAATATTGCCTTGGTTGCGGCCACTGTTCAATTTGTAGAAGAGGAATGAAGGTGAACTTAGAACAACAAATCAGACAAGCCATGCAACAGGTGGCCGAGTTAAGCGATTGTCAGCTGATAGAGCCCATTGAGGCAAACACTTTGCTGCTCGAATGTGGCTTAGACTCGCTTGCTTACGCGATGCTGGTTGCGCAACTTGAAGAGGAACTAGGCTTTGATCCTTTTACCGAATTAGCCATTGATACTTACCCTAGCACCTTTGCTGAATTTTTGGCTAACTACCAAAAATGTGCTGATATTCAATAAACCACCATGCCTAACTTGCTTAAACAATTAGAAACACAGCCAGTGAAAGGGCGCATTAGCCATGCTGGTAAGACAAGTTCTGTGTTTGACTTAATTCAAAATGCAAAAGAAATTAGGCAGCAAAATCCTCAACTTAAGCAACAAAACATTGCCTTGTGCCAGACTAATTTAATAAGCTTGGTGACCGAACTCATCGCCTTTGATGGTTGGTGTACTGCAATTTATATCTGCCCGCCTCATGTCTCAGTGCCCCAAGTTCAAAATCTCATAACATGGCCGAATGAAAATTATGTTAGTTTGCAAGCCTCACCAGAGCCACTAGATTGTGGCGATTTGCCGCTTTTACCAACATCTTGGTATTTGGCAACATCGGGCACAACCGGCGAGCCAAAATGGTTTGCTCATTCTTTTTCGTCTTTGGTCACTAGTATCAAGCAGAGTGAGAACTTACAAAATTTGTGCTGGGGCTTACTCTATCAACCTTTTCGTTTTGCGGGTTTGCAGGTTTTGTTACAAGCCCTGTTAAGTGGTGCCGAGCTAGTTGATGCCACTGGCAGTGAACCCATGGCCCAGTTAATATTCTTGCAACAGCATCATGTCAGCGCGATATCTGCCACGCCAAGTTTATGGCGACAACTATTGATGACAAAGCAGCTACATAACTTGCCATTGCGGTATATTACTTTAGGCGGTGAAATTGCTGACCAAAGCTTATTAGATAACTTACGAGTCTTATTCCCCAAGGCGAATATTCGGCATATTTACGCATCAACAGAAGCAGGTGTTGGATTTGTGGTCAGTGATGGCCAAGCCGGTTTCCCAGCCAAGTGGTTGGACGATCCATTGAGACTGCCTGTTGCTTTAAAAGTATCTGATACTCAACATTTATGGGTGAAACCAAGCCACCAAGGCTCACAAACTCTGCTCCAGCAGTATGATAAACAAGGTTATATGGATACCTTGGATCAAGTTCAACTCAGCGGCGACAGAGTGTTATTTTTAGGACGCGTTACGGGTGTGATCAACGTAGGGGGTAATAAAGTGCATCCAGAGAAAGTGGAGCAAGTGTTATTGCAATGCCCCTCTATTGGTCAAGCTAAAGTCTATGCTAAAAAAAGTGCCTTAATGGGAGAATTAGTGGTGGCAGATGTCACGGTGATTGAGAACGCTGACCAGCACAGTGTTAAACAAGAGTTGTTAAAAATATGCAAAACTCAATTACAACGTTTTGAAATACCAACCAAAATTAGCATAGTGGATAATATTATCTGTGAGCCAACGGGTAAAGTGAATAGGAAGCTACAACATGGTTGATTACGTGATTGTTACGGGAGCCAGCAGAGGTTTAGGCTTAGCGATTTGTCAACAAGCCGTGCTTGAAGGTTATGGGATAATTGCCCTTGCACGCCAGTTTTCAGAGCCCTTAAAACTATTGCAGCAAAGCTATCCTGCTTTAGTCAACTATCATGCTGCGGACTTAGCCGATACGGATAGTTTAGCTGCGCTGTGTAAGCAATTAGTAAAACAGTATGGACGACCTTACGCATTAATCAATAATGCGGCTGCAGGTCATGATGGCGTGTTGGCCACCATGCCCAACTCTGCCATTGAGCATTTAATGCAGCTGAATATTCAAGCGCCTATTTTACTGTGCAAGTACTTAGTGCGCTCCATGTTGTTAAACCGCAGAGGCCGAGTGATTAATATCTCGTCTATTATTGCCCAAACCGGATTTAACGGTCTGAGTGTTTATGCTGCCAGTAAGGCCGCATTAGAGGGCTTTAGTCGGTCCTTAGCTCGTGAAGTGGGGAAGGCCGGTATTACCGTCAACTGTGTTGCTCCCGGTTATATGCAAACAGACATGACCAGCAGTTTAGAGGGCTCCAAGTTAGACAGTGTTAAAAGACGCAGTCCATTGGGGAAATTAGCCACGGTGGATGATGCCGCAGCCATGGTTGTGTATTTACTCAGTGAACGCGCATCGGCTATTACTGGCACCGTTATGACAGTGGATGCAGGTAGTACGGCATAATTCAAGCTAAAGCTGTAGGATGAAATGCCGATACATTGTTGATTTATATTAAATTTTGATTGGTGGTATATGAAGTTATCGGTATTGGTGCCAGCTTACAACTTACAAGACTACATTGTACCTTGTCTGTTGTCGGTGCTAGAGCAAGAAACCGACTTTGACTATGAAGTCATTGTTTGTGATGACGCCTCAACCGACGATACCGCCGCTAAAATTGCGCAGATAGCCTCGTTATTTCCACTCAAACTGCGCTGCATATACAAAACAAGTAACGCCGGTCTGGCGGCCAATATGCAAACCTTATTGGCCGCTTGTAAAGGTGATTATATTGCTTATATGGATGGCGATGACTTAGCCTTGCCCAGCAAGTTACAGACTCAGGTTGATTATCTGAATGCCCATGGGGATTGCCACATGGTTTATCACGAATCAGATATGTTTGATTCAGTGAGCGATAAAACCATTAAACTGTATTCTCAAGAATTCTATAACTGGTCTTATATTCCAGCGCGTTCAAACATTGAACATATGATTAAGTTTGGCAGTTACATGCAAGCCAGCAGTGCGATGTTCAGACGTCACAGCCATTTGCTCGATACGGTAGCTGGCGATTGTAAAATTATTTTTGATTACGCTTTTTATATTCTTAATGCAGGTTTTCTGCAGGCTAATATCGATTTTATTCCGCAAGTTTTAGGCCGCTATCGAATTCATGAAAACAGCTTTGGCCAACAAACAAGTCGTTCATTTGCCCGTCGTGAACAGTCCTTACAAGACATTGAGTTGGCGTGTCATTTAGCACAGCAATTTGATGTCTCTGATATCGTTATTGCGCAGGGCATTGCCCATCACCAATTTGCTGCGGCCTTATATTTCTTAGCCCGTAACGAGCAAACTTTATTTTTAAAATATATTGAACTGTCTGCTGCGCAGCAGTGGTTTTTTAATGCCAAACATCAATTGGCTTATGACTTAAGGCTTCAGCCTCAGCAACTTTTGCAACGTTTGCAGGATAAGGTCTAATGGAACACTTTGATATTGTTGTGATTGGCGCAGGTTTTTCAGGCGCGGTAATGGCGGAACGTTTTGCCAGTCAGATGAATAAAACTGTATTAGTGCTTGAGCAACGGCCGCATATTGCCGGTAATTGTTACGATTATCGCAATGAGGCAGGCATTCTGGTTCATCATTATGGCCCGCATTTATTTCATACCAGTAAACAGCAAGTTTGGGATTATCTGAGTCAGTTTACTCAGTGGACGCCATACGAACACAAGGTGCTGGGTTCGGTCGATGGTAAATTAATTCCTATTCCCTTTAATCTTAATAGCCTGGCTGTCTTATATGCAAAAGAGCAGGCTGAGAAAATTGAAGCACTACTTATCAGTACCTATGGTTTTGATACTAAAGTACCGATATTAGAGTTGCGTAAAAGCGCAGAGCCACTACTGCAAGAACTGGCCGAATTTGTTTATCAAAAAGTATTTGTAAACTATACCGCCAAACAATGGGGCTGCTCGCCAGAAGATATCTCCCCTACTGTTACGGCTCGAGTGCCGGTGGTTATTTCACGGGATGACCGTTATTTTCATGATACTTATCAGGCGATACCTTCTGCAGGCTACACTAGCCTTATCACTAAGATGCTCAGTCACAAAAATATTACGGTCAAAACATCCGTAGAGGCTAAGTCTTTTATCCGCTTAGAGCCGCAGAGTAAGAGCGTATTGTTTGCAGGCGAGGTGTTTAAAGGGCAAGTTGTGTTTACCGGTATGTTAGATCAATTATTTGATTATGTAGACGGCGAGTTACCTTATCGTTCATTGCAGTTTGACTTTCAAACCTTGGAGCAAAGTCAGTTCCAACCGGCGACTACCGTCAATTATCCCAACGAACACGCCTTTACACGTATTACTGAGTTTAAACATATTCTGCAAGATAAGTCGGCTAGTACCACCATAGTCAAAGAGTATCCGCAGGACTATGATCGCCATGATCCGAGTAAGAATGTACCTTACTACCCGGTATTTACTGAGATAAATCAGCAAAAATTTGCAGCATATAAAAGCTTAGTTGCCACGTTTCCACAAATTATCCCAACGGGGCGACTCGCTGATTACCAGTATTACAATATGGATGATGCAGTGGCGAATGCCTTATTGAACTTTCAAAAAGTAAAGATGATGGACACGCTTAATGCATAACGTTGAACTAACAATTGTCATATGCAATTTTAATAAGAAGGCGTTTTTGCAGGGGTGCCTAGACAGTATTTTTGCATCAACACTGAATTCCGATTTCTTCTCAGTCATTGTAGTTGATAATGCATCGACTGATGGCTCTGTTGACATGATAAAGACGGAATACACCAATCGTGTACGTTTGATTTCTATGCCAAAGAATACGGGAGGGGCTGGGGGGTTTTCTCAGGGTATTGAAGCGGCAATGCAAACACAAACGGACTTTATTGCGCTGCTAGACAATGATATTTTGTTAGACAGCTCAACATTATTAACCCTGCTGAACTACCTCAAGGATAAGCCTGAAGTGGGCGTTGTAGGTGCCAAAATATGTGTAATGGATAAGCCCAACACGCTACAGGAATTAGGCTCTTTTATTGACTGGAAAAGTTTCAATGTTAGCACACCATTGAAAGGCTATTTAGATACTGAAAAACTGCCAGAGATAGTGGAATGTGACTACGTACCAGCCTGCTGTTTTATTACTAAACGCGCGGTAGTTGAAAAAGTAGGGAGCTTTGATAAACGACATTTTATTTACTGGGATGATATGGATTGGTGCACGCGCGTTAAAGCTGCTGGATTTGCTGTTCATGCTATGCGGGATGCTCGGGTGTTACATAAAATGGGGGCAGTGAATACCAGCAATACGTTTAGTAATTACTACTTTGAGCGCAATCGTATTCTGTATTTTATTAAGCACAGCAGTCTAGAGACATTTAATAGATTTTGCAGGAAGTTTGTATCTCAGCTTCAGCAACAGTGCTTTTTTGCACATCGAAAAGGACTGAGTAACAACGTTATTAGCACCTTGTTAGGTATGATCGATATCGTTGCAGGACAATTATTTGAGCAGCCAAAACATATACTAGATAAGCAAGATGTTGAGCCACTCGCTGCACTTAAAGTAGAAGAGCACGACTCGGTATGTGTGATCCTCTGCGACGACGTGTTAACTAATAAAAGAGTGATAAATGCAATTTTACACTCATCGACATTACTCGTTTATGTTGTTGCACATGGTCCAAGTGATATACAAGTCGATGATGAAAGGCTAAGGTTTTCAGACCAGAAACCGCAATCCACTGCGCTCACTGTGCACATAGTTCCTCATATAATAGAGGCTAAGCTATCTGCGTCTAATATGGGCGAATTTGCTATCGATGGTTTTTTAAATCTATGCAAAGTAGATAGTTTAGCTGAGCTTCAGCGGGATTATAGTAATTATCAACAGTTTTTCGGTAGTATTTTACGGCCTGTGTTTGAGCGTCAGCTACTGAATGCCTATGAGCGTTATCATGCTGAACGATGGGCATGAAAAAAAGGAAATAAGCAATGATTGATAAATACCAGCAGTTACTTGCTTACGTTATTCAACATAACATCACCCATGTTTCTTTTGATATATTCGATACCCTAGTATTCAGGCATGTGCATTCACCCACTGAGTTATTTACCTCCATATCGACCATCAATGGCAACAATGAGATGGCTTTATCTGCATCAGAGTTTGCGACCCTGCGTGAACAAGCAGAGCGGGTTGCAAGAAAAAAAGAACATGTAAAAGAAGACATAACTTTAATACAAATTTATGCCGAGCTTCCTTTTGATAATGCCTACAAAATTAGGTTGATGGAGGCCGAGTTACTCACTGAGAAACAGTGTTATGTATTAAACGAAAAGTTAATAAGAGTGATTGACCAATTATCTAAAAGTGGCGTGACTCTGTGTCTGATTTCTGACATGTATCTTTCATCTGAGCAAATTAGGCAGACGTATTTACAGAATACAATATTGCAGAATTTACCTTTATACGTATCGTCTGAGCAAGGACTGACCAAATTTAGTGGTAAACTTTTTAGTTATGTAGCGACTGAACTTGGGCTTGATTATGCTCAGTGGCTCCATGTTGGGGACAATATCGATACCGATGTGCGCTCTGCACAGGCAGCAGGTTTGCATGCCATACACTTTCATCCAACTTTAAATGTCAGGGAAATTTGTGATGCTGAAAAACGCCAATTTCAGGTTGAAGGCTTGTCGAGTGCGGATAGGTTATTAGCAGCTCTAGACTCCCAAGCATCATCAGAACATGAAAAAGCCGCCTATGAATTGGGAGCTTTTGTTTGGGGTCCAATATTAACTGCTTTTAGTCACTGGGTGCTTAAAAAAGCTGACAAAACTGGTTGTTCGACAATTATATGTTTAATGAGGGAGGCTTATGTATTTGCGCCCCTTATAAAGCTGCATCTCAATAAAATGGGTCGAAATGACCTAACAGTCGTTAATTTTTACGTTTCTAGAAAATCCGCATTTTGGCCTTCAGTTGATGTTAATAAAGCTAGGTGGCTAGAAGATTTGATGGATACTCTTATGACTTACAGAGGGTATACTCTTGAGAATTTTGTTAAAGATTTTGGTGTGTCATCTGAATTACTGAATCAATTTGATCCTCGCTTAGAACTAAAAAACATCGAGGGGGTATATGTTGAAGGTGAAGCTCTTTATGCAAGATTATTTCGTGATGTTGATAGTAATCGTGAGTATTTAGTGAGCAAAATACATCAACAAAAAGCCTATTTAAGCCAATATTTCACGCAAGTGTGTGACGCACCTTTTAGCCAGTGTGCAGTAGTTGATTTTGGTAATGGTGGCACCATTCAACATAGTTTAGAAAAGATATTTAAACAGCCTGCTGGAGCCAACCTATTATTTTACTCTTCACAAAGAATTTACCGATTTATCAATGACACTATTTTCCATGCTTTTATTCCGTTTGGTAATGATAGATTTAAGATAAGTGAAACCTTGTCAAGGTCGCCAGAATGTATAGAAGCCTTGTTACTAGGCGATGAAGGTTCAACTTTAGAATATAAAGAGAAACAGGGTATTATAAACCCCGTGACCGCAGCAGGTTTAGTTAATAACCAAATGTTATGTAAGCAGTTTCTTGCCGGTGCTGAGGTTTTTATGCAATATGCTGTAGGCCCTCATCGCCCTGCGATTTCTAAAAATAATGCAATGGGACTGTTAGCGAGATATGTGGTTATGCCCACCCCCATTGAAGCCAATATATTCCGTGAGTTGCTCCATCAGGATAATTTTGGAACCGAGGGAGAGTATCCTGTTATTGACGATAATCAGCTGGAGTGGTTGCAAGATTTTGGTTTGGATAATGCGCTTCTGGATAACAGTAGAGTGAGCCGGTGGCAACTCGGCCATATTCACTGGCCCCAAGGCGTAATTAGTTCCTTAGATGGCACAATTATTCCACAATATCTGGGATTGATTAAAAACGATAATATCCATTATATTCAAAAGCTTATTAGTAATATATTGTCGCTAAATTTACGCCATATCGCTGTGTATGGTGCTGGAGAGTTTTATACCCAGATGTACCCGTTTTTACAACAACATGGAATTATTATTGATTGTTTGGTTGATAGGCGAGCTGAAGTAAGTGAGCCATATGAAATTATGGGTCAGAAAGTTGTTGGATTAGATACGGCTTTGGATAGTGGTTTCAGAAACTTTGTCATCTGTTCTCATGCTTTTCGAGATGAGATTGCGAGACGAATACATCAAATGGCGTCGATGAAAGGGCTAGGTTCGATCAATGTATTGTCTGCTTAACATGGCTAAAATAATAATCAGGTTTAGCACGTGTTTGAACGAAACCATGGTGAATTATTACATGTGGTTCTGGCGCATGAATAATATATCGTGGTTTATTTGCTGCCTATTTTTGCAAAAGATAAACCGCTAATGCGTATTGCTATTATATCTAAAGCGGCACATCTTGGTGGGGGAGGCAGTAAAGTTGCAACCACATTGGCGACTTTACTTCGACGCGATGGCCACTTTTGTCATCATTTTCGAAGAGACAAGGAATACGGTTATAGTGAAGATGAAAGTTGTGTTTATGGCCCCCGAGAAAATTTAGCTAAATATTGGAATCATCGACTACGAGCTATAGGTTTTCAAGAGTTTATACCTTGGGAATACGCTTATTTAAAGTCAGAATTACGCAGAATGGAAATTGATATCGTACATATACACGATACCACGACTGCAATATCTCCTATCACAATTGCAAAGCTAGCTCGCCACTTTCCGATCGTGTGGACAATGCATGATTTTTCTCCTTTTACTGGGGGGTGTATCAATCCATTACTATGTGATCGTTTCAAACAAGAGTGTGGTCAATGTCCCCAGAAAGGTCGTTGGCCATTGCAAGGTAAATTCGATTTAACGTCTTTTTACCTTAAAATGAAAAAGCGAATCCACAAAAAGACAATCATTTTTGTGGCGCCCTCCCAATTTCTGAGTAAAAAAGCAATTTCTGCAGGTATTGTTGAGCAGAAAATTATTATAGTTAATAACAGTGTTGATACTCAGACGTTTTATCCATTAGACAAAGCGGACTCAAGAGTTAATTTAGGACTCGCTGCTGATAAATTTACTGTTTTATTGTTGTCTTTTCAAATTAGTGATCCTTTCAAAGGCATAGATGATTCAATAAAAATATTGGAAGGAATGCCTAAGGATATTCAAGTTATAGTGGTAGGAAGAATTACTAACTCTGAAAAATTATTATTCTCAGGTCTAGACTGCACCTTTACCGGATATATTGAGGATATGGATAAATTAAATCACTGTTACAACGCCGCCGATATTTTTTTGAATTGCAGTAAAGCGGATAATTTTCCATTAGTAGTTTTAGAGTCTTTAGCCGCTGGTACGCCAGTTTACGGGTATCAAACAGGCGGGATCCCAGAAATGATAGAAACTCAAATGAATGGTTGTCTTGTGCCTGTTGGAGAATGGCAAAATCTGCAAGCAAAAATTATTGATAGGCTCAATAAACCTATAAAAGGAGAGGTTGAAAGTTGCAGGGAGTTAGCGATTGAACGTTTTTCAGAAAAACGTTTCCTTGCCAATTCGCTGACTGTATATCAAAAGGCGATTAAGCTTTGGCATAATTAGGGCATTAGGAACAATTTTTTATTCAATTAATAGAGTGACACCAAGAAAATGAAAATTTTGATAAGCTACGATTTTCTAACAACTCAAGCAAATGTTGGCAAACAAATAATAGAAAATCTAGATTTCTTAAATGATATTTTGACTAAGTTAGGGTTGGACGTAACGTTGGACAATAATTTATCAACTCTATTTCCAATTCAAAAATTTTTTAAGCTTCAGAATCAACCTTTTTCTAATCATATGGTTAATTTTATTCAACCTGATATTGGCTCGCTGGAATCCAAAGAATTGGTCACTTGCTATTTAGGGGGCGCTGATTTACTTATAGCCTATGAATTATCTGAACAAACAAGAGATTATTTCAATGCGATCGGCGTTTCTTATATTGATATTTGGCTCTCTCCGTTGCGATTTTGCAAAGATGTATTATTTGCATTTCACTCTAATGTTGAGTCTTTTCAACTTGCATTAATTAAAAACCAAACCCCTGTGGAATTTTTTAGTCACCAAGCAAAAGAATTAAGTGATTATTGTCAGAATTTTCTGCCAGCTAATGATTTTTTGGAGGCCAACAGTGCCCTGGTTATAGGTCAACTTTTAGTTGATAAGGCCTGTCAGAACGGAAATGAATTCCTAAACTTAGTCGATTTTAAAGAAAAAATTCAGCAAGTATCAAAGAATCATAAGCATACTTATATATTGAAACATCCTCTAATGCCTGATCAAGAGTTTACTGCACTTGTTGCTGACCTTGGAATAGAAAATTTGATATATTTAAAAGATGAAAATGTTTATGAATTAATGTCGAACTCTAAAATAATAACAGTAGTTGCTGTTTCATCATCTGTATTAAAAGAGGCATTTTTCTTTGGTAAAAAGACAGTTTGTTTATATAAAACCCCTCTAGATGATAGGCATATAAATATTTATCAGAGCTTTTTTAAAGCCCAATTTTGGAGTGCAGTACTCGGTTTAAAAAACCAACCAGATGTTTGGAGTTTTCATAATTACGATAATTTTTTGAGATTCAAATTCGATGCTTTTTATGCTTATAAAAAATTTGTAAGAAATGCTGACTCATTGTCAAAAATCAAAAAGACTGAGTTGATGTACAGTGCGCTGATTAACTTATCAAGTCAGCTTGAAGGTTTAACGAAAGTAGGTTCATTGATATTTTATGGTTTTGGGACAATTGGAGAATTAACTCTGCCCTTTTTAAAAACTCAAATACTCGGAATTATTGATAAAGATTTAAGTGAACGAAAAGTGTCAGCTGTGCAAGGAATACCGATTATTAAAATTCGAGATTTGAAAGATGGTGATACTGTTTTGATCTGCGCGTTTAAATACCACTATGAAATTAAAAGTGAACTTGTTTTGACAGGTAAGAAACTAAATATTTTATCACTTAAATCATTTAGCGAAAAAACGCTCTTAAGTATTGCCTAAAACAGCCGCTTTTAATTATAAACATTTGCAAATGAAGGTATCTCTATGTTGTATTTTCCAGAAAATGATCGTTCATATCTTCAACCCCTCGATGACCGATATCATGATCTTTTAGTAAATTCTACGTCTGGACAGGCGATTCAGAAGCTGCTTAAAGACTTCATATTTGACACTATACTCGATGTAGGGTGCGGTGCTGGATGGCATACTCGTCATTTTGCCAACCGAGGTAAAACTGTTACTGCTCTAGATTACTCAAAACATGCAGAGTTAAATGTTGCTGAGTTTTCAAACCAGAGTGTTGAATTTAAATTCCAAGACGTTATGGAGTTTTCAACCAATATTCAGTTCGACGCTCTTTGGTGTTCGCACGTATTAGAACATCAACCAAATCCAAATCTATTTTTAATGAAACTTCATTCTCTTGTTAGAGAAGAAGGAGTTCTAGCAATTACTGTCCCCCCGCTTAAAAATGAAATTGTGGGTGGTCATGTGACGTTATGGAATGCGGGACTATTGTTATATCAGTTGGCATTGGCCGGATTTGATTGTCGAGAAGCGGCTATACTTAAATATGCTTACAATATTAGTATCATAGTGCGAAAAAAAACAATCAATCACAACTTATTATTAGGGTTTAGTAACGGTGACATTGAAAAACTAGCGCCGTTTTTGCCAACGGGTAACTTAAAACAAGGTTTTAATGGCAACATATCAATTCATAATTGGTACTAAACTATTTTTGATAATAACTTGCGACTACAAAAAAACATATCTCGATTTATTGTCTCTAAAAATTCAAAATTAATTTCACTCAAGAATGTAGTCATCTTCTCTTGTTGGGATGGCGCGACTTCAATTTGTAAAATACATTGGTTATTCTTGAGTAGGTTCTTAGCGCCTTTAATAGCCTCAAATTCAGCGCCCTCTATATCAATTTTTAGGTATATTTTTTTATTCTTAACGCTGTGACGTTCATCTAGACTAACTAATTGAATCATTTTAATTTCATCGAAATGTACTGAGGTATTAGTGCCATGTATTTCAGGTAAATCAATACTTTGACCAATTATACCATTTCGTATTAATCGATTTGCACCCCCAAAGTTGGTTGAAACAGCTAGCGGCATTTGCTCTGTATACTCAGCAACTCCTTCCTGATGGGCTATTATTACGTTTTCAAAGTTATTCGCCTTGATAGTGCGACACAATAAATCAAAGTGAGAAGGCGTTGGTTCATAGGCATGGACCTTTTTTAGCTTAGTGTGTTTAGTTAAAATTGCAGCATAGAATCCTATCGAGGCCCCTAAGTCAAACATCAGCTCCATCTCATATTGATTGACCAACTGTATAGCTTTACTAATTAGGGAGTCTTCATATTCTGTATGGGTTAATAAACGTCGTAAAATGGTGACTTTTTTATGCAAAACTAAGAAAGTGTTAAAAAAAATAATTTTTATAAATTCTGATTTTGAACTATCAAAAATTTCATATAATCGAACTACTTGTTTATTGTTTTCACAAATATTAGCAAGTTCATATACTCTTTCTACCCATGGAGTGAAGGTAAAAGCGCGAGAGTAGGCGTCTTTTGCTAGAGCAATATTTCCGGCTTGTTCTAATAGATAAGCACGGCGCAAAAAATGAGTCCCAATAGCATTTCGTTTGAAATCGTCATTTTTAACAAACGAATCAAAATAAAATTCATGGTTTTTCATTCCGTTTAAAAAATCGGGGTAACGTGCACTTACTTTATTTTCAATGCTGCCCAACTCTCCAGTTTCTTCCTCAATGTTGTATACAGATAAAACTTCCTGAATGACTACTATTTCGGTTTCTTGTGCTAGCAATTTTGTTCCAGCCAAAAAGTCTGGACCATTTTGTTGGTTTTCTTCATACATAGGGGGCGTATTTTTTAAAACAGCCGAAATCGCTTCTCTTGAAATTAGGCCGCCCAAATGAAGACAAAAAGGATTGAGGAATGTCAGATGACTTTTCAATGCACCAAGTCCCGAACCTAATGATTCTTGTTTCAATATCTCGGATTTACCATTTGGGTATTTTACTTCTTTTAATGGCAACGCAATTATTTTCATAATTCCGTTAGCCTGCTTTTGTTTGGCGGCATTTACCAAAGTAAGAATTGCATTTGGTAGAAGTTGGTCACCACAATCACACCAGCAAAGAAAGTCATAACCCTTTGCATTTTGGAGAATTAAATTCCTAGTTTTACTTGCATTTCCTCGAGGAAGATCCAGGTAGTGAATGTTTTTGTGTGATTCAGCATATTTTTTAATGACATCTAAACTTTTATCGGTTGATCCATCATTTGCAATAAATATTTCAATAAACGGGTATGTTTGTGATAAAAAGCTATCAATTGTAATAGCTAAATTATTTTCACCATTAAAACAAGGCATTGCGATAGTAACTTTGGGCCCATTGGCACTCTTTTCCGCAATTTCTGAGGAATCGTTATTATGCTTTTTAATTTTAGATCCTTGTATTTTCATTACTTTTTAGTCCTAACCTAAGTTGACGCAAGACGGTCGCGGTATTCTTTAATAATAAAGTCGTTCCAGTTCTGTTTCATAGATTTCCGGTAATTTTCTGAATACGGCTGGTCAGTCAAAGAATTGGCAATAGTAATCAATTGATTTTTTCGTTGCGCAATTTGAATTTGTATATTGATGATGGATTTTCTATCAAGCTCGTCCTTTGCTTTAGGAATAGGTGAACTCGGGGCGACTGATATTGGTCGTTCGTAGTTAAAAAGCTCAAAATCAGTTTCATAATAGGCGCACAAGTTGATTAGGGAATGAGTCGATATTATTGGAGACTTATTTGTCTTTACTGAGCTACTATTTCGTTGACGTTGTATTTGTAGACTACATCCTGACAAATTTGAAATAATTGGCCACTCTAATTGAATTGTTTCAACTTTCCCCACAAAGTCAGGAATTAGGACACCACTATTACACAATATCCTAAATTGTGGTTGACCATGGTGTTCCATATCCTCAACCGGAATAGTTATCATGTGTTCAACGACTTCGTCTATTGACATAAATGGGTCAAAGCCCAGCTGTTTCAGATGAATTAATTCGAAGCCTGATTTTCGAGCTTGTATAAATTTATTATTAAAGTAAGAGACAAATTTATCCACAGGATGCCGTACAAAAGTGAACACAGGTAACTTTGGATATCTAAGATCAATCGGTCTTCTATTGGTTAGCGCTTTACCAAGCTCACTATGTTCACCTATTTCACTGGTGCTAAACTTTGATTGCATTAACATTGCATGACTGATTGAACTACTGGCAACTTTGGGCACAGATAGATAGACTAAGTCGACATTGTCTACAAATTTTACAAAGCTATGTTGTTGCATAAGTCTGGCCACCTCCAAGATTGGTATCGGCAACTGACTTTAAAATATTAACCCGCATATTATAGTTTTCTTTATCAATAAAATAATAAAGGTGTTCTATTGTTACCCCTGACATGTGTATCCTTCCCCTATTTCCTCTTAAATCTAATACTAAAGAGTTAAGCGTAGAATTGCATAACGGAAACACAAGATATAAGTCAAACTCAATAAAACTAGAAAAATTTTCCAATCTTTGTTTACAGAATTGTAGATCGTGTAGGGGGATGTTATTCAAAGATTTGACAAATGCCAGCTTTGGAACGTATAAAGCTTGGCGGTCTAAGTTTTTGCGCATAATCGTCATTAGTCTTGGATGATAAAAGTTGTGTATGAATGGCTCTTTCCCTAATACAACTTCTCTGTTTTCTATATCCATTATAGGTTTATGCCAGTTATACCAATAGAAGCTTACTGCTCCAAATTTGGGGTTTATAGTTTCAATTTGGGGTAAAGGATTACCTTCCCCCACAGTGCCTATAAACGTTCTAACTACTTTTTTATTGTCAGTTCTATTCAAAATACTGCTTTGCAAAATTTGTTTGACAGAAATCATAAAGGTCACTAATTCTATTTTGTCGGTCCTTATAGGATTCTGGGTGGCATTTTTATTAAATAAAAGATATTCATTCTTGAATACATCTTTCTTAAAATTGTTAATAGTTTCAATCTGATGTTCAAGTTTTAAATTTTGAAGGGTGTTTGTTATCCGAAGATCCATGAATGATGATGAAAGGTCAAATTCAAGAGGATGGTCGAAATAATCATCGGATATTCTTAGTAGCGCCTTGTTCCATAGAGATTTTGCCTCGCTCAATAATTTGTCTATATTCTGAGAACTATTGCAAGCCGCCATTATCTTACTTAAGAAAGCGTTGGAGTAATTAAGTGTTCCGTAAAATAGGTAAAATAGTAATGAGTGCCCCTGACTATATGAATCAAAAAGTAAATGTTTTTGTTGGTTTATTAATAAATTAAAAGCATCTATTGAACAATCTACATCACTGGCTAATTTCTGAAGGTCCGATATCTCTTGTTTTAATATTAATGCAGAATACTTACTGTCGAACTGCTCAGTGAAATTATTAAAATTTGGGGCTGGCTTAAAAACTGTTTCATATATTTTTGAAAGAGTTTTGTTTTTTGACGTCACAGTATTAGTAAGTAGGATATGGGTTGGTTGCAGGGCAATAGTTCCAGAAATTTTAGCCCCATCACTACAATTAAAAAATATCTGCTCTTTTTTCTTTTGAGTGGTTACCTGTTCTATTATTTGTTTTGATATTTTAAATTCATGTTTTGTATTTACAGATGCTCTGAAATTACCGGGAATAGTTAGCGATGTGTTGTTGCTTTGAGCATAATCATATGTTTCTTCACCATTCGCTTTATAATAGCCTGAAGATTTAGAATGATGGTATTTTACATCTACAAAACCTAAATCTACACCAAGTAAATAGATGTTATGAAAGCCAATTTTGCTGAACAGATCACAAGCGAAGTTACTAACTGTTGGGAATGCATGCTGCAATACTTCAAAATGCTTCTGGCCTAATATGGTTAAGGCTGAAATAGTTGAAGACTCACCTTCCTTAAAAGCAATTAGTACATCCTTGAATAAGTCACAAGTATCTGGATGAATTCCGTTGCATGAAATTAAAGTAATGCCTTTTAAGTAACTTATGTCACCAATTCTTGAGCACCAATCAAAGGTACTTCGATTTTGTTCTATTTCTGCATGAAAATCGGGTGTAATCCCTGCTTTAAATAAGGGCATTAAGGCTGTGCCACACGAAACTATAATGGCTGTATCTTTGTGTTCTTTAATTATAGAAAGGGAATTATCCAGCGATGGGCCATTACCTATTATAAAAATTGGCACATCTTTTTCTTCTAAAGTAAGACATTTGTAAGGGGTATTTTTAAGTATAGGGATTCCACGCCTAATGACTTCCCTCGTTTGGGCAATGCCATATCTTGCATGATCAAAATATTCTCCCATCGAAATAACAATTTGTAATTGCTCTCGCAATTGAGCTATCGCTGAATTTAATGAAGCATTGTAATAACTTTGATAAAAATAGGTGTTGTTAAGAATATACGGCCCTATGGCATAAAACTGATTCAATAAGTCACGGAATAAGTGGGTGCCATCATCACCAATATTGAGGTAAATGCGTCCTTTAGATTCTTCCACTTTTTCAAAAATAGTTGACCAATCAATAGCAAAGAGGGATGCGTAGAAAAAGTCAGTGTTGGGCTCACATAAAAAGAGTTTTTCTACATGATGATTCTTTAACAATGCCTCTAGTTGATAGCCTACACCTAAGCCAAACATAATTATTGAGGCGATATCTTCTGGTAGGGCTCCGACCTCATCTTCAGCCTCAGCCAATAATTGTTCCGTTTCTTTGACAAATTGATAGTGCAGATAGTGAGCTAGTTTAGTGCCCTTATACCCTAAAATAAGCCCATCTTTGTGAGGTTGTTCGTTGTAGTTTTCATAGTTATATAGACAGTCTTGCTTGGGATTATCACTGTACCAAGGGCTGAGGGAGTCAGCTTTGACGATATTAATTTGGCCCTGATTATTTTGTACCGGTAGCCAAATCTTCGGTTGATAGTCTTTGTATTCCTTGTATATATCTGGGAAGTACTTTTCTAAGGCAACTAGGTTATGCTTAAATCGCTCAGAATCTTCACTGCAACTGCGATAATCTTCAATTTTAACACTCGCCGTCCAGGCAGGAACGTAATGATTGTAGTTGTCATTAAATATGAATGAAATGCCATTTTCTTGTAATTCTGACCAAGATTTAGAATTTAACTCTTTGAGTAAACTATCAAAAACAGGATGGTTGTAGTGTTTATAAACATAAAAACTGCTGATGTTCTCATGTTGGGCTAATTCATCAATATCGTTAAGCAGATTACGCCCGTCTTTTTCAACTTGAATAAAAATTTGGCTGCCTTTTTCTTTGGCTAAGTCAAAAATTTCACTCCATTTATTGACGAGAATAGAGCATTGAAAATACTGTAATTCGGGTTCATAGATGATCAAACTGCGTATTCTTTTAGTTTGCATCAATTCTAGTATGTGCAATCCCAAACCACAGCCTAATACCACTAAACAGTCTATTTCTTGAGGTGCAGTAGGGTAGGTTAAATAGGTCTGATAACCTGTGCTGGTTGTAAGATTAAGTGGTGCTGACTTGTTAGTTTGCACAATGGTGCGTTTTTGTTGATGGTTTTGTAGAAAAAAATGCGGTGCATGTGCATTGAAATCATCAACTTGTTGAAGTATTTCTTGTTTGGGGTGAAAACCATAAAGAGTTCGGCCAACACCATAGTCAACAATGTTGATTTCGCCGTATTTATTACAGAACAATGAGTAGTTCTGTAATTGGGGGTGTTTAATTAGTGGGCTGAGTGAAGGGATATTTCTAGTAAAACTATTTATATTTTTGTGGTGTGTGGCAAGAATGCTTTGTGCTAAAGACACCTCCAATGCTTTTTGCTTTTCTTCGTCTTTTTCTAGATGTAACCGTATGTTTTTCAGCATGATTAAATAATTTCTAACAACCGTAGTGGCAGATTAGCAAAAACTAGGCCTAAACGTCAGCAAGTGTTTTTGCTGCTATTGCTAAAAATACTGCGTAAAGCGCAATGCCCCTTCATTATTTATTAGATTTCACTACAAGGTATTAATTTATATTGTTTACGTTTTAAGCGTTATTTTGCTATTCTTAAGGCTTCAGGTAGAGAGGCTTGAGTTATGATTAAATTAGATTCCAGTTCCAACGCATCGTTTTTACAGCAAATTCAACAGAAACAAGATTCAATTCTTGAAAAACTGTCGTCCGGCAAGCGTATCAATAGCGCCGCCGATGGCGCTGCAGCGCAGCAAATAATTGATCGTTTAACCAGTCAAGTTGAAGGCAATCGGCAGTCTATTTCTAATGCCTATGATGGTATTTCACTTGCTCAGGTCGCTGAAGGTGGTTTGTCTGGCATTAACGAAGACGTTAATAGGATACGCGAATTATCGGTTCAGGCCGGTAATGGTTTACTGAATGACGGCGATCGTAAAGCCCTGCAAGCTGAAGTATCTCAGCTGCAGCAAAATATCTCACAAACAATTAAGCAAACCGAGTTTGGTGGCAAAGCGCTATTGAGTGGTTCAGGTAGTTTAGATTTTCAAATAGGGGCTAATGCTGGTCAAAAAATTGGCGTGCAAACCAATGATGTCGCTGCTGGCTTGAGTGACATTTTAAATGTTGATTTAAGCACAGCGCAAGGTGCTCAAGATGCTTTGGCTGCAGCTGATAGCGCAGTGGACTATGTGGGCAATGCGAGAGCCGATTTGGGTGCTACGCAAAATCGTTTTGAAAGCGCCGCCAGAAATTTATCACAGACTGATATTAATGTGACTGCCGCACGTTCAAGAATTCAAGACACTGACTATGCCCAAGCGAGTTCTGAGCTGGCTTCTGCTGATCTGCTAAGCCAAGCCTCTATTGCAGTTCAGAGTCTTGCTAATCAGCAAAAAGGTCAAGTACTTAGTTTGCTCAATGGCTAATGAAGGGGATGAGCACTCAGTAAATTAAAGAGCCATGTGATTGCTCTTTTTTTTTGCCGATTTGTTTTTGTATAAACTTCGTACAGTTATTCAACTGAACTGACATTAGCCCATTAATTTGTGTTGCTATCCCGCCTTGAAAAGCTAAAATCATTTAGGTTACATTGGCTTACAAGAATAAGAAGAGATTGAGGAAGGCATGAGCAACATATTGATTATTAGTTCCCAAGTAGATCGAGCCAATAATCTATGTACCGTTTTAACCTTTCTGGGTGAGTCATTTTCTTATGTTACGTTTGCAGAATGTATGCAATCTTTACTGAAAAAAGAGAGTTATAAAGCGGTCTTTATTGACGCCAATGATCTTGAATTGGCTGCAGATATATGTGAAAAAGCTCCTCACTTACCTTTCATTTTAGTGGGAGAGAAACTCGAATCTAATGCCAAAGGGAATATGGTGGGTATTTTGCTCGAGCCTGTTACCTATCCAGCATTAACCCAAGTATTACATCGATGTCAGGAATACCAGCGCCACCAACCAAAGGTTAAGACGAGCGTTAATAACAAAACTCGATTATTTAGAAGTTTGGTAGGTCAGAGCCGACAAATCCAAAGTGTGCGTCACTTGATTGAACAAGTTGCTCCTACTGAAGCTAATGTTTTGATCCTTGGGGAGTCAGGCACAGGTAAGGAAGTGATAGCACGTAATGTGCACTTTTTATCTAATCGCAATGATAATACCTTTATCCCCGTTAACTGTGGGGCCATTCCTGGTGAATTGCTTGAAAGTGAGTTATTTGGTCATGAAAAAGGCGCGTTTACTGGGGCAGTAAACTCGCGTAAAGGGCGCTTTGAGCTCGCGGAGGGCGGTACCTTATTTTTAGACGAAATTGGCGACATGCCGCTGCAAATGCAGGTGAAATTATTAAGAGTATTGCAAGAGCGAACCTACGAAAGGGTAGGAGGAACCAAGCCAATAAAATGTAATGTAAGGGTCATTGCCGCTACTCACCGTGACCTTGAAATGATGATTGAGCAGGGCCAATTTCGCGAAGATTTATATTACCGCCTCAATGTTTTTCCCATTGAAAGCCCCGCTTTACGTGAAAGAAAAGAAGATATTCCGCTGTTATTACAGGAGCTTATTTCCCGTTTAGAATCTGATAACGCCCCCATTAGATTTACTGAAAATGCCTTAACGTCGCTAATTGAACATAATTGGGCAGGCAATGTCAGGGAGCTGTCTAATCTAGTTGAGCGGCTAATGATCTTATTTCCTAATCAATTGATTGATTTGCATGACTTACCGCATAAATATAAACATATAGATGCGGAAGCGTATCAACCTGATTATCCGCAAGAGTTACTCGAACGTGATGCGATTAACGCGATGTTTCAAGAGTCGGTAGAAATAGAAGATGATCTAAGCTCCTTTGAAGAAATTGACGAAACTAGTGGTAAAGCATTACCCGCTGAGGGTTTGAATCTTAAAGAGTATATTTCTGAATTAGAAGTCAGCTTAATTACTCAAGCATTGGGTCAACAAGATTGGGTTGTGGCCAGAGCGGCCGAAGTATTGGGCATGCGCCGCACCACATTAGTTGAAAAAATGCGCAAATATAATATCAATAAAGACTAGTGTTGAACTAGTCGCCTACCTGTAAAACAATAGAGTGTCAGGACATTGACGCTTTTTCTCCTGCCTTTATTCGTTAACTGTCTGATTTTAAAGAAAAACTACGTTGGCATGCCCTGTGCAATAGCTCTGCTGTAACTAATCTGTCTAAGTATTGACGAGAGGAATATATGGCAAGTAGTGGATTGTTAAAAGAAGAGCATGTTCAGAGCTCATGTTTATCTTCGAATTCAGTAAACCGTTTAAACAATACCGCCATGGCACAAAACGTCGAGCTGGGTGGTTCGTGTCCGAACGACGAAATCGTTAACCTGCGCCAAGAAGCCGCACGACTTAATCATATATTACAAGTCATGCCTGCTGGCGTTGTGGTGGTGGACGGTAATGGCTGGGTAAAACAAGCGAATCAACTAGCTGCTGATTTATTAGGTGAGCCTCTAGAGGGGCAACGCTGGCGCACCATCATTCATCGCTCATTTAAGCCACAAGCAGATGATGGCCATGAAGTGTCATTAATTGATGGGCGCAAGGTTAAGCTGTCAATCACCCCTCTCGTGAATGAACCTGGGCAATTAATCGTATTAACGGATTTGACCGAAACGCGGCAATTACAACAGCGTATTGGTCATCTGCAAAAACTGTCGTCGCTGGGCAAGATGGTCGCGTCATTAGCCCATCAAATTCGCACACCCTTGTCTGCAGCTATCTTGTATGCCGCTAATTTATCTAATAATACTTTAAGTAAAGAATCTCGCTCGTCATTTGCGGACAAATTGCAATCCCGTTTACGGGATTTAGAAAGCCAAGTCAATGACATGTTGTTGTTTGCTAAAAGTGGCAGTGAACAAGTGGTTAGCCGTATTTCACTGCAGAGTTTATTACAAGAAGTTCAGGTGGGTGCAGAGGTAATGTTAGGGCGCCAAAATGCTACATTACAGGTAAATTTGCCGGACCCCGATATTCACATTTTAGGTAATAAAGTCGCCTTAGCCGGTGCCTTGCAAAACTTAATTCACAATGCCTTAGGGTTTAAGCCAGTGGGAGCCATTATTGAGCTAAGCGCGACGCGCGACGTTCAATATGCAAATCGGGTCAACATTTCGGTAGCTGATAATGGCCCAGGGATTAAGAAAGAGCATCTGAAACAGATTTTTGAACCTTTTTTTACCACCCGCCCTCATGGCACTGGACTTGGTTTAGCCGTCGTTAAAACTGTCGCTCAATCTCATCAGGGTAAAGTTTCAGTAAGCAATAGGGTAGTGGGTGGCGCTTGTTTTACCCTGCGTCTACCTGTGCTGGCGGAGCAATCGTCGCAAATCAGCCCATTACATGATGCTGCCCAATTAACACAACACTTTGCCAACGTAGCGAGGAACTAAAGTATGTCGCAAGCAAAAATTATGATCGTAGAAGACGATGCGGGTCTAAGAGAAGCCTTAGTTGATACGCTAGAGTTGGGAGGTTACGAAGTTGTTGCAGCTGACTGTGGTGAGCAAGCTCTAATTAAATTGGGCGAGCACGTTGTTGATCTTGTGGTCAGTGATATTCAAATGGGTGATATGAGTGGTCTAACATTACTCAAAAATATTAAACATCGTCATGCAAATTTACCGGTATTGTTAATGACTGCCTACGCGACTATTAACGATGCAGTGCAAGCGATGCGTGATGGTGCGACAGATTATTTGTCTAAACCGTTTGCGCCTGAAGTATTGCTTAATTTAGTCGGCCGTTATGCCCCCGCGCACAAAGTGGAGTCGTGCACCCCAATCGTGGGCGATCCAGCGAGCACGCAATTATTAGAGTTGGCTAAAAAAGTGGCGCGCTCTGAGGCAACGGTCATGGTGTTAGGACCAAGTGGCTCAGGTAAAGAAGTATTGGCCCGTTTTATACATGACCAATCACCACGCAGTCAGCAAACTTTTGTGGCGATAAACTGTGCGGCTATTCCTGAAAATATGCTTGAAGCAACCTTGTTTGGTTATGATAAAGGTGCCTTTACCGGCGCAGTGCAAGCTTGCCCGGGTAAATTTGAGCAGGCTCAAGGTGGCACTATTTTATTAGATGAAATTAGTGAAATGGACCTGAGTTTACAGGCCAAGTTACTGCGCGTATTGCAAGAAAAAGAAGTGGAGCGTTTGGGGAGTCGCAAAACGATTGCGCTAGACGTGAGAGTCATTGCTACCAGTAACCGCAATTTGAAAAAAACCGTAGACAATGGCGAATTCAGAGAAGATTTATACTATCGACTTAATGTCTTCCCATTAACGTGGTTACCCCTTGATAAACGGCCTGGTGATATTATTCCATTAGCTGAGCATTTAATTGAAAGACACTGCCAAAAACAAGGCAGTGCTATTCCAAAACTGACCGCAGCAGCCCGCAGTAAATTACTACAACATGCTTGGCCTGGTAATGTGCGGGAGCTTGAAAATGTCATTCAACGCGCGCTTATTCTCGCTGAGCCTTTGCAAATTGATGCTTTTGATTTGATGATAGAACAAGACCAACCTTTTACTCACAATAGTAGTCAAGCTGTTGTGGATAAATTCGAAGATGACAGTAAGTTAGGCTCCGAACTGCGTCAGCAAGAACATCAAATTATTCTCGATACCTTGCAAAGCTGCAAAGGGCGCCGCAAAGATGTCGCAGAGCGTTTAGGTATTAGTCCTAGAACCCTGCGTTACAAGTTAGCAAAAATGCGTGAGGTAGGCATTGAGTTACCTGCTTGATACGGGGTGTTTATCAAGCATTACTGCAAAGTCCGAATTTGGACTAAGTCGATAAAACCATTTTGCTGGTGTAATTACGTTTGCAACGAGTAATATCAATTAGCCATATTCTACTCTGAACGACATCGAAACTTACGATGTCGTTTTTGTTGCATTTAAGCAACTGTCAAAGAGTGAGCTCTTTGTACACTGTGCTTTGTCAGCTGATTCAAATTTGTCGGTATTCCCTCCCAGTACAACTTTCATTCAATTTTAAACAAAGTCAATTAAATGGCGCTTTTATGCTGGTTTGAAATGGCGTAAGTGCATGATTAACATGGTAATAGTTTATTTTTTTTAGTTATTATATGTTGGCATTTAGCTTGCTATACCAGTTAATAGATAGTTATTTATTCGCCACTAGGGTGAAGTGAAACTCGGAGCAAGCCAATGGATATTAAAGCACAGTCAATATACCAAGAATTTCAAAGTATGGCGGGACTAGGTAAGGTCGGCTTAGGCGACAACCTGACTAATTTGCAAGAGAACCCTTCATCCACTAATTTTGCAGAAATGTTAGGTAAGGCAATAGACACCGTTAACACCATGCAAATGGAATCGAAAGATAAAACTATGGCCTTTGAAATGGGTGATAAAAATCTTAGCTTAGCCGATGTGATGGTGGCGAAAGAGAAGGCCGGAATAGCGTTTGAAGCCACCATACAAGTCAGAAACAAAGTATTGGAAGCTTACAAACAAATCATGAATATGCCGGTTTAGGAGTTAACTCGTGGCTGAAGCAACAGGTACTGAATTGGCAATGAGCAACATGGGAATGGATTCTTATGGCAATGAGCCCATTGTAGAACAAAAATCTGGATTTATGGATTCCCTTGGTGGCGCCGACTTAATGCGCCAAGTGGTATTAATTATCGCTTTGGTTATTTGTTGTACGATAGCGATAGTCGTCTTTATTTGGGCTAATGAGCCTGATTATCGTCCGCTGGCGGCGATGCAAACCCAAGAATTAGTTGAAACCCTCGATTATTTTGACCAAAACCAAATAGACTATCGCCTAGAAGGTAATACGGTTTTAGTTAATAGTGAACAATATCAAAGCATTAAGTTAGGTATGACACGCCAAGGTCTCACGCAAGGAGATACTCAGGGGGTTGATATCATCATGCAAGATATGGGTTTTGGTGTCAGTCAACGTGTTGAAAAAGAGCGGCTTAAACATTCTCGGGAATTGCAAATCGCCAATACCATTGAAGAAATGACTGGCATCACTCGCGCTAAAGTTTTATTGGCACTGCCGGTTGAAAATGTTTTTGCACGACGAGAAAAGTTAGCCAGCGCCACTGTGGTGGTCACTCCACGTCGCGGATCCTCTATAAAAAGTGAAGAAGTTAATTCCATTGTTGATATTGTCTCATCAGCCGTACAAGGCATGGAACCTCAACGAGTTACGGTTACTGATAGTAATGGCAGATTGTTAAATTCTGGCTCACAAAATGCTGATTCTGCACGCTCACGTAAAGAGTATGAGCTAGAGAAACAACGTGAAAGCGAATACCTCTCCAAAATAGATTCCATCCTGATCCCCGTATTAGGCCTTGGTAACTATACCGCTCAGGCGGATGTTAGTATGGATTTTACCGCGGTTGAACAAACGCAGCGGAGTTACAATCCAGACCTTCCGGCGATCCGCAGTGAAATGACGGTGGAAGATACTAGTACCGGTGGCGTTATTGCAGGGATTCCTGGCGCACTAACCAATCAACCTCCATTAGATGCCAATATACCCGAGCGTGCTGGGGGAACTAATAGCCAATCTAGTGCGCCTGGTCGTAATTTAAAAGAAGCCACTCGTAACTACGAACTCGATACGACAGTGAGTCATACCAAACAACAAACGGGTGTTATACGGCGCTTAAGTGTTTCTGTGGCACTAGACTACGTCAATACTACTGCCGCCGATGGCACCGAAACGACAGCCCCACGTGCCCAAGCAGAATTATTAGACATTCGTCGTTTATTGCAAGGCGGTATAGGTTTTGACGTGACTCGTGGAGACTCTTTAGAGGTGGTGAGTATCCCCTTTAGTCGAGAAAGTGAGTACGTGCCAATTGAAGTACCATTTTGGCAAGATCCTGAAAATTTACCCATTGCGAGAATTGCTGCTGCATTGTTGGTTGGTATCATACTGGTGTTCTTTGTGCTGCGTCCCATGGTAATGAAACTGATTTACCCTGATGATATTAAGTCTAAAGACGACTATGATGCAGATGAAGCCTTGGATCTTGGCGATGACAGCATCAGTATGCTGGCGCAAGAGTTTGACGAATCACAAGTGGGGTTTGCCCCAGACGGCACATTTAGATTACCTGATTTACACAAAGATGAAGATTTGCTGCGCGCAGTACGTGCCTTGGTGGCGAATGAGCCTGAATTATCATCGCAAGTGGTTAAAAACTGGATGTTGCATGATGAATAAGCCCGATAAATTTATGGTTACTAGCTTGCTAGAACTGGTGTCCGCAGTGCTGCTTGACTCAATAGGAGTAAACTATGCCTGAAGCAAATGAAGCTGAAAAAACTGGTTATGATGTCAGTAAGCTTGAAGGTGTTGATAAAGCTGCTATTTTATTGTTGAGTTTGACAGAAGATGATGCCGCGCAAATTCTTAAACATCTTGAGCCAAAACAAGTACAACGTTTGGGTCAAGCAATGGCGCAAATAGATGATATGACTCAGTCAAAAATTACTGCTGTGCATCGGCATTTTATTGAAGAAATTCAAAATTACAGCACTATTGGTTTCCAAAGCCATGACTTTGTCAAACGCGCGTTAACCTCTGCCTTAGGGGAAGACAAAGCAGCCAACTTGATCGACCAAATTTTGATGGGTACGGGTGCCAAGGGTTTAGATTCACTTAAATGGATGGATTCTAAACAAGTGGCTAGCATCATTCGTAACGAACATCCCCAAATCCAGACTATCGTTATGTCTTATTTGGATGCTGAGCAATCAGCTGAAATCCTCAGCCAATTCCCAGAGAAAGTACGTTTAGACTTGATGATGCGAGTGGCTAACTTGGAAGAAGTTCAGCCTGCTGCCTTACAAGAATTAAATGAAATTATGGAAAAACAATTTGCCGGTCAAGCCGGTACTCAAGCGGCAAAAATGGGCGGCTTGAAATCGGCTGCAGATATCATGAACTACTTGGATACGAATATCGAAGGGCAGTTAATGGATGCCATACGAGAGCAAGACGAAGAAATGAGTCAGCAGATCCAAGACCTCATGTTTGTCTTTGATAATCTGGCTGATGTTGATGACCGGGCTATTCAAGCCATATTGCGTGAGGTGCAACAAGATTCCTTGCTTAAAGCGATTAAAGGCGCTGATGAAGAATTACGCAATAAGATCACCAAAAATATGTCTAAACGGGCAGCCGAGATGTTACTTGATGATCTAGAAGCCATGGGACCTGTGCGTATTAGTGAAGTTGAGACGGCACAGAAAGAAATTTTGTCTGTCGCGCGACGTTTAGCCGATGCGGGTGAAATTATGTTAGGTGGTGGTGGTGGTGATGAATTCTTATAAGAGCCAAGGCATTAACTTTGTGAAGTATCTGTATGTCTGAAGAACCGAAGTCGCCAGTCAAATCTTGGGATTTGCCGTATATTGACAAGACTGTCAGTAAAGTTGATGCCAACAGGACCAATGTTTTTAATCGTCGTAATGATTGGAAATATGAACCTCCGGAAATCGAAGAGGAAGTGTTTCCTCCAACCGCCCAAGAAATTGAAGCTATTTGTGCGGCTGCCCATGCAGATGGCTATGCCCAAGGACAGCAAGAAGGCAAGGAGCAAGGAATACAAGAAGGCACAAAGCAAGGTTATGAAGAGGGTTTAAGTAAAGGACTCGAAGAGGGTACTCAACAAGGTTTAAGCGCGGCCCAAGAGGAAATTGCGGGGCATATTAATGCCGTGACTGAAATAGTAGGACACTTACAAAAACCCGTTGTCAGCGTGGATAAACGCCTGGAAAAAGAACTGGTGCAATTAGCGGTAAGTTTAGCGCGAGCGGTAATTCGCTGCGAAGTAAAAACCAATGAAAATCTTATTTTTCAAGCCCTTAGCGAGGGCTTGAAAGTACTGCCTATTCAAGAGTCCCATTACCAAATACATTTGCATCCACAAGACTTAGCCTTAGTCACCGCTCAGTTTAGCCCAGAAGAAATTGAAAAACAGCATTGGAATTTTGTTGAAAACCCACAGTTTAATCGTGGAGGATGTGAAGTTATCACTGAGTCTAATGCGGTGGACATTACCATTGAACGGCGGGTAAGAGACGTATTGGACCGATTTTTATTGGAACAAGGTCTGAGTGATGTGAATTCAGACTTAGCTGATAGCGACCTATGACCCAAGCCATATTAGCTAAAATTAAAACCTTGCAAGAACATGTACTACAGCCGCCTATTATTGCTGCTGGTAAACTGGTCAGGGGTATTGGCCTTACGCTTGAAGCGGTGGGTTGCCAGATGCCAGTGGGTAGTCAATGCCTTATTCAAACTATGGATGGCGAAATTGAAGCCGAAGTAGTTGGTTTTGCCGGTGCCGTGACCTATTTGATGCCGACCACAGCAGTGAAAGGCATTGTGCCAGGTTCGCGAGTTCAACCTTTAAATCGCGAACAAGGTTTAGCGGTGGGCATGAGTTTGTTGGGGAGGGTGGTTGATGGTAATGGTCAACCCCTTGACGGTTTAGGCCCGATTAAGGCTGAAAAGCGAGTACCCTTAACTCGGCCACCAATGAATCCTTTGTTGCGTAAACCTATTAGACAGCCACTGGATGTGGGAGTCAGGGCAATTAATTCGCTAATTACCGTGGGTTCAGGTCAGCGTATGGGCTTGTTTGCAGGTAGCGGTGTGGGAAAGAGTGTATTGCTCGGTATGATGACCCGTGGGACGAGTGCTGATGTGGTTGTCGTGGGGCTGGTGGGTGAAAGGGGCCGCGAAGTAAAAGAATTTATTGAAGATATATTAGGCGAAGAGGAGCGCAAAAAAGCGGTGGTTGTTGCGGCTCCCGCTGATACCTCTCCTTTAATGCGACTCAAAGGCTGCGAAACGGCCGTCACCATCGCTGAATATTTTCGCGACAAGGGTATGAATGTATTGCTTTTGATCGATTCATTGACGCGTTATGCCATGGCGCAACGCGAAATCGCCCTAGCGGTGGGCGAGCCACCTGCCACTAAAGGTTATCCTCCCTCTGTTTTCGCCCGTTTGCCAGCCCTAGTGGAGCGCGCCGGTAATGGTGCAGAGCATCAAGGTTCAATTACTGCTTTTTATACGGTATTAACGGAGGGTGACGATTTACAAGATCCTATCGCAGATGCAGCCCGTGCTATTCTGGATGGTCATATAGTGCTGTCTCGCAGTATTGCTGATGCGGGCCATTATCCCGCTATTGATATTGAGGCATCGATTAGTCGAGTGATGCCTATGGTGGTGTCCGCCGAACATGTGCAACAGGCAAGACGTATCAAGCAAGTGTATTCAAACTATCAACGTAATCGCGATCTCATCAGTATTGGAGCCTATACACGAGGCACTGATCCGCGAATCGATCTGGCGATCAACGCAGAGCCTGCGATCAACGCCTTTTTACAACAAGGTATGCACAATGTTATTGGCTTTGAAGACTCATTAACAGCAATGAAAAGTCTCAGTTCTGGTTTGGGGAAAGCTTAGGTGGTTTGGATGGTATCTATTAATAGCGTGGTAATGCAATGTCTATAGCTCAACTTGAGATGGTCGCGGGACTGGAAAACAAAAAGGAACAAAAACTGATCCAAGCTTTTCAGCTTGCTCAGCAATACGCACAAAATAATAAGCAAAAATTAACGGGTCTAGAGCAATATCGTTTGGATTATTTACGCCAAGCACAAAATAAAGCTAAACAGGGTATGGCGGCTGCAAGTTATGGGCAGCACCAGCAGTTTATCGGAAAATTAGATAAAGCGTGTGAACAACAAACAAAAGTCGTAAGTAATGCCATATTAGTGGCGGAGCAACGTCGAGTTCAATGGCTGCAGCAACAAAAAAAACGCAAAGCAGTGGAAATGCTCTTGGCAAAACAACGCAAGGCGCTTGAATTGAATCTAGCCAAGCAAGAACAACATATGCTTGATGAATTGGCCTTACAACGTTTTGTGCGTAAACAACCTAGCTACTAAATTTACGCTTTTTGCATCTTTGGAACAAACTTTGCTACCTAACCAGTAGTACAGTCTTAACGGCTGTTTAATTTGGCTTAAGAGGTAAATATGCACATGTTTAAGCGCCAATTTGCATTAAAAGATCATCAATTAAATCGATTTTATTTTGATTTATTACAACTAAATCAAAGAGTTAATTTGCTATGATGCAAAGTATTGCCTCTACTAAATCTGATATTGCCGCTTTTGCCGCTGTAGGCGACCAAAACGATTCTGCAGGCTTAGATTCTGAGTTTGAACAGATATTTCTACAACAGACTAAGCAACAATCAGCAACTAAAACAACGCAACAAAATGTGAGTGTTGAGCGAGAAGCTAGCAACAGTGTCACAGCGAAATCTGTCGCAATGGATGAGATTCAAGCAAAAACTGATGGGGTCAACACTGGGCCAAAAGAAGTCGTTCGCTCAGAGAGTAAAAACGAGAGGAATGACACCAGTCTTATTCATGAAATAAGCGACCCAGACCAGCAATCGCCCTCAGCGTTAAGTGCTTTAGAAAATGAAGACGGTGCGCAAGTATCTGAGGATGAGCAAAAGGTTGAAGATTGGTTGGCCTTAGTGAATGAATTGCAGCTACTTGCGGCAGACGAAGACGCAACAATACAAGAGCAGAATAATAGCTCTGAACTACTCGCTCTCAATGAGGGATCGCAAGTAAATGGCTTGCCGGTCGAAGATAATGTAGATGTTGATGAAAGTAATATACTTTCACTGCTTAATTCGCTCACTAAAAACCAAGATTTAAACACGGTATTAAGCACTGCAGGTTTTACTTCTGTCGATGATTTTAAACAAAAACTAAGTGAACTGGCAGCGAAGCATCCGAGTGAGTTTGCTGCAGTGATGGCTGAGTTAAAGGCGGGTCATGCAATTGGTCAGGTAATGAGCGATTTGACGAAAATTGAACAAAACGCTATTGATCTTAATGCCACTGAAGCACCAATCAAAGATGTAAAATCACAACTTCAATCTTTTGCAGCTGATGTCGCCCTGCTGTTAGAAAATAAACAGTTGAGTGACAGTGACGTTAAGTTACTGCAACAAGCATTATATGACAGCATTAATAAAGATCATCCAATAAACCCTGAATTAGTGGAATTGGTGCAATCAAAATTAAGCTCATTGGGTAAAGATGGGATAAATAGTGATAGCCCCGTCAAAATGGCAACAGCGGCGGCGGATACGTCTTCGTTGCAAACTAATATCTTGAGCTATTTACTCGGCAAAATAAATCCAAGTGACACGGCTGGATTGCAAAAAGCCAAGATTGATATTCCTGCGACTGAATTACAGTCTGAAAATCAAGTGGGGAGTTTGCTGTCTGACTCAGCCGAGGAAAAAAAGGATATAGATTTAATGTTTGCTACTAAGGTAGGGACTGCAGAGATGCCAACAGCCTTAGAGTCAAACAATAAGTCCAAATTAACTAACGTGGGCACAGTGGATTCAAGTCTAGCCAATAGTCTGAATACGGACAAGTTGACTGCTAATAAAGTGGCTCAGGATAGTGAATTGAAAGCATTAATTGCTTTGCCTAAGGAAAAACTTGATGAAGCACTGGTGAATATTGCTCAGCGTGTTGCTACATTATTGGCCGACGACGTAAAAGCTCAGCAAAAAAATAGCAATGTTATCAAGCTTACTAGCGATGCCTTAGTGCCTACTACGAGCGATGGTACTAAAGATGTTCTGGCTGCTTTAAAAGCCGGTGTGAGTGAATTTAAAGCACAATTAGCGGCAGGGCGAGAGCCTGGCATTGACCTCAATGCTCTCGTTAATCAAGCTATCGCTAAAACCAGTGATGCCGATGTTTCCGTTCAAATGGCTAAAAGCCTTGAACAATCCTTGGCGGGATTAAGTCAAGCGCTAAGCATCGCTAGTCAGTTGGAAGAAAGTTCTCAAAGACAGCACACCTTAGCCACTATGGATGTCAATCTTGATAAACTCCTTACTCAGGCTGAACTGGCAAAAATACAGACGCAAAGTCAAGTAGAAAGTAAATTAGATAAAGCCATAAATTTAACTAAACCCGAAGCACATCAGCAACTTGCTGAGAAAGTTCGCTGGATGGTTAATACTAATAATCTTATCGCAGAAATTCGTTTGGACCCCGCTGAACTTGGTTCTATGCACGTTAAGGTATCCTTGTCTGGCGAGTCTGCCTCCGTGAGTTTTGTGGTGCAATCCCACCAAACTCGAGATGCTTTAGAAACGGCCACACCAAGATTGAGAGAGATGTTAGCGGAAAAGGGCATCGAACTTGGGCAATCAACCGTGCGACAAGACAGTCAGGCTAAGCAGGACAATCAAGGTCAAGCACAGCAGCAAGCAAAAGCAAACCAGAGATTGATGACTGACAATGAAGGGCTTATTAACGACGAAGCGTTGATGGGTAGGCAAGCCATTAATCATCGACAGGACTCCGGTGGAATAGATTACTTTGTTTAAACACTTATTTTGTCGGCTATCCACTTGTGATTTTAAGTGGCAGGTAGATAATAGCGAGCAATGATACCGATACTGAGAGAGCTATGGCTGAAGAAGAATTAAAAATGGAAGAGGGCGGTAAAAAACGCAAACTAATTATCATAATTGTTGTTGCGGTTGTTTTACTTATTGGTGGTGGTGCCGCTGCTTTCTTTTTGTTAGGTGATTCTGAAGAAGTGCCTAGTGATACAATGAATAGTGAAACACAAAGCGCTGAAATGACGGCTGCTGGCGGTCTGTCGCAAACAGGGTCGGCCCTCTACGTTGCCATGCCAAGGCCCTTTGTTTTTAATGTGCCAGGCTCAGGTCGTGATCGCTTAGTTGAAATAAAAGTGCAGTTGATGTTGCGCGGTTCAGAGAATGAAGAACAAATTAAAATGCATATTCCTTCTATAGAGGGGGCTCTATTAAGAGTGTTTAGCACAGCGAACGCTGACGATTTAGTTACTGAGGCAGGTAAAATTGCCATTCGCGACAGCGCATTAAAAGAAGTGCAGAAAAAGATGCAAGAAATTACCGGCAAGCAACTCGTGGAAGAAGTGTTATTCACGGGTTTTGTAATGCAATAACAGTTAGTTAGCAAGAGAGAACTCTATTGAGTGATTTATTATCCCAAGACGAAATCGACGCACTATTACATGGTGTCGACGATGTTGAAGAAGAAGATACCAGTGGACTTGCTGCAGATGGCTCACTGCTCGAATATGACTTTTCTTCACAGGATAGAATTGTCCGTGGGCGTATGCCTACCTTGGAGATTGTAAACGAACGTTTTGCTCGGCATATGCGCGTTAGTTTGTTTAATATGATGCGACGTTCAGCAGAAGTATCAATTAACGGTATCCAAATGATTAAATTTGGTGAGTATATTCATACCCTGTTTGTGCCCACCAGTTTAAATATGGTGCGATTCAGACCACTGAAAGGTACCGGTTTAATCACCATGGAAGCACGTTTAGTCTTTATCTTAGTGGATAACTTTTTTGGTGGTGACGGGCGTTATCATGCCAAAATTGAAGGACGAGAGTTTACTCCAACCGAACGCCGTATTATTCAGATGTTATTAAAATTAATCTTTGAAGATTATAAAGAAGCGTGGGCGCCGGTGATGGACGTTTCCTTTGAATATTTGGATTCTGAAGTGAATCCAGCGATGGCAAATATTGTCAACCCAACCGAAGTCGTGGTCATCAGCTCCTTTCATATCGAACTTGATGGCGGCGGTGGGGACTTCCATGTTTCTTTGCCCTATTCCATGTTGGAGCCTATTCGTGAATTACTGGATGCTGGTGTTCAAAGTGATAAAGAAGATACCGATCTGCGTTGGAGTAAAGCCTTACGTGACGAAATAATGGACGTTAAAGTAGAACTCACGACACATATGTTGGATGTCGAGTTGACTTTGAGAAAACTCATGGAATTTAAACCGGGTGATATTATTCCCATAGAAATGCCAGAGCATATCACCATATTAATTGAAGAATTACCGACATTTAGAGCGAAGTTGGGACGTTCTCGAGATAATGTGGCCTTGAAAATAACTGATAAAATTCCGCGTCCGACTTCTGTTAAGTCGGAATTGCAATTATTAACGAAAGGCGGTCGCAGAATCGACAGCGACGCTGAATTACAAACTCTTGAATTAGATTTGTAGTCAATAGGAGTAAACTTGATGAGTGGTGATGACGAGTTAGATGATTGGGCTGCGGCAATGGCAGAACAAGCAGATGAAGAAGCAAAAGAGGGCGATGAAGGCGCGGCTCGCCTTGCTGAATTTGATGAATTTGATGAAGATCGTGAAATTACACCCGCTGAAAAGCGCAAGTTAGATACGATCTTAGATATTCCTGTGACTATTTCAATGGAAGTAGGCAGAAGTACTATTAGTATTCGTAATTTGTTGCAACTTAACCAAGGATCAGTGGTTGAATTGGAGCGCGTTGCTGGAGAGCCATTAGATGTTTTAGTAAATGGCACGTTGATTGCTCATGGAGAAGTAGTAGTAGTTAACGACAAATTCGGTATTCGCCTAACAGATGTTATTAGTCAATTGGAAAGAATCAAAAAACTTAGGTAATACATTACCTTTAAAATCAAGGGCTTGGTTGTCACTTAGCCCTTTGTTATTCCTCTCTTTTGGTGCTCAAAGTGAGCCCCAATCTCTAACAAATCCTACGTCAATAGTGTCAATTTTTCTTTCGTTGCTGCTGGTTATAGCGGTTGTTTTTATGCTGGCCTTTTTGATGCGACGGTTTAACGTCACTCATTCAGGGTCGTCACAGCTAAAAGTTGTCGCTTCAATGATGGCGGGAACCCGTGAACGTGTGATGGTTATCGAAGTGGGTGGAGAGCAACACCTGATCGGTGTGACAGCCCACAATATCAATCATCTTGCGACACTTTCACAACCTTTGGCTGATGCCAAACAAACGGGTGGAGAAAACTTTAAAGATAAACTGGCCTTGTTTATGGCTGGCAAATTAAACCCTAATAGTGTGCAAAACGATGCGCCAAAAAAAGGTCAACATGATGAATAAGTCAGTTTGGATGATGTTGCTTACTTTTTTATTTGTTGCCTTTAGTTCAGGTGCGTTGGCTGAGCCGGGCATTCCTGCCTTGACGGTGACTGATAATGGTAATGGTGGGCAAGATTACACCATGACTTTGCAAGTTTTGGCGATCATGACTTCACTCAGCTTATTGCCAGCGTTTGTGATGATGATGACCTCGTTTACCCGAATTATTATCGTTCTGTCAATTTTACGTCAAGCCATTGGTCTGCAACAGGCACCGTCAAACCAAATACTGATTGGGGTTAGTTTATTTTTGTCGATGTTCATTATGGCGCCGGTATTTGAAAAAATAAATGAAACCGCACTACAGCCTTATCTAAATGAAGAGATCACCTCCATTGAAGCCTATGAATTAGGCAAGCAACCCTTACGGGCTTTTATGCTAGCGCAAACCAGAGTGAAAGATTTAGAAACATTTGTGCAAATAGGGGGCATGGAAGGCCAATTTCAAGATCCGCAAGATGTGCCAATGAATGTATTGATACCAGCCTTTGTGACCAGCGAATTGAAAACCGCCTTTCAGATTGGCTTTATGTTATTCATTCCTTTTCTCATTTTAGACTTGGTGGTGGCGTCAATTTTAATGGCCATGGGTATGATGATGTTGTCACCAATGATTGTTTCATTGCCCTTTAAGTTGATGTTATTTGTGCTGGTTGACGGTTGGAATTTAATTTTTGGCAGTTTAGCTAATAGTTTTGGAATGGGGTGAGAGAATGAGTCCTGAAGTCTTTGTTGAGATATTAAAAGAAGCGCTACAAATGGTGATCTTGTTGGTGTCTGCCATCATTTTACCCAGTTTGTTTGTTGGTTTAATTGTTGCGGTGTTTCAAGCAGCAACATCTATCAATGAGCAAACTATGAGTTTTTTACCCCGTCTGATCGTAACGTTATTGGCCTTGAGTTGGGGGGGGCATTGGTTAGTGCAGAAATTAATGGATTTTACCTTTTCCATGGTTGAGCGTATTCCTGAGGTCATTGGATAAATCTGTATGGAAGTAGCAACCGATTCGATCATGCAGTTCCTAACTGATTTGTTGCTACCCTTTATGCGCATATCCGGAATGTTTGCCGCTATGGTAGGTTTCAGCGCCAAGTCAGTGCCAACGACGACAAAAGCCTTGTTGACCTTATTTTTAACCCTGTTAGTGATGCCCTTGGTGCCTCCATTTTCCATAGGGGAGCTTTTTTCCGTGGGTACCTTTTTACTGGTATTTCAGCAATTAATTATTGGCATAGCGATTGGGTTTATTTCAAACATGGTGCTCAATACTTTTGTTTTGGCCGGGCAAATTGTGGCGATGCAAACGGGCTTAGGGTTTGCCTCAATGGTTGATCCTGTTAATGGCATTAACGTGCCAGCGGTGGGGCAGTTTTATCTCATTCTGGCGACTTTGATTTTTTGGGCTTTGGACGGCCATTTGGCTATGATCCGTATGATCGTATTGAGTTTTGAAGCTCTACCTATTGGTGAGGCTTGGTTGACTGGCGCGCAATTTCTCGAAATTGCACACTGGGCAAGTTGGATGTTTATTTCTGCCGTCACTATATCGCTAGCGCCTATTATCTCTCTATTAATTGTTAATCTGGCGTTTGGCATAATGACCAAAGCGGCGCCACAGTTAAATGTTTTTAGTCTTGGTTTTTCGATTGCGCAAATTATGGGGCTATTTATTATGTGGCTGACTTTGGATAATTTGCCTCATCACTTTGAAGTACTTTGGGATCGGGCTCAGTTGTTGATGTGTCAACTTCTGCAAGTTTGTCAATAAAGGAGAGTAGCCATGGCTGATGAGAGTGATAAGACCGAAGACCCGACCGGGAAAAAGGTCGATGATTCGCGAAAAAAGGGCCAGATTGCCCGTTCAAAAGAACTGTCTACCGCGCTTGTTTTAGTGATCAGTGGCATTAGTTTTATCGTCATGGGCTCAAGTATTGCCGAAGCGCTTTTCAAAGTTGCCCAGCGTACCTTCACCTTGTCACGCGATGAAACCTATGATTATAACCATATGTTTCAAGCGTGGGGTTTAGCCATTGAAACAATTAGTTATCCGGTTTTACTGTTTTTATTGACTGTTGCCGTGGCAGGGGTTTATGGCAATATCGCACTGGGGGGATACAATTTCACGTGGGAGTCGGCCTCCGTTAAAGCCAGTAAACTCAACCCTTTAGCCGGCCTGAAACGCATGTTTGGTATGAATGGTGTCGTTGAGCTACTAAAAGCTCTTGCCAAATTTTTCATTGTTGCAGCAATGGCTTATTTTGCGATGAATATTTTCCATGAAGAAGCCTTACATATCGACATGGAGTTGTATCCAATGAATCTATTTCATGCCATGGATATGGTCGAATGGAGCTTTCTAATTATGTGTTGTGCGCTGATACCTATCGCCGCTTTTGATGTGCCCTATCAGGCATGGAAGCACAACAAAGAAATGAAAATGTCCAAGCAGGAAGTCAAGGACGAGCGCAAAAATTCTGATGGTGATCCACAAGTTAAAAGTCGAATTCGACGTCTGCAATATCAAAGTGCTGCGCGGCGCATGATGCAAGAAGTGCCAACTGCGGATGTTGTGGTTACTAACCCGACCCACTACTCCATTGCCTTGAAGTATGACAAACAAGGTACTAAGGCGCCGACTGTAGTGGCCAAAGGTGTAGATGAATTGGCTATGCATATTCGAAAAATTGCCAACGCCCATGAAGTTCCGATCATTGAATCACCCATGTTAGCCCGCGCAATCTATTATTCCACTGAAGCGGATCAAGCGATTCCCGAAAAGTTATTTATGGCCGTGGCGCAAGTGTTGGCCTATGTCTATCAATTAAAAGCCTATAAAAAAGGTAAGGGCAAACGACCCAAACCACTGAGTAAAGACTTACCTATCCCACCAGAATTGAGGCGTTAAAATAGCGTTTCTTGACTAAATTTTTATTAATGTGTGTAACAGTTTTAACATCATTTTGTCCTGAGCAATGCCTATTTACTAGGCATTGCTCATAATATCAGCAAGTGCATTTGCGGGACCTCAACTTGGCTTACTAGTTGCATTCTCATCAGTAATCGCAAGCAAGTGTCAAACTTTCGTTCATGGAATTAGCCAGTTATTTTAATCAGTTCGACAAAAAGCAATTTAAGAATATTGCTTCAGGGCTCGGTGCGCCTATTGTCTTACTTGCTATTCTGGGCATGGTTATTCTGCCCATGCCTGCTTTTCTACTGGATATATTATTTAGTTTTAATATCGCTCTGTCATTAGTGGTTATCTTAGTCGCAATGTTGACCAAAAAGCCGGTGGATTTTGGTATTTTTCCTCTGGTATTGCTTATCGCTACGGTGCTGCGCCTAGCGCTGAATGTTGCTTCTACTCGTATTGTATTACTTGAAGGGCATGAAGGTGCTGACTCCGCTGGAAAGGTAATTCAAGCTTTTGGAGAAGTGGTTATCGGCGGAAACTTTGCTGTCGGTATCGTGGTTTTTGCTATTTTATTAATTATTAACTTTAAGGTCGTTACCGCCGGTGCTGGCCGTATTTCTGAGGTGAGTGCTCGATTTACCTTAGATGCCATGCCTGGTAAACAAATGGCCATCGATGCCGATTTAAATGCGGGTTTTATTGATCAAGAAGAAGCGCGTAAACGTCGTATAGAAATTACCAGTGAAGCCGATTTCTACGGTTCAATGGATGGTGCATCGAAGTTTGTAAAGGGGGATGCGGTAGCAGGGCTTTTTATCATGTTGATAAATATCGTGGGCGGCCTGTTTATTGGCATGATCCAACATGATTTAGGTTTTGGTGAAGCGATTGAAATCTATACGCTATTAACCATAGGTGACGGCTTAGTCGCTCAGATCCCATCACTACTTTTATCTGTTGCAACGGCCATTATTGTTACGCGGGAAAATGACTCCCAAGACATGGGCCAAGAGTTAACTAAACAGTTGGGTAACCAACAAGCGCTATGGATAACAGCGGGTATTTTGTTTGTTATGGGCGTGGTTCCTGGTATGCCTCATGTCGCCTTTCTTGGCTTTAGTGCAGTGGTTGCTGGCTATGCTTATTATACTCACTGGCGCGCCAAACAAGTTGCCAATGAGCCGCAATTGTTGAGTAATTTACCCGAACAAAGTCGTCAACCAAATGAAATTAAAGAACTGGGTTGGGATGACGTGCAACACGTCGATACTATTGGACTAGAAGTTGGCTATCGCCTGATTCCCTTAGTGGATAAAGCGCAAGGTGGCGAATTATTAACACGTATTAAAGGTGTGCGTAAGAAATTGTCGCAAGAGTTGGGCTTTCTTATTCCCCCGGTCCACATTCGCGATAATTTAGATTTAAATCCTAATAGCTATACCATTTCCATGTTGGGGGTCACAGTGGGTGATGCAGAACTGAGTCACGACGATGAGTTAGCCATCAACCCAGGACAAGTCTTTGGTAAAGTGGAAGGTAAGCCGACTAAAGATCCTGCCTTTGGCCTCGACGCAGTATGGATTAAAGCCAGTCAACGTGAACATGCACAGACACTGGGTTATACAGTTGTTGATGCAGCCACTGTTGTGGCAACGCACCTAAGCCAATTGTTAACTAATAATGCCTATCAATTATTAGGCTACGAGGAAGTTCAGCAACTGCTCGACTTACTAGCCAAAAATAGCCCCAAATTAGTTGAAGGGCTTGTCCCGGATATCCTCCCGCTAGGAACAGTGGTTAAAATTTTACAGACCCTACTTTCAGAGGGTGTGCCTATCAGAGATATGCGCAGTATTGTGCAAACACTGTGTGAATATGGTCCTAAAAGTCATGATCCTGACGTACTCGTTTCAGCCGTCCGTATTGCCTTGAAACGCCTTATTGTTCAGCAAATTAATGGTGGTTCTAATGAGATCCCTGTCATAACGTTGGCGCCAGAGTTGGAACAGATGTTGCACCAGTCTTTGCAGGCTGGTGGGGCTGATGGTGCTGGCATAGAGCCAGGTTTAGCAGAACGTTTACAAACCTCATTAGGCGAAGCCTCACAACAACAAGAGTTAGCAGGTGAACCTGCCGTATTATTAACCTCAGGTATGTTGAGACCGGTTTTATCTAAGTTCTTGAAACATTCAGTGAGTGGATTACATGTATTGTCATATCAGGAAATTCCGGATGACAAACAAATTAAAATAGTCAGTGCCGTTGGTAAGTAAGCCAGTTAATTGGTTTAACGGTTTAAGGGGGTAAGGTGAAGATTAGACGTTTTTATGGCAAAGATATGCGTGACGCACTTAAACAAGTTAAAGATGAGCTTGGTGGAGATGCCGTCATTATGTCCAACAAAAAGCATGCTGATGGTATCGAAATAGTGGCTGCCTATGATAGGGAACCTACGGCGACGCTTAAGCCTCAACAGCTAAGAACTAATACCGCTAAAACGCCGACGTTAAGTGAAATTATTGGTGATTCTGGTCCAGATAGTCTCCGAGCTTTGCTTGAAAAACAATCCAAAGTAGCAGGGATTTCAGAGCAGAAGATTGTGAGTCCTGTGCCGACAGAGCAGACTAAAAGCCAAGTTACTCCGGTTAAACCGATAAATAATGCAGATAATTCTGCCCTGGCTGAAATGCGTTCTGAATTAAGTTCATTACGTAATATTTTGCAATATCAAATCTCAGGTTTATTGCAACAAGATAAAAATCGCAAACATCCCTTGCATGCTTATTTAGTCTCAAAATTAGAGCAAATGGGCATATCGACGTCACTCGCTGAAGAAGTGGTTGCATACGCGCCAGAAAAAGCCGACGAACGAGAAGCGTGGGTGTTTTTATTGAAGCTGATCGCTAACCGCTTACCAACTAAACATGATGATATACTCAGTCATGGCGGCATTATCGCCTTAATGGGTCCCACAGGAAACGGTAAAACCACAACAATAGCCAAGTTAGCGGCACAAGGTGCACAAAAATATGGTGCTGACCAAGTTGCAGTGATTACATTAGACAATTACCGTATCGGCGCTTACGAACAAATTGCTACTTATGGCCGTATAATTGGTTGTGTGGTAAAAAAAGCCCAAACGAGTGATGAATTAGCTGATTTATTGTTCCAATATAGGAATAAGCGCCTAGTATTAATTGACACAGCAGGTTTTGGTCAAAGAGATGTTAGATTAATCAAACAGTTAGATACCTTAAATAGTGATGTATGTGCTAATATCAAAAAATTCTTGGTATTACAGGCAAATTGCCAATATCAAGTGATTCAGCAAAGCATTAAAGTGTATAAACAAGTGGGTCTACAAGGGTGTATTTTGACCAAACTCGATGAGTGCTACAGTTTAGGTGAAGCGATAAGTGCGGTTATTGAGCACAAGTTGCCAGTATGTTATTTGACCAATGGTCAGCGAGTTCCAGAAGATTTACAAATTGCTGACACAAAATTTCTAATAACCAGTGCTGCGAAGCTTTATAAAAAATATGGTTTAATTCATACTACAGAAAATGACGCATATAAAGCAGCAGTGGCAATATGATTGAGGATCAAGCGAGTAGCTTAAGAAGAATGAATCAATCTAGATTAATTAAGGTAATAGCCGTGACTGGTGGTAAAGGTGGCGTAGGTAAAACTAACGTGACCTTAAACACAGCTATCTCACTGGCTCAGCAAGGCAAACGAGTGATGGTGCTTGACGCCGACTTAGGCTTAGCCAACGTGGATGTATTACTCGGTCTTAGAGTTGATAAAAATCTGTCTCATGTATTATCTGGTGAATGCACACTCGATGAAGTTTTGGTTGAAGGGCCCTATGGAATAAAGATTGCCCCCGCTTCTTCTGGAAGCCAATCTATGACTGAATTGACGCCAACTGAACACGCTGGACTTATCCGAGCGTTTAGTGAATTGCAATCACAAATCGATATACTGATAGTTGATACCGCGGCTGGAATATCCGACATGGTATTGAGCTTTTCTAAGGCTTCACAAGACATTATTATGGTTGTTTGTGATGAACCCACATCATTAACCGACGCCTATGCTTTAATAAAAATCTTAAATAAAGAGCATGGGGTTTTTCGTTTCAAAATTGTGGCCAATATGGTTAGAACACCGCGAGAAGGTGATGAGTTATTTGCTAAATTAAGTAAAGTGACTGACCGCTTCCTCGATGTGGCACTTGAATTGGTCGCCGTTATTCCGTTTGATGAAAACGTCAGAAAAGCTGTTAGAAAACAGAAAGCAATAGTAGATGCATTTCCAACATCTCCAGCATCGATGGCTATTCGCAAATTAGCAAGAAAAGCAATTGAATGGCCAATACCGTCGCAACCTGGTGGTCATTTAGAATTTTTCTTAGAACAATTAGTCAGCAAAAAAGCGGTAGGCGATAATCGGTGAATAGTAAAGCCTCAGCTTACCAACAGATGACTGACAAGAATGAACTTGTTGAACGTCATGCCCCTTTGGTTAAGCGTATTGCACATCATTTGTTAGCAAGGCTTCCAGCTAGTGTATTAGTTGATGATTTAATTCAAGCTGGCATGATAGGTTTACTTGAAGCATCAAGAAATTTTGATGGTAGTAAGGGAGCCAGTTTTGAAACCTTTGCCGGTATTCGCATTAGGGGCTCAATGCTTGATGAGATCCGTAAAGGTGATTGGACTCCTCGTTCAGTGCATAAAAATGGCCGAGCTATTACGCAAGCCATTCGTGATGTAGAACGTGAGACAGGACGGGATGCCAGAGACGTTGATGTTGCCGAAAAACTTCAAGTGAGTATTGTAAATTACCATCAAATGCTACTTGAAGTGAATTCAGGTAAATTGATTGGTATTGAAGATTTGGGTGTGACAGAAGATGTCGTTACAACAGAACAAACAAAAGGATCTGACAGTCCTTTTGAAGATTTGTTGCAAGGTTCATTTCAAAAAGCACTCGCTCATGCTATTACTACTTTGCCTGAGCGAGAAGCTATTGTATTGTCACTCTATTACGATGAGGAATTAAACTTACGTGAAATAGGTGAAGTACTGGATGTTAGTGAATCAAGAGTAAGTCAAATACATAGCCAAGCCATGCTTAAACTTAAAGTTCGCATGCAAGCTTGGCACAATAACGATAATTAAATTTGCATTGAAGATGGGTAGAACCCTCACCGGAGGTAGTTTTGGATAAGAATATGAAGATTCTTGTTGTTGATGATTTCTCAACAATGCGTCGGATTATCAAGAACTTACTTAAAGATCTTGGCTTTACGAATATACAAGAAGCAGATGATGGAAGTACTGCTTTACCGATGTTACAACAAGGTGACTTTGACTTTGTAGTAACTGACTGGAACATGCCCGGAATGCAAGGTATCGATTTGCTCAGAGCGATAAGAGCCAATCCAAACTTGAAACATATCCCGGTGCTAATGGTAACTGCAGAAGCTAAGAAAGAGCAAATTGTGGCAGCCGCCCAAGCTGGCGTGAATGGATATGTTATCAAACCATTTACTGCGGCAACGCTTAAAGAGAAATTGGCGAAAATTTTCGAACGATTAGGTTGAATTCAGAAAACCCCGATATAGAGGAATTGCTGTATGAAAACCGAAAGTACGCCGCCCATTTCATTGGAACAAGCGAAAAAGCTAGTTGAGTTATTGGAACAAGGAGATAACAAAGGTGCCAATGAGCTCCTTGAATCCATCGGAGTTCAAGATTCTGTAGAGTTGTTTGCAGAAGTTGGAAAACTAACGCGTCAATTGCATGATTCATTGAATAATTTTCAATTAGACCCGCGTATTGTCAATCTGACAACGGAAGATATTCCCGATGCGCAGGCTCGATTAATGTATGTTATTCAGTCAACTGAAGATGCGGCCAATAAAACCATGGACTTGGTTGATTCTTGTATGCCTATCGCTGAAAAATTGCATGATGGTATTTCAGCTTTATTACCAGAATGGAATAAGCTGATGTTGCGCGATTTACAGTTAGGTGAATTTAATCAACTTTGCCAAAACATGGGTGAATTTTTAAAAAGCGGAAGCGAAGATTCTGCTCGGTTAACAGGGCTACTAACTGAAGTCTTGATGGCTCAAGGATATCAAGATTTGACTGGGCAAGTGATACGCCGAGTGATTGAATTGGTCAAAGAAGTTGAAGATAACCTGGTTTATATGCTGACAATGTTTGGTGGTCTTGAATCCAAAGACGGTAAACAACGTAAGGATAAAGCTAACAATTCAGATAAACAGGCCGATACAATTAAAGCTGAAGGACCAATCTTAGATGCTGAGTCTCGCGAAGACGTTGCTTCAGATCAGGTTGATGTTGATGATTTGCTTTCGAGTCTTGGTTTTTAGGGGTGCTAGTGTATGGCTTTTGATGTTGATGAGGATATATTACAAGACTTTCTCGTTGAAGCAGGGGAGATCTTAGAACAATTACAAGAACAATTAGTTGATCTTGAAAATAATCCAAAAGATGCTGATTTACTTAATGCTATCTTTCGCGGATATCATACCGTTAAGGGTGGGGCTGGTTTTTTATCTCTCACTGCTTTGGTCGATATTTGTCATGGTGCGGAAAACGTATTTGACGTCATGCGTACTGGAAAACGTACGCTTACATCTGAATTGATGGATGTTATTCTGCAAGCCACCGATGAAGTGGTTAAAATGTTTGATAGCGTTAAAGCGGGCCAATCCCTAGTGCCAGCCGATGAAGAACTATTAGATACCCTGCATCGCCTCAGCCGCCCTGAATCGGAAGATGAAGTGGCCCACGAGGCGTCGACAGAATCTGTCGAAATCGAAAATCCCAGTTCAGACAATACGCAAACAAATGATTCCGGCGATTTTAGTGAGGATGAATTTGAAGCACTGCTTGATGAATTACATGGTAAGTCAGCTCCTGCAGCAACAGTATCAGAAACAAAACCGTCAAGATCCTCTAGTACTGATGAAGATATTAGTGATGATGAATTTGAGGCTTTGCTTGATCAGTTGCATGGCAAAGGACAATTTAAGCTTGAAGAAGAAGCCAAACCTGCGGTAAAAGTCGCTGCTCCTGATACAAAAACGCCTAAAAAGAATGCAACGAGTGATGAAATAAGCGACGAAGAATTCGAAGCTTTGCTTGATGAGTTACATGGTAAAGGGAAAGCCCCTGACGCCATAGAAGCAGTCAAAACAGAAAGTGTTGTCGCCAAAGATACACCTGTAGTTGCTAAGCCTGAAACAGGGAAATCGGCACCTCCTGCAGTTAAGCCTGCTGTTGAGGTCAAAAAACCGGCTGAAAAAGCTAAGACAGTCCCTGAAGCAGAAAGTAAAGAAGAGAAAAAATCAAACGCTGCTCCACAGGCAGAAACCACCGTAAGAGTCGATACTAAAAGACTCGACCAAATTATGAATATGGTCGGTGAATTAGTATTAGTGCGCAATCGTTTGATTAGTCTGGGAATTAATATCGCTGACGAAAGCATGTCTAAGGCTATTGCTAATTTAGATGTTGTCACCGGCGATTTGCAAGGCGCGGTCATGAAGACCCGCATGCAGCCCATCAAAAAAGTATTTGGTCGTTTTCCTCGTGTTGTTCGTGACTTAGCACGAGCCCTCAAAAAGGAAATTACCTTAGAGCTTGAAGGTGAAGAAACAGATTTAGATAAAAACTTGGTTGAAGCATTAGCAGATCCCTTAGTGCATTTAGTCAGAAACTCTGTCGATCATGGTATTGAATTACCAGAAGAACGTAGGGCTGCTGGTAAACCAAGTATGGGCACAGTTAAATTGGCCGCTTCACAAGAAGGCGATCATATACTGCTTACGATTACGGATGATGGTAAGGGTATGGACCCTGAAAAATTGAAAGAAATTGCCATAAAACGGGGCGTGATGGATGCTGACACTGCAGCCAGAATGACAGACGTTGAAGCTTTTAACTTAATATTTGCCCCCGGTTTTTCAACCAAAACTGAAATTTCTGAAGTATCTGGCCGTGGTGTTGGCATGGATGTCGTCAAAACCAAAATTAATCAGTTAAATGGCTCAGTAAAAATAGATTCAAAGCTGGGTATCGGCACAATACTTGAAATAAAAGTACCCCTTACTTTAGCCATTTTACCCACCTTGATGATCGTGGTTGGTGAGCAGACCTTTGCCTTACCTTTGGGCTCAGTCAACGAAATTATTAATGTTGATCCAACTAAGACCAATACCGTGGATGGTCAACTCACTATGATTGTCAGATCTAAGGCAATCCCATTATTTTATTTGAGAGAGTGGCTTACTCGTACACCGGGTAAACTTGCTCCAGTAGATAAGACAAAAGGTCATGTTGTTGTGGTACAAATTGGTACCAAACAACTAGGCTTTGTAGTCGATGCACTGATCGGTCAAGAAGAAGTGGTAATAAAACCCCTCGATGAGTTACTTCAAGGCACACCAGGCATGGCTGGAGCAACGATAACCAGTGATGGCGGTATTGCATTAATATTGGATGTAGCAGGCCTACTTAAACGTTATGCAGCCAAGAAAGTATAGTCGCGCAAGACTCATTTTTTGTTTTTATATTTTTACTTAAGGTTTAAATGGCTTACCGAATATTAATTGTTGACGATTCCACTTTTTTTCGTCGCCGGATTGCGCAGATTCTTGAAGAAGACTTAGAGCTACAGGTCGTTGGACAAGCGAAAAATGGTATGGAAGCCATTTCCCTCGCCCAGCAACTTAAGCCTGACGTGATTACTATGGACGTTGAAATGCCAATAATGGACGGTATTGTAGCGGTGAGGAAGATAATGGCCTTGTGTCCAGTGCCAATCATTATGTTTTCTTCTTTAACTCATGATGGCGCTGGTGCTACTTTAGATGCCCTAGACGCTGGTGCTGTAGACTTTTTGCCGAAAAAATTTGAAGACATCGCGTTAAACAAAAAAGAAGCCAAGTTACTACTACAAAATCGGATTAAAACACTCGCCCGCAAGAGTTCCAGTCCGAGTCGCTCTGTAATAGGACAAACTACAATACCGCGCTTTGAGGCGAGTCAAGCACCGCGCTCTTCCATTGGCCAAAATATTAGAAAAAGTTATAAATGCTTAGCAATAGGCACGTCAACCGGGGGGCCGGTGGCATTGCAAAAAATACTGATGGATATTCCTCGATCTTTTCCTTATCCCATTATTATGGTGCAGCATATGCCTGCGGCATTTACTGGAGCATTTGCGAATAGACTAAATGATTTGTGCAAAATTACAGTTAAAGAAGCGAAACAAGGAGATGTATTAGTTGCCGGAACTGCGTATTTAGCGCCGGGTGGATGCCAAATGACGATAGAAGGTAGATCAGGTTCAGCCCATATTAAGATTTCAGATGCTGAGCGTTACCCAGATATGACGTATAAGCCCAGTGTAGACCTCACATTTACATCACTAGCAAAGGTTTTTGGTGGGGACGTATTAGGCGTTATTTTAACGGGTATGGGAGCCGATGGGCGGGAAGGATGTCGTGAATTGAAGTCGCAGGGTGCAAGAATTTGGGCGCAGGACGAGAAAAGCTCTGTTGTCTATGGCATGCCCCAGGCCGTGACAGTGGCAAATATCGCTGAACAAAATTTTGATATTGAGCAGATGTCTCAGCAGATTCAATCCGAAATGCTTAATTAAACAGTATGTTACAGAGCAATTGATTTCCTGTTTTTCGATTTAGTCATTGAAGATAATATTTATATAAGGCCGCAATTTTGATTGTTTGGACAGTTGCTAATCACAAAGGTGGGGTTGGAAAAACCACTACTACCGTGACTCTGGGCGGACTTTTGGCACAAGCGGGCAAACAAGTTATATTGATTGATACGGATCCACAAGCCTCACTAAGCTACTACTTTGGGGTTGATTCAGAGCAATTATCTTCAAGTCTATATGATGTTTTTATTAAGGGTAAAGCACTCAGTAAAGAAAATGTACTAGATTGTTTGTGCCCCACAAAACTTGACTCGTTGTTTATCTTACCCGCTACAATGGCATTGGCAACTTTAGACCGAAAAATGGGCACCCAAAACGGGATGGGGCTGATTTTGAAAAAAGCGTTGGAGCTTGTGAGTGATGAATTTGATTTTGCGATTATTGATTGTCCCCCAGTATTAGGTGTATTGATGATCAATGCTTTGGCCGCCTGTGATCGTGTTATTGTGCCTGTGCAAACTGAATTTTTAGCGCTTAAAGGGCTTGAGCGTATTATGCATTCTATGGAAATAATGCAAAAATCTCTGAATAAGATTTTTGCCTTTACTATCGTGCCAACAATGTACGATAGGCGGGTTAATGCAGCGACAGAATCATATAAAAACTTAAAAGCGACTTATGGTGATGGTGTCTGGCCTGGGGTGATCCCCGTTGATACTCGTTTCAGAGATGCCAGTCAGGCGCAGACTCCTCCTTCAGTGTTTTGTGCCAAATCAAGAGGGGTGTTCGCCTATGCTAAGTTACTTAAATATATTGGAGATTTGGATAATAAATGATGACCGGTAAGCCATTTGCAAATGAAGAAGTAATGGAAGACTACATGTCAGCTTTATTGACTGAAGAGCCTACTATTGATTCTTTTCAAAAACAGGCTATTTCAAGCTTGTTGGAGAAAGCTAAGCCGACAGTTATTAGGGAGCCTCTTGCGGCAATACCAACCATCCTAGCTCGCGATGAAACTAAAGAAATTGTTGCGACGGTCGACATAAAAGCAGCGGAATTAAATAAAACGCCTGCTAGACTAGAAGCAAGGATCCCTGACGCGGAATTTCAAGCCTTATTTTTTGAGGTTGCAGGTTTAACATTGGCAGTGCCTTTGACTGAGTTAGGTGGGATCCACCAGATTGATGTTATTAATCCTTTGTTTGGCAAACCAAGTTGGTTCAAGGGGGTTATGCTACACAAAGACAAAAAATTTAATGTAGTTGATACCGCAAAATGGATAATGCCAGAAAAATCTGCTGAAAAACTGGCAGAAACTACAAATTATCAATATCTTATACTATTAGATAACAGTGGTTGGGGTTTAGCCTGTGAACGTTTGGTCACAACTTCAACCTTGCAACCTGATGATGTTAAGTGGCGTAATTCAAATGCTAGCAGGCCTTGGTTAGCGGGTATGGTCAAAAATAAAATGTGCGCCTTGGTTAATGTGCAACAACTAGTTGGCATGTTAACGCAAGGATTAAGTAGTAACGATTAACCCTCTAAGGGTGGAGCCTTTGCAATGAGTAATAACAAAAATCCAAGTAATAAAGTCACTGCTGGTGATGACGTTCTACAGTGGGTCACCTATAAACTGGGTGAGGAAACCTATGGAATAAATGTTATGCAGGTGCAAGAAGTCCTGCGTTACACTGAAATCGCACCCGTGCCAGGCGCACCGGAATATGTACTGGGTATCATTAACTTACGGGGCAACGTTGTCACAGTTATCGATACCCGCTCTCGGTTTGGTTTACCTGCATCGGATATTTCTGACAATAGTCGTATTGTTATCATTGAATCGGACGACCAAGTCGTTGGCATTATGGTAGACAGTGTTGCTGAGGTCGTTTATTTACGCTCATCTGAAATAGACAGTGCACCTAATGTTGGTACTGAAGAAAGTGCTAAATTCATCCAAGGTGTGAGTAATCGAGATGGTCAATTATTAATATTAGTCGATTTGAATAAATTATTAAGTGACGACGAATGGGACGAAATTACCAATATCTAAGATTGGAATTTGAGTAACCTTGATTTAAGCGAACTCAATGCAGAGTTTTAGATAGAAAACGGACTAGTTGAATTCACCATGCCCCAGTATGTAATTATTAGTGCTATAGCAGGAATACTGTTTTTATTAAGCTGGGGTGTTATTTTTTATCTGTTGAAGCAAATCCGTCAATGTGAATCTCAACTGGTCTTGTTTGAACAAAGTTTGCTTAATAATGAACATAAATTAAACCAAGTAAACGACGAGTTACATGAAATTCATATTGGCAGCCAAGCATTAGGAAGAAAAGTTAAAGAGTTAGTGGGTTTGACGCATGAATTGCAGTCTCGTCAAGAAAAGTTGGCTGAACAAGATCCGCAAAGTAGATTCTATGCTAATGCAGTTAAGCTAATCACTGGTGGTGCTTCTTTGGAAGATGTTATGCGAGAATGTGATTTGCCTAGAGCCGAAGCTGAGTTGCTTTTCAGTCTTCATAAGTCATAAGGCTTGCTAACATGTTGCTCAGATAGGTATTCTCTTTAGTACTTCAGTGAGTTGTTATTTTCTCCTATTATGTTGTTTATTATCAGATCCTAAATCTGCGCAATACCCTAACACTCGCATGTACAGCCCAATATCACTTATATTCGAAACTGAGGGCTAAAATAGTGGTCTATCAGTAACTTAAAACACTTTAATTTCCTTGCGGCGATGCATCTTGTAATTAATTACGTGTATACTATGCGGCCGTAAATTTCATCCGTATTATTGATTTAGAGGCGAGTTTTCATGCGCACAGATTATTGTGGCAACATCAATGCATCCTATATTGGGCAAACCGTAACGTTGTGTGGCTGGGTTAACCGCCGTCGCGATCTTGGTGGTGTTATTTTTATCGATTTGCGTGATCGTGAAGGCATTGTTCAAGTGGTTTTCGATCCAGATTTAGCTGAGTCATTTGGCGTAGCAAATAGTTTGCGCAATGAGTTTTGTGTGCAACTAACGGGTCTTGTGCGTGCTCGTCCAGCTGGACAGGTGAATACCGAGATGTCCACTGGCGAAATTGAGATGTTAGGTAAGTCTTTGACGATTCTTAACAAATCGGCTCCCTTGCCCTTAGATTGGAATCAAGAAAACTCAGAAGAGCAGAGACTAAAATATCGATATTTAGACTTGCGTCGTCCATTGATGAGTGACCGTTTAAAATTTCGCGCTAAAGTGACCAGTGCGGTGCGCAGCTTTATGGATAATGCCGGCTTTTTAGACATTGAAACGCCAATTTTGACGAAAGCTACTCCTGAAGGAGCACGTGATTATTTGGTCCCTAGCCGAACTCATAAAGGCCAGTTTTTTGCTCTTCCGCAATCACCGCAACTATTCAAGCAATTGCTGATGATGGCGGGTATGGACAGATATTATCAAATCGTTAAATGCTTCCGTGATGAAGATTTACGTGCCGATCGTCAACCTGAATTTACTCAAATTGATATTGAAACAACCTTCTTAGATGCTGATGGTGTTATGTCTATCACAGAAAGCATGATACGAGATTTGTTTCAAAAAATGTTAAATGTAGACTTGGGTAATTTTCCACAAATGACCTACGCAGAAGCGATGCGTCGTTTTGGTAGCGATAAACCTGACTTACGCAATCCTCTTGAATTGATTGATGTCGCAGATTTACTTAAAGACGTTGAGTTCAAAGTGTTTGCCGAACCCGCGAATGACGTAAAAGGCCGTGTTGCTGTCATCAAAGTCCTCGGGGGGGCGTCGTTGTCTCGTAAACAAATAGACGACTATACTAAGTTTGTTTCGATCTACGGTGCTAAAGGTTTAGCCTGGATGAAAGTCAACGATCTCAAGGCAGGTATGGATGGATTGCAATCACCGGTCTTAAAATTCTTATCAGAACCTGTCGCAATGGCAATAGTTGAACGTTGTGGCGCACAGTCGGGCGATATTATTTTATTTGGTGCAGACACTAAAACCGTTGTAACAGAAGCTCTGGGGGCCTTACGTTTGAAATTGGGTGAGGATTTAGCCTTACTCAGTGGTGAGTGGCGTCCGTTATGGGTTGTTGATTTTCCAATGTTTGAAGAAGTTGATGGCCGTTATTATGCTTTACATCATCCCTTTACCGCACCGCGAAATTTAACGTCCGAACAACTCGCTTCAGACCCTGCCAATGCCCTGTCTAATGCCTACGACATGGTGTTAAACGGAGTTGAGTTAGGTGGTGGTTCGGTGCGTATTCATCAGCAAGATATGCAAGCTAAAGTGTTCCAACTATTAGGCATTAGTGATGAAGAGGCGCAGGTGAAATTCGGTTTCTTATTAGAAGCGCTCAAATATGGAGCTCCTCCGCATGCAGGCTTGGCCTTTGGTCTGGATAGGCTAGTAATGTTGATGACGGGTGCTACGTCTATTCGTGATGTGATGGCTTTCCCAAAAACCACGACTGCTGCCTGCCCCTTAACTAACGCACCTAGCGAAGCTAACCCTGAGCAATTGAAAGAGTTAGCGATTCAAACGATTAAACCCGTAGTTGAAAAATAGCCCTTGAGCCAACTATGAGTGCCCATTGGCGTATCCCCGAATCTGCCCTAATTGTGATTTATAATCAGGCTGGGCAGGTTTTGGTCATGCAACGTAATGATGATCCCTTGTTTTGGCAATCGGTTACCGGAACAAGAGAAGCCGCAGAATCTCCCTACCAAACCGCCTTAAGAGAAGTTGGGGAGGAAACTGGCATAAATATTACTGCTTCTGGCTACCAACTTATCGATTGTAAACAGACCAACCAGTATGAAATTCGTGATCGTTGGCGTCATCGCTACCCACCTGATGTGAAAATCAATACCGAGCATGTTTTTAGCCTAAGGGTAGCCAATGAACAAGGGATTATTCTGACTGAGCATAGTGCTTATGCTTGGTTATCTAAAGCCCAAGCCATGGCTAAAGTATGGTCGCCAACGAATAGAGCTGCTATCGAATTGTTTGTGCCTGATGCGGGTATTTTTGATGTTGTAGCACAATAATGAGAGTTTGAATGGCGATTATACTGGGTATTGATCCTGGTTCGAGATTAACGGGCTATGGCATCATCAAACAAGTAGGCAGTAAGACTGAGTATTTAGGTAGCGGTTGTATTCGCATGCAAGGTGACCCACTCGCGCCGCGTTTAAAACAAATATTTGACGGTGTCAGTGAAATTATTGCGCAATTTAGTCCGACAGAGTTTGCGATTGAACAAGTTTTTATGGCGAAAAATCCTGATTCAGCCTTAAAGCTTGGTCAAGCTAGGGGGGCTGCTATTGTCGCTGCAACCTGTCATGATTTGCCTGTGGCTGAATACTCGGCTAGGCAAATCAAACAAGCTGTAGTGGGTAAAGGCAATGCAGATAAAAGCCAAGTGCAACATATGGTAACGTATTTATTAAAATTAACGGCAAGTCCGCAAGCCGATGCGGCTGATGCCCTAGCTGTAGCACTGTGCCATAGCCACACTCAACAAAGTCTGATAAAAATGCTGGGTCAAGCAACTAAAACGGTGCGTGGTCGTTTAAGATAATGTTTCTACAAATAGTATCGAGCAACTCGGCAAAGCAGTAACTCAAATCGTTTTACAGGAAACAACATGATTGGCAGTATTCGCGGGATCTTATTAGAAAAACAACCTCCTGAAATATTAATAGAGGCAGGAGGGGTAGGTTATGAGGTGCAGGTGCCGATGACCAGTTTTTACCAATTGCCAGAAATCGGTCAAGAAGTCAGTTTGTGTGTACATTTTGTCGTGCGCGAAGATGCGCAATTATTGTTTGGCTTCGCTAACAAACAGGAAAGGGCCGTTTTTCGAGAATTGATTAAAGCCAGTGGAGTAGGGCCTAAATTAGCCTTAACAATTTTGTCAGGTATGAATGCTGCGCAATTTATGCAAGCCATCAGTTTAGATGATGTCACCGGTCTAACCAAGTTACCCGGCGTGGGCAAAAAAACAGCTGAGCGCTTGGTGATAGAATTGCGTGATAGGTTAACTAAGTTGTCTGTCGCGCCTTCCAACACCGAAGCCTTTGGGCGAGTTGCGAGTCTCCCTCTTGAAAATACCTTTTTACAAAGTAACGATGTCAAAGAAGAAGCATTAAGCGCCTTAGTTGCCTTAGGCTATAAACCGGCCCAGGGAAGCAAAATGATTAACTCTGTGTATAAAGCAGATATGCGCAGCGAAACCCTTATTAGAGAAGCATTACGAGCGATGAATTAATTTTGCATAGATGCGCTTTAGTAAGACGCAAACCACTATTTCTGATACCGTATCACCTAAATATAATGATAATTTTAACCTGTTCCAAGGTTAGAATATTATTCAACATAAGAGTTTGTTGCAAAGCACATGATTGAAGCTGATCGTTTAATACAACCCGTCGCCAATAAAGAAGATGAAATTATTGATCGTGCTATTCGACCAAAAATGTTGGTCGATTATACAGGGCAGGATCACGTTTGTTCACAAATGGAAATCTTTATTGCTGCGGCACGTAAACGCCAAGAACCTTTAGATCATTTGCTGATTTACGGTCCACCGGGATTGGGTAAAACGACCTTAGCTAATATTGTGGCAAATGAAATGGGGGTGGGGATTAAAACGACCTCCGGCCCCGTGCTTGAAAAAGCCGGAGATTTAGCCGCTTTGTTGACTAATTTGGAAGAAAATGATGTGTTATTTATAGATGAAATACATCGCCTATCTCCTGTAGTTGAAGAAATTCTCTATCCTGCGATGGAAGATTATCAGTTAGATATTATGATTGGCGAAGGACCTGCTGCCCGCTCAATTAAATTGGAGTTACCGCCTTTCACCTTAGTAGGCGCTACCACCAGAGCAGGCTCTTTGACTTCGCCGCTTAGGGATCGTTTTGGTATCGTACAGCGTCTTGAATTTTATAGTGTTAAAGATTTAACCACGATAGTTAAACGTTCTTCTAATTATTTAAACCTACCCATAGATGAAGCCGGTGCTATTGAGATAGCAAGGCGTTCTCGTGGTACTCCGCGAATAAGTAACCGTTTATTACGACGGGTGCGAGATTTCGCCGAAATTAAAGCCAGTGGTGAAATTACCTCTGAAGTCGCTTGTCTAGCCTTAAACATGCTAGATGTGGACCGAGAGGGTTTTGACTACATGGATAGAAAATTGTTAGTCGCAATTATTGATAAGTTTATGGGGGGGCCGGTTGGATTAGAAAATTTGGCCGCGGCGATCGGTGAAGAAAAAGATACAATTGAAGATGTTATTGAGCCGTTTTTAATTCAACAGGGCTTTTTACAGCGCACCCCTCGAGGCAGAGTTGCGACTCAACGAGCGTTTTTACATTTCAACCGAGATTACTCTCCAAGCTAAAGCTCGTCCAGTCCATTGGAACTATGCTGGTCAATGGCATAAGACCGCGAAAAGTAAGCAAAAAAAACCCACGAAAGACGTGGGTTAACAACAAAAACTGTTGCAGGAATATCCAGGGAACATGTTAGTCAACACAAAATTGACCGGAGCATCCGTCGACTGCCGTACTGATTAAGCACAACTCTCGCCAAGAAAACTCCGTGTATTATAGGCGCTAGAAGGTGACTTACAACTGAGATAAATTGCTTATTCACATTAGAAAAATTAATGCATGGGTGACGAATATACTAATTAATGAGATTATTAATGACTTGTTAACTTAATAAAATATATAAAAAACAATGGTTTATTTTTTTTTGTATTATTTTTAATCGATTAAAATAATTGTGGTAATAATTTTATTTTTATTTTTTGTGCATGTAAATGCGTTTATTTGGATATAAAATTTAGTGCTAAATTTTAATGCTTTTATTTCTTTTGTTGCCGTTTGAAATTAACTATATGAAAATTATCGTAAAAATTTTAATGTAGTGAATTTTTTTCAGATACGGCAGGTCGAGTTCGCTGCATAAAAATGCAAAGATGAAGCAGATGCTTATTAGTTAAAACGAATGGTTACTGATATATGAAGCACAAACACCCTATAAGAGTGTATTACGAGGATACCGATGCCGGTGGAATTGTCTATTACGCCAACTATTTGAAATTTTTTGAAAGAGCCAGAACAGAGTGGTTAAGAAATTTAGGCATAGAACAAGATAAACTTTTGGAACATTCTGTCGGTTTTGTCGTCAAACGCGTTGAAATGGATAATCATGCGCCTGCTCGCTTCAATCAGTTGTTGTGTATTCAAAGCGAAATAGTAGAATTGAAGCGAGTTAGTCTGGTATTCAAACAAATAATTATAAGTCCAAGTGAAGAATGCTTGGTTAGTGCAACAATCAAGGTAGCCTGCGTTAATTTATCAATGATGAAGCCGCAAGCGATACCAGCAAATATTTTAGAGGAATTAGCGCGTGTCATCTGATTTAAACTTTTTTGATCTTTTTCTGCAAGCCAGTCTGTTGGTGCAATTTGTGATGTTGTTGCTGTTAGCGGTGTCAGTATTCTCTTGGGCATTTATCTTTGAAAGAAGTAAAGCCTTAAACTTTGCACGTAGTGAAATGAAAAAATTCGAAGACAAGTTCTGGTCGGGGGTTGATCTTAATAAACTATATCAAGAATTGTCGGCGCGACAGTCGATTCAAGGTATGTCGAGTATGTTTTGCGCCGGTTTTAAAGAATTTGTACGTTTACGTAAAACCAGTTCGACCCCAGCAGAAGTGGTAATGGAAGGCTGTTATCGCTCTATGCGAGTGGCCTTATCGAGAGAAGTTGACGGTCTGGAAAATCGACTGCCATTTTTAGCTACGGCGGGTTCCATTAGTCCCTACATTGGTCTTTTTGGCACTGTTTGGGGGATTATGAATGCCTTTATTGCTTTGGGTGAGGTACAACAAGCCACACTTGCCATGGTAGCGCCCGGTATTGCTGAAGCTTTGATAGCGACGGCGATGGGCTTATTTGCCGCCATTCCAGCAGTAATTGCCTACAACCGTTTTAGTCACCAAGTTGAAAAACTCGAAAATAATTACGGCAATTTTATGGAAGAATTCTCAAGTATTCTGCATCGCCAAGCCTTAGCCGCTAATGCTGAGTCTGTGACTCGTAGCACTAATCAAAGTAATTAAGGCCCTTATATTATGGTTGTATACACCAGAAAACGCCGTCGTCCCGTATCAGAAATTAACGTTGTACCTTACATAGACGTTATGTTGGTGTTGCTTATTATTTTTATGGTGACAGCACCTTTGGTCACGCAAGGCGTGAAAGTTGATCTACCAAAAGCAGAAGCCGCGTCCCTAGACAAAGACAGTAAACCGCCTTTAATTGCGTCAGTTGATGCGCAAGGTAACTATTTTTTAAATGTGGGTGACAGCCAAGACAAGTCAATGTCGGCGGTTGATTTGGCAACCTTAGTAGCCGCTCATTTACAGTTAGAACCTCAAACCCCCGTAGTGGTAAAAGGGGACGGGGCCGTTCCTTATAGTGAAGTGATACAACTAATGGTTTTGTTACAAAGAGCGGGCGTACCCTCGGTAGGCCTGATGACTGCGCCACCTGAAAAAAAGAGATAATGAACTGAAATGCAAAAATTTTCTATTCCTTTGTCTTTATCGGTATTTCTGCATGTAGCGGTGGGAGTGGTATTGACCGTGAGTATAAGTTTTACTCAACCGTTTGAAGAAGATGTGTCTTTGGATGCTCCCATTATTGATGCCGTTGTGGTTGATCAAAGTACCTTGGAAAACCAAGTTAAAAAAATAAAAGATGAGCAAGCTGCTCAGCGTCAAAAAGAGGAGCAACGAGTCAAGGAGTTGGAGCGTCGTGCTGATGACGCTGAACGAATACGTCGTCAAAAAGAATCTCAGGTAGCAGAGCTTGAGAAACAAACGCAAAACCAACTTAATGAAAAGAAAAAAGCAGAACAAGCTGCCGTAGAAGCGCGAGAAAATCAAAAGAAAGAAAAAGCTAAAACAGCGGCACTCGAAGAACAGCGTAAGCTAAAAGAACAAGAGAAACGTAAAGCTGAAGAACAAGCTCAAGCGGCGAAAGATAAACGTGAAAAAGCAGAAAAAGCGTTGAAAGAAGCCGAACGGAAAAAACAAGAAGCAGCTGACAAAGCGCTACAAGAAAATCTACTGGAAGAGCAATTACAAGCAGAGCAAGCCGTTCGTCAACAAAAACGTAATAAACAAGTGCTTAGTGAAGTACAAAAATATGAAGTGTTAATAAAACAAACCATTCAACGCAATCTAATTGTGGATGATGCGATGAAAGGCAGATCTTGCCGTTTGAACATACGCTTAGCGTCGAATGGCTTAGTGACACAAGTAAAAGAACTTTCAGGTGATACGGTATTGTGCAGAGCCGCTATCGCCGCAGTCAAAAAGTCTGATACGCTGCCAGTGTCTCCTGAGGCAGATGTATTTGAAAAATTACGAGATATTAATTTAACCGTTGAACCAGGACTATAATGTTGAAAAATAAAGCGATACTCTTTTGTTATGTCTTGTTACTAGCAAGTTTTAATAGTTTTGCAGCCTTAGAAATCGTTATCACTGAGGGGGTTGATACTTCTCGACCTATCGGTGTAGTGCCTTTTAAATGGGTGGGGCAGGGTACTATGCCAGAAAAACTGACTAATATTATTGCGGCTGACTTAAAACGCAGTGGCAAGTTTAATCCTATTGATGTTGCCAAAATGCCACAGTATCCCAGCTCATTTACTGACGTCGATTATGGCGCTTGGGTTGCCGCAGGCGTAGAAGCTATCGTTATTGGTAAGGTCGAGTTAAATGGTATTGATCAATATGCTGTTTCATTCGAGTTAATCGACGTAGTTCGAGGGCAAATTACCGGAGGTCAAACTCAAATCTTGAGCAATGGCAAATTGATTGCCAGTAATGATCAAATTATGGATGCCCGCCAGGCGACCATTAATGGGTCTGACTTTAGACAGTACGCTCATCGCATTAGCGATGTTGTGTATGAAAAACTCACTGGTGAAAAAGGTGCGTTTTTAACTCGTATCGCCTATGTTATCGTGCGCGATAAGACCATCAATGAATTTCCCTTTCAACTTGTTGTGGCAGATTATGATGGGGCTAACGAAACAACCTTACTACGCTCCAAAGAGCCACTTATGTCGCCATCTTGGTCACCCGATGGCACTAAACTCACTTATGTTAGTTTTGAAAATAAACGACCACAAATTTTCATTCAAGACATATACACCATGAATCGGACACAAATGTCTGATTTTAAGGGTATTAATGGTTCTCCTCAGTTTTCGCCTGATGGCAAGCAACTGGCCTTAGTTTCATCTAAAGATGGTAATCCAGAGTTGTATGTTATGGATATTGCGACTAAAAAGGTACGCAGAATTACAGATGATCGCGCAATTGATACTGAACCCAGTTGGATGCCAGATGGGAAGAGCTTAATATTTAGTTCGGAGCGGGGTGGTAAACCGCAGTTATATCGAGTAGATTTAGCAACAACTAAAGTTCGTCGCCTTACGTTTGAAGGTGAAATGAATCTAGGGGGTACGGTAACACCTGATGGTAAACAGTTAATATTTGTTAATCGTACCCGTGGAAATTATCATATTGCGCGGCAAGATATGATTAGTGGTAATATGCAAATATTAACAAAAACATATTTAGATGAATCTCCTAGTATTGCTCCGAACGGGAGTATGATAATTTATAGTACTTTGCATGATGGTAAGCAGGTATTGTCACTTGTTTCGCTTGATGGGAGGTTTAAAGCGCGGTTACCCGCTGCTGATGGTCAGGTTAAGGCACCAAGTTGGTCCCCCTTTTTGTTATAATGTTCAACCTATTGATTTAGATTAGATAAAAATAAGGAAAAAAAATGCAATTTAGTAAAGTGTTTAAAGGGTTAATCATAGCTCTACCTATCGTGACTATGGTGGCATGTAAATCGGGTCCGACCGCTGAAGAAGTTCAAGCGCAAAGCAATAAAGATGCTGCAGCAGCGCAAGCTGAAGCAGATCGCTTAGCCGCTGAACAACGTAATGCAAGTGTGCAAACTGGGCTTATTGCTCCGGTCATGTCACCAGCTGAAAAAATGAAAATGGAATTGAGTGCATTGAGTAACGAGCAAACGGTTTATTTTGACTTTGATCGTTCAACGATTAGCTCTGATTTCTATTCAGTTTTAGACAAACATGCCGCGTTTTTGGCTAAAAATCCTAGCCAGTCTATTGTTATAGAAGGGCATTGTGATAGCCGTGGTACTCCAGAATATAACATCGCCTTAGGTGAATTGCGGGCGAAGTCAGTGCAAACTTACCTACAAAATGCTGGTGTAGGTGGTTCACAGATGTCAGTAGTTTCTTATGGTGAAGAAAAGCCGGTAGTGAGTGGCAGTACTGAAGCTGCATTTGCTAAGAACCGCCGTGGTGTTTTAGTTTATCAATAAAAAAGTAGAGAACATGATTAAACGCACGTTTGCGCTTAGTTTGTTATCGGTATACGGAGTCGCATTATTTGCGGCTCCTGCCCCTGTAGCAGACGTTACTAGCGGTAGCAACGATCAACGTATAGAAGCGTTAGAGAGAATGTTCACAACGCGCACTGAAGCTCAGCATAGAATGCAACTCCAGTTGGATACTATGCAGCAAGAAGTGAACGAGTTACGTGGCAGCATAGAATTACATAATTATCAATTAGAGCGCATCCTTGATAGACAGCGAGAGTTGTATGCCGAGATTGATAAACGCATGACCAACATGGTCGCAGCACCCGCTGCAGATGCCGGTGATATGAACGGAGTGGCCACTGCGGCCAATTCAATGGCTTTATCTGAGAATGAGAATGAGGCTTACGACAAAGCTGTTAACCTTATATTGAAAGATAAGCTTTACGATCAAGCCATTCCCGCATTCCAAACTTTTTTAAAAACCTATCCCCAGTCTAGTTATGCTTCGAATGCTCACTATTGGTTAGGCCAATTATTGTTTAATAAACAAGATTGGACCGGAGCAAGTGCTCAATTTCAAGCCTTAATATCGCAATATCCTGATTCAAATAAGCGAGCTGATGCAATATTGAAGTTAGGTATAACTGAAATAGAACGATCTAATACAGCTCGAGCTAAGCAGTTGTGGGAACAAGTAGTAAGAGAATATCCTGATACACCTTCGAGTAAATTGGCTGACAAGCGTCTGAAAAATTTATAAGAGACCTTATTTTTTTAAGGTTGGCCACGTTTTATTGTTCAGTAATTGACTGAATTGTTTGCTTTTTCGGCAAACAAATCAAATTACAAAAATAAAACTGCTTTTGGCTTGCACTGAAGTATGAATTGAGTATTATATGCGCCCGTCGCAGTGAGGCGGAAGGGAATGGGTCGTTAGCTCAGTTGGTAGAGCAGTTGACTTTTAATCAATTGGTCGCTGGTTCGAATCCAGCACGACCCACCAATTTCCTAAAGTTATCATAGTATGTTTAGTGGCTATGATAAGGTGCACAAAAAGTAGTTTCAATTAGATGGGTCGTTAGCTCAGTTGGTAGAGCAGTTGACTTTTAATCAATTGGTCGCTGGTTCGAATCCAGCACGACCCACCATCTAAGTTCTATAGTTACATGGCAATAAATGCTCAGTGTAACGATAAGATATCCCCTAGTAATTCATCATATAAGTTAAATTAACCAAACACAGTTAATTTTTCAGCATGCTCACTAACCTTAATAAGCCAAAATTTAAAAAAGAAATTAAGTTAGTCTGGAGCGTTAACATGAATCAGTTGTTTGACTATTTTGTCGGCATCCAAATAGAAGGTAAGTACTACGACTTGCCATCTAAGTGTGATTGTTAAAGGACAAAAATGTTGAATTAAACAAAAGCTCTATTTCAGAGTCATCAATGGCGCAAAGTGAGTGTCGGTCACATCCAGCGGTTTTGTCCTTCCTTGTTTATCAAATTCATAATATAAACCCTAATTTCTAAATCATCTCAGAGCAATGAGGGGTATTAATAGTTGGGTCTTCCTAAATCCTGTCGCTTTATCGTAGACAACGCTTCTAAGTATCTCCAAATGCTTTTTAATATTGGTGCTATACAAGTTGTGAGAAAATCCTTAATTTATCAGTACAGAGGCATATGGGCTGTCTGTTGGTGGATTTAGGCATTATTTCTACAGTAGTGTCCGATATTTGCGGCAAGTCTTGCCCAATCCCCACTACTAAACGGCTTTTTGTCCAAAAATACTTTATTGACAAGCCAAGTGTCATTTTATGCTTTTGTACAGAGTGAGTAATTTGGGGTTGCTAAATTATTTCTGAAATTTATTGTGCTATTTCATTGTTTCAAT
>Ga0163215_100362_pt1 | contig 86608 bp, 78 predicted proteins | sample SynspAceP_FD_185934 | JGI IMG/M metagenome (GOLD analysis project Ga0163215, IMG submission 185934) | Saline lake microbial communities from Ace Lake in Antarctica - Synechococcus sp. Ace-P (Hybrid Assembly) | ecosystem: Environmental > Aquatic > Non-marine Saline and Alkaline > Saline | place... | reverse complement strand
TGAGGTCCGCAAGAGAATATTCGATGCCTTGCAGCATCTGATTTCCCAACAGCACACCGTTGATATCGATGGCGTTAACAACACGATCCGGATCCGCTTTCGGTACATTCCACAAACGAATCACACCGGATTGTCCCACCGCATCAAAATCCATTCGAATCCGCGTTGCCGGATTATGGGAGTCGAGACCCTGCGGGAGCCGCAGTCGTATTGGGGTGAAATGAGTGTCGTCGATACTAGTCGAAGCCAGAGTACAGATCGTGGGTGCCTTCGTTATGTGATCGCGCCCAGAATTCGCCGGATTCAAACAGGGTTTGTTCGTCGGGGTCATTGAAGTCGCCGTCGAAATTGGTGTCCGCGCTGACGAGCAGATCCGGTGCCTGTTTCGCGCTCCAGAGGCCGCTGACCCAGCCGGCGACTCGCAAACTCTTTCCCTCCCGGACGTCTCGTGGCATGTCGTCGCCGTCGAGCGCGTCGTGGAACATGCCCGTTCGCAAACCTTGAATACTGAACGCAGTCGGTTCGGTCGAACCCGAGGTCGTGCCCGAGGTGGTCGTTCCATTCGTCGTTCCGATGGTACCGTCATCATCGCCGGGACCGCCGTAGGGATCATCGGACGTCCCGTCGGTCGATCCCCCGTCATCGCCGCTGCCGTCACCGCCATAGGGGTCGCGATCATCGAGCCGAGCCTCGACCTGAGCGATGGTCGAGTCGATCGCGGCGATCTGCTCATTCAAGCCCGTGATCTGAGAAGGCAGGGTGGCACCGGCGAGCTGATTGACCAACTCGGCGCGAGTCGCGTTCAGGGTGGACAGGAAAACCTGGTCGGCATCGCAAAAGCTCGACACCAGTGTGCTGCCGCCCCAATCACTCTGCATCGCTTGATCGGATGCGGAAGCAGACGCGTGATGGTTCAGCGGAGCGATCAAATTCTGCGTCTCAAGGGCAGCGACCACCAGCCCATAATCGTGCAAGTCGACTTGATTGTTGGCATCGAGATCCATCGCAGGGGTGATCGGGAATGCCTCGGGGTCGTTGATGGAATTCAACAGCGTGAGTGCATCGAGAGAGGTCAAACCGCCGTCTCCGTTAATGTCTCCGGGGATATCCCCTGGGATGCCTTCTGAAATATTCCCGTGCAACGCGGCGAGCGGCTCGGGTGAATGCTCATCGCCGTTGGGCTCGATCGCCTCAGGACTGACATCGGCGACGAGCATTTGTCGGGGGCAAAGTGTCTCGACTCTCAGCGTCCGCCGCGATCTTCCGTAGAGGGGGGGGCGGTGGGTCTGTCTCCGCAGAGATCACGAAGGGCGATGGACACTCGTTTCCATGCCGATGATTTTTTCTTCATGATCGCTCCACGCCGTGAATGTTCGTATGCGAAAGAAGGCCGTGCCGAAAGTGAATCAGTCAACCCGGGAGACGAGCCTATGGGGCATGCGGCAACGTTGTCAAGGAAGTTCTTTTCGATTTGCGAGGTTTCTCGATTCGAAGGTGGCTCGGATCGCTCGATGCGGGCGGATTCCATGTGCCTGCTCTTATCGGGTGACTCGTCGCGGAAGTCGCCGAGACTTTCGTCTTCAACTGCATTCGAATCCGAGCGCAGACCTCAAAGCCACGCGACCTCGTCGCCCGGAACTGGGCAGGGAGCCTCGACTAAAATGCACTGGTTTCTTATATTCAATCCCGCTCCCACCCCTTCCTCCACCTCCAAAACCTCGAAGAGAAACCTCGCCGATGGCCGATTTTTTAGAACCGGGAAAGAAAGCTCCCGCCTTCACGCTCCAAGACCAGGACGGAAACTCGGTCAAACTCAAAGACCTCGCCGGTAAGCCCGTCGTGCTGTTTTTCTACCCACGCGACGACACGCCGGGTTGCACCAAAGAAGCGTGTGCGTTCCGCGATCGCTATGGCGAAATGAAAGCCGCCGGCGCTCAATTGTTCGGGATCAGCACGGACAACGCCGAGAGCCACATCAAATTCCGTGACAAATTCGAATTGCCGTTCGCGTTGCTCGTCGATGAGGATCACGCGATGAGCGAGAAGTACGGCGCGTACCGTGAGAAGAACATGTACGGCAAAAAATCGATGGGTATCCAGCGATCGACTTACGTCCTCGACGGCGACGGCAAAGTCGTCAAGGTTTGGAAACGTGTGAAAGTCGACGGGCACGATCAACAGGTGCTCGACGTGCTGGCGGAATTGGGATCGAACGAGTGAAACCGCAATACTGCATCGGCATCGACCTCGGTACGACCAACAGTGTCGTCGCCTACAGCGAATCCGTCGGGCAAAACTCCGTCGGGCAAAACTCCGTCGGCCCCAATCACGACGGGGGTGACGATGCGAAAGCACCGATCTCGCGCGACGCCTCGCCGGAGATCCGTCTGCTGCCGATCCCGCAAATCGTCGGCCCCGGACAGATCGAGTCGTTGACGTCGCTGCCCTCGTTCCTCTACTTGCCCCGAGAAAACGAAGTCGACTCGCTGCGGATCAATGCCTCGGTGCTGCCTCACGGCGAATGCCCGACGTCGTTCCCAGATCCCGCCGAAGGAGTCGTGGGTACGTACGCGAGACAACAATCTGCCGACAACCCGCAACGCGTCGTCGTCGCGGCGAAGAGCTGGTTGTGTCACGCAAAGGTTGGACGCACCGACGCGGTGTTGCCTTGGCAATCGCCCGAGGAGGTGCCGAAGGTCTCGGCGCTGGATTGCACGCGTCGGTATCTGCAACACCTGATCGCCGCCTGGCACGCGAGTTTCCCCGACGCCCCGATTGATCAACAGCAAGTCGTGTTGACCGTGCCAGCGTCGTTCGATCCAGCGGCCCGCGATTTGACTCGCCAAGCGGCCATCGAAGCGGGTTTGAGCGAGCAGTTCGTTTTACTGGAAGAACCGCAAGCGGCTGTTTATCGGTACCTCGCATCGACGGGTGGTACGTGGCGCGAGGCGATGCACGCGAGTGACACGTTGTTGGTCGTCGACGTCGGTGGCGGGACGACGGACTTGACCCTCGTCGGCGTGGGCGAAGATGACGGTGACCTGGTTTTGAAACGTCAGGCGGTTGGGAACCATTTGCTCGTCGGTGGCGACAACATGGATCTCGCGTTGGCGTATCTCGCCTCGGAAAAGTTCCGCGAGCAGGGCCATGACCTCGATCCCTGGCAGAGCACGTCGTTGTGGCATTCCTGTCGTGAGGCCAAAGAACGATTGATGTCCGACGGCGCCGGTGAAGACGAAGCTGGATCGGAAGAACATTCGATCTCCGTGCTCGGTCGCGGCAGTTCGCTGATCGGTGGGACGATTACGATCTCGTTGACGAAAGCTCAGGCGGCCGAAACGCTGGTCGAGGGTTTCTTCCCGATCTGTGGTCCCGACGAGCGACCGCAGGCGAACGTGCAGAGCGGTTTCCAAGACATCGGTTTGCCGTATGAATCCGATCCTGCGATCACCAAACAGGTCGCCGCGTTTTTGACCGATCATTTGCAAGCGGCCAACGACGACACGGATGCGGATCGCCGGGTCACGCATCTGTTGCTCAACGGCGGCGTGTTCCGTAGCGACGCGATCCGGCAGCGGATGGAGTCGACGATCGCGGGCTGGTTCGACGAATCACCGCAATCGCTCAGCAGCGTGAGTGATCTCGACCATTCTGTCGCGATCGGAGCGGCGTTTTATGGATGGACGAAACTCGCCGGCGGCATCCGCATCCGGGGTGGCACGGCGAAGTCGTATTACATCGGCATCGAGACCGCCGGACTGGCCATCCCGGGCGCCCCTCGACCTCTCCGCGCCGTGTGTGTTGCCGCCCAGGGCATGGAGGAGGGGAGCGAAGCGGACGTCCCCGGCGAACAAGTCGGCGTGGTGGTTGGAACACCAGCGAGGTTCCGATTCTTTTCATCGACCACACGCCCGGCCGACCAACCGGGATCGCGATTAGACCGCTGGACGCCTGAGGAATTGCAAGAGAGTGAAGCGATCGAATTGACACTCGAAGATGAACGGGAAAGTTCCGCCGATGCAGCAAACACCTCGTCGCCCACCGCGTCATTCGTTCCCGTCCGTTTCCAATCCCGCGTCACCGAACTGGGCATGTTCGAGCTATGGTGTCATGGCAGTCAAACCGACGGAAACTGGAAGCTCGAGTTCAACGCCCGGCAGGCGTAGGAACGTAGGCGGGAGCAAGCCGCTTCGGCGCCGGTCCGGCATCCACTGGAATCGGGCGTTGGTTGGGGAAGAACAGTTTGGTCGGGTGGGCGGCCTGTCTCGCTTCGCTCGAAGGCGTCGGGGGGACCATTGAGACAGTGGTCCTCCATTAAAACAGCGGGGTGGCGTCGCCTTGCTCGGTCATCTGCCAGGGCGTCCAGAGGATCGTGGGGTCGCCGATTTTCAGGTCGCCTTTGCGGGGCGGGATGGCGGTGATTTCGAGTTCGAGGTTCTCCACATTGAGTTCGCGGATCAGGTCCGCGATCTCCGCTTCGAGACGGTCGCTCAAATCCTGCATGTCGAGTCGAAGTTGTTCGAGTGACTCCTCGGCCCGTTTTACATCGCCGCGTTGCCGCGTGGTGCGAGTGGCTGACGCTGAGATTTTTGACACGTTGCGACTGCCGGTGACCTTGCGGCCCATGAACGCGCCGAGCACGGAGGCGCCTAACGACATCAACGAGGACATCTTCGCCGCATCGTATTGATCCGATTCGCGAGACAATCGATCTTCGGCGGTACGGATTTTGCCTTCGATCGATTTCATTTTGGAGAGATACTTCATTCGCAGTTTATCTGTTTCCAGGTCACGGTGTTCTCGTGCGGCCTGTTGGAAATGCAGCCTCGCTTCGGTCTCGCTCAAACCCGATGGCGCAAAGGCATCGATCTGCGGACTCTTGTAAAGTTCCATCGGATGATGGCGATACAAGTACTCTTTGAACTCCTTATTGATCGATTTCACTTTTGCCGCACTGCACAATTCATCGTGCAGGGGTGAGAACGTGAACGAGGGATCCGGATCGTCTTCGCGTTCGAGATCCGGGTCGAGCAGTTCACTCGACTGCCAGGTGTCCGCTGGCACACCGTTGCCACATCGCAACAACCGGCGGGCGTCGACCCAGGTGTCGACATCGCCCACCGCGATTGAAACACGGTCGGTGCGTCTTCGTGGACGTTGTTCATTAGGAACACGCGGTTGCCCAAGGAGGCGAGCAATTGTTCCATTTCATTCCGGTTGAACGGTTTGCCGGATTGGGCGGCGGCCCCTTCGAGACCTTCGAGCACGCGTGCTTTGTCACGTTCGGTTTGCAATCGACCGAGAAACCAAGTGCCGATATTCGATAACCCTTTGTAATCCAAATCGACCGGATTCTGGGTCGCCAGCGTCACGCCGAGTCCGAAGGCGCGGGCCTGTTTGAGCAACGTCAACATCGGCGGTTTCGAGGGCGGGTTGGCTACCGGCGGGAAGTAACCGGCGACCTCGTCCATGTACAACAGCGCTCGCAACGAACTCGTACCACTCTGCGTTCGCATCCACGCGACGATTTCATTGAGCAGGATCGTGACGAAGAACATGCGTTCCTGGTCACTCAAGTGGGCGATCGAGATGATCGATATTCGCGGTTTACCCTCGGCGGTGTGCAGCAGCTTTTTCACCGACAACGCTTCGCCTTCGAGCCAGGTGGAGAACGCCGGCGAGGCCAGTAGGTTGTTCAAGGTCATCGCGAGTTTGCCACGATCGCTCGCCGACATGAACGAATCCATATCGAGCACACCGACACGCGTGATCGGCGGCGAGGTGATCAACCCGATCAAATCGCCGACCGAAACGTTGCGTCCGCCTCGCCAGCAATGATCGAGAATCGAACTGATCAAAATATGCTCCCGCGAGAGCAACGGGTCGGCTTCGATGCCCAGCAGCGTGAGCAACCCGGAGGCAGCACCGGTGACACGCTCTCGCATCGCGTCGGCATCGTCGAGCAGTTCGGCGGGCGGGGCGTCGAAACTCTTGAGCACCGTCAACGGCAACCCGATGCTACTGCCGGGGGTGTAGATGGCGATCTCGGCGGCGGCTTTGAATTTGGCAACCCGCTGCGGCGTTTGCCCCCACGACGCCAAACCCTTTTTCCAATTCTTTGCCGTCGAGGTCGCGAACTCGTCCAGCGTCATGCCCTTGCGACTGGCTTCACCGGCCTCGAGCCAGGGCCGGAAATCATCGGCGCTCATGTCGGGAAACGCGAGCATCAAATTCGCCAGGTCGCCCTTGGGGTCGATGCAGATCGCCGGGATGCCGTCGATCGCCGCTTCCTCCAGCAGCGACAAGCACAATCCTGTTTTACCGCTGCCGGTCATCCCGACGCACATCGCGTGCGTGCAGAGATCTTTGGCATCGTAGAGCAACAGATCGTCGAGCAATTTCCCGTTGGGCAAATCGTATTGCCGGCCGAGGTAAAACGTCGCGAGCTTTTCAAAGACATCGGGAGAGGGGGCGGTCATCAAAGTTTTGCTGGTGACAGGGGGTTGCGATGGTTTTCGCCCATGCTAAAGGTTAGGCTTTTGTTCACCAACCGCCCACCGTGCCGCCGGGCACGCACCTCCCCTTCACGAACGATCCTGATGCTTGAGCTCTACGACAAAATTCAAGAAACCTGTGCTTTCATTCGCCAGCACACGCGTACGACGCCGCGGGCCGGCATCATCCTGGGCACCGGTTTGGGCGGTCTCGTCGGTGACATCGAGGTCGAGGCCACGCTGAGTTACGACGAGATCCCGAATTTCCTCAGTTCGACCGCGACGAGTCATGCCGGTCGGTTGGTGATCGGCACGATGGGTGGCGTGCCCGTGATCGCGATGGAAGGTCGTTTCCATTTCTACGAAGGCTATTCGCTCAAAGACATCACGTTGCCGGTGCGGGTGTTCAAGGAACTCGGAGCCGAACTGCTGGTCGTTAGTAATGCCTGTGGCGGTTTGAATCCGTATTACCGCAGCGGTGACATCATGGTCATCGAAGATCAAATCAATCTGATCGGTGGCAACCCGTTGATCGGAATCAACGACGACCGGCTCGGCCCACGGTTCCCCGACATGTGCGAACCGTACAGCCACGAGTGGATCGAGCGCACGATGAACGTCGCCCGGCGGGAAGGATTGTTTCCTCACAAAGGCGTGTTCGTCGCGGTCGCGGGGCCTTGTTTAGAAACCCGAGCTGAGTACCGATTCCTGCGCCAAGCCGGTGCGGACGTCGTCGGCATGAGCACGGTGCCGGAAACGATCGTCGCGATTCACTGCGGCCTGAAGGTCGTGGGTTTGAGCGTGATCACGGACATGTGTCTGCCTGACGCGATCAAGCCGGCCAATGTCGAAGAGATCATCGCGATCGCCAACGAAGCCGAGCCGAAACTGCGCACGATTGTCAGAGGTGTGATTGGGGAGTTGGGAGAGAAAGAGTAAAATTTTCGTACCCCACAATTTAAGAAAGACCCCTGTGAGCTTGTCTCACAGGTGAATGAGTTTTGAAATTAGATCGAGGATGTTTGCGGCGTTTTCAATGGGCAAAACTTGGGCTCATGCCAGACAAGCTGGCATGGGGCCGAGGCGTTTCAAGGTTGTGGGGTACCAAAAGGCGTGTCGCTGGGTGCCGCGAACTCTCCAAATCGCTTCGCCGTTTTTTCAAACTCGGCGATTTGATTCGTTTGCCACTGTGCGTCTCGACCGAGTTCTTGAGCCATCAGCGTCGCGACCGCGGGTGCCATCACGCGGGCGGCTCGAATGTTGAGGAACATCGCGCGGGTGCGGCGGGCGAGAATGTCTTCGACCGTCCGCGCCATCTCGTGCCGTGTTGCCCAGACGACTTCGGCGGCCCGGATCGGCAGGTCGGGGTGCAATTGCACACCGAGTTCAGGTGTGTCGGCGATGATCTGTGAGATCTTTTCTTCGTCGGTTCCATACACCGTCGATGTCGGCGAGTCGATCGCTCCGTGTAATTTCAGTTGTGTGGTGTTGCGATCGTTCAGTGGTAAACCCGCCAACTCGCTGGCCCGGTCCACGCAGTCCTCACCCATTTTGCGAACCGTCGTCCATTTGCCGCCCGTGATCGTGATCAAACCTTTTGCGGAAACCATGATCGTGTGATCGCGGGACAGCGATTTCGTTTCCGAACCCCCATCTCCCGAACCCCCATCTCCCGAACCCCCATCTCCCGAACCCCCATCTCCCGAACCCCCATCTCCCGAACCTGCGTCGGGGCGGACGAGCGGGCGAATGCCGGCGAACAGACTCAGCACATCCTCGCGTGTGGGAACGCGTGTGAGGTAATCAGCGAGTGTCGCTAATAAGAACTCGATCTCTTGTTCTTGTGCCGCCGGTTCGAGTACCGATCGATCGATCGGCGTGTCGGTGGTTCCCACCACGATGTGATCGTGCCAAGGGATCAAAAACAGCACTCGCCCGTCGGTGGTTTTCGGAACGATCAACGCCGTGTCGCCGGGATAGAACTCGCGCGGTAATACGAGGTGAATGCCTTGGCTCGGCGCGATGATCGGCGAGGACGACGGGTTGTCCATCTCGCGAACCGCGTCGCAAAACGGCCCGGTCGCGTTGATCACACAATTCGCTGACACCGCGTGGGAAACGCCGGTTTCTTCATCGAGCACGTCGACACCGCAAATCCGTTCTTGGGCATCCGTCCGCAGTCCCGTCACACGGCAATAGTTCAATAGCGTCGCTCCTTGTTCGGCCGCCGTCATCGCCATGTGGATCAGCAACCGGGTGTCATCGAACTGGCCGTCTTGATAGACCACTCCGCCCCATCGCATCCGGTCCGTTCGCACGGTCGTCGCGATCGCGTGAGCGCCGCGTGCGGAAAACCCCTTCGCCCGGGCGAAATTGCTGCGTCCGGCCAAACGGTCGTATAACCACAATCCGATCCGCATCGTCATGCGTTGCCACAACGATTGACAGGGAACGAGAAACGGCATGGGGTGAACCAAGTGGGGTGCATTGGATTGCAATCGCGCGCGTTCTCGCAGCGAATCGCGAACCATCGCGATGTCACCTTGTTGCAGATAACGCACACCGCCATGAATCAGTTTCGTGCTCCGGCTCGACGTGCCTTTGCCGAAATCGGATTGTTCGAGCAACAGCACCGAAAGCCCACGCACCGCCGCATCGAGAGCCACGCCGACGCCCGTCGCTCCGCCACCGATCACGATGAGGTCGAACGGTTCGGTACGCTCGGTGAGTTGTGTTCGAAATTCATCTCGGTTCATGATTCATGCCATCCTTTGGTACGGTGGACTGCTTGTTTCCAACGCTCGCGTCGGGAGCGAACCTCCGATTCCGCCATCGCCGGTTCGAACGTCCGGTCACGTTTCCAAATGCTCTCGACTTCGCTCATGTTCTGCCAAAAACCGACCGCCAATCCGGCGAGATACGCGGCTCCTAACGCGGTCGTTTCGATCACCTTCGGTCGCACAACCGGGACTTGCAAAATGTCAGCTTGGAATTGCATCAACAAATTGTTGACGCAGGCCCCGCCGTCGACTCGCAGTTCGTTAACCGCAATTCCGCAATCGGTGTTCATCGCGTCGAGCACATCTGCGACTTGGAAGGCGATACTTTCGAGCGTCGCGCGGGCGATGTGTGCGGCCGTCGTGCCGCGTGAAATCCCCACGATCGCGCCGCGTGCGTACGGGTCCCAGTGCGGTGCCCCAAGACCGGCAAACGCGGGCACGAGGTAGCAATCGCCGCTATCGGGAACACTCGCGGCGAGCGATTCGACTTCCGCGGACGAGTCGATCATGCCCAACCCGTCACGCAACCACTGGACGGCCGCACCGCCGATGAAGATGCTGCCTTCGAACGCGAAACTCGGCTCCGCGTCACCGCTGCACGCGATCGTCGTCAACAACCGGCACTTCGACGCGGGCGCTTGTTTGCCAATGTTCATCAACACGAAACAACCGGTGCCGTAGGTATTTTTCGCCATCCCGTTTTGAGTGCAGTTCTGGCCGAACAACGCCGCGTGTTGATCGCCGGCACACCCGGCCAAGGGGATCTCACCGCCGAGATGTTCGGCGGCAGAGTTTCCATAAACGCAACGCGACGGACGCACCTCCGGCAGGACACGGCGTGGAATGTCGAGCAATCCCAAAAGTTCGTCGTCCCACTGCATCGTGTGTAGATTGAACAACATCGTCCGTGACGCGTTACTGACGTCGGTCACGTGCAACGAACCGTTGCTGAAATTCCACAACAGCCAACTGTCGATCGTGCCGAACGCCAATTCACCACGTTCGGCTCGTTGGCGGGCATCGGGAATCTGATCGAGGAGCCAGCGTAATTTCGTGCCGCTGAAATATGGATCGATCACCAGTCCGGTTTTTTGTAAGAACGTTTCGGCGTGCCCGTCGGATTGCAATTGATCGCAGAACGCCGCCGTCCGTCGGTCTTGCCAGACGATCGCGTTGTGCAGCGGTTGGCCGGTGCGGCGGTCCCACAACACGGTGGTTTCGCGTTGGTTGGTGATCCCGATCGACGCGATTTCCGATGCCGAAACGCCATGATTCCGCATCACTTCGGCGGCGACCTCGAGTTGCGATTGCCAAATTTCAACCGCGTCATGTTCCACCCATCCCGATTGCGGATAAATTTGGGTGAGTTCCTTAGTAGCGACGGCACACATGTCGCCGCCGCGATCAAACAGAATCGCCCGGCTGCTCGTTGTCCCCTGATCCAATGCGAGCACGTATTTCATGATGGTTGTTCTTAATTGATTGCAGATTGATACCAACGAAACTCCTAACCCGATGCGTTAGCCAGGAGTAAGCAGGTTCGGGAAAGTGTTTCGGTGTATTCGCCGTTTTGGCATTAGCCACGGTTCTCGCGTTTAACCGGGGCTAACGCCCAAACGGCTAATCGGATTATCCGCAATGAATTACCCGAACCTGCTTACCAGGCAAAAAGTCGCTAATTTCGAGCCGGGGGCATCATCACGATCGAGATCGCGGCGAGCGCAATACTTTCTTGGCGAGGAATCCCTCGCTAACGCGTCGGGTTAGGATTGCCAAGCCTATCGGAAAATTCACCGAACTTAGTTTATGATAGCAAACTACATGAGTCCGTGCCGACCCGAACGAAAACCCTCTAACGTGACCGACAGAAGATGAACGACAGCACGCTCAACCCCTGCGCAAACGGTGGACCACCGCCCCGGTTGAGTACCTCCGGTAAGCGATATCGAGTTTGGATGACGCGTTGGGGAATTTGGGTGGAAATCCCAACGGACAACCAACCGTGAAGCGACCTGTTCTTCCGATCGATGAAATTCTTCCTTCACTTTGCGAGTCGATCGTGGCGGGGGCTCCGGTTGTTTTGAAAGCACCGCCGGGTGCTGGCAAGACGACGGGGGTTCCGCGAGCGTTGTTGGAGATGGAGGGCAATGCGGCGGGGAGCGTAGATGCGGGGCAGGTTTGGGTGATCCAGCCTCGACGGCTGGCCGCTCGCAGTGTCGCCGAGTTCCTCGCCCGTTCACTCGGCGAACCGGTCGGGCGCACGTTCGGGTATCACGTCCGGCTGGACCGCAAGGAATCCGATGCGACGCGTATTTTAATGATGACGACAGGGATGTTCCTGCGGCGAATGCAATCCGATCCGCTGCTCGAGCGCGCTTCCTGCGTGATCCTCGATGAATTTCACGAACGTAGTTTGGAACTCGACCTGTCGCTTGCGTTGACCCAGCGTTTACGGACGCAACTTCGTGACGATCTGCGATTGATCGTGATGTCGGCCACGCTCGATCCTGGACCGATCGCCGCTTACCTCGGTCCGCAAGCGATCGCGCTGGCGTGCGAGGGGCGCAGTTATCCGGTCGAGATTCAGTATCACGAAGCCGCCGCTCGCGTGCGACTCGAAACAGCGATCGTCCCTTTGATCCGCGCGGCCATCGAGGCCACGTCGGGACACGTGCTCGTGTTCCTTCCAGGGGTCGCGGATATTCAACGCGTCCAACGTGCGCTCGGCTCAGAGGGTTTGAATTGCCCCGTTTCGATCGTTCCCCTGCACGGGTCGTTGTCTCCTACCGAGCAAGACGCGGCGGTGGGGAACCATGCGTCGGGAGCGCGCAAGATCATTTTGTCGACCAACATCGCGGAAACCTCGGTGACGGTCGACGGTGTCACGGCGGTCGTCGATTCGGGGTTGGCGAAGATTCCTCAAGTCGATTCGCGACTCGGGTTGACTCGGTTGCAGACGCTGCCGATCTCGATCGCGTCGGCGGACCAACGGGCGGGCCGTGCCGGGCGCACCGCGCCGGGTGTTTGTTTTCGCATGGGTTCTGCGGCCGCGCATCGGACGCGAGACTCGTATGACCGACCGGAGATTGCTCGCGGTGATTTGGCTGCTGCCGTGTTGACGTTGGCCAGTCTCGGGGAGACCGATTTCGCTGCGTTTTCGTGGTTGACGCCGCCTCCGGAGCACGCAGTTGATGCGGCCACGCAATTGCTGCGAATGCTCGGTGCGATTGATGCGTCCCGCCGCATCACTACGCTCGGCGCTCAGATCATGAGTCTGCCGCTGCATCCTCGCATCGCCCGATTCGCTGCCGCCGCGATCCGGCATGAGAAACCGGAACGCGTTGGAATCGCGGCAGCGTTGTTGAGTGAGCGGGAACCGATTGAAAACCCGTCGACGGAGGTGGCGAGTCTCTCTTTGGCCGAAAAGGCGAATTGGATCGCCTCGCACCCGAAATCGGTCGGGCATACGTTTCGCAGCGTCGTTCGGCAAATCCAACGCTCCTTGGAACAACTCGAAAAACTCGACCGGAATATCGCACCTTCCCCTGCGAAGTCGGGATCCAGAGGCGACTCGCGCACGGATGTCATCTCGCGGGCGTTGTTGGCCGCCTACCCGGACCGGGTGGTGATGCGCCGCGACGGTGATCGCGATCGAGGCGTGATGGTCGGTCGCCGGGGTGTGATCGGATTGGCCTCGATCCGGAATCTCGATCCTTCGGCTCGGTTCCTGTTGTGTTACGACATGGATGGCGGTGAAACGCAATCACGCGTTCGCGCGGCGATCGAAGTGGATGAGTCGTGGTTGTCTCCCGATTTAATCACGAGTGGTGTTGATGTCGATTTCGATACCGATCGGGAGGCGATTTTTTGTCGGTCGGTTCGCCGATACGCCGACCTCGTGATGAAGGAAACGCCGGTCGCGTGCGAGACCGGTGAGGCGACGGCAACTCGATTATACGACGAGGCGGTCTTGCAACCTGAACGTGTTTTGCCGCAGTCCGCACCTGGTGGTGAGAACGATTTCCACGCGTGTTTGCACCGAATCGGTTTGGTACGTGAATTCTATCGACCAGATTCTGCACCGGAGAATTTCGATGCAGGTGAGCTGTTCCACGATGTTTGCCGGGAACTGTGTCACTCGCGTCGTTCGTTCGCGGAGTTGCGAAAGGCGCCGTGGAAAGATCATTTGATCGGATGGGTCGGTTACGATTTTTGGCAGGTGGTGCAGAGGGAGTCGCCGACTCATTTGACGCTGCCCAGCGGTAACCGGGTGCGGATCGGTTATGCACCGGATCGAGCGCCGTGGATCGAGGTAAAGATTCAAGAGTGTTTCGGATGGCCGCGCACGCCTCGTATTCTCGGCGGCAAAGTGGCTGTGCAAATGCACCTGCTCGGCCCCAACCGGCGCCCGCAACAGATCACCGAGGACTTGCAGAGTTTTTGGGATAACACGTATCCGGAAATTCGCAAAGAACTGCGTCGCCGGTATCCGAAACATCATTGGCCCGAGGACCCCCGAACCGCCGTCGCCACACCGAACGGATTGAAACCACGCGAGCGTTGAGAGAATGTCGTTCGGCTCTCCGAGCCGACAACGTTCCACGCGCCGCTCCGCGCGTGATCGGTTCGGAGAACCGAGCGACATTGCCCCCTACAAAATACTCCGCAAACCTTCGATGTGACCCGGGTATTGCAGTTTGGGCACGAGGTCTCGTTTGAATTGCCGGTTCCAAACCCGTTTGTCCGTTTCGCTTCGGAAACGGACGCCGGAATCCGCCGCCGGATCGACAAAAGTGGGCGCAGGTGAGTTCGTTTGTGTCGCGATTTCTTGATAGAACTGCCGACGAAGGACCGGTGAATCGTCACTGACGACGTACAACCGTTGACGCGGCGGGAGCGATGTCGCATTACGGTCACGCCACGAAAACGCGGACATCACCCCGGACGCGGCATCGTCGACGTGAATCAAGTTCAAGTGTCCGTCCGGCGGTGACGCGATCGGACGTCCTGCACGAACGTCCGCCGCCCGGGGCACGCGTCCGGGGCCGTAGATTCCGGATAATCGCAGGATCGTCCAGTCGGCGGTTCCTAAACAAGAACGCAGTTTCGATTCGGCAATCAAGTGGGCACGACCCCCGTCGCGGGTCGGACGTGTCGTGGAACTTTCGTCGACCCACACGCCGCCGGTTTGGTGGTAAACGCCGGTCGTGCTGATGTACACGACGTCCGGGGTGGGACGAGCATTCGACGCCGAGCGCACCGCACCGAGAAACCGAGCGAGCCCGTCGACTTGGCTCACGTACCGGTCCACGTTACTGCGGCGGTCGTGACTGATCGCGATCAAAATACGGTCGATACCCTCGGTCTCGATCGTGTTGGCGATCAGCGCGAGATCACGTGCCTCGTTCCAATCGAATCGAACCGGGGCGAACCCTTGCTCCTCTAGGAACGCAAGCCGACTTCGGCTCGTCGCCGACACCGACCAACCGGCCGATTTCGCTCGCTCGCCGACACGCAATCCGAGGTAACCGCAACCGATGATGAGGAGCCGGGGAGTCTGTTCAGTCATGACAGTGGGTGCATTTTTTCGAGAGAGGAAGGCTGACCGAATGTATGTTCACGAACCGGCGAGATCGTAACCGAGACCGTGGCCATCGAGCACACCGGTGGGGACTTCACCGCCGCGGATTTCGAACATACGTTCGTACCGTGCGGGCCATCCCGAGTTGCCTTTGGGGCAATACTGACGCCCGTTACTTTCGACGGCCGCGACGCCGGGGATGTGGGCGGACAAGGACGCCGAGTGCAGTAAAGAGGCTCCTACGCAGGTCAGATCCTGCACACATAAAAACAATCCTTCGTGTCGAGCGACGGCGCCGAGCAGCAAGGCTTCGGCTTGTCCCTTGCAGGCTTTCAATGCGATGCCCGAATATCCCTGGGCGACCGCCATGCGGAGACTCGCCAAATCGGTCAGCGATTCATCGATCACAACCGGTTTCCTCTTTGCGACCCGGTGCATCGTCACGGCGTCCGGGCGGGTCAGGTCGCGGGCGGTGGGTTGTTCGATGTACTGCACCCGCTCGTAGCCCTCCGGGCACTGGGATTGCAGTTCGCTCAACAGCGTCAGGACGTATTCCTCGTCCGGGCAACGTTCATTGAAATCGAGTGAATAGGCGAAGGGCTTTCCGGTCGAACTGCCCCGGTTCAACGTTTGGTTAGCGACATCATGGATTCGAATGATGCGTTGCAGATCCCATCGCGAGTCGTCGCCGTTGAGTTTGATTTTCAAATGGGTCAACTCGTTTCGCTCGATCCACTGACCGAGTGTTTCGGGTAACCCATCGTTGACGGGGGTGACGACATCTTCGTCCGTCAACGGGTCGAGGGCACCGACGAGGTGGTAGAGCGGCAGTGTGGGCGTGGGGTTGGGGGAGATAAAACGATCGAGCGTGAGGCCGTCGTAGGCGGTATCGCCGAGCAGTTGCCCGATATCCGAGGGTAGGTGTTCGGGTGAGAGCAGTTGGTAGCTGCTGCACTCGGCGGCCTTGCCTTGGGCGTCGCAAAGGGCCGCTTCGATCGCCGACCCGGCGAGCAAGATCGCAAGTTCGGGGACGGGTTTCAAAAGACCCTGTTCGGCGGCAACCTCGGCCACAATTTGCTCTCGATGGGCGGCCAGGGCAACGCAGACTTCGATTGCGTGTCCTCGGACTGCATCGGATTGGCAGACCGCCGCGAGACGGCGGGCGATTTCCAAAACGATATTCAGTTTGGTCGCATCCTCGACCGCCGGGTCGGGCCATGCCCAGGTCACGCCCATGGTCATGCTGCCGACGCCGCGTCCGCGGCGTCCGTCGGCGATGGCGGCGTTACATTGCACGTTCAAAATCGTGACTTCGGTGACGACACGACCGCCGAACTTCATCGGAGTTCGGTACCGGTACGGTTCCGTTTCGAGTTCGAAGGAGTATTCGACGAGCGCGGTCGCGGGCAAGGAGGCAGTGGTCATCAACCATCCGGGTTTTTGCTAAGGAAACGGAAAAAAAAGTTGGAGCGCAAAGAAAAACCTCTCGATTGTTCACCGAGGCGAACCGTTCGAGAGGCGTTGTCACGAAATCAGACGCAGACGCGATTAGACGAGGTTCTTTCGAACGGCCCACACGGCGGCTTGCGTGCGATCGGAGACGCCGAGTTTTCGCAAAATGTGTTGGACGTGTTCTTTAACCGTTTCGTAGCTGATGCCGAGCATTTTGGCAATCTCTTTGTTGGTCAAACCGAGTGCCATTTGACGCAGCACTTCGCTCTCCCGCTGCGTCAACGGAACGTCGATGTCCTGGTTCATCCGTGGGGTAGCGAGGGCGCCGGTGACACGTCGCAGTTCTTCGCGGGTCCAGGATTGTTCGCCAGCGAAGCACAGATTCAATGCTTCGATGAGGCGTTCGACGGGAGCGGTTTTGAGGACGTATCCGGCCGCACCGAGGGCCACCGCTCGCGCGATGTAGGTCGGATTGTCGTAGCCCGAGAACAACAGGATTGGGAGGTCGGGATGGTCCAGTTTAACTCGGCCGAGGGTATTCAGGCCGTCGCCACCGTCCATTCGGATGTCGAGCAAAATCGTGTCAGGGACCGTTTTCTTGACAAATTCAAGCGCCTCGGCAGCGTTCGTCGCTTCGCCAATCACTTCGATGTCAGTTTCGGCGAGCGCGGAGCGTGTGCCTAAGCGCGATACAGCGTGGTCATCGACAATAAGGAGTCGTTTGGACATGGTAGGTTCCTTCGAGGAGGATACTTTCGTTGGGTGAGGGGGGGAAAAGATGTGAGTAGACGGAACGAAAGAACAGCGAGTTACGCCGAATCCGTCCTCACCTGTTCAATTTGAGCAGACGCCGACTACCTCTCTAAGGTAGATACACGACAACCCGTCTTGGTTGCCACAACTCAATATAATTGGATAAGGTTGGCAAATTCAGCAGGGGGGGCAAGGCTTATTTTGAAAGAAAAACCAATTTAAAAATAGAATCAACCAAACCTCTCTGTTTGGGATGGTGATTAGGGAGGACGGGAAGTGTGGCGAGCGGTTGCGTGTTTCCCATTTAATTCTACTCGCTCCGGGGGGCTGTTCTCCGCATCGATTCGGAATGGATAAACAAATTGACGTTGGTTGCCGTCATTTTCACTGCAACCGGTTCAGAAACTGGTGCGGATCGGTCGCGTGATATCGCCGATTCCCATAGATTACCCGGTATCGCAAGAAGTTGATCTGTTTTCAAAACCAAACCGGTTCGTCGCCCTCGGCTTTTTCACCCCGGGAAAAAACGGCGAACCCCGACGAACCCCCGGCAACCGTGAAGTGACTCGATGGCAAAAGGATTGTTCACCCAGGGCATGTGCGTGCTGCTCAAGGCACCACTCTCGATGGAGGAAATCCAGGAGCGGCTCAAGCGGTTCGAATTGGTGGCCCGCCAGGACTCCGACGACGAGGATAGCCCGGAAACGTTAGTTTATGCGTTTCGCCCGGATGTGGACGGCCACTTGCTCGTCACGCCAACGCACACGAGGTGGCCGGACGACATGGGGGACCCTGATGAGTCGCCCGAGCGGTTTGTGGCTTGGTCGTTAGGTCAATTCGGTCCGTTGGCTTTCCCCGGTGGCCTGGCGCGTGCGACAACCCAATCGTGGGGCTGGGACGGTGCCGTCGAGGCGGTGCAGCAGCACCAGGCGCACATTTGCCTTCTGGTCAGTTACGTCCTCGGCTCCGATGAGGAGGGCGACGAGGATTTGCCGTTGGTGCCGGACGATTACGATTCGCTCGGTGAGTTGCAGATGCTCACGCGGGCGGTGACCGCGTTATTAGAATCTCCCGATGCGGTTTGCTATTTCAATCCCGGTGGCGAAATCCTCCGCGACGCGGCGTTGATGCGCCAGGGGCTCAACCATGCGTGGAGTCAAGAGTTGCCCCCGTTGGATATGTGGACGAACGTGCGGATTTTTTCCCAAGATGACGAATGGTTAGTGATGGATACTGTCGGCAACGGTCAATTTGATCTGCCGGACATGGAAGCGGTTTGCCGGCGTGACGTGTACCCACCGGGCGATATCGAAAATTTCCTCCGCCATGCGACGTTGTATTTGCTCGCCGGGGACGAGGACGTTTGCAGCGGCGACACGGCCGACGGGCCGGGCGACATCAGTTGGTCGGCGATCGAGTGCATGACTTCACTTTCGGACCCGCCACGGCCGACGATCCGGTGGGTGCCCGAGGACCGTTTCGACCCGCCCGATCATCTGCTCGACCCAGGGGACGAAGATTTCGAAGACGAGTTTGAGGAGATGCTGGACGACGATGATGACGACGAGGAGAGTTTTCTCGACGATCATGAAGTTCGTGGCGGTCCTTACGAAGACTATTTTCAGGATCCCGAAGACGGCGACGAACCGCCAGGAAATATCCCCTTCTGATCTCACCCCGGTGATCTTGGCAGCGACACAGAACGCGTGTGCCCAGGTTGCCGCTTCTTTTTTTATTGAAAATTTGAGATGAACGACTGGAAGACACAGTCTTGGTTTGGCCACAATGTGAAGTCGGGGAGTTACCAAAACACCGAACTGGAAATCACCGAGAGTTATAGCGGACGCAATATCGTGATCCCGATTCGGGTGATTCGTGGAATCGAGCCCGGACCGACCGTGTTCGTTACCGGCGCGTTGCACGGCGATGAACTCAACGGCACCGGGGCCATCCGGTCCTTGATCGCCGACCCGGAGTGGGCACCGGTCCGCGGCAATCTGATCATGGTGCCGGTCCTCAATGTGCTCGGTTTCGAGCGACACTCGCGATACCTACCCGACCGACGGGATCTGAACCGATGCTTTCCCGGCAACGCCTCCGGCAGCATGGCGACGCGACTCGCCAAAGTGATCTTCGATGCCATCGTGGCCAAATCGGATTTCGGGATTGACCTGCACACCGCGGCCGTGCGCCGGACGAATTACCCCAATGTGCGTTGCGATTTCAAAAATGAAGTCTGCATGCGGATGGCGATCGCATTCGGTGCCGGCGTGATTCTCGATGGATGCGGTCCGAAGGGATCGTTCCGCCGTGAGGCGACTTCGGCGGGTTGCCCGACCATCGTGGTCGAGGGCGGCGAGGTTTGGAAAGTCGAACCGTCCGTGCTCGAATGCATGACCCGCGGGATCGTCAACGTCTTGAGAGAACTCAACATGATGGACGGCGAACCGGAGGTGCCCGAGAACCAGGTCAAACTACGAATGACGAAATGGGTGCGTGCCGAGCGGGGTGGATTCATGGACATGCACGTCTCCCCCGGTTCGACGGTCGTGGCCGGGCAACCTCTGGCGACGAACAGCAGCCTTGTCCACGAGGACCAAAACCGACTGGAGGCGCCGTTCGACGGAATCGTCATCGGGATGACGACTCTGCCTGCGGTGCAACCCGGCGAACCCGTCATCCATTTGGGGAAACTGTCGGGGCCCAAGTCCGTTCGCCGCGTCGAAAAACAAACCCAAGCCGACGATCGCCAAAGAACCGCCCAAGAGCACTTATCGACCAACATGCAGGTCACCGAACCGTGACTCTCCCCGGCCTAGCGGGCTGTCCGGCTTTCAAGTGCTGAATTCCAGAGTGTGGACGACTCTCCAGCTTCGTTCGGGAGGATGAAGAAAGCCCAACCGCGATGGGTCAAAGAAATCGCACGGGCGACGCCGTCTCAGCCGGCGAATCGACTCAGGCAGAGAGTGACGTTTTGGCCGCCGAAGCCGAAGCTGTTGTTGAGGACGTGTTTCAGGTCGACCGCGCGGGCTTCGTTGGCGACGTAGTCGAGATTGCAATCCGGGTCCGGATTTTCTTGGTTGATCGTCGGCGGGAGAACTCCGTCACGAAGCGCCATTAGGCAAACGATCATCTCGGTCACACCTGCCGCCGCGATCAGGTGGCCCATCATGCTCTTGGTGCTACTGACGGGCGTTTGCATCGCCCGGTCACCGAAGACCTCGCGGCAGGCTTTCGTTTCGACGCGGTCGTTGACCTTGGTACTCGTGCCGTGGGCGTTGACGTAACCGATGTCTGAGGTGGTCAATCCGGCGTCGGTGATCGCCATTCGCATCGCGGCGATGCCGCCGTGTCCGTCCGGCGGGATGTCGGTAATGCGGTACGCGTCGGCGGTAGTGCCGTAACCGGCAACCTCACCGTAGATCGTGGCCCGGCGCGCCTTGGCGGCTTCGAGTTCCTCCAGAATGACCATAGCGGCACCTTCGCCGAGTACGAACCCGTCGCGTCCGCCGTCGAACGGACGGCTGGCTTTGGTCGGTTCCTTGTTGCTCTCCGAAAGCGCGGTGAGCAGGTTGAATCCGGTCACACCGAAGGGGTGGATCATGCTGTGCGTGCCGCCGGAGAGCATCGCATCGGCTTCGCCACGGCGGATGATTTCGGTGGCCTCGCCGACCGCTTGGCTGCTCGCCGCACACGCGGTCAGGCAGTTGAAATTAGGGCCTTGGGCGTTGAACCGGGCGGCCAAGTGAGCGGCCGGCATATTCGGTTCCTGTTCGAGTTCCTTGGCCGGATCGAGTAGATCGATGCCGGCGGCGATGAAACGCCGGGCATCGTAATTGCCGGTGGACAGTGCCGCCGTCATCATGCGGCTGAACGTATTGAAGTCCTGATTGCCTTCGCCGCTGCCGAGATAAACACCGATGCGGGTCGGGTCGGTGATCGAGTCGAGCACGCCGCTATCGTTCATCGCCTGCGTTGCTGCGGCGATCGCGAACTGGGTGTGACGTCCGCGGCGAAGGTGATCGGCGCCGTCCGGGACCGCCTTGGTGACGTCCCAATTTTTGATTTCGGCGCCGATGCGAGTGGGGAATCCGGTGGCATCGAACAGGGTGGTCGGCGCCACTCCGCTGTGGCCTTCTTTCAAACCGGACCAGACCGTCGTGACATCCCAACCCATGGGGTTGATCATTCCGATTCCGGTGACGACGACACGGCGACGCGAGGACATGGACGCTCAGAGATTTTGGTAGTAGGGAATCGGATTGCCGTCAGCGGTTTGAGCGACATGAAAGAAATTCATCAGCCGCAACATCGCACGGAGGTCACCGGGATTAAACAGAGGACCGTCAACGAGATGGCCTTCTTCGAGAAACGCAAACATCAGATCCGCTTCGGCTTGTAATTCGCCATTGCAATGACTCGTGCCACTGACAACGGCACCGAGTGCCTGCGTCCGGCCCAGCCGGACGTGGTAGTTCAGGGTGTCGCCGGGTTTGGCCGGGGCATGGTATTTCACCGTGCCGACTTTGGCCAAGACCACACGTTTGGTGAACTGGAAATGTTCATGAACGAGAATCCCGCCGACCTGGGCCAACCCTTCAATGATGAGCGTCGGCGGCAACACCGGGTACCCGAGGCTGTACCCGTCGAGGACTTCCTCGTCGAGAGCCACGTTTTTAATCCCACTGGCGTGGGAACCGCTAACAAATTCGGTGAACCGATCGACCCAAAACCATCGCATGAAATTACACGCTTACTTTTTGGCCGACGTAACTGCACAGGTCACCGACGGTGAGCAGGTTACCGAAATCTTGGACGCGTGGGTTCTGTTCGAATTTCGAGAGATCCGCCCAAGGCATGCGGGTTTTCAGTTCGGCGATGCCGTCGGCGGTGACCACACCGTCTTGGACGTATTGGCTGTTGGTCAAAATGTCCTCGGGCGAGAGTTCTTCGCGAGGGATTTGGATCCCGAAGGATTTTTCGAGTTTAAAAACGATATCGAGGAAGTCGATCGATTCGGCTCCGAGGTCACCGACGAGGGTGGCATCGCGGGTCGCTTCATCTTCATCCACACCGAGTGCGTCGACCAGTGAGGCTTGAACCTTTTCGAAAATCTCGTCTTGAGAAAGCGACATACTGCTGTTCCTGTCCTGGGTTTTACTTGCAAAAAGTATTAGGGAGTCATGGTTGGCGAGAGGTTTTCACCGGGCTGCACGAGTGCAGCGACGGTTGGGCAATCACCGTAAAGTTGAAAAAATTGCTCGCGAGCAAGCCGTTTCAAGTCGGTGTCGGTATCAAGATGCTCCGGATCGCCACTAGAGCAGCTTTCCAAAATCAGTCTCGCCGAGACGGTCGTTCGGTCTCCTTTGCGGGCGATGGCTTTCACTGTCGTCATCGGCCCGTCGGTCTTAAAAATTTCCGCTTCGATCGTCAGTGTTTCCCCCGGCGAGAGGAAATCGCCGAATTTCACGTTGCGGAATTCGCGAACCAACACCAACGCGCTGTCGAAACCGGGCGACATTCGGACCAGCCACACGGCCGCCTGATGCAGTGCTTCGAGCATCATCACGCCCGGCATGACCGGAAAACGCGGGAAATGGTCCTTCAAATACTCTTCGTCCGCTGCGAGCGTGCGTTCGCCGACGAGCCGTTGTCCGGGTTCGAGATGGGTGATGCGATCGAGCTGACTGTATTTCATGAGCGGATCTTAGTGATCCACCTAAAACCCCTCAACCGGAGAATCACCCTAGAAAGGCAGGCTTGGCCGTTTTTTTTCACCGAGCCGACGCGATCTTTGTCTTGAACTGTTGCAATCCTCGATCGAGCAACTCGATCGCTGTGTCAATATGACCGGTCGTGGTAATCGCCGGCGGCGGCAGGAATCGCATCCGAACCGGAGTCGCTCCGCAGAGAAAACCGAGCAATCCGAGGTCGTACAGAATACTCATCAATAATTTGATCTGGTCGAGCGATCCGTCACCGGGCGTGAACCCGATCATCATGCCCTCGCCGTAAGGCCCACGAATCAATCCGTCGTGTTTTGCCCCGAGGCGTTCGAGTTGCTCGACGAAATACCGATGCCGGGTCATGTTAGCACCCTCGGCACCGAAACAATTCGCCGTTTGCAGTAAATCTAACATCGCCAAACCGGTGCGAATCGCGGACGTCGAACCCGTGAACGTTTGGCTCAGGATCGGGGCCTTGGGATGGAACTCCTTGCGATACAACGTCGCACACACCTGCGTGATTTTGCCCACGGTGACGATATCCGCGAATTCGTCGAGTCCATAATGCTGGAACGCGAACGGGCGGCTCGTGCGTGAGAACGACTGCACCTCATCGAAGATAATCGGGACGCCGGCGTCTCGCAGCGGCCCGCACAGGGCGGCGAAGAACTCGTGGCTGCCGGCGATGTACCCGCCTTCGCCCGCAACCGGTTCCGCCCAAAACGCGGCGTGTTTCTTCGGATAACGAGTCAGCAACCGTTTCAGTTCGTTGACCGCCCATCGCGTCGAGCGCTCCGGGTGATGCGGGTCGAGAAACGGGAGATAGTCGACTTGGAACGCCAGTGGGATGCCGTCGCGGTAGGCCGGTCGGTCGGTGATCGCGGCCATGGCGATCGAACGGCCCGCGAAGGCATTGTCAAACGCGATCACCCGGGTCGCCGGCTGGGCGTGGTGAAACGCGAGTTTGAGCGCGTTTTCGTTGGCCATCGCGCCGCTCGTTGACAACAATCCGTGCTCCAATGGGGCCCCCGATTCACTCGCCAAACCGATCAACCGGCTCAGCATCTCGACGCTGGGGATGTTCTGTTGCAAATTGCCCTGCATGACCGTGTCCTCGATCGCCGCGTCGATCCCCGCCTCGATCATCGCCGGGTGAGAATGACCGCAGCCGTGGACACCGATGCCGCCGATGAAATCCAATTTCACACTGCCGTCGGCCAGTTCGACATACGGCCCATTGCCCAAACCCGAGGCAAAATACGGCCACAACGGCGGCCCGCCCCGGGCGCGGACGTAATTCGCAATGGCGTGATCGTAGGCCTCGCTCAACCCCGGATCGGCGGGGGCGACTTTGTCGATTTTCGAACCGTGATCCTGGAGCGCTTCGGCGATCAAGCGTTTCGCTTCGGCGATTCTCGGATCGTTCTGCAATGCTCGGGCGTGCAAAGAAGTCGCGGTGGCGGGTTCGTTCGTCGACATGGCGGAGGAGAATCAAAGGAAAGAGTTCGTGAGTTGCCTGGTGGCATCATCGCGAAGCGATCGTGTTTTGACAATCGTTGATCTCGCTGGGTTCGGCTTTCGCGATCAGGTGATCTGGGAAAGCTGGGGAGGTTTTTTGCTTCCTTCCGATTGTTTTGGTCCTATCGATCCTGCGACGTCGATAAGCCTTGACGTAGCGAACGAGTTCGCTTGGCAAGTTTTTCACGATTACGACCACAATAACGACGCTGGGATTGGCAATGAACCGCAAACCAAACATGAGTCCGCTCGCGACTGGCAAATTGAGTGCGATCTTGATCGCTGCTGCCTTGGCGATTTTCACCGACGCTTCGGAGACTCACGGGCAAGGCGTGTGGGCCGAGTCGGCGTGCGGAGTGGAGCCGGCCTGCGGCGTGGAGCCCGCGTGTGGGGTGGAGCCGGCGTGCGGTTGTCACGAGCCTGTTCGCGGTTGCGGAGCGATCCACCGTCACGCGGAACCGGCCTGTGGTTTGGAACCGGCCTGTGGTTGCGAGTCGAACTGTGATTGCGGCGAACTGCTCGGTCGTGAAGGAGGGCTGCTCACACACGCTCGTTTTCGTCTATTGTCGCCACTTCACGCGGTTTTCGATACGGTTTCCAGCGGTGTCAAAACACTCGCCTCGCATCGTTGCCGCTCGCAAAAAACGAAATCAGGTTGCTGCGAGTGCGCGAGTTGCTCGGGGGGCACCACGCAGCGGATTGAAAGTTATCACGAACACCGTTCGGTTCCAATGAGCACTGCCTCACCAGTTTCCCCGGTCCATGCGGCACCCCATCTAACGCCGGCATCACCGCCGAGCCCGGCGCCGCGCACGACGATACTTCGCAACGTTCCTGCGATGTTGCCGCAGCCGAGCCGGCTTCCTCGAAGCGATTTTGAATCGAATCAACCTGGACGCGTGTTTGACGAGCTGTCCGATCCCTTCGAAGACGACTCGGCCGATTCGATGGCCACTCGAAAAAAGAGCATTTTGCAAGCCACGTTTGCCCGAGATGACGCCAATCCAGCCCATTCGAACGCGGCGACGCCTAAACCGAACGACGTTTACGCCGACTACTACAGCGAGTAAGGAAGCGGGCAGTTCTCGGGTTGCCTGACTCGCCCCTCACTTAATCGCCCGTGGGGGACGCGGGAAAAACGTTCATTCTGGGAAGTCAAAGAAAACTTCCGCCGAAATCTTTGATGGCTTCCTGGTTCGGATTGGCCTGTGGTGCCCGTTTCAATCGCCAATTCGCTCGAAACAATTCCCGAAAAAATCTCGGCTGGACGCGAGAATTTGGGATCGAACCATCTTGACACCAAGAATCACGTATCTATCATTAGCTTTCAAAGGCGTTGGCCTGTTTCGCAAAGACCCTGGTTTAGCGAATCCTGTCAATCTTACGCCTGGCCCCCGAAGACCGGAGAACGGTTTTCTGTGTGAGGCCCACCGGACTTCATCACCTTCGAGGTGATCATCGGGTGCCCTCACAAATTTTCGAATCATTGGCACGTAAAATCGATTGATGGGAGATTTTTCCCATCGGCTCACGATGGTGAGCTGGCCCCGATTTGGCCATGACAGGTGTGTCCCTGACTCGTTGGATGGGAATCTTCCAGGCATGGATTTGCCGCTCGTGTGATTTCGCACGAGCACCTTTGGTTGACCTGATGGTGTTACCGCCACCTTCGGTACTCACGACCTCACATTCGTATTTCAAACGCGGTTCCTCTTGTTGGTTGCCTTGAACGGCTCGGTGCATTCGACGCACCTCTTTGTTTTGTCTTCCGGTTTTGGAAAGACTCACTTTGAAGAGATGAATAGGTCGAATTGCCCAAAAAGTTTCCGCCCCTGTGGAGACACCGGTTCAAGTCATCCTGGAATGAAAGATGGCAAAAAAGAAGCGTTCAACGCGCAGCCGAAGTGGTTTCGGCGGACAAGGTAGTGCAAGCAACGGAGGCGGAAGCCCCGGCGGTGGAAGTCCCGGCGGCGGCGGCAATAACCACAGTGGAGGCGGCGGCAAACCGCGAACCCGGCGTCGCCGACGCGGAAGCGGTGGCGGAGGCGGAGGCGGAGGTGGCGGTGGCGGTCAAAACGGGTCGCCCAACGGCGAACCAGCCGATTTCGTCAGCGACGCACCGCTCGAAGAATGGTCCGGTATCCTCGAAATGCACCCCAACGGATACGGGTTCCTCCGCAATCCCGACGGCAATTACACTCGCGAGCGTGTCGACCCCTTCGTCCCCGGGACCATGGTCGAAAAATTCGGCCTACGCCAAGGCGTGATGCTGCACACGATGGTCCAGCAAGCCAAGCGGCAGCAGGGTCCACGGGTTCGCGAGATCCTCGATGTCGAAGGCCAGCCGCCCGAAAAATACCCGGAAATGCCGCTCTTCGATGACCTCACCGCGATCAACCCGGAAGAGTTCCTCAAGCTCGAAAATGGGAAATTGCCGCTGACCAATCGCGTCATCGACTTGCTCACACCGCTCGGCCGAGGCCAACGAGCCCTGATCGTTGCCCCGCCCCGAAGCGGAAAAACGATCATGCTCCAGCACATCGCTGAGGGCGTTTCTAAGAATCACCCGGACATCAAATTGATGGTCCTGCTGATCGATGAACGCCCCGAAGAAGTCACCGACATGCGGCGGAGCATTATCAACGGCGAGGTCATCGCCAGCAGTTTGGACATGGACGTGGAGAGCCACGTGCGATTGAGCCAACTCGCGATCGACCGGGCGAAACGATTGGCCGAAGCCGGCCAAGATGTGTTCTTGATGCTCGATTCGATCACACGCCTGGCTCGTGCGTTCAATAAGTATGTCGGCAACTCGGGACGTGGCGGCGCGACCGGTACTGGCGGTTTGGACATCCGAGCGATGGACGTGCCGAAGAAACTCTTCGCCACTGCCCGCGCGTTCGAAGAGGGCGGTTCACTCACGATCGTCGGCACGTGTCTGGTCGATACAAACAGTCGCATGGACGAAGCGATTTTCCAAGAGTTCAAAGGTACCGGCAACATGGAGGTCGTCCTCGACCGCAAACTCGCCGACCGACGGGTTTACCCCGCCATCGATATCTCGCAATCGGGAACCCGCCGCGAAGAATTGCTACTCGATGAGGAAACCTACGAGACCGTTTCGACGTTACGCCGCACGCTGAGCGAAATGCACCCCGTCGATGCGATGGAGCAGTTAATCAAACAGCTCGGCCGATTCGACAACAACGAAGGTTTCCTGAAACTGATCTCCGGCGCTAAACTCGCCTAACCGATCGGTTCCAATTGCCTGTGGACACGCTCACATCCGAGTGATGTGGCGGTACAAGCCCGACGCGCAAGCGAGTGCATCCTGTGCTTTGCGCGTTTTGAAGTTGCCCTTCTGCGTGGGACGCGACAGGTACGTAGCCTGACTCTCCGAGTCGGGCGCGAAAGAGACAACAATACGCGACTCAAAGAGTCACGCTACGTCCTTCCGTCATCGATATCTACCTCTCCCGAAAGTGAACATGACCATGAAATCGATCGTCTCCCTGTTTCTCGTTCTCTCCCTCATTGCAATCACAACTATGCAGATTACCGCGACGGGATCCGAAGCGGACTCGGAAGCCAAGCCGACAGTGAAACCGAAACTCCTGCGTCACGTCGTGATGTTCGGTTTCAAAGAAACGAGCAGTAAAGAGGACGTCCAGGGCGTTGTCGATGCGTTCGCGAAATTGCCCAGCCAGATTCCGGCGATCGTGGCCTACGAACACGGCGTCAACAACAGCCCCGAGGGGCTCAACGACGGGCTCACCCATTGTTTCCTCGTTTCGTTCGCCGACGAAGCCGGGCGCGAGGAATACCTGCCGCATCCCGACCACTTGGCGTTCGTCGAAGTGCTCAAGCCTCACCTCGAGAAGGTCGTCGTGATCGATTACTGGACAAAGTAGGTAATGAACCCAGTCAATCGCAGCGAGAATCCGATGCGGCGTCTTTGACGGGTCTCGCCCGCCGCGTAGAATTCCGGCCCGAAGTCAGTTTGTTCGAAAGGCCGGTATGAAGTTCAAATTCCCGATTCTAATCATCGATGAAGATTACCGCTCCGAGAATACCTCGGGGTTCGGCATCCGTGCCCTCGCCGAGGCAATCGAAGAGGAAGGCGTCGAGGTGATCGGCGCGACCAGCTACGGAGACCTGTCTCAGTTCGCCCAGCAACAATCTCGCGCCTCGGCCTTCATCCTGTCCATTGATGATGAAGAGATCATCTCGGGCGACGAGGACGAGGGGCCCGCGATCAAGAATTTGCGAGAGTTCATTCAAGAGATTCGTTTCAAGAACAACGACATCCCGATTTTTCTCTACGGCGAAACTCGTACCTCGGCTCACATCCCCAACGACATTTTGCGTGAACTGCACGGGTTCATTCACATGTTCGAGGACACGCCGATGTTTGTCGCGCGGCATATCCTGCACGAGGCGCGAGCCTATACCGACGGATTGGCGCCCCCGTTTTTCCGTGCGTTGCTGGAGTACGCTCGCGACGGTTCGTATTCCTGGCATTGCCCAGGACACTCCGGCGGTGTGGCGTTTTTGAAGAGTCCGGTGGGGCAGATGTTTCATCAATTCTTTGGTGAGAACATGCTCCGCGCCGACGTCTGCAACGCTGTCGAGGAACTCGGTCAATTGCTCGACCACACCGGCCCGGTTGCCGCCTCGGAACGCAACGCGGCGAGGATTTTTGATGCCGATCACTGTTTCTTTGTCACCAACGGAACGTCCACGTCCAACAAAATGGTGTGGCACTCCACGGTCGCCTCCGGTGACATTGTGGTCGTCGATCGCAATTGCCATAAATCGGTGCTGCACGCGATCATCATGACCGGGGCGGTGCCGGTTTTCCTGACGCCGAAACGCAACCATCTCGGTTTGATCGGCCCGATCCCTTTAGAGGAATTTCATCCCGATAACATTCAAAAGAAGATCGAGGCCAACCCCTTCGCCCGCGAGGCGCAGGCGAAAAATCCGGGTCGTAAACCTCGCATCCTGACGATCACGCAGTCAACCTACGACGGCATCGTTTACAACGTCGAAATGTTGAAGGAATTGCTCGACGGCCATATCGATACGCTGCACTTCGACGAGGCTTGGTTGCCACACGCGACGTTCCACGAGTTTTACAAAGACATGCACGCGATCGGACGCGACCGACCGACGTGCGAAGACTCGATGGTTTTCGCGACGCACTCGACGCACAAATTGTTGGCGGGGATTTCCCAAGCGTCTCAAATTCTCGTCAAAGAACCGAAGAATCATAAGCTCGATCGGCACCTTTTCAACGAGGCTTACTTGATGCACTCCTCGACGTCGCCGCAGTACGCGATCATCGCCTCGTGCGACGTCGCGGCAGCGATGATGGAACCGCCCGGTGGTACGGCGTTGGTTGAAGAGTCGATTCTCGAAGCGATGAATTTCCGTCGCGCGATGCGAAAGGTCGACGCCGAATGGGGCGAGGATTGGTGGTTCCAAGTCTGGGGGCCGGACGTCATTCCCGACCAAGAAATCGGCACTCAGGCCGACTGGATCCTACAGACCGATGACGAGTGGCACGGGTTCGGTCACCTCGCCCCGGGTTTCAACATGCTCGATCCGATCAAGGGCACCGTCGTCACACCGGGATTGAACCTCCACGGCCAATTCGCCGAAACCGGCATCCCCGCCTCGGTCGTCACACACTACCTCGCCGAACACGGGGTCATTGTCGAGAAGGCCGGGCTGTACTCGTTTTTCATCATGTTCACGATCGGGATCACCAAAGGACGTTGGAACACGCTGGTGAGCGCGCTGCAACAGTTCAAAGACGATTACGATAAAAACGTTCCGATGTGGAAAATCCTGCCCGAGTTCATCGCCGTCTATCCGCAATACGAACGGATCGGGTTGAAGGATTTAAGTCAATCCATCCACGAAACCTACAAAGAGAACGACATCGCGCGGGTGACGACGGAGATGTATCTGTCGGACATGGACCCGGCAATGAAACCGTCCGACGCCTACGACATGATGACTCACCGAGAAATCGACCGGGTCGGGATCGATGATTTGCAAGGGCGTGTGACTGCCGTGTTGTTAACGCCCTACCCGCCGGGGATTCCGTTATTGATTCCCGGTGAGTGTTTCAATCAAACGATCGTCGAGTATTTGCAATTCGCGAGGAAATTCAACGAGACGTTCCCCGGTTTTGACACCGACATCCACGGACTCGTCGAGGAGGTTTGCGATGGGCGTCGCGAGTACTACGTGGACTGCATCCGCATGAAGACTTAGGTCACCCGAATCCGACACACCCGTTCTCCGATTGCTGAAAACTAGGTTTGTGTACTAACTGATATGGTCAGTCCGAATCAACCACCGAGGAATGTTGGCACGCCCAGGCGTAGCAGCTTTTGGTCGCTATCCCACCGCCGCTGCCCGTCGTGCGGTGCTCCTGTCAGGTGGACACGGTTCTGGTTGCGTAATTGGATCTGGGCGAAATGGCCGTGCGGATTTTGCGGAACGCAACTTGGATTCAACAGACCTCGGCGATTCCTTATCGGTTACCTCATGTTAGGTACCTCACTCACTTTCATTTTTGCTGTTCGTCTTGCCGGTTTTCCATTGGGCAACTGGCGTGTGCAACTAACCGTCGCTGCCGTTTATGGATTCATCTCGTTACTCCTCTGCTTTTTAGACGGAGTCGTGTGTGTTGGCGGGCAATCGAAGTCCTGACATCTCATACCAATCAAGAGCTGATCGGCACCGGATGCACCGGAGTAAGCACCTCGGCGGAAAAGGTTCGGCGGAACCTCACGTAGGCGAGTCTCTCTGAGACTCGCAATTTCCAGCGTCTCGGAGAGACGCTGCTAGTGGTTGCAACGCATGATTTATGACGAATTGCTTCGCGACAACGAGACCATAAAACACAATCAAGGGCAGTGAATCTTTAACAAGATCCACTACCCTTGTTGAACGTCAAACGGTCAACCGAAGCCGTGCTGGCGATCTGGGGAAGGGGAAACCGAATCAGGGTTTTTGAAACGGGGACTCAAGGTCCGGACTTTCCTTCGGTTTTCCATTTTGTTTTCGTAGCAGATCCGATTCAACGGCTTGATAAATGTCCGCCGGCCTGAGACGGTTCAATGGAATTTTTCGGACGGTATCGTCACTAAGCTTTAGCAGAACGGTCTCCTTGTTCTCGATGGCCATGAAGGTGGCTGTGACTCGGTGAGTTCCCGTGCTGTCGGTCCATATTCGACTTTGGAATGGAAATTCCTGGTTCACTGGATGCGTGCTGTCACTGGCTGCATTCGTGGATGACTCACTTTCTTTGGCTTCCTTCATCTCTCTCGCCTTGGCGAGCTGATTCGTTCGCATCGCGTCGGGGGCGCGGCGAAGCATGTTGTCGCGGCGAAGCTTGTCGGCGGCTTCTTTTTTTGCCGCCATTTCCTTTTTCTTTATTTCGACCTGAGCGAGAAGCTGGCCGAAGGCAGCGTCCGGATCTTCTAATTTCAATGTGAGGGTATGAAAGACGGACTGGCCGCTGGCGTCTTCGACATTGATGACAACACTCACTAAATCCAATTCAGGTTGGACGGGCACCCTCCACCGGACCGATCCCAAGGGAGTCAACGTCATCCCATCTGGACTGGATTCCAGTGAGCATTTCACACCGCCCTGTTTGGATTTGATTGACAAATCGTATTCGAAAAGTTGCCCTGGCGAGGCGTGTGTCGGCGGCAAGGAATCCACGACGAGGTAATCCACACCCGATTGCTCAAGCGCCTGATCGACGTCAAATTTCCGTAGCGTGATTTTCTGATTCGTCGGCGGAACTAGAATGATGACTCCCGCATCCGGAACGAAGGCAACTTGAGTCGTCGGTGCGTCGGCAGGCAGAAGGTCGGCAATGGTGACGAGTGGACGACTGTCGCCGAACAAATACAGTTTTGCATTGGCCTGGTTGTCTTGGCGTTGCGATCGGTGACTGGCTTGATTTCCCATGCTAATGAAATAATTCTCCGTCAAGGAAAGCACCGCGTTGCCGAATGAAGTTGCAGTGTCGCCGAGGGGCTGCATGTTAGCGTTGAAGAGTCGACCTTTGCTAATGAAAAAACGGCCATCTGCGGAGGGTTTCGCGGCGGCTTGATTTCCGAACTGAGCCCTGCCAACCGCTTGCATCGAATTTCCCATCACACGATAGGTGCCCAAACCGCTGACCGAAATTGTTTTTCCGTCCGTTGAAACGGCGATCGCATTGGTGTCACGGTAACTCCCGTTAGGCTTCCTCCCATTGGGCCAATCGGCCTCGATCGGCTTCAACGTTTCCAGGTCCAGTAATTCAAAACGGGTGGAATCCAGGGCACCGAACCCAACGCTCGTTCGCAGGAAAACGGGGCCTTCGCTGCCACAACCCATGGCCGCCCGATCGACCATGTTATCAAACGGGATCGTGGTGGTGAGTTCTCGATCAAAGGTGTCCAAACGGTATCGCGAGACGACCCCCTGTGTCAGGCTGAAGATTAACGCTCGCGAGGCGCCCGCGACAACGAGAGTTCGATCATCGGTGGCAGGCAGGTACTTGACGATTTCTCCCTTCTGAACGTCGACGACGACAATTTGCTTCAACTCAGGAATCGACGCCAAGATCAATCGACCACTCGAACCGTAGGTGATGTCGGAAATCGTCCCCGGCATCGCCACGTTTCGAATCGACTCGGGGAATTCGGCCGGGCTGGTTTCCACAATGTTTGGCTTGGAATGTTTCAGGGTGGTGGCGATGGGATTGTAGGAATTCATTTCATCTCCGCCGGCGACATCCAGATGGAAGGTATGAAAGATCTGCTGCCCGTCATGGTCGGCAACCGAAACCACGACATTGGTCTCGGCAGGAGAACTCGTCGTCGGTGTCCACATCAACACGCCTTCGGAATCCATTGTCATTCCCTCCGGTCCTGAATCCAATTGCAATGAGGCCACACCTGATTTGGACATCACCTCGACCGGATAGTTCAGCGGCTCGCCCACCGTTGCCGTGATGGGCGGTTGTGACACGACGAGCAGAAACGGAACTTCACTGCGTTTGAGCATCTCAGCGATATCAATCGGTGTCGCGATGATCTCGTCATGGCTCGACGACAGTTGCAACACCACATTTGCCGAAGGCACTAACATCAACCGTCTTTCGATCGTCAACCCGCCGGCGCGGTCCATTCGCTCCCCTGGGGCCCAGACCGGATGGAGGTCTTCAATCGTGCCGATCGGTCGTTCGTCGCCCTCAATATGAAGCCGAACCTGTTGAGTCGGATTTGGCCCGCCCGTGGCAGCATTGCCCGCTGAAAGCGATAGATAAAACGGACCGTTGACGGCGGGCAGCGAACCACCACGAGCAGTCCAACTGACTTGACTTACCTTTCCCAGCGGACGCAAGTGATTTGTAAAACGTCCGGCCGCAGTGTAAATGGTTTTTCCGTCCGCAGATGGCAACACGTAACCGACCGAGCTGTGTTCGTAGTGGCTGTTCCATTGGTTGCCGGTCCGTACATAAGTCTGCAGCCCGGAGGGAGAGACACTGGATTGCCATACGCCAAAGACGGACCCGTCCGCGGAGGTGCGAACGTTACTACCCGCGATCCCTCGCGTTCCGCGAATTTCGATCGGCGATGAATCGAGTGTCGTCAGGTCGACCGACAAAGCGCCGCTCGAATGCCTGGCTCCGACACCCAAAATGGCGGGCCCGTTGGATGCGGAACCCAGCAAAAAGTTGCTCACGTTACCACCAGTATCGATGGTTTTCGTCAGTTCGCGTTCCTGCGTGACGAGGTCATACCTCGAAATGACGCCGGAGTCTCCGCTCAACACAATCAGTTTGTCATGCCCGGCTGCAAATTCGATGTTGTCGTCGCCAACGGGAACATACCCAATCAGTTTCCTCTGACGGACGTCAAAGACACCAATCTTTCGCAACGCTTTGAAATGCAACGCGAGGTAATTGCCATCGCCCCCGATATCGAGCGTATCGACCACGTCCGGTAACGCAATCTTCACGGAACCGTCGTCAGCGAGGCTTCGAACGCTGATGAATTGACACGCCGTCAAAACGACACCGATAACGCAAAAACGGCCTAGCAAAACCAACATCCCATTTCTCCCAAATTTCGAAAACGAGAGCACTCGAAGAATGCCTTTCTAGCACTATAACGTCTCCGCTTAGCAGGTTGGTCTTTCTTTTCGGCTAAGCAACGCGGGATCAATAACTGGCGTAGTGGATCTTGTGAAAGATCCCTCCAGCACGGGATCTCTAACAAGATCCACTACGGTAAGTCCGTCACTGATTGATCCCGCGTTGCGAATGGTGATTTGGGCTTCGCCCAACACTCATTCGGTGCTCGTCTTCTCACGAAGCTCGTCGAGCTGCACGTCGGCAAAGAACGATTTCGATTCAGCGACTTCGCTGTTGGAGTCGTGGACGACCAATCGGATCGAGTCTCCGTCACCCACGCGATCGATCGGCAACGTGCCGACAAGTTTGTCTTCGAGGAAAACAAACCAATCCGTCGGCTGTCGCTCGATATGAACCACATGATAGCGGTCGTGCATTGAGGGCAAGGCATCGGACTGAAAAGTCACGGCCAACTTTTCGAAATCGGACCGTTTTTCACCCACCTGATTCGAACTCGATGACATTCGAAGCGAACCACGGACGTCCGAGGGGTCAGCTGAATCGATTGCGAAGTCGATGTCGACTGGGCCACTCTTCGGACCCAACCAAACGAACAGACTGATTCGGGCATTCGCTGTTTTTGGAAACCGACGCGTCAATGCTCCTTTGCGTGACGTGCAGGCAATCGCTGTCGAGCCGTCGGGATCTTCCACCGTATTCCACGCGCCGACCATGGAACCGCCGACATCCCAACCACTCAAAGTCACCCCATCATAAAGCGGTGTCATTCCCACGACGCGAGTGTGGCTGCGCTGCCCACGCGGTTCGGCGCGGCGACTGAGCCATCCCGCTGCCGCGACCAATGCGATCAATCCGACCAACGCCGCGGTGGCGATTCGCCATCCGATTTTTCGCGACTTCGGCACAACCTGCTCGTTCGCCGAGACAAGTGGAAGTTCAAGTGTCGACGCCATCGGATCCGACGATACGGGTCCCGGTTCAATCAGTCGCCGACCCTTTGCCGGGGGCTCGGCGCCGCGATTGTCGAACTGGTCGATGATGTTGATCAATTGCTCATAGCTTTGCGGTCGCCGATCCGGGTCAGGGTCCAACATGGACACCAACAAACGCAACTGCTCATCCGGCAAGGCCAGCGTCAGCGTTGACGCGTCGACCGACAGAGGTCGCGATTTTTGTTCGAAGAGTGCCGGCACGCTGCCGCCCTGGAAAGGCGGCTTGCCAAACAACAAGTGCCAGGCGGTCGCACCGAGTGAATAGACGTCACTTCGGAAATCGAGATCCCGCCCACCGAACTGTTCGAGCGACATGTACGTGGGACTACCGAGCACTTTTTCGCCGGTGGTCAATTTCAATTGGTCGGGACTTTGATCGGCGAACATCGCCAAACCAAAATCAGCGATCTTGACGACCTCGGACTGACTGGTGGCACCTTCCGGTGGCGGGAGCAACAGCAAATTGGCGGGCTTGATATCACGATGAATGAGATTTTGTTTCAGCGCGTGCATCAGCCCCGAGGCCACTTGCCGGACCACCGACCAAGCTCGTGGGCGCTGCATCGCGAAAACACGTTTTAAAACTTGCTCGCATGTCTGCCCGGCGACGAATTCCATCGCGAAGTAGTATCGACCGTGGTGCTTGCCGAAATTCAAGGCTTGCACGATGTTCGGGTGCTGAAGCCGTGCCAGTGATTTGGCTTCCCGTTCGAACCGAGCCGCGATCGTTGGATCGTGCACATTGCTGATCAGGATCGTTTTCAAAGCAACGATCTTTTCCAGATCAATCTGCTCGGCCCGATAGACGACGCCCATCCCGCCTCGTCCAACGGACTCCAGAATCTTGTAGCCTGGAACCACCGATGTGGGATATTGCAGCGACTGCACGATGTCGACATCGGCGGGTGTCAGCAACCCACGCTGAAGTACCGCTTGGGAAGCGATGGGGTGATCTCCGCCGATGGTTTCGCGCAGGCTTTCCGCGTCGGTTTCCTTAAGCAAGTCCGACGCTACACAGATCGTTAGGAACTCAATATCTTCTCGGATGCGTCGATCAGCAGACATTTGCAACTTTCGATCGTTACTGTTGCAGATTCGCAAGCTGTTGAAGAATCGAGTCAACTGAGGGGCGATCGGCGATCGATTCACCAACATAAGCGAAGCGAACGCGTCCCTCTCGATCGATGATGTACGTCGCCGGCTTGGCGAGTTCGGACCGGATCCCGAGCTGATCGACGCTGGTCAAATTGACATCCAACAAAATGGGAAAGGGAATCTCGTCATTGGGAATGTCACCGCCCTGGATCCGCTGGGTGAGTTCGTCGATCTTCACCGTTTCCTCTTGCGTTTCGGTGGGGAAGATGACGACCAGTTGCGCGTCGTAAGCATCGAGTTCATTAAAACGTCGTGCCCAACGGGAAGTTTGCGAGGCACAGTAAAAGCAAACGCCACCGAACCAGCCACGGGTCACGACCAATACCAAGTAATCTCGCGTCATGACTTCGGAAAGCTGAACTTCAACGCCTTCCTTGTCGCTGAATTTCAAGTCCGAAAAATCTTCGATCGTGATCGGCTGCGATTGGGAAACCTCCGCAAACTGAACGCCATCATCCGGCATTCGATTGCAGCCGCCGATGAATACCAGCAGAACGAGAATGCTCAATCGACGATCGAATTTCACTTTGTCAGTTACTTTGATTACAAGAATTTGCGGCTCAGTGACGGCGAAACAATAAGACTCGCTGATTGATAGTGGACGAGGCTGTGAGTCCCTATGAATCCCGGAGAGCCATGGACTCGTAGCCTCGTCCACTACGCCAGTTATTGTTTCGCTGTCGCTTGGTGTGGGTTTTTGTTCTTAATTTGCAAGTATAGCGTCTCGCCTACCAAGGGTGGGATTCAATAATCCGGTTCGCCGCCGAGGTCGGTATCGTCGCGGGGGTCGCCGCACCATTGATTAAGTGCCTCGAGGACTCGATCGCGGTCGGCGTGATGAGTCCAGATGGAATCATCGACGTCGAGACGGACCTCATAGTAGCCCTCGCGAACGCAATCCTCTTCCCCGCAAAAGTGAGGCAAATCGGCAACCCAAAGGATGCGATAGAGCGGGACGTGTTTGTCGTCGATTTTGATCAGTGGTTCGTGCATTCCAGGTCTCTTGAAGGTCATTTCGCCAATTCACGGGCTCGGGCAGCCGACGCGGCAACGGCATCGATCAGGGCACCGCGCACTGCATTCTGTTCGAGCGAACGGACGGCGGCAATCGTGGTACCGCCGGGACTGCAAACGTTGTCTTTGAGCACGCCGGGATGCTCGCCAGTATCGCGGACCATGGTCGCGGCGCCACGGACGGTCTGGACGGCGAGTTCCAACGCGATTTTGCGAGGCAATCCGGCGGCGACACCGCCATCGGCGAGTGCCTCGATTATCAGGAATACGTAGGCCGGACCGGAACCGCTCAAACCGGTCACCGCGTCGAGCTGGTTTTCGGTGACACGGGCCACGTATCCGACACTGCCGAGCATGGTTTCGATGTGTTGCACGTCGGAATCCGTCACGCCGTCACCGGCACAAAACGCCGAGGCCCCTTCACCGACGAGACTCGGGGTGTTCGGCATGACCCGGGCGACACGGGTGTGACCGACGCCGGCGGTGAGTTTGGCCAACGGCACGCCGGCGGCGATTGAGATGACGAGTTTTCCTTGGAAATTCGCCTCGGAACCGTCGAGCACGGGAGCGATGATGTGCGGTTTGACGGCGAGCAGTACGATTTCGCAATCGGAGAACGCGTCGCTTTCGGGAGCGTTCTGGCCGCCGGATTCGCTCGCTGGCATCGCCCGGCATTGCGGGTACTTCTGCGTCCACCAGTTTCGGGTCGCCTCGGAGGGGGCGAGGAGGGTGAGGTTTCCCGGGTCGAGGGCGTTTTGCCCGATCATCCCACCGACCAACGCACGGGCCATTTGACCGCCGCCGATGACCATGAGTTTGGGGAGTTTCATTGAGAGTCTTTTAATAGGTTCCTTCGGCTCGTTTTGGTTTGCCGGTAAGCAATTTAATCAACGAGATGCGTAAATTCTTCACACTCAAGGGTAACGGCAGCAGTGTCCGATTGGAACCACGAACGGCTTTTTGGATCAGGTGGGTTTGTTTCGGGTCGACCAACAGGATCGCGGGAATCTCGCGGGTGTCTTCGTTTTCGGCGAACGCGTTGAACGCTTCGAGGGCGTCAACGCCGAGTTCGGCGGCGCCGAAGATCACACAATCCGCAGGCGGATCGATCGCGTCGACGAACCTCGCCAAGGCCCGCCGCGGGTCCGCGATGATCAACACGCGATACCCACGGGCTTTGAGCCGCTCGCGGATGGCGTTCTGAAGATCACCTTTGGATTCGACAAACATGACGACGAATCCTTCGCCCTCATTGGTAATGATTTGGTCGTCACCGACGTCTTCGGCGTTGACCTTGACGGTCGGGTCGTCAACGCGTTGTTGAGGTCCGCGTTTGAGATCCTCCATCACGCCTCTGACTGCGGAAACCAACGCTTTGCAAGATTGAATCCGTTTTGCCGGATTGAACTCCATCGCACTGAGCACGAGATTATTGACGACCCCGGGGATGTCGGGAACGTAATCCGAGAGTGGGCGGATATCTTGAAATCGCGAGATGTTCAGTCGCGCCATGCGGTCGCGAGTTTCCGTCAGTGCGGGCGTCCCGGCGAGCATGTGATAGAGCATGTTGCCGGCAAAAAACACGTCGCTGCGGGGGTCGTCTTTCCGCACGTTGGTGCCGCGTTCGAGGGCCGCGTAATCGATCGCGCGTGCGTTCGGGCAATCCGCGACAACCTCTGGATTGCTTCGGTCGGCGAGCGATGCCAACCCGAAGTCCACCAATTTCGCGACGCCGTCGGAACTGATCAACACGTTGGACAGTTTCAGGTCCCGGTGCGAAATCCCCAAATCGGCGGCGAAGGCGAGGCCTTGAGCGATCTCATGGCCCAATTTCAGGGAGAGATCCACCGGCAACTTGCCGCGGATTTTTACCAACTCCCGCAACGTTTGGCCTTCGATGAACTCCATTACCAAAAAAGGGTTGTGCCGATCGGGCACCACATCACTGATCCGGACAATGTTGGGATGTTTGAGTTTGAAACCCATGCTGCCTTCGCGGAGGAACTGTTCGAGTTCCTTGGGCTCGTCACGGAAACGTTTGCGCAGCACTTTAACGGCGTACACCTCGCCGTCTTTTTCGGCCCGGTAAACTCGTGCGAACGTACCCGCGCCGATCAAGTACAGGATTTTGTAATCACCGTAGAAATACCCCACTCGGTCGCCACGCATCACCTTTTCGGCCTGCAGCGTTGTGATGATGCCCCGGCGTTGCAATTGGTCGATCACGTCCACCAACGGCACCTCGCCGACGCCGAGATCCCCAACGGCTCGGTTGATTTCGAGACGATCGACCAAGCCCGCAGCGACCACTCGGCTAATGAAATCTTCAGGCGTGAGGGCAGTCTTGGTGTCAGTCATGGCTTCGGTTTTGTAGCAGTCGGACGGCGATAGTCGTCAAGGGATACGCCGAGTTCCCTCAATTTCGCAATCGCGTCGTGTCCCCGCTTCGCAGGCTCGCCGTCGAAATTGAAATAGATTTTTAGATAAGGAGCGAAAAGTCGATCCGAGCGTGCATCCTCGACACACATCCGCAATAGCGGGTCGAACGATTCGATCGGATTGTTCGGCATGATGAGCATGGACAGTCCCGACAAACCGGTCAGCGGTTGGAGCGATCGGACCTGATTGTCCGAAATTTCGAGCGTGGTTAAACCCCTCGATTCGGCAATCGGGCTCAAATCAGAGACCGAATTTCCGGCGAGGTCCAGTGCGGTTATGTTAGTCAGGGAAGCGAGCGGGGCGATACTCGAAACCCGATTGTCGGCAACATACAGCGTTCGGAGGTTTCGCATTTTGCCGATTGCGTTGAGTGTATCGACTTGATTTCGCGACAGATCGAGCAATTGGATCGCGATCAACCGCGACAAGGGCGAGATGTCGCGAATTTGATTCCCGGCCAGCGTGACACTTTGAAGCCGCGTCAGATCCGCGATCGGTGTGAGATCCGAAATCGCGTTGTCGCTCAGGTCGATCAACCTCAGACCGCGACAGTGCTGCAGTCCTGCCAGGCTGGTGATCCCGAGCCGAGACGCCACCAACCGGGAAATCGTCGCCAAATCCTCGACAGTGAGCGGATCCGTGTTATCGCGTTTCGACAAAATTTCTGCGCGCAACGCGGCCTCCAATGACGGATCGGGAACCACCGACGCGGCCGCTGGACCCGTTGGGGCGGATTGCTCGACGGCGAGATCCTCTGCCATCGCGGTGAAAGCCCACGCACCGGCGAACAGGAGGAACAAGGGAATCCAGCGGGGAGTCAATTTCATGGGGGCATCATTGAGACGAAAGCAAGTGAACGGTGTGTCCCCAGGATAATCCATTCGGCGATTGGCGATTGGCGATTGGCGTTTGGCGTTTGGCGTTTGGCGTTTGGCGATTGGCGATTGGCGATTGGCGATTGGCGTTTGGCGTTTGGCGTTTGGCGTTTGGCGTTTGGCGTTTGGCTAGTCTATAGATTTGCAACAGCCAACAGCCAACAGCCAACAGCCAACAGCCAACAGCCAACAGCCAACAGCCAACAGCCAACAGCCAACAGCCAACAGCCAACAGCCAACAGCCCTTTTACGGTACGATCGGCGTTGGAACTCTCCTTTGCCACCGCATGACCTCGCTATGATATTTCCTGAAAACGCACTCGACTCCGTCGCCGCTCGGGAAGCGATCCGGATTATCGACCGGCTTCGCGACGCCGGGTTTGTCGCCGTGCTCGCTGGCGGTTGCGTGCGTGACGCGTTGTTGGGGCGGATGCCGAAGGATTTTGACGTGGCCACCGACGCCACGCCGGATTCGGTGCAGCAGGTTTTCGGTCGGCGGCACACCGTCGCCTTCGGGGCCTCCTTCGGGGTCATCGGTGTCCTGCCCCCGCTCGGAGTCGCGTCGGATGAACTCAGCGGCGCACCGACCGAGGTTGCCACGTTCCGCGCCGACGGGAATTACAGTGACGGACGGCGGCCCGATCACGTCACCTACGGCAACGCCGAAGCGGACGCGGCTCGCCGCGATTTCACGATCAACGGATTGTTCTACGATCCGGCTGCGGGTGAAATTCTGGATTATGTCGACGGTCTCGCGGATTTGCGGGCGATGCACCTGCGGACGATTGGTGATGCCGACCGGCGGTTCGATGAAGACAAATTGCGGATGCTCCGCGCCGTTCGCTTTGTCACCACGCTCGGGTTGAGCGTTGAACCGTCGACGCTCGCGGCGATCCGGTTGCACGCCGGCACCCTCGCGTTGGTCAGCGGCGAGCGGATCGGTGCGGAGATGCGACGCGTCGTCGCTCACCCCGCCGTGGCGACGGGGTTGCAACTGCTGCTCGACACCGGATTGCACGCCCAGGTTTGGCCCCAAATCGAGTCGCTCGCATTCTCGCGATTGCGAACCGATTACCAACGAATCGCGGGATCGGAAATGGCAAGCGGCATGACGTTCGAATCCGGGCTGGCGACGATTCTGACGTTGCTGCACGGCGACGCCGAGGCGGCGATTAAGAACTTGCGGCAACTAACGCGGACATGGAAACTCGCGACCGCGGAACAGCGTTCGATCACCTCAGCGATCCGCTTGGCACCCGAAATCGCCCGTGCCGAAGAACTGCCGTGGTCGCAATTGCAACCGATCTTAATCGATCGTGACATCGAGGTGATCATGCGCGTCGCGGCCGCGATTTCGGACGAGGGTGCGGGCGTCCGTCACGCGTTTTCGCAACTCCGGCGAGCGGGCGAATCACTCGACCCGCCGCCGCTGTTGACCGGTGACGACTTGATCGCGTCGGGCATTTCAGCCGGCCCGCAATTCCGAACTTGGTTGTCAGAAATTCGTCGCAGGCAACTCGACGGTGAAATGGAGACGTCGGCCGAGGCACTGGATTGGGTGCTCCGCGAGGCGACGCGGTGAGGCAGATTTCGGATCCGTTGGAAGCATGGAGTCGTCATCGCAACGCAGACCCGCCCCGCATTCAGTCATGGTTCGCTTGAGCTAGCAGCGCTTCGGCGTTGGCCAGGGAGGCCTCGGTTTCGTTGGGCCGACGATCGGTTTGCGAATTCGATGCGTCGGAGGAATTGTTTTCGGGATCATCCTCTTCGCCGCTGACGTCAACGAAACGTTTGGATTCGATCGTGGATTCGATTTGGACGGCTTTTTTGCCTTTGTAAGCACCCGCCGACGCGTGGAATTTCGGCACGTTTTGGATCGCCACTTCCAGCGGATGGCCGACTTCCTGCTCCGTGGTAATGATGTCTCCGACGGCGAGATCGAGCAGGTCGCTGGTTTTGATCCGGCTGCGTGCGAGCGTCACGACCACGTCGACCGCAGCGGTATCGATGCTGCGGGTGATCTTCCGCCGGGTGTGGTCGGTCGGTTTACTTTTGCCATATCCGACCCATCCGTTTCGGGACAGTTTCGAGTTGAATTTTTCGATCGTGTTGAAGGGGATGCATAGGTTCATCATGCCTCGGTTTTTGCCGAGCAGAACTTCGAAACCGATCAAAATCGCGACCTCATTGGGTGGCACGATTTGGGCCAATTGCGGATTGCTCTCGGTGGCCTCGATGGTCGGTTCGAGTTGGATGATGTTTGCCCACGCGGGCACGATTTGTTCGAGGAACAAATCGACGACGCGGCACATCAACCTGGTTTCGATTTCCGTCAACGGGCGGCGGAGTGTCTCGCCGGGCACCGGATCGCCACCGAGCATCCGGTCGATGATCGCGAACGCGAGCGACGGAGCGATATCGAGCACCCAGTGTCCTTCGAGCGGTGCCGGTTTGATCACATTGAAACAGCTCGGATTATCCAGCGAGAACACGAACTCGCTGTAGGTAAGCTGATCGACGCTCAACAATTTCACCTCCAGCATCGTTCGCAGTAACCCTGAGATTGAGGCACCGAAATTTCTCGCGATCGATTCGTGCAGCGACTGCATCGCCCGCATCTGGTCTTTGCCGACACGCTCGGGGCGTTTGAAATCGTAAGCGGTGATCCGGGCGTTCGGTAGGACGCCGGGTGAGTAGGGTTTTCCGCCGGCGTTGGTCCGTGCGGCGGTACCGGGAATGGTGGGGCCACGCTCGATGCCGGCGGCGGAATTCGCGGCGGGTGAGGCCGCAGTTTCCGCGTCGGAATCGTCCTGGACGGCAGACGCCTCGCCGACCGCATCGTCTTTCTCCGGCGAGTCCTCGTCCAAATTGGCCGACTCCATCGCCTTGAGCAGATTTTCGACTTGGTTTTGACTCAGTGACTCGTCGGACATAAAAAAACCTCAGCTCCGCAGATGACCGTTCCCACGAACGATGTACTTGTAGCTGGTCAGTTCCCGCAACCCGCATGGGCCCCGGGCGTGAAACTTATCGGTAGAAATTCCGATTTCGGCCCCTAAACCGAACATCCCGCCGTCGTTGAACCGGGTGCTGGCGTTGACCATGACGGCGGCACTATCGACCAAATCGGTAAAACGCTCAGCCGCATCGAGTTGGCTGGTGATGATCGCGTCGGTGTGGCCGCTGCCGTAGCGGGCGATGTGATCGGCGGCCTGTTCGAGCGAATCGACGACCGCGATGCTGATTGTCGGTCCGAGGTATTCGGTGCCGAAATCCTCCTCGGTGGCCGGGACGCCGCCCGGAACATGGATCGCCGCCCGCTCGTCGACCCGCATTTCGATGCCCCGCGAGGCGAGTCGCTCGGCAATCGCGGGCAACGCGTCGGCAAGGATCCATTCGTGGATCAACAGCGATTCACAAGCATTACAAACGCCCAAACGGTGGCATTTTGAGTTTTCGATCACGTTGACCGCCATCTCGATATCGGCGCTGGCATCGACAAAAACGTGGCAATTGCCGTCGTAGTGCTTGATCACCGGCATCGTCGCCTCGGCGGCAACCCGGCGGATCAACCCTTCGCCGCCGCGGGGGATCGTGACGTCGATTTGTTCGTGCATTTTCAGGAAATGCCCGACGGCCTCACGGTCGCTCGTCGCAACGAGTTGGACGGCGTTTTCAGGGACGCCGACTTTCGCGGCGACGTTCCCGAGCACGTCGACGATCGCCCGGCTGCTGTGCATGGCCTCTTTTCCGCCTCTCAAAATCACCGCGTTGCCACTTTTGACACAAATTCCAGCCGCGTCGGCGGTCACGTTGGGGCGACTTTCGTAGATGAAAAACACCACACCGAGGGGCACGCGTCGTTTCTCGATCCGCATCCCGCCCGGACGCGTGAACCCTTCGAGCACCTCGCCGATTGGATCTTTCAAGGCGGCGATTTCGCGAAGTCCCGTGGCGATCGACTCGATCCGGTCTGCATCGAGTCTTAATCGGTCGACGCTCGCGTCGGTCAATCCGAACCCAGGGGCGGCGTCGAGATCTTTCTGGTTGGCCGCGAGAATCGAGCCGCTCGCCGCAACGAGGGCGTCAGCCGATTCGAGCAACCACTGGTCTTTAATGTCCGTATCGAGCGAGGCGAGCCGGCGGGAGGCGGCTTTCGCAGCGGACGCGGTCTGGAAACAGGTTTGCGACAGGTCAGCAGACATACACAGGGAGGAGCATGGAGGAGGGAAAAGCCGTCAAGTTAATGAAAACGGCTCCGTGGAAGCACTGTCTAGTTTATGGCAAGACCGGTTTTCGACGCAAGGACATCGTTCGAGGTGCATCGAGGTGCATCGGGGGCGTCGGGGAGCCGGGGAGTCGGGGAGTCGGGGAGTCGGGGAGTCGAGAGGCGTCGGGGCGTCTGGATTGCGTGGCGACGAAACGCGGTGGCAGTCGCGAGTTTGAACGTGAATTGATCTTGTTTTCGTTTCACGCTGGCAGGCACAATCCGGGGATGCCTTTTCGCGATGAAACCCATTCGACGCCCGACCACGCTGCCCGCTCACCGCGCGAGCCGGATCCTGATTTCCACAATCATGATTTCTCTGACGATGACGCTCCCAATCCGTTCGCTTTGGTGATGCAATCGCACGAACCGTCGGCTCGATTTCGGTTCCTGCGTGCAGCCAAAACGCTGCTCGCCACGCTCGTTTTGACCGGCGTTTTGCTGGGCGGCGTTTTTTTCGGGAAACAGTTCTTGCTCTACCGGTTGGTGGCTGGATTTGACGACCTCGATTCGAAGACCCAACAAAGCCGGCTGATTCAAATTGCCAGTTTCGGGCCCGACGCGGTCGAACCCTTGGTCTCGAAATTGATCGTCCCGGAGGACGCCGTATCGGAATCCGCATTCACTTTGCTGCAACAAATGCAAAACGACTGGGTCACGTTGCCGCCGGAGACCGCTGGGGTAATGCACTCCCGCCTGATCATCGCGATCGAAGCGACCTATCGAGGATCTTTGCCGTCAGACGAAACCGCTTCGTCGACGCAAACGGGCCTCAATCCGCGGCAAATTTCGCGGACTCGTGAGCTCGTCCGGCAAACGATTCTCGAATTCTCATCTTCCGACCCGACCGAGCGAGCGAGTGAACAAGTACAACAAACCCTCGCCGGAGCGAACCGTTTGTTGGCGGATTTGAACCTCCGCCCGGCGACGACGGCGACGCTCGTCGTTTCGGGCAGCAGGCTCGACCTCGCGTCGCCGGACGATCGCTCGCGTTCGGGTGGCCCCTCGCCGACACGCGATCAACCACTCGGCGGCGAGCGATCCGGATGGACCGATTGGCCGCCGCCAGCCCGATCTGGAACGGCTCAAATCGTCGTTTCGGGGCCGAAAACCGGATCGGCAGACGGGCGTGATGCCGCAGATTTGCCGAATTTGAAAGCGGTTCCCGAAGGGGGTATCATCGCGTTGACGCGAGTCAATCAGCCCACCCCGACGCCACCACCGGTTTTGGCGGCCCGGCGACCGATCGGCAAGGTCATTCAAATGACCACACATCTCGCCGATTCGCCGCTGGCGGCGCTCGATGATGAGACCGTGATTCGGCATTTAGCCAACCCCGACGCGTTGTTGGCCGGTCAAGCCAAAGCGGAATTGATCGAGCGTGGGTTTAGCGACCGGCAGCTCGAAACGGCGACGGCCCTCGCCGTGGCGGGGCCTGACGATCGGATGCGTCTGATCGACTCACTCGTGCAATCGAGCGGTTTCCACTCCGGACCGTGGCTGTCCATGCTGCTCGACGACCCCGATCGCCGGGTGCGATTGCACGTCGCCGCGAAATTCGCGATGACCGAGGACCCGGCGGTGCTGGCGCGACTCCGGCAACGGCTCTTCCGTGAACAAGACAACCATGTCGCGATCCGATTGCGGCGAATTCTCGATCTGGATTGACATCCATGACTGGAGAAATCGCCAAACGCTTCTATAATCGAGAGGGTTCCCCTAATTTAGACTCTCGACCTCGCGAAGATAGACGGGCCGTTGCCATGAGTGAAGAAAACGAAAACGAATTCGCCGGTGCCTTCGGTCAATTGACACCGATCGGTGGCGGCGACCCGATCCCTCTGATCAAAGATAAATTATTGATCGGTCGGCGTCGACATTGCGATATCTGCCTCGACTTTCCCAACGTGTCCAGTCAACATTGTCGGATGACGCTCGAACATGGATATTGGTTTATCCGTGATTTGAACAGCCGCAACGGGACCAAGGTCGATGGCAATCCGGTGCTGCGAAAACGGGCCGACCCGAAATGCAAGGTTTCCATCGCACGCCACACCTACGTGCTCGAATACGACCCGCAAGTCCTCGGCGCCTACGGACCGCCGCCCGCCGATGACGATTATATCGACGAGGTGATGAAGAGTTCGCTGATGGACCGCGCCGGCGTTGCCCGTCGCGACCCGAAGAAAGGCTTCTTCAACCGAAAATCCGAGTGAAGGAACCGCGATGCGGATTCCTCGCTGCGTTCAACCTCGTGGTCTGTCTCGCTTTGGTTTTCGGGTAGGCTCGTCCACTACCCGAGGACTTAGCTGCGGCAGACCACTCGTACTGCGTCGCAGCCTATCATTGAATGCGTTTGATTGTCTCACTGTCGTTTACGATTTAACTGGCGAATCGCCCCCGCCCAAACCGGCTTTGCGATCCCGGATCAGCAGACTCGTCAAATCGCTGCGGCGGACCGTCGCGATCAAGCGATGCGGGGCTTCGTCGGTGACCACGGCGACGCAGTCATCACTGGTTTTGCGAAACAGATCGACCGCGTCGCGAACCGGTTGCGAGGGATACAACAACAGATCCGGCGGCGTGGCCAGGTCGCCGGCCCGGACGAGGTGGTCCGAATGCGGGTCGAAGAACGCCTGATTGAGCAAGTCGAACCGGATCAGCCCGACCACGCAACGATCGTCGTCGACGACCGGGAAGGTGTTGTCGTGGGAGTGTTCGACGAAATGCACGACCTCGTTGAAATCCGCACCCTCGGCGATCCCCTCGACGCTCCGCCGCATCACCTGTTCGACTTTCATGCGTTCAGACAACGCGGTTTTCTTATCGAGCAAACCCGCCGATCCGGCCAACCGAGTGAACACGTTTCGCAGCGCGCTCATCGGGGTGCCGAACGTGTGATGAATCGAATTCGCGATCGGCATCTCACCGCTGCGCAAGACCGCGGCGCGGGTCAACAACGGGCCGAGAACTTCGAACACGACGACGGTCCCGAGGATGATCGTTTGCACCGGTTCGGCGATCGCCGGGTTACGGGAACTCGCCGTCGCACTAAGCGAGATCGCCACGCCGGCTTGCGCTAACATCGCCGGCCCCAACCATGTCCGGATTTGCGGCGACGCTTTCGTCCGCGTGGCCACCACCCAAATTCCGAACACCTTGCCGAGGCTCCGCAGCACCACGTAACTGGCACCGATCAACCCGACCTCCGCCAATTTGCTCAGGTCCAATTCGCTGCCGTGGACCGAAAAGAATACGACCGTCAACAAACCGCCGATCGAATCGAGTTGGGCGGTGATCTTTTGCGTGCCGCTGGACGAATTCACCACCACGACGCCGACGACAAGGAACACCAACATGTACGGCAGGTTGAACGTTTCACTGATCCCGAGCAGCAACGAGGCCACCGCGACCAACAGCACCAACCACCGACGCGTGTGCATGATTTCGCAAGCGTAACTCATCACCAGACCGCCGACACAACCGAGCACGAATGCACCACCGAGGGATTGCACCAATCGGGCGAGCGTCGGACCGACGGTAAGACTCTGAGCATCGCCGACCGAAAACAGCTCGATCCCCAACCACACCAGCTCGAAAATGATGACCGCGGCGAGATTGTTCAGCGTCACCAACGTTCCCGTCAGACTCGTCACCGGTCCCTCGGCGTTGGTTTCTCGCAACACGAACATCGTCGTCGCCGGAGCGGTCGCCAACGCGAGCGTGCCCAACAGCACCGATTGGGCCGGCGTCATGCCGAGCAAATAAATTCCCGTCGTGACGAACAGGCCGGTGAAGACTATCTCGCCGAGCGACAACGGGATCGCCCGCTTTCGAATCCGCCGCATTTGATCGAACGGGAACAGCGTCCCGAGATAAAACAGCACCAACGCCATCGCGAGTTTCGTCAGCGGTTCGAGAAACTGATGATGGTCGTGCGGGATCACATCGAAAACGCTGGGCCCGAGCAGCAACCCTGCAATCAGGTAAGCGGTCACCTTGGGCAACCGCAACATCTCGCTGGCCAAACCCGCGAGCAGACTCGCCCCGAGCAGCAACCCGACCGTGGTCGCAATATGAATCGGTTCGGCCTGACCGAACGAGGTCGTCGAGAGAACCGTTTCGGCGTTCGGTGTCATCATGTTTCAGGCCGGAATTCAGTTCGTGGAAAGAGTGTGGGAATCAATCCCGTGTCGTGTTTCGTCGGCTCGCCGAGTCGATGATGGACTCGAATTTGGAAAACGAATAATCGTGGCGCTAGGAATATACAGCACAAATCGCAACTCCGGTGATGTCCGTCACACGAAACGCCACGGCCAAGGGCGTCATCCCTTTGAGATCCAGATATGTGGTAAAACGAGCCCCGACGCAACCGACCCAATGACTCCCGATTTCATGCCAAATCCACTCGCTCGATCGCTCAGTCCGTATTTGCTTCAACATCAGGACAATCCGGTTGATTGGGTCGAGTGGAGTGGCGAGGCGTTCGCGACGGCCCGTGTACGCGACGTGCCGGTATTTTTGTCAGTGGGCTACGCGGCGTGTCATTGGTGTCACGTGATGGCGCACGAGAGTTTCGGAAACGAGCAAGTCGGTGCGTTTCTGAACTCGCATTTCGTATGCATCAAAGTCGATCGGGAAGAGCGACCGGATATCGATCAAATTTACATGAACGCGTTGCAATTGATGACCGGCCAGGGCGGATGGCCGATGAGCGTGTTTCTCGATCACGACGCTCGCCCATTTTATGCCGGCACGTATTGGCCGTTGAAATCACGCAGCGGGATGCCGGGGTTCCCCCAGGTGCTCGACGCGTTGGTCGAGGCGTGGACCAATCGACGTGCTGACATCGTTTCGCATTCGAATGAAATCACCGAGTCGTTAAAGAAACTCGCCGTTGGAACCGGCGAACCCGCGAGCAAGATCCCCAGTAGCGATCGTGTCGGTGTGGCCGTGGAACTGCTGCTCAAATCCGTCGACACGACCTGGGGTGGGTTTGCTAGCGCGCCCAAGTTCCCGCACGCGACGGATCTCGATCTGATGTTGCGCGTCGCCGTCAGGACCGGTGACTCGCGATTAATCGACGCCGCCGAGTTGACGCTCGACAAGATGGCCGCCGGTGGTATTCGCGACCACATCGGTGGCGGGTTTTCTCGATACAGCGTCGACAATCATTGGCTCGTCCCGCACTTTGAAAAAATGCTCTACGACAACGCTCTGCTCGCCGAGGTCTACACGCGAGCCATGCAGGTGACCGGCAATGCACGACACGGCGAGGTCGCCGTTGAAATTCTCGATTACCTGCAACGTGACATGATCGATCCCTCGGGAGGCATCCATTGCAGTGAGGACGCAGACAGCGAAGGAGTCGAGGGTAAATTCTATTTTTGGAATCCGGCACAGGTCGTTGAGGTACTCGGCGAAGAACGTGGCCGACGTTTTTGCAACATCTACGACATCACGCCGGGCGGTAACTTCGAAGGCCACTGGATCGCGAATCTGCCGCAACCGTTTTCCCAACACGCCCTGGCGATCGGGGTGCCGCTCGACGATCTCCGGCGTGAACTCGCCGAGGACCGCGAGCGACTGCGTGTCGCCCGCGAGCAGAGAATCAAACCACAGCGCGACGACAAAATCGTGGTCGCGTGGAACGCATTGGCCATCCGAGCGTTTGTAATCGCGAGCGTCGTGATGGGACGAGATGACTACCTCGCCACTGCGACCAATGCCGCCCGATTCATCTTGGATTCGATGCAAGATGAGAACGGAAGGTTGCTGCATGTTTACCGCGACGGCACGGCACGAGGGGACGCGTTCGTCGACGATCACGCGATTTTTTCGGACGCGTTGATTTCGTTGTACGAAGCAACCGGGGACGCGAATTGGCTCGGACATGCGGTTTCGCTCGCAGGCGAGATCGTGGAACGGTTCATGGACGCGGGCGATGGTGGTTTTTATTACACGGCGAGTGATTCGGACGAACTGATCACTCGCAACAAAGACTGGCACGACGGTTCGCTCGTCAGCGGCAACGCCGCGGCCGCGATGGTGTTATTGAAACTGTCGCGTTTGACCGGACGGACGTCGTGGCGAGATGCGGCGACCGATGCACTGCGCTGCGGCGAGGCGGTGATTCGGACTCAGACGCGGGCCTGTTCGGCGCTGATCAGTGTGATCGACGAACTGCATCATGATCCCGGCGAATGGGTGATCGCGACGGCGGTTGACGCGTCCATCGAAACGATCGCGCGTCGCGTGATGTCGACGTACCGTCCCGGATTGACGCTCGCATGGGTACACCCTCAAAACGCCAATAGGCTCGCAGATGAATTACTCTCAAATGAATTACTCGCTGGAAAGGAATGCACCGGCGAGACAATGACACTCTATCGTTGCCGAGATTTCCGTTGCGATTCGCCGTTGATCGATCCGGTCTGATCGATCGAGTAGATCCGGCGAGGTGAAAGGTTCGGCGTGATGCAGTTGGATTTTCCAAGCATGGCGGTGGAACCGGCCATCGGGATCACTTCTCTCAGGCGAGAGGTTCGTCGTCAAGCTCGCTCACGAAGACGGCGTTGAAGGTCGGTTTCGATGGCTGTTACTTCGTCGAGCGAAAGACCCGCCAATTCTTTATCCGAAGGCGTGACGTCGCCAATGATATCTCGGAGCACTTGAACCATACGACTTCGTTCGGTTCGCTTGCCCTGTTGGATTCCCTGTTCGATTCTCTGTTGGATTCCCTGTTCGATTCCTTCCAGTTTTGCTTGCTCGGTTCGCGCCCACTCGTCGCGTTCGGCTTTGAGTCGGTCTTCGTCGAACTGTCGTTCCTGGGGGTTTCTAGCGATCATTTCGAGGACTCCTGTGGCTTCTTGAAATACCGGATCGGGCAATCGGCGGGCCAATTCTTCGGGGGTGCTCTGCGAGGCAGTTCGGGAGAAATGCAGCCATTGATCGACGGGGTCAGTGATCGGTCTATGATGAGTGGGGATGACGTACTTGGGTAGCTCGAAAACGTGGACTTGGAGGCAATCGGTCAGCGAAAGGCCGCCCGTGGTGCGGAGCTGAAACGCGTGTTGCAGCGACGGTTCTTCACGAAACATCATCGCACCGAGCAGACAAATGCAAATCGATGGATTCAAGTCCGCGTATTGGTCACCTTCTTTCAGTTGGTCGGTGAGTAGCTTCGCGGCGTAATAGGTCAGTCGTTTGGGCAGTCCGAACGGGCGGGTGGTCTGGACCTCGATTTTGTACCGCCGGTCGCTGCTGTCGACAGCTTTGATGTCCAGAACCGACAATTTGTCGACATCAAAGTTCTTTAGATTGATCGGGTTGAGGATCGTCACGCCCCTGATTCTATCAGTGAATCTCAGCACTGAATTTAAAAAGTGGATCGTGATCCGAGAATGCTCGCGGCTGCCAAGCACTCGCTGCGCAGCAAAATCGACGAGCGGATCGATGCCGATGTTCGTACGGAGATTCCTTCGATTGGGAAGAGGTTAACCAGTGTCACCCACGATGGTATCGTTTTGCCATGGCCTAATTTGTATCCGAGGGCGTACGACCGATCCGCCGCCAGCCCCCTATCGAAATCGAACGGCTAGGCACTCAATAGGGTTGAGGAATCGCGTCGGCTTCTTCTCGCCATGGCTGGAGTCGTCCGATCCGCGCCGCCGGCTGGGTTCCATCCGGAACGACTTCGGGTAACGATGAGCCGGGAGTCGAATGGCCGGGAGTCGAATGGCCGGGAGTCAATTGCCCGGGCATGGGGTGACGTGGCGGACGAAGCAACCACAGCAAACCCGCCGTTTGTCCTGACAAGGGAATCGACACACTGTGCGGTGGTGCGACCAATCGTGTCAAATGGGTCGCTGGCAACCAGCGCTCGCTGGACAAAACGATCGGACGTCCGCCGGCGGAAACCACGACCCCAGCAGGCAACCATTCTCGTCCCGGCAGACTCCCGCAAATCCCTTCCACACGAAGCTGCGCCGCGTACAGATCGAACCGCAACGCCAACACGTCGAACGCGAAGTCCTGGTCGATCGGGATCTTCAATTCGCACCCCAAATCCTCCGCCAGTCGCGGCAAGATCGAGGCCGACATCCAACCTTCACCCGCGACGAGTTGACCGGCCACGTTCACACCACCATCGCGATCGAGTTGGCACCGGTCGACTGAAACCGTCCCGCGGCCCGTCACCCGGTGCGGCAGTTCACTGGTCAATTGCCCCAAATCCACCTCGCGAAAATGACCCGCCAGGTTCACCGTCCAGCCCTCGCTGCCGCCGCCGTCATGCCGGGTCGCCGCCCAAGAACCGTCGAACGTCGCGTCGGCACCGATCCGTTCTAAAAACGGGTAGTAGTCCGCCAACACCGCCATTGGCAGACGAATGTCTCCGGTTTGCATCGACCAAGCCGTTGACGGGGGCGAGACTGACCGGTTCCGCGTGACTTGGATTTGGATCCCAACGCTATCGGGACGTTCGCCCGCCGGGATGCAACGCACACTGCCCAAAACCACATTGTCGAGCGTCTCCAGCGTCGCATCGAAATCCTGCAACGTGTGCGCGGCCGATTGCCCCCGCAACGTCACATCATCCGCCGCGATCCGGATCGGAACCCGCGTTTGATCGGGACGATGCAGGAACCGTTGATGAACGAGGTCGGAAATTTGCTCCAACGACTCGACCCGAATTTCCGGTTGGCTCAAATGGATGACGGTGTTTTCAGAATTGGAAATCCAGCACACATTGCGGATCGTCGCCACGCCGCGCAGGGTCTCTGGATCCGACAATCGCACATCCGACAACCGCCACGTCGTCGGATCTGAACGCTCGAAATCACCGATCGCGACATGCAAACCGGTTAACAAGGCGACATGGCTCTCCAGCGCCCGCCGCGCGCGATGATGATACCAGGGTGTCCAGGTCACCAGGATCGCCAGAAGCGTCAACACCGTCGGAGCGGCGCAGCAAACCACGAACAGCCAGCGAGCGATCGCCCGTGTCGTTCGTTCGTGCATGAGCATCGCATCCTGTGCCGCGCGTAAGAGAAAACCGCTTAATAGAAAACTAGCGAAATCACGGCCTCGGCGTGTAGCCCAATTAGCCTGAGTTTCGGTATTGGAAGGTCAAGAATTTGGTGCTGACGCGGTGCTTTCGCCGGTGATAGCGGGCTTGTCGATTCAGCCGTTTCCAAAGGAATAATCGTGACAATAAAAGTCCGAAGCGGAAGCTAGAGAAGTAAGCCCGAAGTCTAAGCGAGGAAAGTGACAGTGACACTCGCTCGCGCGTCGGGCTTGTAAATCAAACTCGACCTCATGCGGCCCGGCGGAGCGTGCCCTCTTGACTGGCCGGTGCTGCGACGCTCGGCCCGACCGCCATTCCGGCACGGGCGGCTTCGGCCTCGACCGGGTCGACCCTCTGCTCCAATCGGACGAGAGACGCTTCGACTCGCAACGTGACTTCGTCGAGGCAATCGGTTTCGCTCGCGTAGACGGGGTCACCGAAATGGCAATCAAGGCGACAAAACGGGAGCGGCAACTGCATCCGGTCCCACGCTTTGGCGAACAACCATCGCTGGCGAGCGACGAGGACCACGGGCAGGATCGGGATGCCGGTTTTCTGCGCTAGCATCGCGGCACCCTTTTGAACTTTCCCACGCGGGCCTTTCGGACCGTCCACGGCGATCACCGCTGGGTGTCCGTCTTGGCAATGCCGGATCAATTGAGACAACGCCGTCGCGCCGCCTTTGCCGCCCCTGCCGCTGCTGCCACGGATCGGCACGCAACCACACGATTCGAGCAAAGGCACGAGCAGGTCGCCGTCACGCGAACGGGATACCAAAGCGCCGGTGTTCGGATCCGAAAGCGCGACCGCCGCAACTTGGTGGGCGTGCAGTATCGCGTACACGAACTGACGATCGGAGTGATACCGAATCTCATCGCGTCGATCGTTGACGACGTGAATTCGGGCGGTTCGGCGGACGACGTTGAAGAAGCACTTCAACCCGAACAATTCGATCCGTTTGATGAGACGGAGTTTTTTCGGTGCATCAAGTTCGGCGCGGTTCATTCAGTGCTCGTATTGGTCCCACGGGATGTCTTGGAAAACGACGCGCATCGTTTGAGCGTCCTTGATTCGGTCGGCGAGTCCGGCGCTGATCTCCGCGGGGACCGACGTGGCCGAACGCAGGCGGATTTTGGCCGGCACTCCCTCGCTGCCGATTCGCCGCGTCAGGGTGACGAGCGTTCGTTTGGGTAACGCGTTGTTGCGAATCATCAACTCGTTGAGTTTGATCCGAGCGAAGGGCGGCACGCCCCGCGGTCGGGCGATGTTGAGCCGACAAGCCCAGTCGACGAACCGTCCGTACTGGATCGCGATCGCCGTGTCGTCGAATCGTCGCCCCGTGACCTCGTACTGCGTGCCTTCGTACTCCAACGCAAAACGCAAGTCGCCGGTTTGGGTCGGAACCGCGTCCATCCCAAACCGCTTGCGATGCACCGCGTCGGTGACTTCGGCTTCGGCACGGGCGGCGAGATGAATCAAATCCTCGATTGGGACGCTGGTTCGCAACTCACGCTGCCGATCGAGCAAAATGATCCGGGATCGCGGCAGATCAAAAATCGTCCAAGGTTGATCCGGGGCGGTCGGGAAATCATAATACACACCGCCCCGCAACGCGATTTCGTGGGCTTCCACCGGAGTCGCATCGTCGCCTTGAAAAATCTCCGTCACGACCATCCAATCCGCTGCCGACGACGGCGGCGTTTCGGCGATCGCTCGATCAGCCAACGCGGTCATGAACAGAATGCCGACGAGCAAAGCACCGGCGCGGGATGGGTAACGCAAGGGATTCATGCCATTGTTGCTGCCGAAGCGGTGAGACAACCCGGCGAGTTGGATTGGGCGGTCGGTGGGGTGAAGCTTTCCTCGACGTGTCTTGTAGCAGATCGAGGCGAAGAGGTTCCAGATCAAATTCGTAAACCCACCGGTTCACAAAAACGCACGAAATGCCGGACGATTTGTGCGTAGGCGAGTCTCTCTCAGACTCGCAAATTCCAGCGTCTCCGAGAGACGCTGCTACGTGGTTTCGCCGAACGTGTTGTTCGCGGCAACGTACTAGGTAGACTCGCCTCCAGGGGGTAAACTATATTGACGGCAGATTTCGCCGACCGCCGACCGGCCCCGTTTGCCCACCGCTCGTTCCCCCCGTCACGGCCCCTCTCGGATTCCACTGGAAAAGCTCGCATGCCGTCCATCACCAGCCAAATGCAAGGCGAAGTCCTGATTCTCGGGTTCACCGATACCAAGATTCTCGATACGCAAAAAATCGAAGTCGTCGGACGTGAACTTCAGGAGGCCGTTGGTTCAGCCAACCACAAACGGATGCTGGTGAATTTCCGCGGCGTCTCGTTCATGTCCTCCGCCATGATCACCAAACTCGTGATGCTGAACAAACGCTGCAAAGCCCAGGGCGTGGCGTTGAAGTTCTGCGAGGTGGCTCCCAACGTCATGGAAGTGTTCACGATCACCCGGTTGAACAAGCTGTTCGATATCCAAGAGGGCGAAGAGAAGGCGTTGGCGAGTTTCGATAAAAAAGGCTGGTTCAGCTGAAACCTTTCGCAAACCAAACTCACATCGAGGCGGAGCGGACGGCGATCGCGGCGGAAATTCACGACGAATTGTTGCCTTATTTGTTCGCAGCGGCGGGGAAACTCTCGGCTCTGCGCGGGGCGGTGCAGCGTGCGGGCGAAGAAAACCCGAATGACCCCGACCTAAACGAGCGATTGGTCGGCGGATTAGGTGAGGCGGCCCGTTGGGTCGATGAGTCTCGATCGGTCGCCCGGCGATTGATGGACGGGATCAGTTATCCGCCCCGGGCCGTGGAAAATCCGTTACTCGCTGCCGCTGATTTTCTCGAAAGTGTGCTTGATCTCGACGCGATGCCCGATCCACCGAACATCCGGTGGCCCTGGCATGATTCAGTTCCGGATCAAAACGACGACGGTTTGCAACGCCGGCCGCAGCAATCTTCCCCACCGGCCGGAGTTTTCTCGCCCGCGACCGCCGTGGCGATTTACCGTTTGACGAGCGAAGCGGTTCGCAACGCCGTCCGGCACGCCGCCGCCCGCACCATCGAGATCTCCGTAGAGCATTGCCCGACGTTGACAATAATCGAAATCGAAGACGACGGATGCGGATTCGACCGGTCGAAAATCGACAGCGAGCATCTGCACGGGTTGGTTCTGGCCGAACATCGAGCGGCGGCCGCTGGAATCCGGTGGGAGTTGGAATCGTGCGGCACGCTCGGTTCGAAATTGGCGACCGGAACCCGAATCACTCTCAAGGTGACCGCATGAACCGAACGATCGATCTCAATCCTGATCGACCTCGACAGGGACCGTCGGATTCGTCTCGGACGCCCAACTCGGCGGAGCGACATTTTCCCGAGGAAGTCGGCGCCGCTTGGGAAAAACTGCAACAGGTTTCCTCGCAATTGCGTTCGGTCATTCGCGGCAAACACGATGTCATCGATTCGATCATGACGGCGTTATTGGCCGAGGGCTCGGTCCTGCTCGAAGACGTCCCCGGCGTCGGCAAGACCACCCTCGCCAAAGCGGTCGCCCGGCTGATCGATTTGGAATACCAACGGATCCAGTGTACGCCCGATCTGTTGCCCGGCGACATTCTAGGTGGCTCGATTTATCGTCCCGCGACCGGGGAATTCGAATTTCGGCCTGGACCGGTGTTTTGCAATCTCCTCGTCGCCGACGAAATCAACCGCGCGTCGCCCCGGACGCAAAGTGCGTTGCTCGAAGCGATGGCGGAGACTCAGGTCACCATCGAAGGCAAAAGTTACGACCTGAAACGTCCGTTTATCGTGATCGCGACGCAAAATCCGGCAGGTTTCGAAGGCACGTTCCCGCTGCCCGAATCGCAACTCGATCGGTTCCTATTTCGCCTGAAAATGAATTACCCGGATCCTGCCAGTGAAATCGACCTGCTTGTCGAGCAATCCGATCATGAACCGGTCCGGGACCTCGCGTCGGTGATGCACGCGGATGATTTGGAGGTTTTGCAGAACTGGGTGAGGGGCATTCGCGTCGACCGCAAAATCGCGGCTTACATTGTCGCCCTGGCGACCGCGACACGGCGCGACGGTCGTTTGCGCGTCGGATGCAGCCCTCGGGGCTGCAAAATGCTGTTGCGTGCGGCCCAGGCTCATGCGGGATTGGTCGGGCGCGATTATGTTTTGCCTGACGATGTCCAGCACCTCGCCGTCGCCACGCTCGGTCACCGTGTCAGTTCCCGCCACGTGTCGGCTCTCGCGGTCGACGAGACCCGGCAAATCATTGACTCGATTGTCCAGCAGACGGAAGTTCCTTTAGAGGGATGATGGCGTTCCAGGCTACCCATTCCCTTCGACTCACTTAAGCTAGACACTTTCAAGAGCAAAAAACCAGTTCGATTCAAGAAATCTCGAGCTGCTCGACTTTTTATCGCGCAGTGTTGACGTGTTAGCGGTAGATCCCCCCAATCAGCAGGTACCTTTTCTGATGGCAGTCATTGCGATCCATTCCGAAGCCGGACTCGAAAGATCGGCGCGAGAGAAAAAATCGAAGGCTGTTAAGCCGCCCGTAGCCGTCCCAACTGCGATCACCCAGACTCCGGGGCCAACTTTGTATTACGAGGATCTCGTCACGGGGCAGCAATGGGAGAGCCCGCCACGCGAGATTAGCGTTGGGGACGTCAGTGCGTTTTCCTCGTTGACTGGCGATTTCGATCCGCTGCACGCGGCGGGTTTGTCCGGCGAAAAGACGAGCGAGGTAGCCGCCGAAAAGACTGCGGCTTCGGAACCGGCCTCACCGTTCGGGCGTCCTGTCGCTCACGGGCTGCTCGGGCTCAGCGTTCTGGCGGGCTTGTCGACGGAGTATCCTCGTGTTGCCACGCTCGCTCTGGTCGGAATCACCGATTGGCAGTTCGAAAACCCGATCTTCTTCGGGGAGGTCGTGCATGTCGTGACCGAGGTCGAAACGATCGCCCCTCATGGACGCCGCGCCGGACGGATCACTTGGTTGCGAAAACTGATTTCGAGCGATGGGCGGCTGTTACAACAGGGCCGTTTCATTACCCTAGTGGCATCGAATAAACGCACCGGTTTCGGCACCACGTCCGAAATCTCTGCCCCCGTTCGGCAACCCCGCTAACACGACCCCAAGGCGTGAATCGCGGCTCACCCGAATCGCCCTTGTTTTGATTGGATGAATGTGAGCGAACGATTTGCAGATGCCCCGATCTCTCGTTTGGTCGGTTTCCAGGTTCGACCGGTTGACGAGTCCACCCAAGAGAACCTCGGCGAGGCGATCGTGGATATCGATTGTGGACCGCAACACCACAACCCGATGGGGCGGGTTCACGGCGGGCTCGTTTCCGCACTGGCCGATGCCGCGATGGGGATCGCGTTCGGTCGGACGCTGTTGCCGAGCGAAGATTTCTCGACGATCGAAATCAAAGTCAGTTTCATCCGGCCGGTTCGGGATGGCCGGCTGACAGCCAACGCCGTCGTCGTGCAACGCGGATTGCGAATCGGTTTCGTCGAGTGCCGAATCACCGACCGACGTCAAAAGCTCGTCGCCACGGCATCGTCAACCTGCACGGTGTTGTCATCGTAGGTCAGCTACCTGCGGCAATCGTCGATTCGAACCGATACAGTGCCGCGTCGGTGCGCAATATCAGGGCGTCATTGATCGCGGCCGGCGATGCCATGATTTGGCCTTCAACCCGGTTCGTTTGCACGACCTCGCTTTCCTCGCCGAGCGTCAACACGAACACCTCGCCCTCGTGATTACCAAAATAAAGGTGACCACCGGCCAGCAAGGGCGACGACGAGAATTTGCCGCCGAGTCGTTTTTTCCAAAGCATCTCGCCGTTCCCAGGATCGTAACACGACGCCACACCATTGTCGTCGACGAGGTACAGCAAACCGTCGTGGATCAGCGGCGAGGATTTCGACGGGATGCCTTTTTTTACCGTCCACAGAACGTGGGTTGAGGAAACGTCGCCGCTGCCATCGATCCGAGCCGCCCACAATTCCGGTTTGCCGAAACCGGTCGCGAAAAAGACTTGGTCATCGAGCACGACCGGACGCGGCACGACCGAAAACCCCGTGCCGTGGTTCAGCCGCCAAAACTCCCCGCCGGTTCCCGCATCGTACGAAACCATCCACTGCGAGCCCATGCACAGGAGTTGTTCGCGTCCGGTCGAATCAGTGACGACGACGGGCGTGCAATAGGCTTTCTTTTGGTCGCCGTCGCGGGCGTCAATCGGCGGTCGGTCGGTCTCCCACAATGTCTCGCCGGTCGACACGTCGAGAGCCGTCACGTACTGACGATCCATCCCGTCCTGGATCAGAATGAGTTTTCCGTTGTGAACCATCGGCGAACTCCCAGGACCGACACCGTGCTGCAACGGCAGCTCGCGATGCCAAACGATCTCGCCGCTTTCTCGCCGGACGCAGAACGTTCCAAACGTCCCGAAATGACAGAAAACGAATTCACCGTCAATCGCCGGCGTCGGCGACGCATAGGAATTCGTGGCATGAATCGCGTCGGGGGCTTCGATTGTGGTCAGGTCGATCGTTCGCAGCGACTCGCCCGTTTCGAGATCGACGGCGAGCAGTTTCAATTCGATCGTTTTCGCGATCTCAAGGGATTTGAATCTCCGTTCGTCGTTGCCGGTGTTGCGTAGCAATTCGGTACGCTCTTCCTCGCTGGGCACCCGTTGGATTGCCGTGGTCATCCAAACGACGCCGTCGGCAATCACCGGAGAGGACCAGGCTTTGCCCGGCAGCGGCGTTTTCCAAGTCAGGTTTTTCTCTTCGCCGAATTCGATCGGTGGCGATTGTCCCGTCGCGATCCCATCACCGCTCGGACCACGAAACTGCGGCCAGGGTGCGTCGGCAGTGGCCAACCCGAGCAAACCAAAACTGAAGAGCGAGGCAAACCCGAAGGCAAACGCGCCGCGACCGAACCAAGTGGGCAGAGAGAGCATAAGAAAAAGGCGGGTTGGAGTGGGGCGGGATGGGAAAGGGTGGGTGCGGAATACCTCTCGTATGGAGAGTTCGGATGACCCTCACGTAGGCGAGTCTCTCTGAGATTCGCAATTTTCAGCGTCTCAGAGCGACGCTGCTACGTGGTTCCACCGTAATCATTGTGATGAGGTGCTTGCCAAGATAATCGATTTCACCGGCGGGTGCCTAGCGAACGCAATTGTCGGCACGTTTTGAGTACACGCCGATTGGATTATGATTAGGCGATGACTGATCCTGACCCACGCGATGACGACACCCCGGCGACCTCTGCACCTCCGCGAACGTTTCATTTGACGATCGCCTACGACGGCACTCGTTATTCCGGATGGCAAGTCCAACCGGGGCAACGAACGGTCCAATCGGAACTGGAAAGGGCGGCCAAAATTCTGCTACGCCGAAAGAAAGATAAATCCGACGAAATCGCGAGAGCGAAGGCGAAACAAATCGCCGACGCGTTTCGCATACTCGGCAGCGGACGAACCGACGCGGGTGTCCATGCGTGGGGCCAAGTCGCACGGTGCGTGTTGCCGGATTGGAGTGCCGACGCGGCCTCGGTGATGCGGGGCATCAATTCCCGTCTGCCCGACGATATCATCGTGACCGATGCTCGTGAGACCGTTCCGGAGTTTCATCCGATCGCCGACGCAGTGGCCAAACGGTATCGGTATCAACTCCGCGTCGGTGGCGAGCGAGATCCTTTCTCGGTGCGAACGTGGTACCAATCGCCGTTCCCGTTGCGATTGGATTTGTTGCAAGTGGCGGCGGAGAGATTCGTCGGACGACATGATTTCGCCGCTTTACAAGCCGCCGGGGGCGTCCGTTTGAGCACCGTGCGAACGATCTCGCACAGCGGGTGGACGGTCCACGAAACCGCTGGCGGAATCGAAAACCCCTGGGCCGATTTCGGTGGCCAAAAATGGGTTTACGAGGTGCAGGGCGACGGCTTTCTCTACAACATGGTCCGCAACCTCGTCGGCACGATGATCGAAGTCGCACGGGGATTCCGACCGCTCGATTGGATCGACGAGGTCATGGCCTCGCACGACCGAAAACTGGCCGGCGAAACGGCGCCGCCTCACGGTCTGTTTTTATGCCGAGTGGATTACCCAGATGAGTTGTTTCTGACGCCTTCGTTGCGGGAGCCACGATCAAAAACGTTGGAATGATCGACCTCCCGGAAACCGATCTTGACTACTTACGTTTGTACGTCTAGAATCCCGGCTTACAAGTGTACGTGTCGTTTTCACGGAGTGGTGAATTGGCGGATCGTCCGGCGTTATCCAAAGCCGAAATGGAAGTCGCCAGGGTGCTGTGGGAGATCGGTCCGGCGACCGTGCGGGTTGTCTTTGACGTGGTCTCGCAAACTCGCGACATCGAATTCGCGACCGTGCAAACTTACCTGCGGCGGTTGGAAACCAAGGGGTACGCGACGTCTAAGCTCAAGGGACGTGTTCGGGTCTACGCCTCGCGAACGAAAGCCCGCACGGTGATCCGCGATACGGTCAACGATCTGGTCGAGCGATTGTTCGCGGGCGAGTCGATGCCGTTGGTCCGGCACCTCGTCGAGGAACGTGGGATCGATGACGGCGATCTGAAAGAGTTGCGAGCGTTGATCGATCGGCTCGAAGCCGAGCATTTTGAGGCCGAGCGGGGAGAGGCACCATGAGCGTCGAAGTCACACTGGAGTTGTTGTGGGTTCAATCACTGCAAGTCACCGCAGTCGGTTTGGCGGTTTGGTTGATCGTGCATTTGTTCGCGGGAGATCGACCGCATTTAGCGCACGCGTTGTGGACGTTGGTGTTGTTGAAATGCGTCACACCGCCGGTTTGGACGTCTCCGGTGAGCCCGTTTCATTGGAGTCGTACCGAAGTCTCCGTTGCGACCGAGCCACCCGTGCCACGCCCGACTTTGTCATTGCCTTTCACTGCGACTGACGCGAGCAAACCGGCCGAGCGTGATGGTGCGTTTCTAAAAACTCGCGGCTTTGAAATCCCAGTCACGAACACGGAATCATCCAACGCGGTCTCGTCGCCGGAGCGGTCCGGCTATCGTGTGTCATGGCAAACTGGGTTGGTGTTCGGGTGGGCGTTCGGAGCGGGCGTTTTCATCGTCATCGCGGTGGGACGGTGGTTGCTGTTGCAGCGAATGCTATGGCAAAAAACCGTGTCAACTCCGGAGGGTCTCGACGAGCTGGCGTTGTCGCTCGCCCGTCGGCTCGGAGTTTCTCCTCGTGTCCGTGTGCGTGTGTTGGATTCACCGATCGGGCCTGCGGTCACGGGCTGTTTTCGACCAGTGATTTTGTTGCCGCGATTCGACGCCGGATTCGGTTCGATCGGTGAGATCGAGCCGCTGATGGCTCACGAGTTGATTCACTTCCGCCGAGGCGACGTGGGGTTGACGTTGCTGCAAACGGTTGCGAAATCCGTGCTTTGGTTTCATCCCCTCGCGTGGCTCGCCAGCAACCGGCTGTCTCGATCCTCGACGAAGACGCCACGACGCGGCTCATCGAAACTCTTGCCAAATTCCCTGACGTTGTGACAAACATCGCACCTAAGGTGACGTTGTTCGCAGGCGCCGATTGGCACATCGAACAATTTCAGAAACGGACCTTCGTCACCGGATGGGAACCGTTCGAAGGACAGGAGAACCAACAGGTTCGGACCCTGTCACCGATCACCAAGGACATCAAGGAAGGATACCGGATCGACATGCGAGCGAAATGGCCGGATGGTTCCGAAGGCGTGGATCTGTTCGTGCAACTGGAGCGAACCACGATTCTCAGTGTGGGAACCTCGATGTACTCGTATGCCCTCGACATCGGTGGCGAGCCGCATCCGATCCAGTCGCCAAAGGTGAAGAAACAAAAGGTCATCACCGAGAACCGGATTCCGGTGCTTGGGTCACTGGTGCTTCGCGGCCCCGATCAACCCGACCAAAATCATTTAACGATTGTTCGATGTGTGTTCGCCGTCGAGACTCCTGAGGTGGCGGAGGAGGTCGCCGAGGCACGCAAGCGTGGGTTTCCGTTGCCGTCGGAGGTGTCCCATGATGAGAACGCTGAACAACTGCAGTTGATCGCTTCCGCGAAAAAGGATCCCGTCGCAAACGTGTACGTGGATTGCGGTTTCGATTTCACGCAGGCACAGATCGACGAAATCGCCGGGCAGCACGACCGGTTCGGGTTCGATTCTGTCCAAGTCCGAAACGGGCGACTGCACGTGCTCGCCCAGGATCTCGCCCAAGTCCAATCGGCCTCCATCCGATTCGGAGTGACCGAGGACAACCTCGCCTCAGGCGTGCTGGCCATGCCCTTGATTCGAGGCGGGGAGAATCCCGCAGGTAAGAAAACCGACTACCGCGTTTTAAAGGGTGCGTTGGAATCACTCGATATTCCCCCGAGCCAATTGGAAGGGCACATCGACTACACGATCGATCGTGAGTGGATTGAACTTCGGGCCTCCCCGATGGAGATCCTTTACGGAGCGACCGACATGATGTTTCGAATGCGGGCCGATGAGGGCGTGATTCGTGTGTCAACGTCAGGCCGCGATCTCGAAACGCTCTTCGAAGGCAACGTGGAGATTAAATTGGGCGATTGGAGTGCCACGATGGATTCGCTCGAGGTCGATGATTCGGGCTCCCATCTCCGGGGTAACGTGGTGATCACGTCTCGCCACGAGGATGGGAACCCTCAAAATCTTTCCTCCGATAAACTGTTCATCGATCACGAGCATGAGTTCGAGTCCATCGAAGAAATGATCGCCGGATTGAGGGAGCAGTGACTCGATTCCCGTGGATGCCGGACCGGCGCCGAAGCGGCTTGCTCCGGCCTATGTCGCGATTCAGCCAGCGGTCTGGGACAGCTAAAAATCAGGGTTGGTTTTGTGAGCCGTTTTGGCGCTAGCCACGGTTTTTACACAACAACCGTGGCTAGCGCCAAAACGGCTCACCCGAAGACGAAGCTGCGGTGGACCACTACTGGAAATCTCGCAACCAATCAGGTAGCGAGTCAAACTCGCTCGCCAGACGCCCGTCTCGGTAAACGGCAACGAGTTGGAATGGGTTATTGAGATCACTGTTGTCGTAGATGTTAACCCTGGGGAGTCTTGTGATTGCTCGCTTGAGATTGGCCAGCGTTCGTGGGTGGCGATCGAGAATTTTTTCCATCGGGACATCATGACCGCCTTGGGTGACGCGCATGTTCACCCGCTGCTCGGATGTTTCGGCGTCACGCAATGCAATGAAGCAGAAGACGACATTGAATCCAGACTCAACGGCCTCGGCAAGAAAATCGACCTTGGCTCCAACTGGATCCGAGAGCACCGTCTCAAAGATAATACTCTCGTGGCGGCGCAGGAAAGTCCTCCTGAGTGATTCGGCCATTTCCGCCGCTGCGTAGGCGTCGATCCCGCGGTCATTCGCAATCACGTCGGCGTCAATGAACGGCAGGTTGGTTTGCTTCCAATACGTCGTGTAGAACGTCGATTTGCCTGCACCGTTGGAACCGGCGATAGCAATAATGACAGGCCACTGACTCAGTTCGTCTTCAAACATCGTTTTGTTGTTCATCGTCAATGGCGACGAACTGGCGCTCGACGAAACGACCTACCGTTCGCGAACCATCTTCCCGAACCTGAACGATCCATGCTGGCTTGCCAGGAACCGGCTCATAGTTCGGGAACGGCAACGATTGCAAATGCGTGTCCAGGAGCGTTTTTGCGTTTGGCCCGACTGCGAGTGACAACGCTGCCTCGACGGCTCGTAAGTCAGCCGATCGCAGAACACGTTCAGCTAAGCCTGGGCTGTTAAAAATTTTTAAATAAACTGGTATTGACATGGAAACCGGAACCGGACGTTTTGTTCCGCTGATCTGAGGTATTTGGACGCTCGATTCCGCGGAAGGATTCTCATGACTAAGCTGATCGACGAATATAAATCTCCGCAGCACAAGGTGCTTGCCATGCTGCATTTGGGACGCGAGAAGCTGAGGGTCGAGTACAAGACGGTTCGCGAAGAACTGCGAGCTTCGGAGAACCAAGTTAGGGCGGTCGAAGCGAGTCGCGAGACCTGGAGAGCACGCGCCAAAGTCGCGGAAGAAGAACTGCGACGTTTTGAAAAAAAGAGCTGACACCGCAGCATCCGACTGCGAATGATGCGTCGGTTCCAAGTGCAGCGATCGACGCCAAGGTCGAAGACGTCGACACGCAGGTTCAGTCGACGGATTTGATCGTGGGACCATCGCTTATCGTGGGTGTGCCTACCGAACCGAAGGTTGTTGGCAGCCACGACGATATCGGCACCATTGTCGCAGTCGTTCGATTCGTTCTTGAAGGAGCGATCTCGATGCGAGGTGTTTCGCGAATTTGCGGCATCATCAACAACATCGCCGGTCGCAATCCCTTTGAGTATCCTACGCACACGACGGTTCAGAATTACATTCAGCGAGTCGGTCTCTACCTGCTAGAGCGAAACAACCAACGGCATGACGACTGGATCTGGATTGCCGACCACACTTACTCGATCGGCACGCTAAAAGTGTTTATCGTACTGGGCATCCGCTTATCGCACTTTCGCTCGCTTAGTCGTCCTTTGCAATACCAAGATTTAACGGTGTTGCTGATGCTTTCAGTAGAGAATTCCAATGGCACCGTCGTCAAGCAGCAGTTCGACGATTTGGCCGAAAAGGTAGGCGATCCGATCGCGATTCTCAGCGATGCGGGGTCCGATCTGAACAAAGCAACGGAATTATTCCAAGCCGAGCACCAGGACGTGATTCCGCTCTACGACATCGTTCACATGGTGTCTCGCATGATCGAAAAGATCATGAAGCCCGATGCCATTTGGGATGCGTTTCGCAAGGCTTGCTGCGTGTGTGCGAACGCGGTTCGGCAACACAAACTTGGTCACCTGAAGCCGCCCAAACCACGCACGAAAGCACGCTACATGAATATCGATCGCGAAGTGCAATGGGGTGCCAGGGCATTGCAAATCCTTGATCGCGTGCGTTCAGGGGACTTGAACAAACGCCAGAAAGAACGCCTGCCCTTGAAGTTGGTCGAGGAAAAATTTGGTTGGCTTGACGAGTATCGTGATTCGATCAAGCAGTGGGAGCATCTCTCGCTAACTGGTCGGCAAGTGATCAGCGAAGTGCGTCGTCATGGCTAGGGTGCTACAACGGTGGCAGCGGTCGATCGCATCGCCGATTCGACGACTGACCCCACGTGCAAGCAATTGGCAGCCAGGGTGGTAGCTGCGATCACACCGATGAGCGAAGCGGGGCGTCGCTTTGGTTGCCTTCCTTCAAGCAGTGAGGTTCTTGAGTCTCTGATCGGCAAAGCCAAGCGTCTGTTGGGAGGCACCAGCGCCGGCACAAACAACAGCCTCACAGGTCAACTCCTCGCGATGGTCGCCTGCACGACGCAGATCACTCCATCACTGGTGCGAATGGCGCTGGCGGCCTGTTCGATCAAGCACCTTCGCAAATGGATGAAAGCGAACTTTGGACATGGTCTGCACTATACTCGCAACCTTGATTTACTCCTACTTTAGAAGAACAAAAGCTGCGCAAGAAAAAACCTACCACAACACCAAATTTTTGAAATTTTTAACAGCCCGCTAGCCCTGGTTGAACGTGAGAACCGTGGCGAACGCCAAAACGGCTGCTACACCGAAACACATTCCCGGAGCTGCCTATTGTTGTCGCTTCCACGCCCGACTCGGAGAGTCAGGCTACGCACGACGCGGAGCGGCGTGCCCCGAGACCGTGGGCCCCGAGACTGTGGGCTCCGAGACTGTGGGCTCCGAGACCGTGGGCTCCGAGAGCGTGGTACAATCGTTGCGATCGATGTTACCTACCTCCAACGAGAGACAACTCATGCAATGTCCCCGCGACGGATCCGATTTGGTCAGTGAAAATTACGAAGGTGCCGTGCTCGTCGATCGCTGCCCGACGTGCCACGGCGTTTGGCTCGATGCCGGTGAACTGCAAACGGTTCAGGAAACGATCGAGAACGAAGATACGGCGAAATTAGGCCGGATCAATGCCGTCGTGCGGGCTCACGCGTTCGCCCGCCAACAGGCCCAACCGGACATTGTGTGTCCGAGTTGTGGCGGGCGGTTGGAGGCGGGTGAGTACGTTTATTGTTCGCAAATCATGGTCGACCGCTGCCTGGATTGTTCCGGCATTTGGCTCGATGAGGGCGAACTGGCCGCGTTGGAGCAGTTTTTTGAACATGCCGCTGCGGAAGAACGCGACGAGAACCGAGCACGAGAACGATCGGAAGTGCGGCGAGGATTCTTCGCCAGCCTCCTCAACCGCCGCCCGTAATTTGGAGGACAATTGGTTCCATTATCCTCCAGGTCGCTTTACATCTTGGCCGCGAAGATCGGGCCGCCGTATTGGGCGGCGTCGCCGAGCATTTCTTCGATCCGCAGCAATTGGTTGTACTTCGCCATCCGGTCGCTGCGGCTGGCCGAACCAGTCTTGATTTGACCGGTCGACAAGGCGACGGCCAGGTCGGCGATCGTGCTGTCTTCGGTCTCCCCACTGCGGTGGCTGGAGATCGAGGTGTAACCGTTGCGGGCGGCCAATTGGATCGAGTCGATCGTTTCGCTCAACGTACCGATCTGGTTGACTTTGATCAGGATGCTGTTGGCGATTCCCTCGTCGATGCCCCGCTGCAAACGTTCGACGTTGGTCACGAACAAATCGTCGCCGACGAGTTGGACTTTGTCGCCGAGTTTGACCGTGAGTTTTTTCCACGTATCCCAATCGTCTTCGCTACATCCGTCTTCGATGCTGCAGATCGGGTACTTGCCGCACCAATCGGCGAAGAAGTCAACCATTTCATCGCCCGACAATTCCTTGCCGTCGATTTTGTACTTCTCGCTGCTGGTGTCGTAGAATTCGGTCGAGGCGGCATCGAGTGCGATCCAAACTTGCTCGCCCGGTTGGTAACCGGCTCTCTCGATCGCGGTCATGATCACGTCGAGGGCCTCTTGGTTGCTCTTCAGGTCGGGAGCGAACCCGCCTTCGTCGCCGACGGCGGTGTTGTAGCCTTTTTCGGAGAGCACTTTTTTCAGGTTGTGGAAGATTTCGGTTCCGCAGCGGAGTGCGTCGCTGAAGCGTTCGAACCCGAGCGGCATGACCATGAATTCTTGGATGTCGACGTTGTTGTCGGCGTGCTCGCCACCATTGATGATGTTCATCATCGGGGCGGGCAACATCCGGGCGCCGCAGCCGCCGAGGTAACGGAACAGCGGTTGGTTGGTCGACGCGGCGGCGGCGTGAGCGGTCGCGAGGGAGACGCCGAGGATCGCGTTGGCACCGAGGTTTTTCTTGTTCGGCGTGCCGTCGAGGTCGATCATCGCCTTATCAACAGCGGCTTGGTCGGTCGCGTCCATGCCTTCGAGGGCGTCGGCGATTTTTCCGTTGACGTTCTCAATGGCTTTGGTCACGCCCTTGCCCATGTAGACGGATTTGTCGCCGTCTCGCAGTTCCCAGGCTTCGTGGATGCCCGTGCTCGCGCCGCTGGGCACGGCCGCGCGGCCGGCGGCGCCGTCGATCAGCGTGACTTCGCATTCCACAGTCGGGTTGCCGCGGCTATCGAGAATTTGACGGGCGTGAATGGATTCAATCAGTGACATGTTTTCTAGGGGGAAAAAAGGGTGACGGGGGACAGGAATCAACCGTGGGAGATTCGCGAGGCGTTGTGCTTTGGGGCCGTAGTTTGTCCAATGCGGACCGCGTTGAACACCCGGCAAACCTGATTGTCGCCGCTGGTTTATCGCGTATACTGCGATGTTCCTTCCCTGCAACCTTTCGAGCCCCCTTTTTAAATGTTTACCGGATTGATTGAAACCCTTGCAAGCGTGGTCGCGATCGAAGATCACCCGCCCGGCAAACTCATCACCGTCGTCGCGCCCATGTACCGCTCCGATTTACCCTCCGAGGACGTCGAAATCGGCGATAGTATCGCGATCAACGGATGTTGCTTGACCCTCGTCGGAATCGACGGTGATCGTTTGTCGTTCGAGGCGGGCGAGGAAACGTTGAGCCGCACGAATCTCGGTAAGCTCGTCGCCGGGCAATCCGAAGTCAATTTGGAACGCGCTCTCGCCGTCGGCGACCGACTCGGCGGTCATTACGTCACCGGGCACATCGATGCGACCGGTCGTTTGATCCAACGCACCGACGATCCGCCTTGGTCGAATTTGAAATTTTCGATTCCGCCGGAGTATTCGGTGCAGGTCGTTTCCAAGGGCAGCATCACGATCGACGGGGTCAGCCTGACGGTGGTCGATGTCGGCGACGATTTTTTCACCGTTGCGTTGATACCGCACACACTCGGAGTCACGACGCTCGGTGGGCGCCAGGTCGGCGACACCGTGAATTTGGAAACCGACATCCTCGCGAAATACGTCCAGCGATCGATGCAACCCCACGCAACTGAAACGAATTGATGAGCGATTCCGACGAAACCAGTGACGACATTTCTCCCGAAAATACCGGCGTGGGCTCGGGGGGCGAAGGCTCATCGAACGCCGACGAAGTCGTTCGTCTGTCACGCGATCGGTCGAAATATCGACGCCCGGAAACCGATACGCGGCCCGTTCATTTGCCGGCGACCAGCGGCGAACTTTGGCGCGGCAGTACGAAGAAGAAAACACCGGCTCCCCCGCCGGAAAACCCCGAGGATCAATCCCAGGCGGCTTACATCCGCGCGAAACGGGCTCAGCGTGGGACGCGGCAAACCGTCAGCTATTTGTCCAAACGGTTGGCGTCGGCTGGGCTGCGTCCGGTTTCGAAATACGGCCAAAACTTCCTCGTCGATTTGAATCTAATTGAGCTGATCGCCCGCTCGGCGGAAATCGGCCCCAACGACGTCGTGCTGGAGATCGGCACCGGTGTTGGGTCGCTCACCGCGATCATGGCGGAAAAAGCCGGCGCGATTCTGACCGTTGAAATCGACAAAAACCTGTTCGAACTCGCCCGCGAAGAATTGTGCGATTATCCGCACGTCAAGCAGTTGCAAGGTGACGCACTACGGAACAAAAACTCGCTCCGCGCCGACATCATGGAAAACGTCCGCGACGCGCAGGCTCGATTGCCCGCCGGCGGCAAATTCATGCTGGTGGCGAATTTGCCCTACAACATCGCCACACCGATTGTCAGCAATCTGCTGCACGAGTCCCCGCCGCCGGACCGGGTCGTCGTCACGATCCAGAAGGAACTCGCCGAGCGGATGATCGCTGGGCCCGGATCGAAGGATTACGGCGCCCTCAGCGTGTGGGTCCAATCGCTCTGCAAAGCGGAAATTGTTCGCGTGTTATCGTCGGGCGTTTTTTGGCCTCAGCCGAAAGTCGAATCGGCGATCATCCGGTTGGATCTCGACCACGAGCGGCGCAACGCGATCCCCGATTTGACTCATTTTCATCAAACCGTTCGAGCACTTTTTTTCCACCGGCGGAAATTTCTTCGCAGCGTCGTGATCAGTGCATTCAAGGGCCGTATGGAGAAAACCGACGTCGATCAGGTGCTCGCCTTCCTCGGCCATGGCGAAACCGCCCGCGCCGAGGAACTGGATTTGCATCAGATCGGGACCCTCGCCGAATCGCTCCGCCAAGCCGAGTTGGCGGCGGGCGAATCCACGAATCGGTCATTTCCCCTCTAACTGTCAATACTCGACGGGGAGCAATGGCACCTGTATTCTGCTGTTAGCGAATCCGTTTCGCTGTCCTCCTCTTACACCTCCTGCCTTTTTCGGTATCTCGCATGAAATCTCGTTTTCGGTCCTCGATGACCTTCGTTTTGGCCCTCGCTTTGATGGGAACCCTCGCCCCACGTCCCGCCTCGGCCGAAGTCACGCTGGGGATCGGCGACAAAGCTCCATCGCTCGACATCGAACACTACATTCATGAAACCAAGGAAGGATTCGGGAAGGTTACCGAATTCAAAAAGGGCAAAATCTACGTGGTCGAATTTTGGGCAACGTGGTGCCCGCCCTGTATCCAAAGTATGCCTCACCTGGTCGAACTGCAAAACCAGTATCGTGGCGAAGGTGTTCAGATCCTGAGTGTTTCCGATGAAGATCTTGAAACCGTGAAAGAGTTTCTCGAAACGAATTCTGCGGGTGAAGACGAAGGCGAAAAAACCTTCGGCGAATTGACCCGCGCGTACACGCTCACGGTCGACCCCGACGCGTCCGTCAGCGAAGACTACATGCTCGCGTCCGGTCAAAACGGAATCCCCGCGTCGTTCCTCGTCGGCAAAACCGGGCTGATCGAATGGATTGGGCACCCGATGGAACTCGACGAACCGCTCGCCGAAGTCGTGTCGGGAACCTGGGACCGTGAGGAGTATAAAGAAAGCATGAAGCGGCAAGAGAAGTTGCTCGCCGCGATGCAAAAGATCAATCAACTCGCCGGTAGCGGCCAATTCGAAGACGCGATGAAAGTCGTCGACAAAGTCCTCGGTGAAATCGAAGGCGACGACCCGCGCACCGAAATGGTCCGTGACCAATTGATCAACTTCCGCTTCAACCTGCGACTCGATTCAGGCGACAAAAGTGACGAGGTGTTGGCGTTTTTCCGCAAACAAATCGCCGATGCGAAAGGCAACGCTCAACAAATGACTCAGTTCGGTTACGGATTGATGTCGTCGATGCAACAAGGCACTGACCCCGGACCGCTTGCCGAAGAGGCCATGATCGCCATCGCCGCTGAGATCGAAGGTGCCGAGGACGAAGTCAAGCCTTACATGCACGTCCTGCTCGCTCAAATGAACGCATCAATGTCGAAATTCGACGAAGCGATCGCGGAACAAACCAAAGCGGTGGAAACCTCAACCGATAAACAAAAAGAGCGGATGCAACAGATGCTCGAGCAACTCAAAGAGATGGCCACCGCTGAAAAAGAACCCGCCCAAGACAAGTGACCATGGGAGGACAACCCACGTAGGCGAGTCTCTCTGAGACTCGTAAGTTTCAGCGTCTCAGAAGGACGCTGCTACGTGGTTCCACCGAATCAGTTGAGACGAGGTGCTTAGGTCGATTGAGAACTAGGGAGTCGCTGGGATGGTGAAGACACCCGACGCCCGGTCGTAGGTGTATCGCGACAGTTTGCGATATCGCTCACGTTCGGCAACCGTCGTGTTGGCGATGTATCGTTCGATAACGAGGAAAGAAAGGTTGGGCGGGAAGGTGCCTTTTTCCAAGTGGTAAGCTTGTGCCATCGCGTTGAGCGAAGCGACGTCTTGGATGGCGAGTTTGTCTTCACTCTTTTGACGCATCGGCGCGACCGTGGCGACGGTTGCGGCGGCGACGACAGCGAGAATGACGACGGCGGCGATGACTTCCAAAAGCGAGAAAGCGTTTTTCTTGATGCGTTTCATAGTGGAATTTTTTGTCAAAAGTGATTGGGCGGATTGGCACCGGATAGCTTCTCTCGCTTAACGAAACTGAGTCGCATGAGACCGTTCGGGGCGGTAGTGCGTGAGCAAGGAAACCCCTCTCGCACCGTTCAAACCTAGGTCAGGAATCCCATGGAGGCCCAGGGAAAGTCCTGGAATCTTTTGAGTTACTGGCTAAGCAACCGGCAGCAACGCCGACGCGATCAGGCAGCGGTCGCATCCGGCATCTAAAAAAGAAACGACGTCGCGCGGATCCCGGCATCCTCCCCCGGAGGTGAATCGCCACTCGGGATACCGATGGCGCAGATCACTGCAGAGCAGGATCGATTGCGGCCCGCACCCGGTTCCGACGGCAGCGACATCGAGCACGACGCCGCGGCGCAACCCCAGTCGATCGGCAACCGCGATCCAATCATCGAGATTCTCATCGGTGCGATTGCCGGGCCGAGTGACAGGGCCGACAAAAACGCCGCCACGAAGATCCACGCCGATCGAGAGCGAGGCCGCGGGAAGATGCTCGACCGCCTGCGAGATCGACGCCACCGACTCGGCGGACTCACTCGCGATGATCCAGTTCAGTGAAGGCGATAAAACGTGAAGCCCGTTCATCCAACCGGAGTCACGTTCGATCAATCGCTCGCAAATGCCGAGATCGAGTGTCCAGTGCTCGTCGGGGCGACGTTGATGCAGCAGCGTTTCGATCGCGTGGGTTTGGACCTGCGACCCGCCGAGCGAATCCAGGTCGGCGAGATAGAAGTGTCGAATTTGAAAACGACGGTACCACTGAACGAGCGCCGCCGGGTCACCTGCGGCGGGCCGACCGTCCCGTTGCAGAGGGCCGACGGGTAAATAGTTTTTGCGATCACCCGCGACCCCATGAACGGCCACGCCGTCCTTCAGATCGATCACGCCCACCAAATTTTCGGCGAGCGATGCCCAGGGTCGCGTGTCAGCCAACTCGTTTTACTCGGGCAGGCTGAACAGAGACTCCACCTTCACGATCGCGTAATCGTCAGGGAAGGTATGGATGGCTTGGATCAACATCGAGTTCATGCGGGTTTCAATGTTGACGTAACTGATCGCACCGAGAGCCATCCGCCCGCTCGAATCGAACCGATGCAACAGACCTTCGGTTTGTCCCTTGCCGAGTTGCTGGCCCACCATCCAAAACATTTCCGCGCCGACCGTTTCGAGTTGGAAATGCGTCCGGTATTCCAACCCTGAACCGCAGGTCGCCTCTTCGGTGCGACTGCCTTTGAGCGATTGTTGAATCAGGCAACGTCGCGTCGGCAGCGGTTGCCCGGCGCTGGTGGCGACTTCGCACAACGTTGATTTGCCTCCGTTGAACGTGACGACATGACCACAATGGGTGATGTCAATTTTGGCGCTGTACTGCCCGCGTTGAATACGTCGTGACTGATGCACGACGATCAACTCGGGATGAATGGGACGGCTGAACAAGTGGAAGGCGAGTTCAGCGACTTTGGGGCGAACCGAAATCACGACACGGGGTCCATGGTGCAGAGGAGAATCGAAATGAGGCAAACATGATTATAGGCTGATCGGGGGCAAATTCTAAAGAGCGTTTACGGCTTGACTCGCGAAGAATATGCTTTCCGTTGTTCCCGCCATTTTACTGCTTGACAATTCAAATTCTGTTCGTCGGAAAAACGCCATGTTGTTGGTCATCGATAATTACGATTCATTCACCTACAACTTGGTCCAACGTCTCGGCGAGATCGATGCCGACATCGACGTCAAAGTGATTCGCAACGACGATTGCTCGGTTTCGGAGATCGAAGCGATGCAGCCGGAGCGATTGTTGATCTCCCCCGGCCCTTGCTCGCCGAACGAGGCGGGGGTGAGTGTGGAGTGCGTCACGCGTTTCGCCGGAAAAATTCCAGTCCTCGGTGTTTGTTTGGGACATCAATCGATCGGGCAAGCATTTGGTGCCTCCATTGTTCGTGCCCCGCAATTGATGCACGGCAAAACCGACGACATCGTCCACGACGACAAAGGGTTATTTGCCGGTTTGAGCAATCCTTTCACGGCGACACGGTATCACTCACTCGTGATCGATCCGCCGACGCTGCCCAGGCAACTGGAGGTCAGTGCGTGGACCGACACGGGCGGAACGCGTCAGATCATGGGCGTGCGTCACCGCGAGTTTCGACTGGAGGGATGGCAGTTTCACCCCGAGAGCTTTCTGACCGGCCCCGGCGTGGAATTGCTGACGCGATTTCTGCTGTGGTGAATCGAGCTCGGCGGGTCATGAGACAAAAAAACGACTCATCCGATGGAAGCGTGCACCGATTCCAGGCCGAGGATTTCGAAGGCATGGCTCTTGTGTCCAATGGTATTCAAAAAATGAGCCCCCGACGAACGGGTTATCCCTTGTCAAGTTGCACCTCCGACGAGCTTGACTGCGTTTTTACCGGCAATTCCATGGTATCGGTTGCAAACGGCAACCACATATCATGATTAGACATTGGAGCCATGCCTGGAAAATCTCCGACGCACGCTTCCGGCCGATGACACGAAAAAACCACCGTCGACAATGTCGCACGGTGGTTTAAAAGTTATCTAAAGAGCGGCTGATCGGATTCGAACCGACGACAATCACGTTGGCAACGTGATGCTCTGCCAACTGAGCTACAGCCGCATGACAGATGATCGAGGGTGACGGAAACCCTTAGGAGGTCGCCTCTCGATCGTGTGGGGCAGAGTATAAGTTCGGTTGCGAAAGTGGCAAGACCGTCTCCCTGTTTTTTTGCCTTGAAATCATTTTTTTAGCTAATCGGGTTGGTGCGCGTCTTCGCAGCCGGCCGGGCAAGCCGAGACAGCCGAGTCGGAAATGAAGTTTTCTGCGGTCACCTTGCCTTCGTGCTCCGTCGGACACTACACTCGCGGCATCGAACCGGCTCATCCGCTCATTAGGGTGTGATGCCGAACCACCCGAATCGTTCCCCGTTCCGCGGCGGTCCCTCCCACTCGGGACGCCCTCCTCTGGCAATAAGTAAGAATACAGGATGTCCACGTCCGTCGACACTGATTTTATCGCGACCGACGAGTCGCTCGAAAAGGCTCCGCTTCAACTCGACGTTACCGTGGAAAAGCCACAGGCGTGTTTGCGTGAGGTCGTCGTTTCCATCCCCCGCGAGGAAGTCGACCGCTACCTCAAGGATGCTTACGACGAACTCGTCCCCGAGGCCCAGGTACCTGGATTTCGCGCCGGACGCGCCCCGCGGAAACTGGTTGAAAAACAATTCAAAGACCGGATCGTCGAACGCGTCAAAGGCTCGTTGCTGATGGACAGCCTCAGCCAAGTGACCGAGAAAGCCGAGTTCTCGGCCATCGGCGAACCTGACTTTGATTACGAATCGATCGAACTGCCCGACGAAGGCCCGTTCAAATTCCAATTCAAAATCGAAGTCCGACCGGAATTCGATACGCCGGATTGGAAGGGACTGGAACTCAACAAGCCGATCGAAGAAATCAGCGAAGCCGATATCGACGAAGCCATGAAACGTGTGCTCGCACGATACGCCTCTCTCGAAGCAAGTGACGAACCGCTCGAACCCGGCGACAAATTGCTGATCACGGCTGTCTTCAAAGACGGCGATCGCAAACTGTCCGAAATGGACGAGGAACGCGTCTCGCTGGCGAACCGTTTGAGCCTCTCCGACGCGATCTGCGAAAACTTTGGCGAGATGATGACCGGTGCCACCGAAGGTGACGTCATCTCCGGCAAAGCCAGACTCAGTGCCGCTCACAACGATGAGGCTCTTCAAGGCAAAGAGATTGACGTCAAGTTCACCGTCGTCGAAGTCCTTAAGCTCGAATTGCCGGAAATGACCGCCGAATTTCTCGACGAACTCGGTGAGTTCGAATCGGAATCGGAACTGCGCGACTTTGTCCGCATCTCGCTCGAACGCCAAGCGAACTTCCGTACCGAACAGGCTGTTCGTCAATCCATCGTTTCGCAATTGCTCGCCGACGCGAACTTCGATCTGCCTCCGACACTCATTCGCCGCCAAATGAAGCGGGAACTCGACCGCAAGGTAATCGATTTCCGACGCAGTGGTTTCGATGAAGATTCGATTCGTCGTTTCGTCAACGCCAACCGTCAAAACATGCAGGCCGAAACCGAATCGGCACTGCGTGAGCACTTCATCCTCGAACAAATCGCCGAGATTGAAGACGTCGACGCGATGCCGGAAGAGTACGAAACCGAAATCTCGCTGATCGCCGAGCAAAGCGATACGTCGCCCCGGAAAATCCGTGCCCGCTACGAAAAGAGCGGACAAATGGATGCACTCCGAAACCAAATCGTCGAGCGTAAAGTGATCGAAATGATCTCGGCCGCAGCCAACGTCACCGAGGAAGCGGTCACGAAGACACCCGAAGTTGGCGAGGAAGAGTTCGCCGTCTATCACGATGTCGTGCCGGTTCGCGATCACGATGTGATCCCGGAAGCCAAGTACGACGACAACACCCCGAAGGGTGCCGAGCAAGAGATGGAATCCGAGAAGGACTGATCCAATCAGACTTTTTGACCTCAACCAATGAAAACGCGGCGAGATCACTCGCCGCGTTTTTTTGTTTCCCGCGATCAAGCGGTGCCTAAGCACATTGTCGGAAAAGGCTCGGCAGAACCTCACGTAGGCGAGTCTCTCTGAGACTCGCAATTTGCAGCGTCTCAGAGTGACGCTGCTACGTGGTTCCACCGAATTAATTGTGACGACCTGCTGACCCGCGTATCCGCTCACGTTCCCTTCCGCCTGACCTCCCGCAGGAAAAAAAACTCAAATTTCTCGATGAAGATCGCCCACTGGTCCTTCGATGGCAGTCACTGCTCGGTTTCCCTGAGTTCCTGTTTTAAAAATAGCATCCATTGATTCATGGCACGCTAACGCTTTGGTGGGGCATCCTGGTCCCGACGTTGCTGTTGGGGTTGCACGCGTTTGCGATCCTGTCGGCGTTGCTCGCGATCTGTGATGTCCGGACGAGTCAGGCCGCAGTCGCATGGATGGTCGGTTTGATTTTACTGCCTGATTTGACGCTTCCGGTTTATTGGGTGTTTGCTCGGAAGCGTTTTTTCGGATATCGGGAGGCGGTTCGCAGTGTCGGCCGGCAAGACGTTGATTCGTGCGAGGCGATTCAGCGAGAGACGAAGGCGCAACCGGACACGCGGACGACTTCACTCGCGACACCGCTCGATCAGGTCGCAGGCATTTCGGATACGCCGATTTGCGATGGCAATGAATTTCATTTGTTGATCGACGGCGAGGCGTTCTTCGATGCGATGTTCGAACAAATGGAATCGGCTCAACGCTATCTCTACGCCGAGTTCTCTACTTTTCGCGATGACATGTTCGGCAATCGGTTCGCCGATGCGTTGATCGCCCGGTCGAATTTCGGGTTTCTAGGTTCGTCTGCTCTACGATGAGGGAGGGAGTGCCGCGTTGCCGGCCTCGTCTCGTCGCCGGCTAACGACCGCCGGTATCGATGTCCGGTCGGTCAACACTCGGCAGGGGTGGATCAATCGGTCTCAATTGAATTTTCGCAACCATCGCAAACTCCTGGTGGTCGATGGGGAGCGAGCGTTGGTGGACGGTTTGAATGTCGGCGACGAGTATCTCGGGCATTGCAATTGGGTAACCCGGTGGCGGGACACGTCGGTCGAGGCGGCGGGTCCGATCGTTAAAAAAATCCAAGCCGTGTTCGCTGCCGATTATTATTGGGCGAGTCGACAGGGGTTGTCGGAGGTCGAGTGGAAGCACGCCGGGCAACCGGGCGATGAAAACCATGCCGACGCGAAACCAACGTCATCGCTGCGGAGTCGCGCAGCCCTTTGTGCCACCGGACCTTCGGATCCACGATCGCGGGTGACGATGATGTTCGCGGCTGACACACTCGCCGCGACGCAGCGGATTTGGATCAGCACGCCCGACCTGGTGCCCGACGAAACGACATTGACTTGCCTTTCGATGGCTCGGGCCCGGGGTGGACGTTCGCATCCTGATCCCTAACCAGCCCGACCAAGGGCTCGTTTATTTGGCGGGGTTTCATTTCGAGTCCGAACTGAAATCACTTGGCATCCGAGTTCATCGCGACACCGACGGGTTCTTGCATCAGAAATGCGTGCTCGTCGATGACCGATTGGCTCTCGTCGGATCGACGAACCTCGACAATCGATCTCGGTATCTGAATTTTGAGATCATGATCGCGATCGAGCAAACTGATTTTGTGCGTGAGGTGGCGGAGATGTTCCAATCGGATTTCTGCACCGCGACGGAAACCTCAACGAATCCACCTCGACTGCGTCCCTGGTACGTCCCTGGTACGGCAGGGCAGGAACCGTGTTGGCAGAATTGTTTAGTCCGATACTCTGAGCGTCATTCGAATTTCGCACACCACATTTTGAGGTCGTGCGGCGGGGGGGCGTTCGATGCGTGCTCATTCCCTCGCGTCGCAATCCCAACCGTGAGAGCCAACCAAGTGGCGTGATCTCAGCCGTCGGAGGTGAACCTAGGCAATGTCGGTTGAATGTGTCGGCGATCTATTTCGCATAACCGTTGCAACGTGTTTTTTCGATTCAGTCGCATCGACGGAAGGACCGATTCGACGGGGACCGGACAACCGGAATTTTCTCGACCGCGACGGAGACGGCCGCCTTGTGAACGACCTGCTATTTCATTTCTTGCGTTGCATTCGGATCGTGATTCTCGTCGCGATCATCACATCCACGTCGCCAGCCACGTGGGCCATCGAGGGCTCCCCGGTCGACGGCAGCCTCGGGGTTTGGTCGCCTCTGTTGCCGCGGGTTCTCGATGCCAACGGCGATTCGGACTCGGGGGACTCCGTCGGCACGATTCTCGAACTCTCCGGGCACCATCGATTCGACGGGTTCCTGACGAGCGTCGAGGCAGGCGTCGAATACGGCGTGACGGATTCGACCGAAATGTTCGCCTACGAATTTTTGATCCGGGATACTTGGTCTTGGTCATACGAAATCGGTGAACTTTCCGCCGGCACCGGGTTCAGTCAAATGCAGTGGGAACAGAATTGGGGCCACCGAACGATCTCGAGCGACTACACCGGGGCCAAAATTGTCGCTGGGTGGGAGACCACCTTCGGGCGGCAACCGATTTGGATCGACCTCACGTTGGGTTTGTACGATTTCGACGGCACCTACCGTGACGCCAGCGACAACGAGAAAATCTCCACGTTCACAACGACCTGGGGAATCGATTTCAAAGCCGACTACGAGCGATTTGGCATCCCGATGCGGTTCGTCGTCGGGGTGGACTATTTGCGAGACATGACGCATTGGGATGGCGGAAAAATCGGTACCGAAGAAGGTGGCGCCTTGACCGGCGCGATTGAATTCCGGCTGTTTTGATTGGCGTTGAGTGAGATCGTGCGGCGATTGAGTGTTGACGCAGCAAGGATTTCTTCACCCTCTCGTCCTTCGCCGGAGACTGTTGCATAAGTCGGAATCGGCAAGATAGTGCGAACCGTTTGGGCGCTAGCCACGGTTTTGCGGTGATGAAACCGTGGCTAACGCCAAAACGGCTCACTTATGCAACAGTCTCCGCCGGGAGGGTGAAGCCTGTACTCGCCTAGAACGATCCCACTGCGGTAGAATATCGCGCCGGGAAGATTTCTCTGTTGCTATTGCGGTTTTTGAAAAATGAATTCGAGTTCGAACGCGCAAGCCCAAGCCAATCCGCCATCTGCCCCTCCGCCATCTGCTCGGTCACGACTCTCGGCGAGCGAACTGAGCCGGCAACGTGCGACTACCAAAATGCCCGGCGAGGAGATGACCATCGCCGAAACTCTCCGCGTGATGGATGTCGCTCGCGAAATGCGGGAGCAACGCGAGAGCGCCGAGGAAATGTTCCGCCACGATGAAGTCCGTATCCGGTTGCGAGAAAAACTCATGCGAACGGCCGCGTTGTCGGGCGACCGGGTCACCGAGTCCGAAATCGATGCCGCGATCGACCAGTATCTCGGCAACCTGCATACCTACGAATCACCGCGACCAGGATTCAAAAAATTCATCGCCTATTGTTGGATTTGGCGTTATCGGTTGTCCGCCGTCGTGATCGCCGCCGGGGCGTGGTGGTTCCTCTAAAATCGCGGGGATGAGTTTGCCACCCGCTGCTGTTGTTGGCGATGCACTTTGCCTGCTCTGACCCCGTTTCGACTTCCTCTTCACGTTGACTTTCATGCCGACTCCCGGACCCCACGTTCACTGTCAACTCATCTCGGCCTACGATGAAACCGCCGCGCGGCTGGAGCAGGTTCGCGGCCAAATGGGCCAAATCGAACAACAACGCGACGATCTCGAAGACCAACGCGACCAAACTTTGGCGAAACTCGCCGAGCATTATCTGCCCGACCTGACGTCGGAATCGATCCAAGACACGTGGACCGAAATTCGCCCCAGGATGCGCGAGATTTTGCTGCGAAAGGAAGGCCGTGTCCGCGAATTGCAAACCCAACTCGGCGACGAAAACCACCTTCGGACCGGACTCGAAACCGGATTGCATGAACTCAACGAGCGACTCGACCGGGCCGAACAACGCCAAGACGAGGTCGCTGCCGATGTTGAAAAGCATCTCGGCGAGCAACCCGAGTTTGTCGAACTGTCGCAGCGCGCCGCCATGGCGGAAATCGCGTTGCAACGGGCACAAGATAACTTGGACGAAATCAGCCAGGACGCGACTCGCAAACTGCCCGCCTATGACGAATGCCAACTTTTCTCCTATCTCGAAAAACGCGAATTCGGGACGGCCCAATACAACCACCGCGGCGTCGGTCGATCGATGGACCGATGGCTCGCCAAGTACATCGATTTCCGTCAAGCGAAACAGAACTACGAGTACCTGTCCAACACGCCCGCAACGATGCGGAAGATCATCGCCGAAGATCGACTCACGCTCGATACCGTGCTCGATGAATTGCACTCCAAACGCGACGAGGCGGCCAACCGGTTCGGATTGCAAACCCAAATCCGAGCCGTCGAATCGTTGAGCCAGGAACGCGAGTCCGTACTCGTCAATCTCGCCGCCGCGACGGACCGTTCCGAATCGACACAATCCCAACTCAACGAACTCGAAAGTCCTCGTTGCGAATATTATCAAGAGGCGATTGAGGTGTTCCGGCGATTGCTCGCCGACACCGAAACGTCCGACCTCCGCCAGGAGGCACGACGGACACCCGAGATCACCGACGACCAAATCGTCGCCTCGCTTCGCGGCATCGAAACGATGCTCGACAAAAACGACCTATCGACTTCGCGGCACCATGATGACCTTGGCGAAATCCAACAGGTCTACAAGGCGATCGGGCGGTTGGTGCAACGGTTCCGCGCGTCGGGTTTCGATCGGGCTCGGTGCCAGTTTTCCGACGCGTTCGATCTCGCCGGATCGCTCGACCGAGTCCGCAGCGTCTCGGACGTCGACGCGTTGTGGGATTCGATCCGCCGGAGCCAATCATGGGGTCCGACCACGATGGACAAAATCACTTCCGTTAAGACGCACCCGATGACCCAAGTCATGATCAACTCGATGGCCGCCGCAACCGGCGGCGCGATGCAAGAGAGCGCCCGCCGCGCGGGCCGGAGAACCGGTCGCCGCCGCTAGTGGTCTGTTGGTTTCCTAACCCGACGCGTTAGTTTTGAAGTTGCGTTTTGAGTCACGGTGGTGGCGACAGCGATTCAGCCGGGGCGTGAGCCCCAAGAAAATAGCTTCAAAGTGGCACGATCTCTTCGCCGGGACAGCCACCGACTAAACTTCCAGGAACAATCGCGAGGGATCCTCGATCGTCTCTTTCACTGCGATCAAGAAACCAACCGCCTCACGACCGTCAACAATCCGGTGATCGTAGGTCAGGGCAACGTACATCATCGGTCGAATCACGACTTGGCCGTCCTCGGCGATCGGACGCTCCTGGATCGAGTGCAACCCGAGAATCCCGCTTTGCGGCGGGTTCACGATCGGCGTGCTCAGCAACGATCCGTAAATACCGCCGTTGCTGATCGTGAACGTACCGCCCATCAAATCGGCGGGTTGCAATCGGTTTTCGCCGGCGAGACGTGCGTACTCGGTAATCGATCCCTCGATCTGAGAAAACGACATCCGCTCGACATTGCGTAGCACCGGCACGACCAGCCCCTTGCCACCACCGATCGCGATCCCGATGTCTTGGTAATTGCGATACACCATCGAGTCACCGCGAATTTCAGCGTTAACGGCTGGGAAGCGTCGCAACGCCTCCACGGCGGCTTTGGCGAAGAACGACATGAACCCGAGTTTGACGCCGTGCTTTTTCAAAAACGCGTCTTTGTATTTCGAACGAATTTTCATCACCGGCGACATGTCGATTTCATTAAACGTCGTCAACAACGCTGCGGTCTGTTGGGCCTGGACGAGTCGCGAGGCGATCGTTCGCCGCAACATGCTCATCGGTTTGACCTCTTCGCTGCGGTAGGCGCCGTCGGTCATCAACGACTGAGGCGGCGCGTAGGCCGGTGCCAACGAAACCGCTTGTGCGGCCGGTGCAGGCGCGGTCCGTGCAGGCGCCGCCGGGCGACTGGCCCCGCTGCGAACGTACGCGAGCACGTCTTCCTTCAGCAACCGCCCGCCAGGGCCGGTCGCGGGAACATCACCCGAGCTGAGTTGATGCTCGTCGAGCAACCGTTGAGCAGCAGGCATGACAAATCCAGCAGCACCACCGGATCGCCCACCACCGGATGAAGCATGCGAAGCGGGAACGCTCGGCGGTCCGCCAGCGGAACTCGGTACTGCGTTAGCCTGGGGTGCTGTTGCGGCCTGGGGTGCTGTTGCGGCCGGAGACTCGCCACTCGATTCGGGTTTCACACCCACGCGAATACTCGCAATCGTCTCGCCGACTTCTGCAAACTCCTCGGTTTGCTTCATGATTCCATGCAGAAAACCGCTCGATGGGGCCGGGATCTGTACCGACGCTTTTTCGGTCTCGATTTCAACGAGATCCTCACCACTGTCGACCCAATCGCCTTCTCCTTTGAGCCACGTGCCGATTTGTACTTCGCTAATGGATTCGCCAACGGTCGGAACATCGACTGGAATGATTTCGCTCACGGAAACGTTTTCTGCCAAATTGAGAGTTGCAAGGAGTCTGAAGAAACAGGCCCCTAGGATAACGATCGGCGCTCGCAGTGTCAGTGGACCGGAGCGGGAAGAATCGATTTCCGGAAATTGAATTCAAACCGCCGGAGGTTCCTGCCGATGAAACGAGGAGCCGCACAATCGTTTCATTCAACAGAATCATTCTCCTCACCAATCAACACGACGCGAAAACGTCGACACCAGCATGTCCCACGAATCCAGCGGAGGCCACCCGATTCAAGCCGGGCTGATCGTACTGTGTCTGGCCGGGGCCGGATGGTATTTCTTTCGTCACTACGATGTCGCGGGCCTCGACGGAGTTTCGATCTCGCCGAAACAGGAACAGCCGTTCGATGAGGTGGGCGAACCGTTCTCGTTTGTTTCCTCGACCACGATCGACCGCCCGGGAACCCCGTCGACCCAAGCCAAAACCGGAGGCGGTTGGTTGGGCAGCGAATTCCTCACCGCCGTTCGCCCCTCGGAGCCGGATTTCGAAGCCGATCCGATCATTTCCAGCCCGAGCGATTTGCACGCACGCCCCGCCCAACCCGGAATCGCCCGGCGAAACCGCTACGCACCCGCAAACATCCGCGTCGCCTCCTGGGCACTCGACGGGTTCGGGCCGACGAAATTGGCCAGCGACCTGGCGCGAAAAAATCTGGTCCGCGTCGTCCGTCAATTCGATGTGATCGCGATCCAACAAATCTCATCCTTGCAAAGGGACCTCGTTCCCCGCATGGTCGACGCGATCAACGAGAGCTCACTCGGCGGCGGGGCACCGTTGTACGACTACGTGCTCGGACCGCCCACCGGGCCCGACGACCGAGGCGAACAGATGGTGATCCTGTTCAACCCCGCCCGAGTTCGTGTCGATCGAACCCAAACCTACGCCGTCGCCGACCCCGACAATCAACTCACCTACGATCCCCTCGTCGCCTGGTTCCGATCCGCCGAACCCGAGGTCGACGAGGCCTGGACGTTCAGCCTCGTCAACGTGCGAGTCGATCTTTCGCGTGCTCCACGGGAAGTCGCCTTGTTAAAACAGTTGTTCCAATCCGTCCGCGAAGACGGACGCGGCGAGGACGACGTCTTGGTCGTCGGTTTGTTCCAAGCCGACGACGCCTACCTGTTGCCCGTCGTCGCCGGTCCGAACATCCGAGCCTCCGTGACGAGCACGCCGACGGATATCTATGGTCGCCATCAAACCAGCAACATTCTGTTCGACCGCGGACCCACGTCGGAAGCGATCGGACGCGGCGGCGTCTACGATTTCCTCCGCGTGTACAACCTCAGCGTCTCCCAAGCACAAGCGGTGTCGAGCTATCTACCCGTGTACGCCGAGTTCACATCGCTCGAGGGTTCCCCCTTCGTCCATCAAGCCACCGCCCCGGCAAAATCGACTCGCTAAAGAGTATCTCGACGCTCCAACTCGAGCTTATACCCCTTCAGCCCCCGAGCGAAGCGAAAGAGTATCTCGACGCTCCAAGTCGAGTTCCCGACGTCCCTTCAGCCCCCGAGCGAAGCGAAAGAGTATCTCGACGCTCCGAGTCGAGTTCCCGCCGCCCCTCAGTCCCCGAGCGAAGCGAAAGAGTATCTCGACGCTCCGGGTCGAGTTCCCGACGCCCCCTCAGCCCCCCGAGCGAAGCGAAAGAGTATCTCGACGCTCCGGGTCGAGTTCCCGCCGTCCCCTCAGCCCCCGAGCGAAGCGAAAGAGTATCTCGACGCT
>Ga0163215_100361_pt1 | contig 86697 bp, 88 predicted proteins | sample SynspAceP_FD_185934 | JGI IMG/M metagenome (GOLD analysis project Ga0163215, IMG submission 185934) | Saline lake microbial communities from Ace Lake in Antarctica - Synechococcus sp. Ace-P (Hybrid Assembly) | ecosystem: Environmental > Aquatic > Non-marine Saline and Alkaline > Saline | place... | reverse complement strand
GCGGCGCCCGTTTGTCGCGTCTGCGATTTCTGTCTCATCTTCGTTCCCTTCGGTCTCTGCCGATGAACCAGAAATCCTCTCTTATGCAATCCCGCTAATTTGTTCCATAGGCGCTGACGTCAGACAGCCGAGGCCGTGGCGCTTGATGTGCCGCTGTTCCTGCACCCCTTCGGGTTTACGGACGGTGCACGGCTGCGACCGTTCTTCATGCACAATTGCGTCGGCCAGCCGCTCGAGGAACAGATCGCGGTCTCCCATCTGATCTTCGGCGGCGTGCTCGACCGTCACCCGGGCATCAAGATATGCATCGCCCATGGGGGCGGTTATTTCCCGTATTACGCCGGCCGGATGGATCACAGCTGGGAGTATCGTCCCGAATTGCGGGAAACGATCAGCAAGCCGCCTAGCGAGTATCTGCGTGACCTGTACTATGACACCGTGGTGTTCCGTCCCGACCAACTGGAATATCTGGTCGATATCGTCGGTGTGGACCGGGTGATGATGGGCACGGACTATCCCTTCGATATGCAGGAGTTCGAACCGGTCTCCTTCGTGGAAAGCGCTACAAAATTGAGCGCAGGCGAACGAAAGAAAATCCTCGGTGGCACCGCCGCCGAACTCATGCGGATCAGCTGACAGAGGAAGAATCCAATGGAACTCAAGCATGGCTTCAAGAAAATGCTTGCCGAGGCCAATGCGGCGATCGAAACCGTTTCGGTTCCCGATGCCGTGCAGATTCACGGCGAACCGGGCTACAACTTCATCGATATTCGCGAGGAATCCGAACGCGCCAAGGCAACGATCTCTGGTTCGGTCCATGTGCCGCGCGGATTTCTGGAGTTTCAGGCCGATCCGGAAAGTCCGATGCACAATCCGGTCTTCTCCAGCGGCAACCGTCTGGTGCTGTTCTGTGCATCAGGCGGGCGTTCTGCGCTGGCGGCAAAAACCCTGGTCGATATGGGTTTCACGGATGTGTGCCATGTGGCCGGCGGAATGGCAGCATGGGTGGAAGCGGGCGGCCCGACGTCCTAGCCCAGAAGCGTCCAGGTCGTCTGGATCAGGGCGACCGGTTCGCCGGTATCGGCGGTTTCCAGATCGATTCGGCCATAGATCATTCGCTTGCCGCGCTTGATGACCTGACCCCGGGCAATGACGTCGGTGTTGAATGCGGGGGCCAGAAAACTCGTTGTCATGTCGATGGTGGCCATTTTCTGAAAACCGCCGATCGCCGCTGAAATCACGACGACCATCGCGGCGTCGGCAAAGGACATCAACGCCTGCCCGGTGATCAGCCCGCCATCGCGCGCGATCCGCGCATGCCAGGGTAGACGCACGACAGCGCCGGTTTCGCTGATTGCCTCGACAGTCATCCCCAGCTCGTCGAGCCAGGGCGTCATGACGGTGTCGAGGATGTGCTGGGCATCGGCAAGGGTGAAGTCGCTCATTCGAATCCCAATCAGCGCTTGGTGTGGTCGCGGGATGGCATTGTATCGTCGTAGCATCCGTCCACAAGGCAGGAGTCTCCATTGAATCTGATCGTTCCGTTGCTCGTCCTGTTCGCGTGCCAGCTGATGGGAGAGGTACTGCAGGCCGTATTCGGGCTCCCGGTGCCCGGGCCTGTGCTTGGCATGGTTATTCTGCTCGTTGGTCTGGGAGTGCATCGTGGCATTCCTGAACAGTTGGCAAACATCGCCAATGGCATTCTTTCGCATCTCTCCCTGCTGTTTGTGCCAGCGGGTGTTGGTGTTCTGCTCCATTTTTCCAGAATACAGGCTGAATGGCCTGCCATCGTGGTGGCGCTGCTGGTGAGTACCTGGCTGACACTGATTGTAACGGCAGGAACCATGCGCCTTGCCTCGCGTGCGATGGGGCTGGATGATCCCCGCGGGGAGCAGGAGTCATGACCCCGTTGATCGATGATATTTGGGTCTACCTGAGCGCGGGGCCGCTGTTGTGGCTGACTGTGACTCTCGCGGCCTATGTCGTGGCCTTCTACGCCTATGAGCGATCCGGGATGAATCCGCTGGTTAACCCCGTCGCGGTCTCCGTGGCACTGCTTGTGTTGCTGCTCTATGCGACCGACGTGGACTATGCGACGTATTTCGATGGTGCCCAGTTTGTGCACTTCCTTCTTGGGCCTGCCACCGTTGCGCTGGCGGTCCCGCTTTATGCAAATATCAGGATCGTTCGGCGTGCTGCGCTCCCCATGCTCTTGGCGCTTCTCGTCGGATCGGTCACGGCCGTGGGATCGGCGGTGGGAATCGCTGCGCTTCTGGGGGGAACCCCGGAAACCCTGCTATCGCTGGCACCCCGATCCGTAACGACTCCGATTGCGATGGGAATTTCCGAGCGGGTGGGTGGCTTGCCATCTCTCACCGCTGTTCTGGTCATTCTGACCGGCATCATCGGTGCCATGTCAGGAACGCCGTTGTTCAACATGCTCAGAATAACGGACTACCGGGCACGTGGGTTTGCCATTGGAATCGCGTCCCATGGCATCGGAACGGCCCGCGCGTTTCAGGTCAACGAGATTGCCGGGACCTTTGCCGGTATCGGCATGGGCCTCAACGGCCTGATCACGGCAATCCTGGTTCCGTTGCTGCTGTTCCTGCTTTGGTGATCAGGAGCCCTTGAAGTCGGGTTTGCGTTTCTCGACGAAGGCGGCAACACCCTCTTTGAAGTCTTCGGTTCCCGCACAGCTCAGGAAGGCGTCGCGTTCGGCGGCAAGTTGTTCGGACATGCTGGCGGCTTCGAAGCTCTGGTTGATCAGGGCCTTGGTCTGCGCGAAGGCTTTCGTCGGCCCGGCCGCGAAGCGCGTAGCCAGTTTCATTGCTTCATTCTCGAGGTCATCCGCAGATACCACACGATTGACCAGACCAAGTTCCAGCGCCGCCTCTGCGTCGAGCGTCTCGCTCAGCATGGCAAGTTCAAGCGCCTTGCGGCGCCCGACAAGGCGCGGGAGCAGGTAGGTCGAACCACCATCGGGGTTCGTACCCAGCCAGATATAGGCCATGGTGAATTTCGCGTTAGCCGCAGCGATGGTGTAGTCGGCATTCAGGGACATGCTCACGCCGGCCCCGGCGACCGGTCCGTGGACGGCAGCGATCACAGGTTTGGGCATTGCGGCAATGCCTTCAACGCTTTTGTGGAAAATACCGATCAGATCCGTGATCGTTTCATCGATGGTGTCGATATTCTGATGGAAGGTCGCAACGTCACCGCCAGCCATGAAACCTCGCCCCGATCCCCGCATGACGACGGCGCGCACCCGGTCATCGGCGGTCAGATCCGCGACGGCCTCGCTCAGTTCCACAGCCATCTGCCGGTTCAGGGCATTCAGAACATCGGGCCGATTCAGCGTCAGGGTGGCGACGCCGTCCTGCTTGTCGAGTAAGATGGTGTCCATGGGATTTGGCTCCGGGTCTGCTAGATTGCGGGGCAAGCTTAAAGCCGTGAACTGACAACGGCAATTGCCCGCCCGGGCGTCGTTTGGGGGAAACATGCGTACGTCTTTTGATCTGACAGGCAAGGTGGCTTTCGTGACCGGGGCCTCCAGTGGCCTTGGAGCCCATTTCGCGCAAACCCTTGCCGATGCGGGCGCAAAGGTCGTGATCGGTGCCCGTCGTGCCGACCGTCTTGCGGATCTTCAAGCCCGGATCACAGCGAGTGGCGGCAGCGCCCTTGCCGTTGATCTCGATGTGACCGATGCCGGATCTGTGGATCGGGCTGTTGCCCGCGCCGAGGCCGAGGCCGGACCTGTCTCGATTTTGGTGAACAATGCCGGAATTCCGCCCAAGGACCTCTCGCTGGAGATGGAAGAGGCCGAGTGGGACCGGGTCATGGACACCAATCTCAAGGGCGCGTGGCTGATGGCGCGCGCGGTGGGGCGGCGCATGGTCGATCACGGCAACGGGGGACGGATCATCAACATCGCTTCCGTGCTTGGCTGGCGCACCGTGGCAAAGCGCGTGCAATCCTACGCGGTCTCGAAGGCCGGCATGGTGAGCCTGACCGAGACTCTCGCTCTGGAACTTGGTCGCGACGGCATTCTGGTCAATGCCATCGGACCGGGCTACATCAAGACCGAACTGAACACGGAATTTCTCGAAAGCGGAGCCGGTGAGCGCATCCAGAAACGCGTCGCCGTGGGTCGTTTCGGAGAGCCCGAAGATCTTGATGGCGCGCTGCTGCTGCTCGCGGGACCCGCCGGTGCCTATATCACCGGTGCCGTGATTGCCGTGGATGGCGGCCTGACCTTATCAACGCTCTGATACCGAACCTGCGGAGACACCATGGTGGATTTTACCCTTCCTGCTGACCTTGAAGACCTGCGCCTGCGGGTCAAAACCTTTGTGGCCGACGAGATCATGCCGCTGGAGGCCGACCCGGCGAATTTCGATACGCATGAGATGATCGACGAGGCGGTTCTCGCCAAGGTCCGTGAAAAGGCACGCAGTCAGGGGCTTTGGGCTCCGCAAATGCCCAAGGATCGTGGTGGATTGGGGCTCAACACGGTCGGAATGGCCGTCTTCTACGAGGAAGCCGCACGGTCGCGGTTTGGCCCGCTGACCTTCAACTGTTCGGCACCTGATGACGGCAACATGATCCTGCTCGACCGGGTCGGACGCGAAGACCAGAAAGACCAGTGGCTGCAGCCGATCATCGACGGGAAAATTCGGTCATCCATCGTGATGACCGAACCCGCACCCGGGTCGGGCTCCGATCCCACCATGATGCTGACCCGTGCCGATCGGCAGGGGAATGACAAATGGGTCATCAAGGGCCGGAAATGGTTCATCACCGGGGCCGAGGGTGCCGAGCATTTCATTCTGCTGGCGCGCACATCGGATGAAAAACGCCGCAGCCTGACGACCTTCCTGTTTCACAAGGATCAGCCCGGTTGGCGGATCATCCGGCGCATCCCGATCATGGGCCCCGAAGAACATGGCGGCCATTGCGAGATCGAGTTCGATGGTCTCGAGATTGATGACTCCAACCGCCTGATGGAAGTCGGCGAAGGGATGAAGGCGGTCCAGATTCGTCTGGGTGTCGCCCGCCTGACCCATTGCATGCGCTGGTTGGGCATGTCCAAGCGCGCCCTTGAAGAATGCCTTGATTACGTGAAGACCAGAGAGAATTTCGGGGCGACCCTGGCCGATCACGAAGGCGTCCAGTGGATGATCGGTGATGCGGCGATGGATATCGAGATCGGACGTCTGCTGACCATGAAAGCTGCCGCAAAGCTTGATACCGGCGACAGGGCACAGAAAGAGGTCTCCATGGCAAAGATCTGGGTTTCGGAAATCCTGCACAAGACAATTGCGACCGCGATCCAGCTCAATGGCGCGCGCGGCTATTCCAAGGACCTGCCGCTGGAGTGGATGTATCGCTATGCGCCGCAGGCCAAGCTGGTGGATGGCGCATCGGAAGTTCACAAGATGGTTGTTGCAAGGAACCTGCTGTCGGACGGCATGGATTTCTGGAAATGGGGCTGAACCTTCATGCCCGATGGCCACACCGCCGGGATCATTCCACGCCTGCCGGCTGACCTCGGTCCTCTTGAAAGCTGGCTTGAGGACAAAATGGCAGCGCGGAAGGTCTCTGTTCGCGCGGCCGTGTTGCTGCCCGGCGGCGCGGTACAGCGCAACTGGCGGCTTGATATTGATGCAGACGGACAAGTCCGCCCGCTGGTGTTGCGAGTTGGCCCGGACCTGCCGCTGCCCGAGAGCTTGTCGAAGGATCAGGAGTTCGAGGTTCTACAGCATGTCCATGCCGCCGGGGTGCCGGTCCCGACCCCGTTATGGGTGGAGCCGACGGAAACGCTGATCGGCCGTGCTTTCCTTGTTTCGGAGTTCAGCGCCGGCGATGCGGATCGCCAGAAGCTGTTTGCGCGTCCCGACAATGATTCGGTCCTCTTGCAGCTTGGGTCTGCGCTGGCGCAGACACATGGGGCGGGAATTCCTGCCGGGCTCATGCCCGAGACGCCGCGCGACCGGGTTGAGACGCTGCAGGAATGGGCGTGCGGTCTGGAGTCTCTGCCGCGCGGCCTTATTGCCGGTCTCGATTGGCTTGATGTCAACGCGCCCGAGCCTGTTGTACCGACACTCGTGCACCGGGATTTCCGAACAGGAAATTTCCTGATTGCCGACGACCGGCTTGTCGCCGTTCTGGACTGGGAATTCGCCGGGGCCGGCGATCCCCTTGAAGATATCGGCTGGTTCTGCGCGGCGTGCTGGCGCGGCGACAACCCGACCCGGGAGGCGGGTGGACTTGGCGAACGCCCGGTCTTCCTGACTGCCTATGCCTATGCCAAGGCCGGTGGCCAGACACCGGAACCGGAACCGGAACGGATCTACTTCTGGGAAGTGTTTGCCCATATCCGCTGGGCGCTGATCGCCATGCAGCAGGCGCTCCGGGCCGCGGCGGGTGAGTATCCGGACTGGGAACTGAAAGAGGCCGGAAACAGGGTTCCCGGCCTCTCAAAGGTGATTTCGAAGATGGTGAGCGGCCGCTAGGCGCCTTCGGGCACCACGACCACCCGGCCGATGATGCGGCCTTCTTCCAGGTCCTTGAGCGTGTTGGTCACTTCCGACATGGGACGTGCGGCGACGGGGATCGGGTCCACCTTGCCGGCTTTCACCAGCTCCATCAGCTCGTGCATTTCGCCCAGATTGCCGACATAGGACCCGCGCAGCGCGATATCCCGGGTTGGCAGGGCAAGGGTCGGGATGTCGATCCGCCCGCCATAGAGGCCGACCAGCACGTAGCTGCCGCCCCGGCGCAGGACCTCCATGCCGAATTTCGCGGTTTCGGTTGAACCCACGAAGTCCACCACGGCACCGGCTCCCGCCGTCGTCAGTTCGGCGATGCGCGCCACGGCATCTTCCCGCCTGGGGTTGATCGTGTGATCGGCGCCCGCTTCCCGCGCGGCGGCCAGCTTTTCTTCATCCAGATCGACCACGATTTTTTCGTTGCGAACATATTCCGCAGCAATTCCCACGCCGGTCAGGCCGACACCACCAGCCCCGATGATCACCAGCTTGTCGTCCGCCGCGAGCGCCTTGGCTTTCTTGATGGCGCTGAAGGCCGTGACACCGGCGCAGGCAAGCGTGCAGGCATAATGCGGGTCGACCCCCTCGATATTCACCAGATAGCGGGGATGGGGGACGATGATGTGATCGGCGTAACCACCGGGGCGCCGCACACCCAGAGGCGCGACATTGGCGCAATCCTGCTCGTTGCCTTCGTCACACCGGGCGCAGTCGCCACAGCCTGTCCAGGGAAACACAAGACGGGTTTCGCCGATCTTCACATCGGTTTCGACATCCGGTCCGAAGGCGACGACTTCGCCGACAGGTTCGTGGCCCATGGTGAAGGGCAGGGAGATGTTGCGGTCTTCGAGCGTCATCTTGGTGCCATCACCCAGATCGTAGAAGCCGTGCCAGAAATGCAGGTCCGAGTGACAGACCCCGCAGGCGGTGACCTTCACCAGAACTTCCGTGCCCTGGGGCTGGGGTGTCTCGCTCTCAACGAGTTCGAGAGGCGCGTTGGCAGCAACGAGTTGATAGCTTTTCATGACGTGTCCTTTGCCGACTTCAGTCGAGCGTGATGGAGACCGACCCGAGGCCGGGAATTTCGTGATCGATACGATCACCCGTGGAGACCCAGTGGGTCGGAATGACAGAGCCGAGCGTGACGAATTCCCCGGCTTTGAGGTGACGGTCCCTCTCGGCCAGCCGGTTGGCCAGCCAGGCCAGAGCTTCGAGCGGATGCCCCATGATCAGGGATCCGTGGCCCCGGCCGAGTTCGGTGCCGTTCAGCTGGATGGTGGCTTCGGCACCGGCAAGATCGAAATCCTGCCAGTCTGTGACCGGTTTTCCGAGAACCACAGCTGCGTTGAAGAAATTGTCCGCCGCCATGGTCGGCGTGTCGAGTTCGCGGTAGTCGCGGTAACGCGCATCAACCAGTTCGATCGAGATCATCACGGCACCGACAGCCTCCCGTACGCTCTCACGCGTATAGGGTGCGTTTGCGGCGGGCAGGTCGTGGGCAAGGGTCACAGCGATTTCGGTCTCGACACCGGGTTCGACAAAATCCGCGCGCTTGAGGTCGGCATGGTTGTGGAAAACCATGCTCTCGAAGACCTCACCAAAGGCTGGCTCATGGATGTTCATGTATTCCTGCATGACCGGTGTGGTGCAGCCGATCTTGTAGCCGACCAGCTTGCCCAGACCACGTTGTGAGAGGATGGCATTGAGGCGCTCCTGCACCGCATAGGCGTCGTGGAGGTCGGCGGGCCGTATCGCCGGGTCCAGCGAGTCCAGCCGCGTCCGGTTGAGGCGGTTCTCCGTGATGATCGTGGCAGCCTGTTCTATGGCGTCAGGGGTCATGGTGTCCTCAATTCTGGTCGGCGAAAGCGTGTTTCAGGGCTTCGATATTCATGGTCAGTGCGTCGGTCGCGGCGTCGATCAGTTTTCCGTAATGCCAATAGCCGTGAATCATGCCCTTCATGCAGGTGTATTCAACGGGCACACCGGCTGCGGCCATCCGCTCACCGTATCGTTTGCCGTCGTCACGAAGCGGATCGAATTCGGCGGTGATGATCTGGGCTGGCGGTAATCCGGACAGATTTTCAGCCTTGCAGGGCGAGAGCGCAATGTAGTTGGTTTCGGTCAGGCCCGGTGCATAGCAGTCCTGGTACCAGGCCATCTGGTCCCGGGTCAGAAAGTATTCCGCATCGAGCAGTTGGTAAGACGGCAGGTCCTGTTCGAAAAAGAAATCTGTCAGGGGATAGACCAGAATTTGTGCGCACAACGCGGGTCCGCCCGCATCTCGGGCGCGCAACGCCAGTCCCGCTGCAAGATTACCGCCTGCGCTCTCGCCGCCAACGGCTATTCGTGTGGGGTCTCCGCCCAGTTCGCTTGCGTTTGCGGCGATCCATTCGAGCGCGGCCCAGCAATCCTCTGGCGCTGCGGGAAACGGATGTTCGGGGGCCATCCGGTAATCCACCGACACCACGATGCAGCGTGCATCGCGGCAGATCAGACGGCATTGCGGGTCGCGGCTTTCGATACTGCCGATCACGAAACCGCCGCCATGGATGAACAGGAAGACGGGAAGGGGTGTTTCCGGTATGTCGGGTTTGTAGATGCGGATACGCATGCCTCCACCCGGACCCGGGATCATGCGGTCTTCGATCTTCCCGACAGGGGTAGGGTCGAAGTTTCGGGGCAGGATGAAGGAATCGTAGGCGGCACGCGCCTCGGCAGGCGGCAGGTCCTTCAGCGGTCTCGGCGCGGCCTTCAGCAGATCAAGCACCGCTTGCGCCTGTGGGTGTAGCGTCATCTTTCATCCCTGTGTCTCCGGTTCAAATGACCGGTGTTCAGCGGTCAAGCATCGTTTGAAGGGCACAGGCGGTCAACCGGTTTCAAATCGGGAAAGATTCTCTGCGTCAAGCCGAGATTCCCCTTGAACCCTGCGGCTGACATGTTTGAATTCGAATCAGAACGGAGAGGACAATTTTATGCGTTTTGCCTGTGATACCGGAGGCACCTTCACCGACCTGATTGTCGAGGACGATGATGGTGCGTTGACCATGTACAAGGCGTCGACGACGCCATCCGACCCCGTGAAAGGCGTGCTGGATGCGCTGGCATTGGCAGCGGCGGATCGCGATATCAGCCTGGAAGAGCTTCTGGGCCAGGGTGACATGCTGATCCACGGCACAACCCATGCGATCAACGCGATCATCACCGGAAACACGGCGCGAACAGCGTTTCTCACAACGGCTGGCCATCCTGATGTTCTGGTCCTGCGGGAAGGCGGGCGGATCGAGCCCTTCAACTTCGTGGCGCCCTATCCCGACCCTTATGTGCCGCGTGCCCTCACCTTCGAGGTGCCCGAGCGGATCAACAGTGCGGGGAATGCCCACACGCCCCTTGATGAGTCGGCAACAATCGAGATCATCAAACAGTTGAAGATTGCTGAGGTTGAGGCGGTTGCTGTCTGCTTCCTGTGGTCGATTTCCAACCCCGCGCATGAGCTGCGGGTGGGTGAACTGCTTGAGGATCATCTGCCCGGCGTGCCCTATACGCTTTCGCACCAGATCAATCCTGCGCTGCGGGAATATCGCCGGGCCTCGGCGACGGCCATTGATGCATCCCTCAAACCGCTGATGGGCAAATATCTTGGCGGATTGACAGAACGCCTCACGGCTGCGGGTTTTGCAGGCCGGACGCTCGTCCTGACGTCCCAGGGCGGCATGCTGGATGCGAGCGACCTTGCCCAGCGCCCGATCCATGCGATCAATTCCGGACCCTCCATGGCCCCCATTGCGGGCCGCAACTATGCCGCCATCGATTCCGGGGCTGCCAATGTCATCATCGCGGACACTGGCGGTACGACCTATGACGTCAGTCTGGTTCGCGACGGGCGGATTCCGCTCACCAAGGAAACCTGGATCGGCCAGCCCTTCCGCGGCCACATGACCGGCTTTCCGTCCATCGATATCAAGAGCGTTGGCGCGGGTGGCGGTTCGATTGCCTGGGTGGATGCTGGCGGTCTGTTGCATGTCGGACCGCAGAGTGCGGGCGCCGTACCGGGGCCAGTTTGCTACGGTGCTGGTGGCGTCGAGCCGACGGTGACGGATGCCTGTGTCACTCTGGGCTATCTCGACCCGCACTATTTTCTCGGGGGTACAATGACGCTGGATGCGGCGGGTGCGCGGAAAGCCGTGGAAGACTATGTGGCCCGGCCGCTTGGTCTCACCGTGGAAGATGCGGCGGCCTCGATCCTGAGTGTGGCGACGGAAAACATGGTTCAGGCCATCTCCGATATCACCGTCGATCAGGGAATCGATCCGGCAGATGCCGTCCTGATCGGTGGCGGCGGCGCAGCCGGGCTGAACTCGATCTATATCGCCCGCCGACTGGGCTGCCCGACCCTTCTGATACCCGAAACCGGCGCGGGCCTGAGTGCCGCCGGGGCCCTGATGTCGGACCTGTCGAACGAATACCGCGCGACCTTCTTCACCACCTCGGACGGGTTTGACCGCGACAGCGTGAATCTGACCCTGGATGGTTTGCGGGCTGAAGCGCAGGCCTTCATCGATGGTCCGGGATCGAATGCGGTCTCATCGGAGATCGAATTTGCCGTTGAAGCTCGTTATGCCTCGCAGGTCTGGGAAATCGAGGTGCCCTTGCCCTTCGACCGGTTCAGCAATGATGACCAACTCGACGCGCTCAACGAAGCCTTTCATGCGATGCATGAGAGGATTTTCGCGGTTCGTGATCCCGGCTCGGTCATCGAGTATGTGGGCTGGACGGCAACAGCACGATGCGGCCTGCGCGCGGGTGGCCCCGGACGCCTTGCAGCGGGGAAAGGCCACGATGTGTCGGGCACCCGAAAGGTCTATTTCGCGGGTGAGGGGACGGTCGAGGCGACCCTTTAAGAATTTGAAGCCATGGAATCAGGCAAGCAGCATATGGGACCGGCGATCATCGAATCCCCGTTCACAACCGTGATCGCCGATAGCGCGACCGGGTTTGAGCGAACGGCATCCGGCAGCCTCCTGATGCGACCCTAGGAGTTGGAGCAAGGATCATGACAGCAAAGCAACTCGATGGGGCGCAACTCGCCATTCTAGCCAACCGGTTCGAGGGTATTTCGTCCAAGATGGGCAATACGCTTTTGCGGACCGGGCGGTCTGGTGTGCTGAACCGTGCGAAGGATTTTTCCTGCTGCATCCTGACGGCGGACTGCGATCTTCTGGCGGTGGCCGAAAGCCTGCCGATCCACGTGCTGTCCGGTCCGGACATCATGGCCCGGTCCATGAAGGAGTTTCACCCCATCCTCAAGAAGGGTGACGCCTTCCTGCACAACTCGCCCTATCACGGCTGTTCGCACCCGGCCGATCATACGATCATCATGCCGGTGATCGATGATGACGGCGTGCACCATTTCACGGTGCTGGCAAAAGCCCATCAGGCCGATATCGGAAACTCGATCCCGACGACCTATCACGGCACGGCGCGGGATGTTTACGAGGAAGGTGCGCTGATCTTCCCGGCGGTTCAGGTGCTGAAGAATTACGAGACCGTCGAGGATATCGTGCGGATGTGCCAGTTGCGGATCCGGGTGCCCGAGCAATGGCATGGCGATTTTCTGGCCATGCTGGGCTCGGCCCTGATCGGCGAACGTGAATTGCTGGCTCTGGGCAAGGAGGTCGGCTGGGAAACGCTGCACGCCTTCACCGGCCAATGGTTCGAATATTCCGAAAAACGCATGGCCGACGCCATCGGGGATATCCCGAAGGGCAAGGCTTCGGCGCAGTCCACCCATGACGCCATTCCCGGGACGCCTGACGAAGGAATCACGGTCACATCGAAAGTCACGGTGGACCCTGAGGCCGGGCGCATCGAGGTCGATCTTCTCGACAATGCCGATCAGATGAATTGCGGGCTGAATGTTTCGGAATCCTGTACCAGGACGGCAGCCTATATCGGGGTGTTCAATTCCATCGATCACACCGTGCCCAAGAATGCCGGATCGCTGCGGCGGATCGAACTCAAGCTCAAGGATGCCGGGGTTGTCGGAATTCCGCGTCACCCGATCAGCTGTTCGGCCTCGACGACCAATCTGGCCGACCGCATCACGTCTGCCACCCAGCGCGCGATGGCCGAACTGGGCGACGGGTTCGGAATGGGTGAGGTCGGTTGCTTCTGCCCGCCATCCACGGCCGTGGTCTCGGGCCAGGACCCGCGCAACGGCAAACCCTATGTGAACCAGCTTTTCCTGGGGCACACGGCGGGCGCCGGGGCACCCCATCAGGATGCCTGGCTGACCATGCTGCATGTCGGGAATGGCGGCATGTGTTTCATCGACTCCGTTGAGCTGGACGAGGTCTACACACCGATCCATGTTCACACCCGACGCCTGATCCCGGATAGCGAAGGCGCCGGGCGGTACCGTGGCGCACCGGGGATCGAGGTCGAGTTCGGCCCGGTCGATTGCCAGATGGAGGCGGGTTTTGTCCATGACGGGAACATCCATGTGCCGCAAGGCGCGCGTGGTGGACTGTCTGCTGCCCGTTCGAACCAGTTCCGGCGGACCCGAAACAAGGCGCTCGAATCACTCGATCAGTGTTCGATTGTTCCGATCAAGAATGGTGAGACGCTCGTCTCGATTGCTCAGGGCGGGGGCGGCTATGGTGATCCGCGTACGCGTGATCCCGAACGGGTGCTCAAGGATGTGCGCGAGGGCCTGATCACGCGGCAACGCGCCGAAGATGTCTATGCTGTGGTGATCGCCGAAGACCTTTCGGTCGATGCGGCGCGCACGGCTGAATTGCGTAACTAGAAATTCAGGATACAGGAGAGAGAAAATGAGACTGGAAGGCAAGATTGCGATCGTGACAGGCGGTTCTGTGGGTATCGGGGCTGCGATTGCGAAACGCTATGCGTCCGAAGGCGCCACCGTGGCCACCGTGTACAAGAGCAATGACGAAGGTGCGGCCAGCATCATCAAGGAAATCGAGGATGCGGGCGGCAAGGGCAAAGCCTTCAAGGCCGACGTCTCGAAAGTGGCCAACATCGAAAAGCTGATTGCTGATGTGATCGCTGAATTCGGCCGCGTCGATATTCTGGTGAATAATGCCGGTGTCTTCCGCACCGTTCCCGTGATGGAAACGACCGAGGAAATCTGGGACGAGCAGCTCGACCTGAACCTCAAGGGCTATTTCTTCATGATCAAGACGCTGCTGCCGCATTTCCGCGAAAATGGCGGCGGCAAGGTCGTCAATATCTCGTCGATTGCCGGGACCGGCGCATTTCCGAACTGCCCGGGCTACTGCGCGTCCAAGGGCGGCGTGGTCAACATGACCCGCGCGCTGGCCGCCGAACTGGGCAAGGAGAAGATCAACGTCAATTCCATCGCACCGGGCAATGTGGCAACCCCGCTGAACGCGCATCTGCGCGGTCCGGGCAACGAGGAGTACATGCAGCTGATGCGCACCATGACGCCGACGGGTATCGACTTCATCGATCCCGACGACATGACCGGCACAGCGGTGTTCCTTGCGACCGAGGATTCCCGGATGATCCACGGTGAAACCATCATCGTCGATGCCGGGTGGAGCGTCTGGTAGGGAAAACCGACTTGGCTGACCGGGAGAATGTCCATTTTCTGCTTTTGAATATCGGGCATTTTCTGACCCATTTATTCATGCTGATCTTCGCCACAGCGGCGGCGCTGACGCTGTCGCGCGATTGGGGCATGAGCTATGGCGAACTGATCGCGTTTGCGACGCCGGGTTTCATTGCTTATGCGGTGTTCACCCTGCCGGCGGGCTGGCTTGCCGACCGGTGGAGCCGGGAAGGGATGATGGCTGTCTTCTTTCTGGGGGTTGGTGCCGCGTCGGCTTTCACAGCTCTTGCCGAGACACCAGTGCAGATGGCCGTCGGGCTTTCCGTCATCGGTATGTTCGCGGCGATCTATCATCCGGTCGGGATTGCACTCGTGGTGCATGGCCGTCAGCGCACTGGTGTACCCATCGCGATCAACGGCATCTTTGGCAATCTGGGAGTGGCAGCGGCGGCCCTGATCACCGCGCTCTTCATCGACCATGCGGACTGGCGCTCCGCCTTTGTCTGGCCGGGCCTGTTTTCAATCGCGATGGGAGTTGCCTATCTGTTTGTCGTCGCGGGGCGGAGCGTTGAGGCCCATAAAAGTGCCAGGCCGGACTCCGAAAGCGGGGCCGCGCAAATGCTGTTCGACCGCGCCACGGTCATCCGCGTGCTGCTGATCGTCTTCATGACATCATCTCTGGGCGGATTGGTTTTCCAGAGCACGACCTTCACCCTGCCGAAAGTCTTCGATGAACAACTCGGCGACCTCGCGGTGTCGGCATCCGATGTGGGCTGGTTTGCCTTTCTTGTGCTGGCTGTCGCCGCTGTCGGTCAGCTCATAGTCGGTTATCTGGTCGACCGGCTCCCGGTCCGCCGTATCTTCATGGTCGTTGCCGCGCTGCAGGTGTCCCTGTTTGCGATTATGCCGGGTCTCACGGGCTGGCAGGCGCTCATCGTGGCGATCGCGTTCATGTTCGCGGTGTTCGGGCAAATCCCCATCAACGATGTGTTGATCGGGCGGGTGACCCATAGCGCGTGGCGCTCGCGGGTCTATGCGCTGCGCTATATGATCAATTTTTCGATCATCGCGTCGTCGGTGCCGCTGATCGCCTGGATTTACAGCGGTTGGGGCTTCGATACCCTGTTTGTGCTGCTGGCGATCACCGCATCGGGAATTCTCATCGCGGCATCGCTGCTGCCCGTGCTGCGTTTCGCCGCCGCGCCGGCCGAGTAGGAAACCTCAGGTCAGCTTGAAGCCTTTGGCGCGGATATAGGCACCGAAATCCGTGCGCTGGGGTTCGTTGTACTGGCGCGCCTTGTCGTCGGACCAGGTATAGGGATCGCGCGTCCCGAAACGTTCGGGATCGCGCTGCGATCCGTAGGGGCGCAGTTCGGCGCGGCGGAGGTCATAGGATTCGATGGCCTCCAGCTGGGCCGCCTCATTGTAGCTGTCCGTGTGTACCGTTGCGGCCAGCGGGAGGCGGAGGTTGATGCGCGGTGTCCGTGCGGGCCAACCGAGCGTCATCCCGGCGACGGGGAACACCCAGTCCGGCAGGTCCAGAAGCTCGTTCATGACCTCCAGATGATCCCGGATCGTGCTGATCGGGCAGGTCCCGAGGCCGGCAGCATCCGCGGCCAGGGCAAAAGCTGAAAGCGCGATCCCGGCATCGACCCCGGCGTTGAAGAAGGCATCGAGATGATCGTTCTCGAACGGGATGTCGGCGCGTTCGCTGATCTGCCGCAGGCGCCGGTTGTTGCCGCAGAATACCAGAAATACGGGTGCGCCTGCGATCCATGGACTGCCGGGGAAGAGCGCGTTGATCGTGGCGCGCTTTTCCGGGTCACTGACAATGATGATGTCGCGCTGCTGCAGATCGCTCTTGGTGGGTGAACTCAGCGCAAGTGCGGCGAGTTGCAGGACCAGGTCATGGGGCACCGGCTGGTCGGTGTAGAGGCGACAGGACTGGTGGTTGGCCAGAGGCAGCCAGTGACTGGTGTCGGCATCGCTAGAAACATTCTGCGGGGCGTCGTCGAAACGCAGCTGGAGCAGTTCGTCGATGGTTGAGGTGGTTGTCATGTTTAGCCCTTTCATTCGTGCAGCCCGTCGTTCCCGCGCAAGCGGGAACCCATTAACGCGGTCGATTGGCTATTCAGGCCTCGGCGGTAATGGATGCCCGCCTGCGCGGGCATGACGATGGTGATGGGTCACGCCGTCGGCAATTTGTGGTCGCCGAATTGCTCGCGCAGTTTGGCTTTCAGGACCTTGCCGGTCGCCCCGATGGGCAAGGCGTCGGTCAGCACTGTATCGTCGGGCATCCACCACTTGGTGATCCGGCCCTCCAGATATCTGGTCATGTCGGCATGGGTCGGATTTTTTCCGGTCGCAGGGACCACAATGAGCAAAGGACGTTCGTCCCATTTCGGGTGTGGCACACCGATCACGGCGGCCATCGCCACGTCCGGGTGGCCCATGGCCTGATTTTCGATCTCGATGGTGCCGATCCATTCGCCCCCCGACTTGATGACATCCTTGGCCCGGTCCGTCACTTCCATATATCCATCGGCATCGATGGTTGCGACATCGCCGGTCGAGAACCATCCGTCCTTGCCGTGGGCCTCGGATTTGTCGAGCCTGAAATAGCCGCTGGTGATCCAGGGGCCGCGGACCTGAAGGATGCCGAAGGCCTTGCCGTCATGGGGCAATTCCTTGCCGTGATCGTCGACGATCCGCATCTCCACGCCATAGACCGGGCGTCCCTGCTTCATCTGCTTGCGCATGATCTCGCCGTCATCGGCCATGCGTGGTTTTGGAATGGAGACGCTGCCGAGCGGGCTCATTTCAGTCATGCCCCAGGCGTGCCGGACCTCGACCCCGAAATCCTCCTGAAAGGCCCGGATCATGGATTCCGGGCAGGCGGAGCCGCCGATGATGGTGCGTTTGAGGGCCGGGGCACGGTCGCCGCTTTCCCGCCAGTGCTTGAGAAGGTTGAGCCAGACCGTCGGCACGCCGGCGCTCATGGTGACGCCTTCTGAAACGAGAAGTTCGTGAACGCTGGCCCCGTCGAGCATGGGGCCGGGAAAGACCAGTTTTGCGCCCACCATGGTGGCGCCATAGGGAATACCCCAGGCGTTGACATGGAACATCGGCACCACGGGAAGGATCACCTCACGCTCACCCATATGGAGCACGTCGGGCAGGGCCGAGGCATAGGCATGCAGGATGGTCGACCGATGGCTGTAAAGCGCGCCCTTCGGGTTTCCAGTCGTGCCGGAGGTGTAGCAAAGCGAGGAGGCTGTGTTTTCGTCAAAAACCGGCCATTCGAGGTCATCGGAATGGCCGTTTACCAGCTCTTCGTAACAGATGGCGTTGGCGAGGGTCGTTTCGGGCATGTGGTCGCGATCGGTCATGATCACCACACCGCGCAGTGTCTTCAGTTCGCTTTCGATCCCTTCGATCAGCCCCACAAGGTTCAGGTCAACGAAGACATAGGCGTCTTCGGCATGGTTCATGATGTAGGTCATCTGCGAGGGATGCAGGCGCGGGTTCAGCGTATGAGTGATCGCACCGATGCCTGACGCGGCGTAATAGAGCTCGAAATGCCGGTGGGTGTTCCAGGCCAGTGTGGCAACCCTGTCCCCCAGCTTCACATCCAGCGCGATAAGGGCGTTGGCCAATTGCCGCGCCCGCCGGTGGGCGTCGTGATAGGTGTACCGGTGGATCGGTCCTTCTACCGTGCGTGTGACAATTTCCCGGTCGCCCGAGACGAAATCGGCATGCCGCAGCAGATTCGAAATCAGCAGCGGCTGGTCCATGATGAGTCCGCGCATAACGTCTTCCCCAAAATTCCGGTTTGTTCCCGGTTATGGGGTGATTATCTGCGCCACGGCAGCATTGCTCAAGAGTGCGGTGCTCAGGCGGAAACCCGGTCGAGGAACTCCAGACAGACCTCCGCAAACATCTCGGGCGCTTCCATGAGGGCGACATGGCCCGTGCCCTTGAGGATTTTCAGCTCTGAACCGGGAATTTGCGCGTGGATTTCCTCCGAGAGATGCGGGGAGGCGATCAGGTCCAGATCCGAGCAGGTGATGAGCGTCGGAACGGAGACCTGCGGCAGCCGGTCATAGGTGTCGCCGACGATGCAGGCTTCCAGTTGGCCGATCCAGCCGGCATTGACCGGTGAGTTCTGCAACAGGAACTGGCGGTGTGCGTCCATCTCTTCCACATGGGTGTCGTAATAGGCGCTGGCGTGCAGCGCCATCATGCTGATCTCGGCCAGTGCCACACGCTGGTCATGGGCGGCGAGATAGCGACGGGTTTCCTGGAATTTCTTCAGTCGGGGGCCGTTGCGGGTCCAGCTGTGGTGAATGCCAAGGGTGCTGACGCGCTCGGGATGATTGAGCGTCAGTTCCTGGGCGATGTGGCCGCCCATGGAAAAGCCCATAACATGGGCCTGATCGATCCCGGCATCATCGAGGACATGGGCCGCATCATCGGCCATGTCGGCGAGGCTGTAACCCGGCGCGGGAACGCTGGACTTTCCGACACCGCGGTTGTCGAACACGATGGTGGTGAAGTTTTTGGAAAAGAAGGGAATTTGCCCGGCCCAGAAACCCAGATCATGACCCGTCCCGCTGATCAGAATGAGGGGCGGCCCATCGCCGTGAACTTCATAGTTGATTGCAACGCCGTCGCGCGGTCGGGTGATTGCCATGGAGAAGCTCCTGTTCTTGATCGGCGGACAATGAACGCGCCGGGTGCAGGCTTCAACCGGTTCCCCATCAATTCAGATTTGCCGGGGGCGCACGAGTACTGATCCCCGTCAATGGTTGCAAACAGGGGTGCGGGAACGCTACATCAGGGCATCGTTTTTTGCTCTGCCGTTCGATTTGCAGATCAGGGGGAAAGAGGTCAAGCACATGCCCGAGACACCGTTCGAAACACGCGAATTCCGCAATGCCCTTGGCAATTTTGCCACAGGCGTCACCATCATCACCGCCAGGGGCCCGAAGGGTGATCTCGTGGGGGTGACAGCCAATTCGTTCAACTCTGTCTCGCTTGAGCCGCCGCTGGTGCTCTGGAGCATCGACAAGAGTTCGCCCAGCCTTCAGATCCTCGAGGAATCCAGCCATTTCTGTGTGCATATACTGAGTGAAAATCAGGGTGCGGAATGCATGGCGTTCGCGAAATCGGGCACCGACAAGTTTGGTGCGGTGGATTACACCGAAGGTCTCGGGGGTGCGCCGCTGCTTGAAGGCTGTCTGGCCCGCTTCGAGTGCAAGAATGTTGTGCACCACGAAGGCGGTGATCACATGATCATCGTGGGTGAGGTCGAGCGGTACGATACCAATGAAGGTGAACCGCTGACATTCTTCCGTGGACAGCTCGGTCGGCTTGCGGAGCCGGACCCGAAGTAAGAGGTGCGTGGCCCCTGCAGGCGGACTTCGGGGTGATCCGGATTTTTGTGGCGCAGTTGCGCCCATTTTCCCCTGCCAGCCCTTCCAACTCTCTCCCATAGACGGGTATAGTCCGGCCAAATTCGGCGCGTGCTCAATTTTGTCCGTGCCCCGACCCCTGGAGGAGAATTCGTAATATGAAAACCCTGAATCACTGGATCAACGGCGCGGCAACGGCAGGCGTATCGGGCCGGACCGGCCCCGTCTTCAACCCGGCAACGGGCGAGCAGATTGCCAACGTCAATCTGGCCAACAACGCTGACGTGGACGCGGCTGTGGCTGCGGCCCAGGCGGCCCTGCCAGTATGGTCATCCATGCCGCCGCTGCGTCGTGCACGCGTCATGTTCCGCTACAACGAGTTGATCCTCCAGCACACCGATGAGCTGGCCGAAATGATCACGCAAGAGCATGGCAAGACGATTGATGACGCGAAGGGCGATATTCTGCGTGGACGCGAAGTCGTCGAATTCGCCTGCGGTATCCCGCATCTGCTGCGTGGTGACTTCACCGAAGACGTCGGCACCGGCGTGGATGCCTATACGATTCGCCAGCCTGTTGGCGTGTGTGCGGGTATCACCCCGTTCAACTTCCCCGCAATGATCCCGCTCTGGATGTTCCCGCTGTCGATTGCCTGCGGCAACACCTTCATCCTGAAGCCGTCCGAGCGCGACCCGTCCTGCCCGATCCGGCTGGTGGAGCTGGCTGAAGAAGCCGGTGTGCCCAAAGGCGTTGTGAACCTGGTCAATGGTGACAAGGAAGCTGTGGATGCGATCCTGCGCCATGATGGCATTGATGCGGTCTCCTTCGTCGGCTCAACGCCGGTGGCCTCCTATATCTACGCAACGGCTGCCGAACACGGCAAACGCGTGCAGGCTCTTGGTGGTGCGAAAAACCACATGGTCGTGATGCCCGATGCCGATATGGATCAGGCTGCCGATGCCCTGATCAGCGCGGGTTATGGCTCAGCGGGACAGCGTTGCATGGCTGTGTCCGTGGCGGTCGCGGTGGGTGATGAGACCGGCGACAAGCTGGTCGAGAAGCTGACGCCGAAGATTCAGGAGCTCAAGATCGGGCCGGGCAATGGCGAAGGCATCGAAATGGGTCCCGTCGTGACCAAGGAAGCCCACGAACGCATCCTCAACCTGATCGATCAGGGCGAGAAGGAAGGCGCAACGCTGGTCGTGGACGGCCGTGGCTTCAAGATGCAGGGCTATGAGAACGGTTACTTCATGGGCGGTACGCTGTTCGACCATGTCACCGAAGACATGGCGGTCTACAAGCAGGAAGTCTTCGGGCCGGTTCTCGTGATCGTGCGCTCGGAGGATTATGAAGCTGCCGTGGATATGGTGAACCGCAACGAATACGGCAACGGCACCGCGATCTTTACCAAGGATGGTGATGCCGCGCGTGACTTTGCCGAGCGAGTTCAGATCGGCATGGTTGGCGTGAATGTGCCGATCCCTGTGCCGGTCGCCTATCACAGCTTTGGTGGCTGGAAGCGGTCGCTCTTCGGGGACATGCACATGCATGGCATGGAAGGTGTCCGGTTCTACACCCGCCAGAAGGCGATCACCTCGCGCTGGCCCAAATCCGGCGTGCGTGAAGGCCACAGCCTGAACATGCCGACCATGCAGTAGCCCTGGAACGGAAATGACCGGCGCGGATCAGCCGAAAATCCAGCTCTCCGGCGTAACACGGGCGTTCGAGGACGTCCGTGCGCTGGACGGGGTGGACCTGACTCTGGCGCCGCGCCAGTCACTCGTTCTGATTGGTGGCTCGGGCAGCGGCAAGTCGCTGCTGCTCAAATGCATCCTCGGCCTGATCCCGCCGGATTCCGGCAGCATCAAGGTTGATGGTGTCGAGACCGTCGGCATGCCGGAGAACGAACGGATGGTCTGGATGCAGCGCTTTGGCGTGCTGTTCCAGCGTCAGGGTCTGTTCGACAGCATGACGATCTGGGAAAACATTGCGTTCCGGCTGATCCACGAGGACGGGCTTGCGCCGAGCGAGGCCCGTGACCGCGCCATCGCACGGCTGGGGCAGGTTGGCCTGACACCCGATACAGCGGATCTCTATCCCTCGGAAGTCTCGGGTGGAATGCAGAAACGCGTGGGTCTGGCCCGGGCCATCGCGACGGATCCGGAAATCCTGTTTCTCGACGAGCCCACGGCTGGCCTCGATCCGATCATGAGCAATATCATCAGCGAACTGATCAATGAACGCGTCGATGAACTCGGCGCAACGGTGATCTCCATCGTCAGCAATCTCGACGTGGTGCGAAATATCGCCGACAGCGTCCTGATGCTGCATGCGGGGCAGGTGGTCTGGAACGGTCCGGTCGCCGAACTGGATGAGACCGACAATCCCTATGTCCGCCAGTTCGTGACCCAGTCGATCGACGGCCCCATCGAAATGCCGAAGCTGGCGGGCTAGGTCGCGCCGTTTTCGGCCAGACGTTGCCAAACCTCTGCCCGTGTCGGAATCGCGTCGCGGCCCCCGTGCCGGGCGCATTTCATGCCGGCGGCGGCATTGGCAAAGAGTGCGGCCTCTTCCATGGGTTTGCCTTCGCCGATGGCCAGTGCAAACGCACCATGGAAGACGTCCCCCGCCCCGAGCGTATCGACCGGTTCGATGGCGAGAGCGGGAATGTGCCGGACCACGTTGTCGTCTTCCGAGAGCCAGTAAAAACCCTCTCCGCCTGCGGTGACGCCCACGACCGCGTCCGTACCTTCGCGCGCCTTGCGCAAACCGGTGGGGAGGTCCGAAGTGTCGGTGTACTGGGCCAGTCCGGCGAGCGAGAAAATCGCGTGACTGGAGAGTTCCACCAGTTCCCGGGGAATCGGGGTTGGGCCGATATCGGCGTCGAGAACACCGGGAATCTGGTTGGCCCGGGCGCGTTCGAGGACGGGCATGGCCGCCTGTGGCCAACGCGGGTCCACAAGGACCCCGCTGGTATCCGCGATACGGTCCAGTGGGAGCCAGCTTGCATCATTGTCGAGATTGCGCCCCGGGAAGACGATGGCCTGGCGCGCGCCTTTGTTGCCGATCACAACAGCCGAGACCGGCGACTGAGCACCATCAATCTGCCGGATCACATCGGTCATCACACCACGCCGTGCCAGCCCGTCACGGATGTGTTCGCCCGCTTCATCCTTGCCGACCCGTCCCCATAATGCGGCGCGACCACCCAGCCGTGCGACCGTGACGCTGGCCGTGGCGGCCATGCCGCCACCGAACTGCTGATAGTTCCGCGCGAAGGTCTTGCTGTCATCCGAGGCAGGCAGGTCTGCCTCGAAAACGTAATCGAGGAACGCGACGCCGACACAGATGATTTCCGCCATGGGGTGTCAGACGGCCTTTGCGCCGTAATAGAGCATCGCGGCGTGCTGTGCTTCGGCAAAGAACAGCCAGCGTTCAAGCAGAACGCCAATGCAAAGCCCTGTCAGTCCGAGCAGGCATGCAATCATCATGGCCGGCCCGGTCATCAGGGCGGCTGCCGCGAAAGCGACGACGGGAACCGCACCGCCAACGAGCAAAGCGATCATCCGGAGCTTTGCGGCGTGTTTGCGTGCGATCTGGAAGCCCATCTCGCGCATGATGTAGTTCTCCCCCGTATGGGGGGCTTCGAACAGGGTCACTGGTCCGATATGTCCGAGACCGGTTGCGGATTCTGCCGTGGCGACGGGTTTGGCATTGTCGATCCGACGCCAGTAAAGCAGCTTCAGAGCCCATGCCACGGCGATGACCAGAACCACCGGCCAGATCCCGTGGGGCGGGACGGGCGTAAAGATGTTGTAGCTTGTCACCAGCAGCGCGCCGCCAGTGGCCAGCCCGAAGGCAAGGTAGACCGGAACCACGGTGACATCGGTCCAGCGCGGGATGGCTTTGAGGCTGGCATAGATCATTCCGGTGCTGGCGATCGTGACAAGCGCCATCACGCCGGTGGCCAGTCCGGCGATCAGCCAAAGGCCGCTTGTCGATTCGAATATGATCCATCCAAGGGCAAAAACGAGCGCCGGTCCGTAGGTGATGACGGCAGCCACACCTTCGCGGGACAGCCAGGATGAGCGCCATTGGGACAATGCACGCCAGGCGCGCTCCGGGTGACCCAGATGGAAGGTTGATGACAGCAGCCCCGCCGTGATCAGACCGAGCGAGACAGCAAACATCACGAGGCCGGAAACCATGGCCGGGACGACGTTGCCGGCGAGTGCCAACATGGCAAGCCAGACCAGCATGCCGTAGCCCGCGCCGGATGCGGTGGTGAAGAAGATGACGGAATAGGCTGGATGCATCGGAAACTGCTTCGGTGAGGCTAGCGTGAGAGGTTGCGGTCAACCCAGTCGAGGAACCGGCTGCCCGTACTGGACGTCTCTGCAGCGGTTTTCAGAGCTGACTGTGCCGCAGGCGCGTTCGAGGTCGGGCGGGCACGGGGCGGGAGATACTTGTTTGTCGGCTTCATTCCCATTTCCGGCATCAGATCATAGCCGCCGCGTTCGGCGACAAGCTGACTGACTTCGGAATTGGGGTCACCCAGATCGCCGAAGTGACGGGCGGATGCCGGACAGGTCGAGACGCAGGCCGGGATGCGGTCTTCCTCGGGCAGGTTCTGGTTTTCGATCCGGTCGATGCAAAGGGTGCATTTCTTCATCACGCCATCGGAATGGTCGTATTCCCGCGCCCCGTAAGGACAGGCCCAGGAGCAGAGTTTGCAGCCGATGCAGGTGTCGGCATTGACCAGTACGATCCCGTCGGATTCGCGTTTGTAGCTTGCGCCCGTGGGGCACACGGTGACACAGGCGGGTTCCTCGCAATGCAGGCAACTGCGCGGGAAATGGACCGTCCGGCCTTCCGGACCGCTACCGGCCTCGTAGGTGTGGATGCGGTTGAACCAGACCCCGAGCGGGTCGGCACCATAAGGATCCTCGTCGGTCAGTGGCGCGGAATGGCCACCAGTGTTCCATTCCTTGCAGTTGACCGCGCAGGCATGGCACCCGACACAGATATCGAGATCAATCACCAGTCCGAGCTGACGCGCACTGGGCTGTTTGGGAAGACTGGTCATGAGCCATTTCCTCCGCGATTGCGTCGCCAGTTGCCAATCGGCAGGAACTGCGCGCCGTATCGCAAACGTTTCTTGGGCTTTTCGACGCCGGGCGCGCGGGGCAGGGCCTGCTTGGCGCCATCACCGAGTTCTACTGTGTCGTCCTTGATGACCCGGACACGCAGGTCAAACCACGCGGCCTGCCCTGTGATCGGGTCGGTGTTGGCGAACCGGTACCCGTCCCGGGGAGGGAGAAGGTCGGTGATCAGGTGGTTCAGCAGGAAACCCTTGTTGGATTCCGGGGCGTCCTTGGACAGGTTCCACGCGCCCTTTTTCTTGCCGATGGCATTCCAGGTCCAGACCGTATCGGTGTTGCAACCTTCCATCAGCGCGATGACGGCCCCGATCGAACCATAGGGGCTTTCCACGCGGACCTTGTCCCCATCAGACAGGCCCTGGGCCTCGCCGGTCTTGCGGTTCATGTAGAGCTTGTTCCAGCCGTGGATTTGCCGGAGCCACGAATTCTGCGATCCCCAGGAGTGATACATCGCCATCGGGCGCTGGGTCAGGGCGTGGATCGGATAGGCTGCGGGGTCGGAGTGGCTGTCCTCGAAAGGCGCGTACCAGACCGGCAGCGGGTCAAAGGTATCGAGAATTCTTTCTCGGTACTGTGCGGGCGGCTGTACGCGCCCGAAACCCTGTGCAGCCAGTTTGAACCGCTGCATGGGCTCGCTGTAGAGCTGCAGCACGATCTGGTCTGCCGAGGGGATCCAGCCCATCTCGGCAGCGTGGTCGAGATACTCACGATTTGCGTGCTTGTAGAAGCGTTGGTTTGGGGTGAATTCCCCCTTCCAGAAACAGCCATTCTCGATATAGCGGTCAAGCTGCTCAGGATTGGGCGCGCCGCGACCGTGCGAATCCTGGTTCTCGCCACGCCAGCCCGCGAGCGGGCCGATGCCCGGTGTGCGTTCATGGTTGGCAAGGTACTCAGGATATCCGCCCGGATATTTTGCGCTGCCGTCATCATTGGTGAAGGCAGGCAGCCCAAGGCGAACCCCCAACTCGATCAGGACATCCTGAAAGGGACGAACGTCACGGTCGGGTGCGATGACCGGTTGGCGGATCGCATCTCCCGGACCGTCGGCGTCGCTGATCGGACGGTCCAGCAGGCTGATACAGTCCCAGCGCTCCAGATAGGTCGTATCGGGCAGGATCAGGTCGGCATAGGCGACCATTTCCGACTGGAAGGCGTCGGAATAGATGATCTTGGGAATTTTGTACTCACCGGTCTCGGGATCGGTATCGGTGAGCATTTTCATGGTTTCGGTCGTGTTCATCGACGAGTTCCAGCTCATATTCGCCATGAACATGAACAGGACATCGATGGGGTAGGGATCGCCCGCCCAGGCGTTGCGGATGACGGTGTGCATCATCCCGTGCGCGGCCAGGGGCGCGTCCCAGGAATAGGCCTTGTCGATCCGCAGAGCCTTTCCCTCGTCATCCACCAGCAGGTCTTCGGGGTCGGTTACAAAGCCCAGCGGCGGCCCGGCCATCGGATTTCCCGGAGAGACCTGATCGGGCTTGCCGGCAGGTTTGGGCCCTGGAGGGGCCGGGCGCGGGAAGGGCGGCTTGTAGCGAAAGCCACCGGGGCAATCGATGCTGCCGAGCAGCATCTGCAGGATATGAATGGCCCGACAGGTCTGGAAACCATTGGAGTGGGCGGAAATCCCGCGCATGGCATGCATGGAAACCGGGCGACCGATCATCTTGTCATGCTTGCGCCCGGCCCAGTCGGTCCAGGGGATGTCGAGGGTGATTTCTTGCTCAAAGGCGGCATGGGCCAGTTCGCCGGCGATACGCCGGATGGTTGCTGCATCGATCCCGGTCTGACTTGCGACGGCGTCTGGGCTGTAACGCGGGTCTAGATAGCGTTCGAGCAGCAATTCGAATGCCGGGACGGCCTCCGCATTGGCGCCACCATCGTCGGAGATGTCGGTGGGCAGTGTGAAGCTGCCCCGCATTGCCGGGTCGATATCGGTTCGTGCGGCATCGACCACTTGTTCCGTTGTGCGGTCGTAGGCCAGAGGCTCGCCATTCTTGCCGCGGACGAACAATCCGTCTTCCGCCGTGCCCGGCGCACGGCGCACGAGCCAATGGGCATTGGTGTAGCGAACCAGAAATTCGAGATCGACCTTGCCCGCGTGCAGCAGTTCATGGATGAGCGCCATCACGAACAGGCCGTCACTGCCCGGTCGAATGCCGACCCACTCGTCGGCGATGGCCGAGTAGCCGGTCCGCACGGGATTCACAGACACGAACTTGGCCTGGCCCTTGGTCTTGAGTTTTCCCAGACCCATCTTGATCGGGTTGGAATCGTGGTCCTCGGCGACGCCGAACATCATGAAATAGCGGGTGTTATCCCAATCCGGCTCCCCGAACTCCCAGAAGGAACCGCCAATCGTATAAATGCCGGCGGCCGCCATATTGACCGAGCAGAAGCCGCCATGGGCCGCGTGGTTGGGTGTCCCGAACTGGCTGGCCCAGAAACCTGTCAGGGACTGGCTCTGGTCGCGCCCGGTGAAGAAGGCCAGCTTGCGCGGGTCCTTGTTGCGGATTTCGGAGAGCCAGTCGCTTGCCGTCGACAGGGCTTCTTCCCAGGAAATCGCCTCGAATTCACCCGAGCCGCGCGGACCGACCCGGCGCAGGGGCTGCGAGAGCCGGGCGGGGGAATAATGCTGCATAATTCCCGCCGAACCCTTGGCGCAAAGCACGCCCTTGTTCACCGGGTGTTTGCGATTGCCCTCGATATAGCGGATCGCACCATCCTTGAGGTGGACATTGATGCCGCAGCGGCAAGCGCACATGTAGCAGGTTGTCTGCTTGATCTCGTCGGAGACGGTCGGTGAAAGATCAACCGTCTCGTAACGATCATCGGGGCGAATATCGTCGGGCATAAGTCCTCATCAAACCAGTCGGTCTATCTGTTCATCGGTCAGTCCACCGGGCACGATTGTGACGGGGATTCGCAGCAGGCTGATGGCCTTCTTTGTCAGATACGTGATCAGCGGGCCAGGCCCCCGTCGGCCGGTTGCAGCGGCGAGCACCAGAATGCGGATGTCATCATCTTCATCGATCAGGTCGATGACCGCGGCTTTGATATCACCTTCCCGCAGGTAGAGAACGGGCATGCCGCCATAGAGTTTGAACACCTCGGCGGCATGTTCCTGCAGCAATTGTTCGGCTTCCTCACGCGCTTCCACGCTCATCAGCTTTCCGACGGCGGCCCAGTGCTGAAAATCGGCCGGACGGATCACGCGCACAAGCCCGACACGACCACCGGTCCGCCGGGCGCGCAGGCTGGCCCAGCGAAGGGCAACGTGCATTTCGGGCGTGTTGTCGACGACCACGAGAAATACCGCCGGGCGACCGCCGTTAGAATCACGGTGACCGAGGGTTGAATCTGGGGCGAGCGAATCAGTCATGACAGTCAGACCTTACGGAACACGAAGCCGGCGAACCACCCGGCAAAGAGTGCAATCAGCACGGCGAGGAGGCCGTACCAGTGCGAATTTTCAAAGGCGAATTCCGTCACCTTGGCTTCTATGCCGACCTTGCGAACGGATAACTGGGTTGATGAGCGGCTCACGATTTGCGCGTTGTCCACCAGCAGAACCGTCACCGTGTATTCGCCGGTTGGCACATTTGCGGGAAGTTCGAGGCGAGTCCGAAACAATCGCCCACCCTGGATGCTGACATCCCCCACCTTCTCGCCATAAAGGCCGCTGCGTTGCTTGTTGCGGATCAGGGCGTCGCGGAACACCTGCTCTTCGCCGGGGGTCAGGAACTCATGGGGCCTGAAGATGATGTTGTCGACACCGATCTGATTGGCCTGCGCCTTGGCCGGAGAGAGAATTTCGTCGATCGGTGCGGAGGCCGCGACCTGATAGAAGCCTGGCGCATCATCAAATGTCAGTTCGTCCGCATTGACCCAAATTCCCGCCACGCGCGCCTTGCGCCGCACCACCACGCTACTGTTGGGGGATCGAACAAGGACGATCACGTCGCCTTGTCCATCCGTGGTCCCGAACAGCAGGACGCTCGCCCCGGTAAAGCCGGTACTGATCCCGATCAACTCGTCGCTGAGGTCCACGAGAAGCGCGTCTTCGCGCGCCGCATCAGCGGGAATCTGCAGGATGGCGAAGACCGCAAGCGCGAAGAGTGGCATCCGCAACCAGACTGTTGTGGGGCGCAAAATCCTCATAGCCCGAAGCCGTCGATTTCATTGATCGAGTAGAGATCCTCGGGCTTTGCCACAAGCTCGATCCCGATTTTGGTGCAGACCCCGAGGACCATCAGCGCGAGCAGGCCCCGCAGTTCCTCACCGCGCAGTTTTCCGCCGACCTTTGTGCCGATCTGGGCACCAACAACCGCCCCGGTCAGCAACAGCAGCGCCAGAACAATATCAACCGTCTGGTTGTTGACCGCCTGTAGATAGGTGACGTTCGCGGTCACGAAGATGATCTGAAACAGGGATGTGCCGACAACCACGGATGTGGGCATGCCGAGCAGGTAGATCATGGCCGGCACCATCAGGAATCCGCCGCCCACGCCCATGATGGCGGCAAGGATGCCCACGAAAAAGCCGATCGAAAGCGGCAGAAGGGCGCTGATGTAAAGCCGGGACCGCCGAAACCGCATCTTGAAGGGCAGGCCGTGGAGCCATGTGTGCTGGTGCAGCTTTCCGCGTGACGCGGTGCCTTTCTGACGCCGGAGGATGGCGCGTCCGCTTTCAAACAGCATCAGTGATCCGACAATGCCCAGGAAGACGACGTAGCAAAGCCGAACGAGCAGATCGACCTGGCCGATTTCACGCAGGAACGTGAAGATGACAACACCAATGCTCGATCCGGCAAAGCCACCGATGGTGAGGACAATACCCATTTTGAAATCGACATTGCGGCGGCGCATATGGGCCAGAACGCCAGAGACCGAAGCCGCAACGATCTGATTGGCCTCGGTGGCGACAGCCACGGCGGGCGAAATGCCAATGAAGATCAGCAGCGGTGTCATCAGGAACCCGCCGCCGACGCCAAACACACCGGACAGAAATCCCACGCCCCCGCCCATCAGCAGGATAAGAAAGACGTCGACCGACATCTCGGCAATGGGAAGGTAAATGCTCATTTTTCTCCGGCACGTCGAAGTTAAAGGTCAGACGTGGTGACCGCGTTATACGCTCAATCTATCGGGCCTGTCTCCATGGGGAGGCCGTCGGCAGCCCAGGCAATCATGCCGCCGGCCATGCGATGTATCTGGCCTGTGAAACCCGTGACAATCAGATGCTCGGCTGCAACACCACAGCGCCGCGCACTGCGGCAGTGCAGGATGAGGTCCTTGCCCTCAGGGGGCTGTATCTTGGCCGGATCAAATGTGGAGAGGGGGTTGAGGGTCGCACTTGCGATGCGGGCCTCATCAAACTCATGTGGCTCGCGCACATCGACGATATAGGCGGTGCCGTTTTCAATGCGGTCCTGCACTTCCCGGGGGTCAAGCATCCGGACTTCAACCCCGTTCTGGTCAATCGCTTGCATCGGGTTTCCCTGTTTGGCATCCGCGCTCAGCCATTGGCAGGCTCCTCGGCGCAGAATAGTTCGTAAAGTGTTGCGAGCACGGCTCTGGCTTCGTTGCTGGCAACCGAATAGAAAATGGTCTGGGCCTCGCGCCGGGTGGTGACCAGCGCTTCCTTGCGGAGCCGGGCAAGATGCTGCGAGAGGGCGGACTGGCTGAGGCCCACCAGCTTTTCCAGCTCCCCGACGGATTTTTCACCCTGGATGAGGTGGCATAGAATCAACAGCCGACGCTCATTGGCGAGCGACTTCAGCAAGCGGCTGGCCAGTTCGGCCTTATCTTCGAGGGCTGACGTATCCATTTGAATTAGTGTATTCGTATATTAGCAAACTGGTCAATGTGAGATCATGAAAGATATGTCCGAAATCACACCCGATGAAGTGCTCGACACCAGTGGTCTGAGATGTCCCTTGCCCGTGCTCAAGGCCAAGAAGGCATTGAAATCCATGACGCCTGGTGCAACGCTCAAGGTGATTGCGACAGATCCGGGCGCGGTCGGCGATTTCGCCCATTTCTGTGATGCGACGGGCGATAGCTTGCTGGTGTCTGACGACACGGCGGGTGTGCTGACCTTCGTGATCCAAAAAGCGGGTGCAGCATGAATATCAACGGACAGGCCCATCGCACGATCTGGCTGGCCGATGACTGTTGGACGGTCGAAATCATCGACCAGACCCGGCTGCCGCACCGCTTTGAAATTGAGCCGCTGACGACACTCGATGCAGCGGCCCATGCGATCCGCGCGATGCTGGTGCGCGGTGCGCCATTGATCGGGGCAACGGCGGCCTATGGCATGGCGCTCGCGATGCGGGAGGATTCCTCGGACGCCGGTTTGGACAAGGCCTATGCGCTGCTGAATGCCACACGCCCGACCGCGATCAATTTGCGTTGGGCGCTCGATGACATGCGGGCGCGCCTGCGGGACCAGCCTCAAGATCAGCGGGCTGATATCGCCTATACGCGTGCGGCCCAAATGTGTGACGAGGATGTCGCGATCAACAGCGCGATCGGGGATCATGGCCTCGAGGTGATCCGCGCCGTCCATGCGGCGGCGCCAGGAGACGGCCCGGTCAATATTCTGACCCACTGCAATGCCGGTTGGCTGGCGACGGTGGATTGGGGGACGGCGCTGGCGCCAATTTACAAGGCGCATGATCTGGGGATTCCGGTCCATGTCTGGGCCGACGAAACCCGGCCCCGGAATCAGGGCGCAGCCCTGACCGCCTGGGAGTTGGGCCAGCATGGTGTGTCCCATGCCGTGATCGCCGACAATGCCGGCGGGCATCTGATGCAGCATGGTATGGTCGATCTCTGCATCACAGGCACCGATCGCACGGCGGCATCGGGCGATGTGGCGAACAAGATCGGCACCTATCTGAAGGCGCTGGCCGCGCGTGACAACGAGATCCCGTTCTATGTGGCATTGCCGTCGCCGACTATCGACTGGACGCTTTCTGACGGTGTTCGAGATATCCCGATCGAAGAGCGCGATCCGCATGAGGTCACGCATATTTCGGGAAAGACAGACGCGGGCGATATCGTTTCGGTGCAACTCACACCCGACGGGTCACCGGCCGGGAATTATGCCTTTGATGTGACGCCGGCGCGGCTTGTGACTGGATTGATCACCGAGCGCGGAGTTTGCCCGGCAAGCCGGGACGGGCTTGCCGGCCTTTTTCCCGAACGCGTCTGAAGTAACGTTCCGTCATTGCGCCTCGCAATGATGAATTGTGGCGTTCTAACGCGGTGTGGCGTCGCCACCTTCAACGATCACCAGTTCATTGTTGGCAACGCCCGCCACGCGGCGATGGGCGGCAGCTTCGACATATTCGGGTGAATTGAAGCAGGCTTCGGCATCGGCCATGGAATCGAACTCGACCACGATGAAACGCTCATAGGGTGACTGGCCTTCGAGGACCTTGAATTCTCCGCCGCGCGCCAGTGGACGACCACCAAACTTCTTCAGGATGCCGGGAACCTGGTCGGTGTATTTCTTGTAGGCGACGGGGTCTTTGATCGTGGAACGGGCAAGCCAGTAGGCGGGCATGGTCTCTCTCACTGTGGTTTTGCGGATGACGCAGGCAGCGCCAGTGTTCACTCGTTGCTAGCGATTGGCTTGAGGGACGTCAAATAGGTCGCGATGGCTTCGCGGTCTTCGGGTGTGAGCTTGCTGGTGTTGTCGTCCACCACCTCGGTCATGGAGCCGCCCAGAAAATCGCCGTCGGGAAGCATTCCGATTTCCAGCGCGGAAACGATATCGTCCGTACTCCAGTCCCCGATACCGCCTGGACCCGGTGTGATGTTGGGGACCGCTTTACCTTCGGGCCCGTTCTTGTTGCCCGATAGGGCCCGGTCCGCATCGACAACACCGATGATATTACGGGGGCTGTGGCATTCACCGCAATGGCCCGGCCCGGTGACCAGATATGCCCCCCGGTTCCACTCCGCCGATTGGGAGGGGTCGGGCGCGAACGGCGCATCATCGAAGAACAGCAACTGCCAGCCGATCATGCTCATACGGATATTGAACGGAAAGGCCAGGTCATGCGCGGGCACCGGATTCCGCACGGCGGGGATGGAATCCAGATAGGCCTTGAGGTCGACGATGTCCTGAACCGTCATGCGCGCATAGGACGTGTAGGGGAAGGTGGGATAGTAGCGCGCGCCCGTGGGCGAAACTCCCTTGCGCAAGGCCTTGATGAAGTCTTCGTCGCTCCAGCCGCCGATCCCGGTTTCGGGATCGGGCGTGATGTTGGGTGAAAAGAAAGATCCGAAATCGGTTTTCAGTTCGCGGCCACCGGCCAGAAACGCGCCGCCCTTTTCGACGGTATGACAGGCCACGCAGCCACCGGTCGCCAGAACATACTCGCCACGGACCGGGTCTCCCGTCTGGGCATGGGCATCGGGATAGGCAAAGGGCGCAACGGTCATTGAGGCGAGTGCAAGCAGGGTGCGAAGAAGGTTTTTCATCTGGCTATCCTAACAAAAAAACGCCCGGCAGGGCCGGGCGTTTTCAGAATTGATCGTGTTGGACCGTTTAGACTTCGGGGCCGCGATAAACCTTGTGGCATGTGCCACAGGTTGCGCCGATGCTTCCGACAACGGCTTTCGGGTCAGACCCGAGCGTGCCGGCAGCGGCATCAGCCGCAACCTTGTCGGCTGCCGTTCCCATAGCGGCTGCCTTGGCATTGAAGTCTGCCATGTTGTCCCAGATTTCCGGCTTTGCGCGGGACTTTTCCGGAATTTCTTTGTCCATGAACAGCGCGGGCACCTTCGCCGCGACGGCACTGATCGCCTTCGCGGCTGCCTCTGCGTCAGCGGCATTGCCGGCCGCGACAGCGCCACCGAGCTTTTTCATATTGCCACCCAGCGATTTCATCGCCGCGTTGCGTTCCTTGTAGTGATGTCCATCAGCTGATGCGACATCGCTGCTGAAGGTACCGAAAGCAGCGACGACAGCAAGGGCACTTGCTGCGATAAGGCCGTTACGGAGGGTCTTGCGAACCGAATTCATATTCAATCTCCCTGTTACCCATGTGCTGGGTGATGCGGCATCCCGCCACATGTGTGAGCCATGGAGCCTGTTAAGCATCTGGTTTTCCATAAAAATATCACATCGATCACGGAAACGTGAACAAAAACGACAAAATGATTCACGGCTGCGTGAGATCGGGAATAAAGCGGCGACGAGACTGTTAACGTGCACGTGTGTTTCAGTCTGAAATTCAGTGGAGACGGTTCATGAACATGTTGCGAGTCGCACTCACAGGCTTGGCGCTTGTCGGTTTGTATGGTTCCCACGCGGGAGCGCAATCATCGGACAAGCCGGTCACGGTCATTGAGTTGTTCACCTCACAGAGTTGTTATTCCTGCCCGCCGGCCGAAGCCTATCTCGGGGAACTCTCGAAAGAAGACGATATCGTCGCGCTTGAGTATCACGTCGATTACTGGAACCGGATCAACTATGGCCGCCATGGCCGCTGGGTTGATGAATTCTCAAGTCCGGAAATGACCCAACGCCAGCGCGCCTACAATCTCGCCATCCGAAACACCGGCGCCGTCTATACCCCGCAGATGGTGATCGACGGGCGCGAAGAGGCCGTCGGATCGCGGCGTGGCGAGGTACAGCAACTTGTCAGCAAGGTCCGGTCTGATGATCCCGCACGGGTCGGCGTTGCCGTGTCCGGCCTGGAAGATGGCGGGATCAGCATTTCGCTACCCGACAACCTGAAGGGCGGCGCAGATGTCTGGCTTGTCACCTTCATCCGCGAAAACACCACGCAAGTCGTCAGAGGTGAGAACCACGGCAAGACGCTGACCAGCCATAATATCGTGCGGAAAGTCCGTCATGTTGGGGCATGGGACGGTAAGGCTGCCATCTTTGATTTGTCGCGGGACGAACTGGATCTGGAATCCGGTCAGGGCTGTGCGATCCTGGTCCAGGATGAACGCCCGGGGCCGGTGCTTGGGGCGTCCTATTGTCCCGACAATGTGGGCGTGTCGTCCTGATCAGCCCGTCTTGCGTGCGAAACTCTCACCGCTGATCATGCGCAGGCTGTCCTCGTTTTCCAGAAACCACGCATAGGTCCGCTCGACGCCCTCGCGCAGGCCGATCCGGGAGGTCCACCCCAGACTGTTGAGGCGGGTCACATCGACAAGTTTACGTGGCGTGCCGTCCGGCTTTGACGTGTCATAGGTGAACCGGCCCTCGAAACCGACGACATCGGCAATCATCTCGGCGAAGTCCTTGATCGAGATGTCTGTGCCGACCCCGATATTCACGAAGTCTTCGCCTGAGTAATTCTGCATCAGATAGACGCAGGCATTCGCCATGTCGTCCACATACATGATCTCCCGGCGGGGGGTTCCCGTGCCCCAGATGGTCACTTCGTCTGCGCCGCTGACCTTGGCGTCATGCATCTTGCGGATCAGGGCTGCGGGCATGTGTGAGGTTTCATAGTCGAAATTGTCACCGATGCCGAACAGGTTGGTGGGCTGTACGCTGATCGCATCAAACCCGTATTGCCGACGATAGGCCTGACACATCTTGATGCCGGCGATCTTCGCGACCGCGTACCACTGGTTCGTTTCCTCCAAAGGCCCGGTCAGCATGTAATCCTCTTTCATCGGCTGCGGTGCATCGCGTGGCATGATGCAGGTCGACCCCAGAAACAGCATTTTCCGGGCACCCGAGCGGTAGGCGGTATCAATCAGATTGGTCTGGATCATCAGGTTGCCGCCGATGAAATCAGCCGGGTACTGGTCATTGGCCTGAATGCCGCCGACCACCGCCGCGGCATCAAAGACGTATTCGGGTTTTTCGGCCGCGAAGAAATCACGCACATCGGCCTGATTGGTCAGGTCGAGTTCCTTGCGGGTACGGGTCACGATATTCGTGTGACCTTGCGCAGTGAGTTCACGGATCAGGGCCTGACCGACCAGGCCTCGGTGACCGGCAATGAAAATCTTTGCGTTGGTATCCATGTTTAGTTCCGAACGACTGTGGCGATTAGGTCTGGTACTTGCGGAATTCAGGCTTGCGGCGTTCCTGAAAGGCGCGGGCGCCTTCCTTCGATTCTTCCGTGGCGTAATACAGCTTCAGGGCCTCAAAGCCCATTGCCCCGATGCCCTTGATGTGGTCGGTGTCGATGTTGAAGGATCGCTTGGCGATGGCCAGTGCCGTGGGGCTGCGCTCCATCAGGTCGGCACACCAGCGCGCGACTTCGGCATCGAGTTCACGGTCCGGGACAACCGCGTTGGCGAGCCCCATCTCCAGCGCTTCGCGGGCGGTGTACTGGCGACACATGTACCAGATCTCGCGCGCCTTCTTCTCGCCCACGATCCGCGCCAGATAGGCAGTGCCATAGCCCGGATCCACCGAGCCCATGCTGGGGCCGACCTGTCCGAAAATCGCACTCTCGCCCGCCAGGGTCAGGTCACAGACCGTGGCGATCACGTTGCCGCCGCCAATCGCATAGCCGCGCACCTTGGCGATCACCGGTTTCGGGATATCCCGGATCAGGCCCTGGAGTTCCTCGATCGGAATGCCGATGGTGCCGCGGCGGCTGCCGTAGCCTTCGCTCGATTTGTTGTCGAGAGACTGGTCGCCACCCGACGAGAAGGCGCGATCTCCCGCGCCTGTGATGACCACGACGCCAATGGATTTGTCCCAGCCGGCGTTCTGCAATGCGTCGATCATTTCCTCGACGGTCTGGCCACGAAAAGCGTTCAGCTTGTCGGGCCGGTTGATGGTGATCGTCGCAACGCCGTCCTGGACGTCGTACAGAATGTCTTCATAGGCCATGATCGGGTGCCCCGGAATGTAACGATTTCTCTGGTGTCGGTTGACGGAAGTGTATTGGGTTTTAAGTCACACTGCACATACCGATACACAAGAGGACCCTCCATGGCCAAGAAAGCCGATAAACGCCCGCCCGTAGCCGTTGGCCATGTCTCACTCCATGTGAAGGATGTTCCCAAGGCCAGTGCCTTCATGCAGGTTCTGGGCCTGCGGCATGTCTTCGAAAACGAAAAGCAGACCTTCGCGGTTCTTGAGCTGCGTGGCGGCACCCATCTGATCCTCAACAAGTCCCGCAAGAAAATCCGGGATGGCGATGTCGCGCCAGTGGATCTGATGGTCGATGACGTGAAGGCGATGCGCGCCTATTGCAAGAAGGCGAAGCTCAAGCCGTCGAAAATCACCTCTGGTTCGGTACACAGTTCCTTCTACGTGCCGGGGCCCGATGGCTGGTCGATCAAGATCACCTCATCCCATGCCGGGAACCGCCCGGTCTGAGGCGGTCCTGTCCGTCAATGCGGCAATCTGCTGGTACGTGCTCCGGAAAATGGGCATCAACGATCCGATCCCCGGATATGGGAAACTCCTGCTGGAGACCGGGATCGTCGAATAGCGGTTTATTCTGCCGCTTGTAGTCGATCAGCGAAGCGGAAGCCGACCTTGTCCATCTTGTTCAGGACATCTTCGCCGAACTTGTCGATGATTTCCTGACCGACTTCCGGGTGGAAGACGACCTCGTCTTTCGTGTCACCTTTGACGTTCTGGATCATCACCAGCAGGCGCGCGGTCTCGTCAGAGATATTGTGGAAATCGCGGTAGACCCCGGCGGGAACCGAAACAAAGTCCATCGGTTCGAGTTCGACCGAGTTTTCGGCATTCTCGCCCCAGGACACCCGGAACTTGCCATTCAGGCAGAAGAAGTTCTCCACCGTGTGCGAATGGCTGTGCAGACCCGGATGGTTGCCCGGCGGGCACTCGGCGATGGTGACGGTCAGGCCGTCCATGCCCTTGACGGGGGCCACAGCGGAGCGGCCTTCCCAGCTTTCCGGGGACATGATCGGATAGACCGACTTGGCCGAAACAACCTCGACAGCATCGGCGGGAATACCGGTGCCGTCCATGATCGACTGCTTGTAGGGGACCAGATCCTTGAATCTGGCGACGCGGTTGGACATGTCAGGTGAATTCAGGTTTACGGCTTTCATGGCTTCCTCCGAAGGATTTATTTTCGGAAGCCTACCGCAATTCCGCGTTGGGATGAAACGGATTGAAACGCTATGATCTCAACCCTGATGCAGCAGAAATCATCAATCCGCGCGCCTGAATCCCACAACGCGGTAACGCACGAAAAGAGAGCAGAGGTTTTATGCCTGACTTCTATAAACCCGATCTGGGCATCAATCCGGACGATGCGTTTGCGCGGGAAGCGGACGGCAAGCTGGTGCGCCGGTCGTTCTGGCTGGATATGAGCGACCGTTCGGTGGTGCAGGCCATGACTCAGGGGCTTGGGGCAAATCTGGCCAATGAACACAAAAGGGCGCATCTCGATGATATCGGACGCGCCCATCTTGTGGATCAGATTTGTGTGCAGGAAATTCTCCCGCCCGAGTGATGACCCCGTTTACTTCAGCGGTGAGAAGCTCGACGGCATCAGCATGGTCGAGGTCATCTCCTCGAGATGCGCCCCCGCCGACTTGGCGAAGTCGGTCCAGGCGGCTTCCTTGGCCACGCCGGCGCGCGCTTCCATTCGGGCTTCAAGGCTCGGATAGGCCCAGAGATGGCAGACCTCGTTGGGGTTCGGTCCCTCGGTGATCCAGGCCGCCACGTTCTTGGAATACTTCTCGCGGGTCGGCATCACCGCCAGGAAGGCATCCATCCAAGCCTTCGCCGTGCCCGGCTTTACCTTGTAGTTGCGGAATTCAAAGAAGTTTCCATCCTTTTCAGGTTTGGAAATCGGCTTGGTGTTGATGAGAAAGCGTGTCGACTGCTGGGTCAGTAGCGGACGCAAACGCGGGACATATTCCTTGGTCCAGCCTTCGACCTTGCCGAGTTCGGTCCGCAAGCGGGCGCGCTCCTCGAAGCTGTCATACCGCCACAGGTGCATCACCTGATTGAGCGGACCCATTTCGGTGTACCAGTAGCCTTCCAGAACCCCGTAATCATCGCCCCGGACCTTGCGGCCGACTTCTTCATTGGCCTTCAGGACCTCCGGAATCTTGCCCGGAAGTGCGGTGTAGGTGCGTAGTTCGTGAAGCATTGTATCCCCCCTCTAGAGTATCGTCTGTTATGGGGCACACGTTGCTGTTTTCAGCAGCGCAGCGCAAGAGCGACAAGGGGCAATGTGCAAGCTGGTGAGACCGCCTCAGCCACCCGCCGGTTCGTGGACGTGCTGGCCGCCCGCACCGTGCAGAATGGCTTCGGCCTTGGCTTTTTCGTCTGCGCCATGGGCGTGAACCCAGCAGATGATCCCGCCATCCTGAACGCTTTGCTGCAGCTGCTCGCGCCAATCTTCATCGATATGTTCGCTCAGGATTTCGTCGACCGAGAGCTGGGTGGCCGCCGATGTTCCCGTGGCAACACCGACCGGACCGCCGACGGCATAGGCAGCGGTTGCGGCCCCGATGGATGTGAGGATCGCGACAGTCTCGCTGATGAAGTCGATGGCGTGGTCGATGGTTGTTCGGGCATCCATGGATTCGCGCGGCGTGTCGGCCCGGTCGGACATTTCGGTGGTTGTCGGGACGTGGCCGAAACGGTCGATGATCGCTTCGTGGTCGCTCAGGACACTGATCTGGTCACTTTCGATCCCGTTATCGAGCAAGGTTTCCAGCGCCGCCAGAAACTTGTCTGAACTGGTGAACGTGGCGACGATGACGGATTCGTTTTTTGCGTTCATGATCCCGGTATCCTTCTGCTGGCTTCAAGCGCTTCGGTAAATACGACATAGCGGAGCGGGCCGTTTGGTTCCAGTGCATTGAACGGATAGCAGGTCACCAGTGTGATCACGGCGTGGTCGGTCGCGCGACATGTGACCGGCAGTTGTCGCGCTGTTGTCCTGCGGGCAATATCGGAGCTGGTTGAATTTGGTTTGGGGAGCAAACAGTGACGCATTGGGTACGGTACGAAAAAGACGGGCATGTCGGATTTGGGACTTTGGATGGCGGACAGGTCGCGGTGCATGACGGGAATATGTTCGCGAAGCCAACAGCGACGGGCGAAACCCTCAACCGGGATGAGCTGACGCTGCTCACTCCCTGTGTGCCAGGGAAGATGATCGCGCTCTGGAACAATTCGAAGTCTTCGGCTGAAAAGCAGGGACTCGAAAAACCCGAATACCCGTTGTTCTTCCTCAAGCCATCTTCCAGTTACCTCGCGCCCGGCGGCGTGATCCGGAAACCCGCATCCTATGACGGACGTGTCATTTACGAGGCAGAGCTCGGCATTGTCATCGGTCAGACTTGTGCAAATGCCGATGTCGCCGCTGCGGAAGACGCGATCTTCGGCTACACTTGCGTGAACGATGTGACCGCAATGCAGTTGCTCGATGCCGATCCGTCCTTTCCCCAATGGGCGCGCGCCAAGGGGTTTGACACCTTTGGGGCTTTCGGTCCTTCGATTGTCACGGATGTCGATCTTTCCGGGAGTGCGATACGGGCCGAACTCAATGGGCGCGAACGCCAGAACTATCCCGTGAGCGACCTGTTCATGTCGCCCGCCGAGATTGTCGCGCGCCTGTCGGAATCCATGACACTGGAAGCCGGTGACCTGATTGCCTGCGGAACCGGGCCGGGCGCGCTGCCCATGAAGCCGGGTGCCACCATCGATATCATCATCGACGGGATCGGAACCCTTTCAAACACCTATGAGGACCAAAACTGATGCCGGATCGCTTCCCGCCCTTCGACCCGGACAATCTTGGCGCGGAGGCGCGTGCCGTTTATGACCGGATCCTCGCGGAACGAGGTTATGTTCCCGGGCCCTATCAGTTCTGGCTGGCGTCACCGGGCTTCTCGGATCGCATCGAACCGGTCGAGGAGTTTCTGCGCCACGGCGTCTCGCTGGAGGAACGTCTGGTGGAAGTCGTCGTGCTCGTGGTCGCAAAGCACTGGCGTGCCCAGTATGTCTGGACGTCCCACGGCCCCGCTGCCGAGAAGGCCGGGGTGGACGCGGCAATCGTGGAGGCCATTCGCACGGGCCGGGAACCCGAATTTCCCAAAGAGGATGAAGCGGTTTGCCATGACCTCGCTGTCGCGCTGGTGCAGGGGCGCGGCATAGATGACGACCTCTGGGCGCGCGCGAATAGGGGCATCGGCGAGGTTGGCGTCACCGAGGTGCTTGGCCTGATCGGCCTCTACACCTCGGTCTGCCTGACCATGGTCGCCTATCGGATGCCGACCAAGAACGGCGAACCCGACCCGCTGCCCTAGCGATCTGCCAGGGCAATCTGCTAGAGCGAACGGGGCAGTTTGCTCTCTTCGACGCTCGGCGGCTCCGGCGTCGCCTTGTCGAGTTGGGTCAGGTAATTCACGTTCAGGTACCAGTCCCGGTAATCCTGAAAGCGGACCGGCTTGAATTTCGGCGGATTGTCGTCGCTGACGCAGGTGGGGAGCGGGTCCGCCACCGTGTCCCAGGTCGGATTGTAGAAGAAGGCCAGTGAGTAGCGGTCGTTCTTGGGCGGGATCACCCGGTGCGGGGTCGCCATGAAACGCCCGTTGGTCCAGCGGTTCAGGAATTCGCCGGTGTTGACGATGATCGCGCCCTCGATGTTGGAAACGGGCAGCCACTTGCCCGATGCGGTCTGAATCTGAAGACCGGCTTCCGCAGCGACGGGGAGGAGGGTCAGGAACCCGTGATCGCGATGCGGGGCAATGCCGAACTGATTTTCTTCGGCTTCGACGGCTGCATAGTGCTGGTTGCGGGTTGTCCAGACCGGGTCATCGAACAGGCCGTCGAAATAGTCGGCGGGCATGTCGAGCGCGCGGGCATAGAGGGGCAGCATCCGACTGCCGAGACTTTCCATCGCGTCGTAATATTCGAGCATCTCCGACTTCCAGCCCGGAAGCAGATCGTCCGAAGGCCAGTGGTTCGGGCCGTGGGACGTCAGCCCGGCCTTGATCGCAGGGTGATCGGCCGGACGCTCGCGCACCATGCGCAGCATCTCGTTGAGGTCGGGCTTGGTGTTCTCGTTGACTGTCGAGGAAACATAGATCGTGGACAGCGGCGGAACATAGTTCGGAAAGCTTCGTTTGGTCTCGTCGGGCAGCGCGAAGAACCTCACGAGATTTTCGTTGGTGCGCGAGAGCAGTTCGCGCGGCACGCCATGATTGACGATGAAGTAGAACCCGACATTCTCCTGCGCATAACGCAGTTCGGCGGCGAGGCGCTCGAGCGCACCGTCTTCGCCGGCCAGGAACGGGGCCAGATCAAGGATCGGAATTTCTTCGTCGGTCAGTTCGTCGGGAAGGATGACTTCGGCGGTGGACATGGTCGCTCTCATTCTTGCGTTTCCGAGATGAACAATCCTAGCGCGATTTCTCTTTTCGTCAAAAGTACAACCTGATGAGGATTTGCAATCCTTGTTGATTGAAAAATAGGCGTAAAAATTACATTGCATAAAATATGTGCATATAAGACTTCAATTTGTGCCTGAATTTTGAGCGTATCGGATTTTCCCCATGTTTAACAGAGACTTATATGTTCGCCGGAGTCTGGCACGCCGTTTGCGATGTTTGTTGCAGTGCAATAAAGCCCTCAAACGGAGTCTTTCGAATGAAGTCAGCAATTAAAACAATCGCAGCGGCCGGTGTTCTCGCCGGGTCGCTGGCGTTTTCAGGGGTTGCGCAGGCCGCCGATACCATCAAGGTCGGAATTCTGCACTCCCTGTCCGGAACCATGGCGATCAGTGAAACCGCGTTGAAAGACGTGATGCTGTTCCTGATCGAGGAGCAGAACAAGAAAGGCGGGTTGCTCGGCAAGCAGATTGAGCCGGTCGTTGTCGATCCGGCCTCTGACTGGCCGCTTTTTGCTGAAAAGGCGCGTGAGTTGATTGAGAATGAAAAGGTCGACGTCGTGTTCGGCAACTGGACGTCGGTCTCGCGCAAATCCGTGCTGCCGGTCTTTGAAGAGTTGAACGGCATGCTGTTCTACCCGGTTCAGTATGAGGGCGAAGAATCCTCCCGGAACATCTTTTACACCGGTGCGGCACCGAACCAGCAGGCGATCCCGGCTGTTGAGTATCTGATGAGCGAAGAAGGCGGATCGGTCGAGCGTTGGGTTCTGGCCGGAACCGACTATGTGTATCCGCGCACGACCAACAAGATTCTTGAATCCTTCCTGAAGGCCAAGGGCGTTGCGGCTGAGGACATCATGGTCAACTACACGCCGTTCGGTCATTCCGACTGGCAGACGATCGTGTCCGAGATCAAGAGCTTCGCTTCGGCGGGCAAGAAGACGGCCGTTGTGTCGACCGTCAATGGTGACGCCAACGTTCCGTTCTACAAGGAACTCGGCAACCAGGGCATCAAGGCCGAAGACATCCCGGTCGTGGCCTTCTCGGTTGGTGAGGAAGAGCTTGCCGGTATCGATACCGGCCCGCTGGTCGGCCATCTGGCAGCCTGGAACTATTTCATGAGCGTTGATGCACCGGAAAACGCCGCGCTGATCGCGAAGTGGCATGCGTTCATCGGTGACGACAAGCGCGTCTTCAATGATCCCATGGAAGCGCATTACATCGGTTTCAACATGTGGGTTCAGGCGGTTGAGCAGGCCGGCACCACGAATATCGATGCCGTGCGTCAGGCCATGTACGGACAGGAAGTTCCAAACCTGACCGGTGGTGTTGCTGTCATGAACACCAACCACCATCTCTCCAAGCCGGTGCTGATCGGTGAAATCCAGGATGATGGCCAGTTCGCCACTGTCTGGGAAACCGACGGTGTTGTTGTCGGTGATGCGTGGAGCGATTTCCTGCCGGAAAGCGCCAAGCTGACCGCTGACTGGACCTATCCCTGGGTTTGCGGCAACTGCGAGAAACCCAAGTACACCAACTAGAGGCGTATGCGGTTATCCCCGCCACCTTGGACAGGTGGCGGGGATACTCAACAAACAAGAATAACCGCTAACAAATTCCAGGACCGATACGCCATGTCAGTCATCAAACCAAAAGGCGCGCCGCGTGTTCGGGCCGTCCTTTTCTCCATTCTGTTTGCCCTGCTCGCAATTGTCGCACCGGGCGAAACCGGACACGCCCAACAGGATGACGCGGCGCTAAAGAGCGCGCTCTCCGGGTTGAATGTCCGAAGCTTCAATGACAAGACCGATGCGGTCATCGCACTCGGCGACCTCGGTGATCCCCGTGCGGTGCGTGCCCTTGAGGCCATGACCGAGGGTCGGCTCTACGGGCGGGCATCGGACAATGCCGTTGTGATCGCAGACCGTGACGGCGAGGTCTACAAACTCACGGATCCACTCACCGGTGCCGGGATTGGTGAGGCGGGCAGTCGCGACATCAAGAAGATCATTGCGAACAACAATCTGCGGGGTGTCATCCGCGGTGTTGTGGGACAGCTGGCACTGTCCAGTCCCGATCCGGGGCTGCGTCGTGCCGCTGTTGAGAATGTGATTTCCAGCCCGACGGACAACTCGCTTGGGTTGCTGAAGAATGCCCGGGATCGGGAAACCGATGACGGTATTCGCAGTCGGCTCGAAACCGGCATTGCGACCCTCGAACTCGGATCAGATGATTCGGGTTTGCGGCGTGCGGCACTGGACCGTCTGGCAGATTCCAATGACCCCGAGATCAAGTCCCTGCTTGAGCGTCGTTTGCTGACAAATGCCGATGGATCATTTGTGGAGCCCGATGAGGACATTCGTGCCGTTGCGCAAAGCGCCGTTGACGACATCAATGACCGGCTGGCGCTGTTCGGCGTCGCCGAAAATCTGATCTTCGGGATCAGCCTGGGTTCGGTTCTGTTGCTCGCTGCCATCGGCCTTGCGATCACCTTTGGTGTCATGGGCGTGATCAACATGGCTCATGGCGAAATGATCATGCTCGGGGCCTATACGACCTTTGTGGTGCAGGAAATCTTTCGGGCGACCATGCCGGCGGAAGCCTTCGGCTTCTATCTGCTGGCGTCCATTCCCGCCGCGTTCATAGTCGCTGCAGCCTTCGGAATACTGATCGAGCGTGGCTGCATTCGCTTTCTGTATGGGCGACCTCTGGAGACGCTTCTCGCGACCTGGGGGGTCAGTCTGATCCTGCAGCAGATGGTGCGTTCGGTCTTCGGGGCGAACAATCGCGAAGTGGCCAATCCGGACTGGATTGCCGGTGCCATCTCCATCGGCGGCGGTGTGTCGGTGACGGTCAACCGGGTCTACATCGTGATATTCTGTCTGATGGTTGTCGCAGCACTTGCCGCGTTCATCCGGTACAGCCGCTTCGGCCTGCAGATGCGTGCCGTCACCCAGAATCGCGGGATGGCGTCCTCAATGGGCATCCGGACCGGGCAGGTGGATGCCCTGACCTTTGCGTTGGGGTCGGGGATCGCAGGCGTGGCCGGTGTCGCGCTCAGCCAGATCTCGAATGTCAGCCCCAATCTGGGGCAGAACTTCATCGTCGACAGCTTCATGGTCGTCGTCTTCGGCGGTGTCGGCAGCCTGTGGGGCACGATTGTCGGTGCCTTTGGTCTTGGCATCCTGAACAAGTTCCTCGAGCCGGTATCCGGGGCGATCCTCGGCAAGGTCGTCGTGCTCGTCATCATCATTCTGTTCATCCAAAAACGGCCGCGCGGTCTGTTCGCCCTCAAAGGGCGAGCGGCCGAAGGCTGAGCGGGGAGAGACGCATATGGGACCGATTTCACGTCGCCTTTTCGCGCTTGAATCCCGCAAGGGCTGGGTCGCGATTGGTATCCTGATGGTGCTGGGATTGTTCGTGATCCCGTTCCTCAACCTTGCTGTGCCCGAGGGTTCGTTCTTCCACATCTCGACCTTCTGGGTGTCGACCCTGGGCAAATATCTGTGCTTTGCGATCCTGGCGCTCGCCCTTGATCTGATCTGGGGATATGCGGGCATTCTGAGCCTTGGCCATGGGGCCTTTTTCGGTCTGGGGGGCTACGCCATGGGGATGTACATGATGCGCCAGATCGGCGACCGGGGGGTCTACGGCAACCCGGACTTGCCGGACTTCATGGTGTTCCTGAACTGGGATTCGCTTCCCTGGTACTGGTTCGGGTTCGACCAGTTCTGGTTTGCGGCCCTGATGGTGCTCCTCGTGCCCGGCGCACTGGCCTTCGTGTTCGGATGGCTGGCGTTTCGCTCGCGGATCACCGGCGTCTATTTCTCGATCATCAGCCAGGCGATGGTGTTTGCCTTCATGCTGGCGTTCTTTCGTAACGAGATGGGTTTTGGTGGCAACAATGGCCTGACCGACTTCAAGGACATTCTCGGTTTTGATCTGGCACAGGACGCGACCAAGATCGGGCTTTATGTGGTCTCTGCCATAGCACTCGTGCTGGTCTATCTGATCTGCCGCGCGGTGGTGTCGTCCAAGCTCGGTCGGTTGCTGATTGCGGTACGCGATGCGGAAAGCCGGGTGCGTTTCCTGGGATACTCGGTGACCAATGCCAAGCTGTTCGTGTTCACCCTGTCCGCGATGCTCGCGGGTATTGCCGGTGCGCTTTATGTGCCACAGGTCGGGATCATCAACCCCGGTGAGTTTTCACCGGCCAAGTCAATCGAAATGGCGATCTGGGTTGCGGTTGGTGGGCGCGGAACCCTGTTCGGAGCCATTGTGGGCGCCTTCACCGTGAACGGCGCGCGCACCTATTTTACTGGTGCGGCACCCGAGATCTGGCTGTTCTTCCTGGGTGCGCTTTTCATTCTTGTCACCCTCGTCATGCCGAAAGGGCTGGTCGGCGTCTATCGTTCGATCCGTTCGGGCGAAATGCGTGAGGCCATTCGCAGGAGGATCCGCCGTGCAGACGCCTGAGCCAACCAACCCTGCCGCGCTGGCGGAATCGATCCTTTATCTCGAAGGCGTTTCGGTGAGCTTTGACGGGTTCAAGGCCCTCAACAGCCTGAACCTGATCATTCGCCGGGGCGAAATGCGGGCCATTATCGGACCCAACGGGGCGGGGAAGACGACGATGATGGATATCGTGACCGGCAAGACACGGCCCGATACCGGTCGTGTGCTGTTCGGCAACGATGTGGATCTGACCCATCTGGATGAGGCCGAGATCGCCAATCTGGGGATTGGCCGAAAATTCCAGAAGTCCACGGTTTTCGAAAGCCTGACGGTCTTCGAGAACCTCTATCTCTCGCTCAAATCCGACCGCAGCATCCGCGAAACCCTGTTTGCGCGCCTGCGCGGCGAACAGCAGGACCGCATCGACGCGACCCTGAAAACCATACGTCTGAGCGAACGTCGTGACGATCTGGCCGGTGACCTCAGCCATGGCCAGAAGCAGTGGCTCGAGATCGGGATGCTGCTGGCTCAGGAACCTGAATTGATGCTGCTCGACGAACCGGTTGCCGGGATGAGCGATGCGGAAACCGAACAGACGGCTATCCTGCTCGAGGAAATATCCAAGACGCGTTCGCTGGTCGTTGTGGAGCATGACATGGAGTTTGTCCGGAACCTCGATTGCGTTGTGTCTGTCCTGCATGAGGGCAGCGTCATTGCCGAAGGTTCCATGAACAATGTGCAAAACGATCCGCGTGTGATCGAAGTCTATCTGGGGCGCTGAAGCATGCTCGAAGCCAGAGACATCAACCTCTATTACGGTGCCAGCCATATCCTGCGGGGTGCGGACATATCCGCCGAACGTGGCCGGATTACCTGCCTGCTTGGCCGCAACGGGGTTGGCAAGACCTCGATGTTGCGTGGCCTCACCGGTCATGTGCCGATCCGCAGCGGCACGGTCACATGGGATGGTGAGAGTATCGTTCGTATGGCGCCCCATGCGCGGGCACGTCGCGGGATCGGTTATGTCCCGCAGGGCCGTGATGTGTTCGGCCAGCTTTCGGTGGAAGAAAACCTGATGACGGGTTTTGCCTGTCTTCCGCGCCGTGAAGCGAAGATTCCCGATGAGGTGTTCGAGCTGTTCCCCGTTCTGGCCGACATGCTGGGCCGTCGCGGGGGTGATCTCTCCGGTGGTCAGCAGCAGCAGCTTGCGATTGGCCGTGCGCTGGTAACCAAGCCGCAACTCCTCGTCCTCGACGAGCCGACCGAAGGTATCCAGCCCTCGATCATCAAGGATATCGAGCGGGTCATCCGGCTGCTCGCCAGCCGTGGTGACATGGCGATCCTGCTGGTGGAGCAGTACTACGAATTTGCCCGTGACCTTGCCGATGACGTGGCGGTGATGGACCGTGGTGAAATCGTTCTCTCCGGACCGATCCAGGATATGGCCGAATCCGAGATTCGGCGTCACCTTACGGTTTAGGAGACACACGTGGCGACAGGACGGGCAGAAATCGGATTTGTGTATGACGGTGGCTGTACGCGGCTGGCGCATCTCGACCAATCCGACCCCTTGCGCATCCTGTTTCCCAACGTGGCACCGGAGGAGCCGGTGACCGGCGCTCTGGTGACGACCTCTGGTGGCCTGGTTGGCGGGGACACGCTCGGCATTGCGGTACACGGTGCTTCCGGCACGGCGTCGCGGATTGTGGGACAGGCGGCAGAGAAGATTTACCGCTCCCTCGGTGCTGATGTGACGATCGAGGTCAAACTCGACGCATCGGACGGGGCGTGGCTCGAATGGCTGCCGCAGGAGACAATCCTGTTTGAAAACGCCCGCATGCGGCGTGCGACGCTCGTCGAAGTTGGGGTGGGTGCGCGGATGATGGCCGGAGAGATGATCGTTTTCGGTCGGACGGCCATGGGGGAGACCATGACCCGGGGGCTCGTCAGGGACGCCTGGGAGGTGCGCCGTGAAGGCCGCCTGGTCTGGGCGGATGCCCTGCACCTCGATACCGATCTTGCCGCGACACTGGATGCTGCGGCAGGCCTGGATGGCGCATGCGCCTATGGCAGCATGATCTATGTTGGTGACGATGCCGCCGATGGCCTGGAGATCGCACGCGAGCTTCTGGCCGCGACGGGGGAGAGCGTCCATGCTGCGGCCACCTGTGTCGGTGATGTTTTGATCGTCCGCTGGATCGGACATGACAGCTTGCTGCTGCGCACAGCATATGGTGCGTTCTGGAGCGGGTTCCGGAACCGGATTGCCGGATATCCCGACCGCATGCCGCGCTTGTGGAACATGTAATGCCTGAAACGATGATGAGCCGAGAATGAACCTCACACCCCGCGAAAAGGACAAGTTGCTTGTCGCCATGGCTGCCGAAGTCGCCCGCAAACGTCGCGCGCGTGGGGTCAAACTGAACTACCCTGAGGCGATTGCGCTGATCTCGGACTATGTCGTGGAAGGCGCGCGCGATGGCCGCAGCGTGGCCGATCTGATGCGGGACGGCGCCAGCGTGCTTACACGCGAGGATGTCATGGACGGGATCGCCGAGATGATCCACGACATTCAGGTCGAGGCGACCTTTCCGGACGGGACGAAGCTCGTCACCGTTCACAATCCGATCCGTTGAGGTGTGCAATGATCCCCGGTGAAATCCTGACAGCTTCTGGCGACATCATCCTGAACGAAGGGCGCGCGACATTGACGCTGGTGGTCGCCAATACCGGAGACCGTCCGGTTCAGGTCGGCTCGCATTATCATTTTTCCGAAGTGAATCCGGCGCTCGATTTTGACCGTGATGGCGCGCGCGGGTTTCGGCTCGATATTCCGGCCGGGACAGCCGTGCGTTTCGAGCCGGGGCAGAGCCGGGAGGTCACGCTTGTGGCCTATGCCGGGAAACGCCACGTCTTCGGCTTCAACGGTGCCGTCAACGGCGCGCTGGAGGGTTGAGCCATGGCTTATTCGATTGACCGCGCCAGCTACGCCACCATGTTCGGCCCGACCACGGGCGACAAGGTGCGACTGGCCGATACCGATCTCTTCATCGAGGTCGAGCGGGATCACACAATTTATGGGGAAGAGGTCAAGTTCGGCGGTGGCAAGGTCATTCGCGACGGCATGGGACAGTCTCAGGTCAGCCGGGCCGACGGCGCGGTGGATACGGTTATCACCAATGCGCTGATCGTGGATCACTGGGGCATCGTGAAGGCGGATATCGGCATCCGTGACGGGCGTATCGTGGGTATTGGCAAGGCCGGCAACCCCGATGTGCAGCCCGGTGTCGATATCATCATCGGGCCGGGGACCGAGGCAATTGCGGGCGAAGGCCGGATTGTCACGGCTGGCGGCATCGACGCACATATCCACTGGATCAGCCCGCAGCAGATCGACGAAGCGCTTTATTCCGGGGTCACCACGATGCTGGGCGGCGGCACCGGACCCGCCGAGGGCACGAACGCGACGACTTGTACGCCGGGGCCGTGGCATATCGGGCGCATGTTGCAGGCCGCCGAAGCCTTCCCGATGAATCTGGGTTTTTTCGGCAAGGGCAATGCGACACAGCCCGCGGCCCTGATCGAGCAGGTCAATGCCGGTGTCTGCGCCATGAAACTGCATGAAGACTGGGGCACCACACCGGCCGCGATTGATGCCTGCCTGTCGGTTGCCGAAGAGTTCGACATTCAGGTCGCGATCCACACCGACACGCTGAACGAATCCGGTTTCGTGGAAAACACAGTCGCCGCGTTCAAGGGGCGCACGATCCACGCCTTCCACACCGAAGGCGCGGGCGGCGGCCACGCGCCTGACATCATCAAGCTCTGCGGTGAAGCCAACGTTCTGCCGTCCTCGACCAATCCAACCCGGCCCTACACGATCAACACCGTCGACGAACATCTCGACATGCTGATGGTTTGCCATCACCTCGATTCCCGGATTCCCGAAGACCTGGCTTTTGCGGAAAGCCGCATCCGGCGCGAGACCATTGCTGCAGAGGATATCCTGCACGACCTGGGTGCCATCTCGATGATTGCATCGGACAGTCAGGCCATGGGCCGCGTGGGTGAAGTGATCATCCGGACCTGGCAGACCGCCGACAAGATGAAGAAGCAACGCGGGTCCCTGCCGGAGGAAACCGGCAACAATGACAATATGCGCGTGCGCCGCTACATCGCCAAATACACCATCAACCCGGCGCTCAGCCACGGTATCGCCGAACATGTCGGGTCGGTCGAGGTCGGCAAGCTGGCCGATCTGGTGCTTTGGAAGCCGATGTTCTTCGGCGTGAAACCCGATGTGATCCTGAAATGCGGGAGCATCGCTGCAGCCGCCATGGGGGATCCCAATGCATCCATCCCGACACCCCAGCCGGTGCATTATCGTCCCATGTTCGCCAGCTTTGGCCGCTCGCTGACCCACAGTTCGGTGAACTTCGTCTCTCAGGCGGGACTGGCCAATGGCATCGGCGCGGCGTTCGGTCTTTCCAAGACCCTGCTTGGCGTGTCGGGGACCCGAAGCGTCAAGAAAGGCGACATGATCCTCAACGGCGCCACCCCGGTGATGGAGGTTGATCCCGAAACCTATGAGGTGCGCGCTGATGGCGAGCTCCTGACCTGCGAACCGGCAACGGAACTGCCGATGGCGCAGCGCTATTTCCTGTTCTGATGTTCGGGCGCGCAACACAGGTCGTCCGTGCAGGCCAATGGCCGTTGGATCAGGAATCTGCCAGCGTGACCCTGGACTATGACGACCGCCATCGTCGGCGGATCCGTTTGCGCACCGATGATGACCGGGCGGTTCAGCTTGACCTCGAAGACGCAACCCGGCTTGCCCATGGCGATGGCCTGAAGCTGGAAGATGGTGGTTTTATTCGCGTGATTGCCGCAGACGAACCCGTGGCCGACCTGCGCTGCCATGACCTCGTGGAAACGGCACGCATGGCCTGGCATGTGGGCAATCGCCATATCCCGGTGGAGGTGCTCGAGGATGGTACTTTGCGCATCCGGGACGACCACGTGATCGTGCAGATGGCCGAACGTCTGGGCGCGCATGTCACCCGCTTGCGTGCGCCCTTCGCGCCCGAGCCTGGTGCCTATGCAGAAGCCTCGGTCGCACATTCCCACGACACCCCTGATGCCGGTGATGGTCATGGACACACTCACGACCACTGACCCAACCGAGCTGCGGTCGCTGCATGAGCGTGACCTGCTGCGGCTTATGGCCTGGCTGTCGCCATCCTTTCCTGTGGGGGCGTTCAGCTACTCCCATGGCCTTGAATATGCGGTCGAGGCCGGTCGCGTTACAGACAAGGATATGTTGCTGCACTGGGCATCCGCCATCCTGTCCCAGGGATCGGGCCGGGTGGATGCGGCCCTGTTCCGGGCAAGCCATGAAGCCGTCCTGGCGCGCGACGAGGCGCTGCTGGTCTGGGCGCTCGAGCGTGGTGATGCGATGCGCGCCACGCGGGAGCTGGGGGTTGAAGCGGCCGGGCAGGGACGGGCCTTTCTGGACATGGTGTCGGGCCCCTGGCCTGCGCCTGCCTATGACTGGCTGCGCGGTGTCGCGACAGCGTCGGAGCGCCCTGTGGTCTATCCGGTTGCGGTCGCGACGGCGGCGGCTGCCTATGACATTCCCGAGCGCGCGGCGCTGACGGCCTATCTGCATGCTTTTGGTGCGAATTTGATATCTGCCGGTGTACGCCTGATTCCATTGGGCCAGAGCGATGGCTTGTGGACCATGGCTGCACTCGAGCCGGTGGTGCAGCGTGCGGTTGCTGCAGCAATGATTTGCCCGCGCGAGGATATCGGGTCGAGAACGGTTATGGCCGACTGGGCGTCGGCACGTCATGAAACTCAATACACGAGGTTGTTTCGATCATGAGCAAACCCTTTCGCGTCGGTATCGGCGGACCTGTGGGCACGGGCAAAACGGCCCTGATGGATGCATTGTGCAAGAAGCTGCGCGATGACTATGAAATCGCGGCGATCACGAATGACATCTACACCGAGGAAGATGCGCAGTTCCTGACCCGCTCGGGGGCATTGCCGCCCGAGCGGATCAAGGGCGTTGAGACCGGGGGGTGCCCGCACACGGCGATCCGCGAAGATGCCTCGATCAACCTGGCGGCCATCGCCGACATGAACCTGAAATTTCCTGATCTCGATATCGTGCTGATCGAATCCGGTGGCGACAATCTGGCGGCGACGTTTTCGCCCGAGCTGGCCGATATCACGATCTATGTGATTGATGTTTCGGCAGGCGACAAGATACCCCGCAAGGGCGGACCGGGGATCACGCGCTCGGACCTGCTGGTCATCAACAAGATTGATCTCGCGCCGCTCGTGGGCGCCGACCTTGATGTGATGGATCGGGATTCACGCCGGATGCGCGGCGAGCGCCCGTTCCTGTTCTCGAATCTGAAATCCGGCGTTGGCGTCGACGAAGTCGTCGGATTCATTCTTCTGATGGGCGGTCTGGTCGACGGCGCGTCGGTAAGTGGTAAAATAGCCCCGGCCGCAGATGCGGCACAGTAGGTCGCGCATAGGCGACAGGAGAGAGTTTGATGAGAATGTTCAAGACCGTTTCTGCCCTGATGATGGGTCTGTTCTTCGCGGTGCCCGCATTTGCCCATGAAACGGGTGTGGTCCATCCCCATGATGGAAATATCCTGCATCCCGCATTCGGGGTGGATCATCTGCTGATTGTGCTGGCGGTGGCGGCTGTCGCCGCGCTGGTCATCTGGCGTTCGCGCTAGACGCTAATCTTTCGCCAAGCGGTCGCGCATATGCGTGGTGAGCTTGGCGAGCATGGTGTTGAGGTCTTCGAGTTCTTGCGAGGTGAGGACGCTGAGGATGGCTTTCTGCCGTGACTCAGAGGTTCCGGTCGTCTGGCTGTATAGCTTGGCACCGGATCTGGTCAGGGTCAGAATCAGGCGGCGACCGTCGTTGCTGTCGGATTCCCGAGCGATCAGCCCGTCACTTTCCATCTGTGCCACGACCCGGCTCAACTGCCCCTTGTCCATCTGGGTCTGATCGGTGAGTTCCCGAAGCGACATGCCCGGCAGTTTTCCCAGGACGGTCATGATCCGGTACTGGGGCAGGGACAGGCCCCATTTGGCCGAAAAGATGCGTGCAGCATCGCGCCCGAACATCTGTGAGAGAACCGCGAACTTGAACGTCACATAGTCGTCAAGCGTCAGACCGCTTGTGTCTCTTTCGAGCACATCGTCATTGTCAGTCCGGTTTTGGGACGTGTCCATGGTCATGACGTTCGCGTGTTGATTCGAATTCTCATCCTGCGATCAACAATCCGGGTATTCCCGCGCAATTACAAGGCGAGATCGGGGACGTGTTCACGCGATCCGCCGGAACACTCCTTGCGTAACCTTCACAATTTCGTGTTCTGCATCAACAGAAGCTAGTTCAATAGCACCAGCGACAATTGCGGGAAGGCGATCAGGAGGATTGTCACCGCCAGCATGATGAGCACATAGGGAAACGCGCCCTTGAATATCTGGTTCAGGGTGATGGAGGCGTCCGTAATCGTGGATCGCACCACATAGACCGCGATCCCCAGAGGTGGCGTTAGCAATCCCATTTCGACCGCAATCACTGTCACGATTCCGAACCAGATCAGGTCACCGCCAAACGCCTGAACGATGGGTAGAACCAGTGGCAGGACAATCAGCATGATCGAGACCGCATCCAGGAACATTCCCAGGATGATCACCAGAATGATGTAGAACACCATGAACCAGAAGAAGCTCAGTTCCGAGCCGCCAATGGCTGAGCTGGCGAATTGCGGCAGGCCGGACAGGGCCAGCATCTTGCCGTAGATATTCGCCGCCAGTATCAGGAACAGCACCGACACGGTGGTGTGGCCGGTTTCCAGCAGGACGTTCCACAGCTTGGGCCAGGTCATGCGCCGCTTGACCAGCGCGATGATGAGCGCACCTGCCGCGCCGACAGCGCCGGCTTCCACCGGTGTGAAGAAGCCGCCATAAATACCGCCCAGAACGGCACCGACCAGAATGATGATCGGCAGCACCATCTGAAAGGCGTCACCGACCTTCAGTTCGACCTTCTCGCTGTCATTCGGACGGCCCACATAGGAAGGCCAGAAATAGGCCATACCGATGATCGAGATGCCCATGGCAAAGGCCAGAATGATCCCGGGGATTACGGCTGCGAGGAAGAGCAGCCCGACGGATTGCTCAGCCACGAAACCATAGATAATAAGCAGCAGGCTGGGCGGGATCAGCATCCCGAGCACCGAACTGCCGGCCACGGTGCCAACCGCGAAGGTGGGCGTGTAGCCATGCTTGATCATGTGGGGTGCCGCGATCTTGGTGAACACGGCTGCGGATGCGATGGACGATCCGGTGATGGCGGCGAAAATGGCGTTGGCCACGACCGTGGCAACACCCAGTCCGCCTTTCACCTTGCGCAGGGCCCAGCGCGCGACATTGAAGGTGTCGCCGCCAACATCGGATTCGTTGATCACCAGCCCCATCAGGACAAAGAGCGGGATCACACCGAAGAAGAAACTGCGCAGGAATTCGTTGGATGCCAGCTTGACCGTGTTGATGGCCACATTGGGACTGCCCATCATCATCCAGATGCCTGCAAAGCCGAGCAGGATCAGGCCGATGCCGATATGGATCCCCATGAAGATGACGACAAGCATGCCGGCGAGGGAGAACAGGCCGATCTCGACCCGCGAGAAATCGCCGGTGGCCACATACCAGCCGCCTGCGAAGAGGCCGACAAGGATAAACAGGTAGTAGAGCCCGAGAGGTTCTTTCACCTCCTGGGATTTCCGTATCCTGATCTGCTGGCGCAGTTCGATCGCATGGTCGGTCAGGAGAGACAGATATTTGACAGCCACCATCGTGGCGCCGATCAGGATAATCAGGCGGAGGGGCCAGACGAGGATGGTGAAGTCCCCCTCGACGCCGAATTTGAGATCCGGCCAGGCCTCCTCGAATTTGGAGATCGTGCCATAGGCGATCAATCCGAAAACGAAAACGCCACCACCCGCAAATGCCATCTGGAACAGCGCAGCCGTAATCGGGTGCTTGCGGGCGAGAGGCTCGATGAACATCTCCGCCTTCGAGAAGCGGCCGACATGGAGCGAATGGGCCAGCTGCAGGAAGACAGCGCCGACCAGTGAATAGCCGACGACTTCCGTCACGCCACGAATCGGGGCACCGAAGCCCGCGCGGGCGATGATGTCCGCGCAGATGATGAACATCAGGCCGAAGATCCAGATGGTCCCGGCGCTGTTGCAGACAGAGGTCAGTTTGACAAAAAGGTTGGCGAGGCTCTGGTAAACACCCAGAGCCCCGCCGTTCTTTGTCTCCGACTGATTGTCGGACCGGTTCAACCTATTGGTCCCAGTTGCGCACCGGGGTTTCCCCGCCGGCACGCACGCCGTCCATATAGGCCTTGATGACCTGTTCACCCGGCAGGCCCTTTTCCTTCATCCGCGCGGCCCATGCGCCGGCGAGATCGGGAAGACCATCGGCCCACTTCTTCTGCTCTTCCAGCGGCAGGGTGATGATCGTGGCACCCGCCTCGGGCAGGATCTTGGTCAGGCTGGCCTTGTTGAAGCCGCCCACGCGCTGGGCGACGAGGTCACCGTATTCCTGACCCAGTTGCAGGAACATTTCCTGCAGCTCCGGCGGCAGCTTGTCGAAGGTGTCCTTGTTCATGGTCAGCGCGCCGGTCATACCGCCGCCCATGCCGACATCGACGATGTAGGGAGCGACTTCGTGCAGCTTGAACGGCACAATACCGGTCACCGGCACGACAGCGCCGTCGGTGACGCCGGTCTGGATGCCGTTATAGTAAACCGGCAGGCCGCCGTTCACGCCGATGGCGCCGGTGCCTTCCAGCCAGGCTGCGGACGCGCCGGGGGCATAGAACTTCTTGCCCTTCATGTCGGCGACCGAGTTGATCGGGGTCTTGGAGACGATCACGTAATCATCGATCGACTGCGGGCCCAGATAGATCTGGTTGTTGTCCAGGAAGGCCTGCTTCATTTCGGGAATGTCGCGATGCAGGGCGTTCTGGATGTCGGCGGCCAGCTTCACGTTGCCCGTCACGAAGGGCATGACGAAGGTGACGTTCTGCAGCGGCAGCTTGTTGGGCTCCCAAAGGGTGCCAACCCAGCCGAGATCACCGATTCCGTCCGCGATGCCTTCAAGGGTGTTCTCGAAATTGTACAGCGCGCCGGCATAGGCCTCTGTCCACTCGATGTCGTGGCCCAGCGCCTTGGCGCGCTTGACCGATTCCGGAACAACGAAGTCCTGGATGGTCTTGACCCAGGGCACCACCGGCGGGTGGCTTGAACTGGCGGTAAGCTTGAAGTCAGCGGCGTTCACCGAGGCCGGTGCCATGACCGCCAGGACACCCGCTGCAACCGCAGCAAGGCCCAGGGCGGTCGTCGAGAGAGATTTGAACTTCATGATGACGTCCTCCACAAGAATTATAAAATCTGACGCGCAGTCCCTGATCGGGAATGCGAATCCTCCACTGTTGAAAATTGGGAAAGGTGACTTTCCTCGCGGCGCAGGGCTATCCAATTATGATATGGATTCGGGGTGCCCGGGCGAGGGGTAACCTAGCATGATGTTGATGCGCAGGAAAAGCCGGTGCCGGCCGCAGGCACAGGCTCGTGACACCCGATTTTCGAAACAGAAACGCGTGGACTTTCCGTCCCGGCGCGCCATAGAGTTTTTGCAAGAAAGAAAAAGGAAAAGCGCGGAGGAACAGCGATGACGACCCAGCCAGAGGACCCGATGCAGCAGCCCCAGACGTTGGCCGCGCTCAACTACCTCGCCAACCTCGATGAAATTCCGGTTTTTGCCCAGTCCGACAAGATCGGCGAGTCCATCCGGGTGAACGACAACCGCGCGCCGCGCGATGTGCCGATCCTCAACGCCCGGCTCCTGCCTCCGACATTCTCGCTCGATGTGGAGGGGTTCACGCTGGCCGAACAGGCTACGACGGTCAGTGATTTCAACGATGACGGCCAGCTCGACAACATCTACACGCGCGAGATCGAGGAGCTGATTGCACGAGCGGCAGGGGCGACCAGCGCCGTGGTCTTCGATCACACGCGCCGCTCCACCAATCGCGCCCATCGTGAGAAATTTGCCTCGCGCGATCCGGTGCCTGCACCCCACAGCGATTACACCGATGCCTCGGCCTTTCAGCGCATGCGCGACAAGTTCGGGGACGCCGAAGCCGAAGATCGCCTGACGCGTCGCTTCTCCATCGTCAACGCCTGGCGTTCCATGGGTGGCACGCTCGAACAATGGCCGCTCACCGTGTGCGATGCGCGCACCATCGATGAGTCCCGACTGACCCAGACCCGGCGCGAAGCCCCGGTGCGACCCGACCCGTCTTTTGAATACAACCGGCCCAGCGAGACGCGCCACGCGATCTTCGATCCGGCCCACAAATGGTACTGGTTTCCGCGCATGACGGCAGACGAGGTTCTGCTGTTCAAGAACTACGACACCCTGACCGACGGCACGGCGCGCTATGCGCTGCACTCGGCCTTCGAAGACCCCGACACCCCGGCCAACCCCGCACCCCGCGAAACCATCGAGACACGGGCGTTCGTGTTTTATGATTAGGGGGGACGGGTTCGCGGTGTTTGGTCGAGTGTGGGGAAGAGAATTGGGGTGCGACCCACTGACTAGCAGTCAGTTTGTGGGGTCTTGAAGAAATCATTTTTTGCAAGCTCGGTCAATGTCTTACGCGGGTTCCTTTGGGTGTTGTATTCGTCGTGGTTCGAAATAGGTGTTGGTCTGAGCAATTCTAAATGATCGGCCGAACCGTGTCGCCCAACTGGAAAAGTTGGAACGATTTTCTGGATCTGTTGGCCGAATGGAATGCCGCGTTGGCTGAAACCAAGGCGGATACTTCGCTTAAGCAGTCCGCAAGGCCGAGGTTTTCCGATGATCCATTGTCGTCGCGCCAAGTAGAAATCGACTTATAATTGCGTCGACGGTAGGGATGGAGCTGTGGTGAAAGGTTTTTCCCCAGCGGCCCATTTTACTGCGTTTGCGATCAGGTGCCGATAATAGGCAATGGAACGGCATGGTATGGCATCAATGAAACGGTAAGGTTAGGCTCGCTATTTACATCAGTTGATCTAAGATATTGCTAGGCAGCGATAGGAATGCCGAATGGCCACCGCGAAGCAGATGCTTGGGCTCCTAAAGAGCCATGTAGAAGGGGACGAAGACAGGTTTTTCGACCTCGCGCTTCAGCTCGCCTCGACAGAAGAGCAGAAGGGCCATACCAAACTGGCGGAGCAGCTTCGTCAGTGGGTTAACGCTGGCCGGTCCACTCCGCCGCCCAGCGCAACCCCCACTCCAATGGCCCGCCCAAAGGGTGAACTTGGAACTATAATCGGGACCTCCTATCCTGATACCAAACTGGTTGATTTGATTTTGCCAGAGGACGTGTCCTGCGAGCTTCGGCAAGTTGTGCTGGAATTTCGTCAACGCGACAGACTGGAAGAAAAGGGCCTTCGCCCACGTCAACGCGCCCTTCTGGCAGGACCACCGGGAACCGGCAAGACGATGAGTGCGGCTGCCTTGGCCGGTGAGCTTCGCCTACCACTTTATTCCGTTCTCCTGCATGGGCTGATCTCAAAATACATGGGCGAGACAGCTTCCAAGCTGAACGCGATCTTTGAAGCCGTGAGAACTCAACGGGGTGTCTATCTGTTTGACGAGATCGATGCTTTGGCTGCGTCCAGGGGTGGTGAGAATGACGTTGGCGAAGCTCGTAGGATTCTGAACTCGTTTCTTCAGTTCTTAGACCAAGATACCGGGCCATCGATTATCGTTGCGACGACCAACACACCAGGCATTCTAGATCGTGCCATTTTGCGTCGTTTCGATCTGGTGCTGATGTATGAATTGCCCGACGCAATTGCGATCAAAAAGGCGATGTCGCGAAGACTGATTGGATTTGAAACGGATGCGGTCGCCTGGGAAGCCGTTGCAGAGGATGCAATCGGGCTTTCGGCTGCCGATGTAATACAGGCTTCCATGGACGCAGCACGTCGCGCAGTGCTGGAATCCACCGACAACATTTCAACTCAGAATCTGGTGGATTCAATCAGAAGAAGAAAAAGCCTGCATGCATTAGGGGTAGACAATGGCCGACCGAATTCTTCCCCACATCGTTCTTGATGGCGTCGCAAGTTCCAAAGATTTCAAAGGCAAAGGCGGCGGCGGCGGGCGTCCAACTGACGTAGCTGACCGCCGTGGTCACGCAGACCGCATCTTGGCAGCGTTGGATGGGATTCAGCCAGACCCAATGGCCACCGCGACATATCTGGAGATTGTTGGCCGAACCGGCGAAGAATTTGCTTCGGGCAAGTTTGATGTAAGCGGGCTGTCACTTCTGAAAGTAACGGATGGCAGCGCAACTGCGGGCACTCCGACTCGTGCGACGGTCATGGCGTCCGCTCAGGATGGGGGTATCAAAAAACTGCGGACCAAACTCGTAGCATTTGCAGAGCGCGATAGACCACCAAACCGAAATGATATTGTTCGCCCCGAACATGCCGATCTCGCTCAAAGCATCGACACCATCGTTGAAGCAGGATTACCGGAACTGTGGCGGCATCCAGTCAAGCCGTTTCCTGATGTCGTTGGACCCACCGAATGGGAAATCTGGTTGAACCCAGATGAAGTTGACCGGTTCTTAGACCGGGCCCCGGAATATGGCATCATCGTTTACGGGGATCGACTAAAGTTCCCCGAGGATACCGTGGTTATCGCGACCGGTAGCGCCGAACAGCTTGGGCGAGCCGTCCGAGGTATAGGGGCCGTGCGAGGAATAGCGCAACCGGGTCAGCCTGTAGACTTCGCTGATACGATGGATGCTGAAGAACAAGCACTATGGGTGGACGAACTCGCCGGTCGTACTGAGATTGCCGAGCCATCGGTTGGAGCTGCTTCCTATCTGACCATCTTGGATACTGGGGTAGCACGGACCCACCCATTGATACAGCCAGTGTTGGCCGGAGCGGACCGTTATAGTGCGATCCCGGGATGGGATTTGAGCGATCTTAACGGCCACGGCACAGCCATGGCCGGCGCTGCTATATACGGTGATCTCCGTCCGATTCTGGAAGGTGATGGACCAATTGAAATTCGCCATCGATTGGAATCTGCGAAGCTCTTACCAGACGGGCCGCAAAACCCTCATTATCTTTTGGGTGATCGGACTATGAAAGCTATCGACGCTGCGGAGGTTGGACCGAACCGTAACCGTGTGCGGACTTTTGCCATGGCGAATACAACCGACGAGGATAGCCCACACAGTGGTGCTCCAACTTCATGGTCCACCGAAATCGACCAACTGGTTGCCGGCGTTTCCGGAACTGTGAAACAAGAGCGCCTCATGGCGATCTCTGCCGGAAATATCTTAATGCAACATGGCGGAGTGAATGACTACCTCTCCTTTTGTGACCACCAAGACGGTGAGGTTTTTTCCCCGGCACAGGCTTGGAATGCGATCACAGTAGGTGCGATGACCGAGAAAAATGGTGCTGGCGGTGATACCTTCGGCACCACCTTGGCTTCAGTTGGTGATTTGTCACCATCATCCAGAACGGCCAGTTGGGCCGCTACCTGGCCGATTAAACCGGACATCATGATGGAGGGTGGTAATTGGTATGCCCAAGGGGGAATTCAAACGCCCAACAGCCACCCTGACTTGATGCTCATAACCACGAGTAATAACTACCCGACACGCTCATTCACTGAATTCGCAGACACCAGTGCTGCGACCGCATTAGCTGCCCGCGAGCTTGCCATTCTACGAGATGTTCACCCTACCCTATGGCCCGAAACGATCCGGGCACTCTATGTTGGATTAGCCCGATGGACTGACCAAATGTGGTCTCACGTGCCTATTCAGGAGCGGAAGAAGAAGACTGCCCTCGAAATCCTGTTCAAACGATATGGCTATGGTAAACCCGATTTGGACCGAGCTTTGGCAAGTGCCGCTAACGCAGTCACGCTGATTATTCAGGATGAAATCAGGCCCTACCAGAATGTTCGGTCGAACCGAAGCATGAACGAAATGCGATTGATCGAACTGCCATGGCCCATCGAGCTCCTTCGAGAACTGGGCAATACGCCAGTGACGTTAAGGATTGCACTCAGCACCTTCATCGCCCCAAACCCGTCTGAAACGGCCAGAGGAAAAAAACTGCGGTATGCGTCTCATGGCCTTCGGTTCAAACTGAAAAGTGCGGATGAAGACGTTGACGGGTTTGTGCGCCGGGTCGGGAGAGCATCTACCGATGATGATGTCGGGCCCGTAGAAAGGCCGGACAGTAGAGAGTGGACTTTTGGCCCTAACCGACGAGATGTTGGCTCGCTTCACATCGACAGCCTTACAATCAATGCAAGTGATCTGGCTCGTCGGGGTTGCCTCGCAGTGCACCCAGTTGGTGGGTGGTGGAAGGACAGCAAACGAGTTAATCCGGCGGACTGTGTCGCTCGATATGGCTTGGTCGTAGAGATCGAATCCGAAAGCGAAGACCTTTACACAAACATTACACAGGAGATCAGAACCGTCGTTCCGGTTGGCGTGTAAACACAAGAAAATTTGAAACTGGATCGCGCCCCGCAACCAAATGCCCGGATTCTGCCTAACTTTCCGGTTCGAGGCTCCAGGGCGCGTGCCTCAAAAGTCCGCATAGCAGACTTCGCCCCAAGGAGGTAGAACTTCTGAGCCGGGTCAAAAACAGAAATCAGCGAGTTGAAGTCAAAGTGTCCGCAACTGGGATAACAGCAGACATCGATTCCCTGACCTGCCGTAGCGTATAACGGATGTGAAACTACCACTCATCAAAGCATATAGAAATGTTGGGGGCTTCTTGGGTGGAAGTGGTGGCCCGTCAGGGATTGAACCTTTAATCCTGCGCATGAACGCTATGGCAATAACGATGTAATTTTGCGCCTCGAATACGCAGCCTCCACATTATAAAAATGCCTTAGCTTCACGAGGTGTCGTGAAAGCGTGTTGCTACCTATTCGTTACCTTGAGAGGTATTTCGAAATTGGGAAATGCTGAAAAGGTTGGTGCCGGCTGCAGGAATCGAACCCGCGACCTACTGATTACAAATCACGCGCTATACAGTTTCGGGGTGTCTCGTGAGTGTTCAGGGTGTGACCAAAAACCCCGGTATTCTAGCTATTTCTCGATTTATCTTGCACGAAGCGTTTGCGGGCGTATCTAATGCGTTAGGTAAAAATGTTGCCCTGACGTTGCCCTGAGAGCGGGAGTTGCCATGCCGGACCTTCCAAAAGCCACAAGCCGCTTCCTTCGCTTGCCAGCCATTGACGGAAAGCGAACCGACTACAAGGACGTGCATGGATCGCGTGTCCCTGGGCTCATGCTGCGCGTATCCCCAACAGCAAAGTCTTGGGTGCTGGCCGCGCGGATGCCGGGCGTCAAAAATCCGGCGCGGTTCACGTTGGGATCGCTCGATGAGCTGACGCTCACAGAGGCGCGTCAGGCCGCGCAGGCGATGAAGAGCGCCGTCAGGGATGGGCGAGACCCTCAAGCCGAGCGTAAGGCTCGCAGCGCCGCCGCAGCGGAGGCACGGGTTGATTTGATCGACGCCCATATCGAGAAGTTCGCCGAACATTGCATCAAGACCAACAGAACCGGCGAGCAACAGGCACGGACGATGCGGCTAGTCGTAAAGCCCGCATGGAAGGGCCGTCATATCTCCACGATCACGCGCAGGGATGTGAAGGCCTTGATCGATGCGAAGGCCGAGGATGCGCCGATCATGGCGAACAGGCTGTTGGCGCTGGTGAGACCCTTCTTCGCATGGGCTGTCGAGCGCGATCTGGTCAGCGACAACCCCGCCGCCGGAATTAAGCCCGTGGGGAAGGAGAAGAGCCGCGACCGGGTGCTATCAGACGACGAGCTGCTGCGGGTGTGGAAGGCCGCTGGCGCGACAGCTCAGCCCTTCGGACCGGTTTTCCAGTTATTGCTTCTGACCGCGCAGCGGCTCAACGAGGCTGCCGGGATGCGCTGGTCAGAGCTTGATCTTGATGCCGCTGAATGGGTGATCTCGGGCGAGCGCGCGAAGAATGGCAGAGAGAACGCTGTTCCGCTGTCGGCGCGCGCCGTTGCGATCCTGCGCGATCAGAAGAAGCTCAAAGGCTCGGACTTTGTGTTCCCATCGGCGCGGAGCCCTGCTGAGAAGTCGGTGTCAGGCTTCAGCAAGGCCAAGGCGGCTCTTGATAAAACCAGCAACGTAAACGATTGGCGGCTTCACGACCTGAGGCGCACGACCGCGACAGGGCTGGCGCGCATGAAGATCGCCCCGCACGTCATCGAGAAGCTGCTGAACCACGCCAACGGCGTCATAGGGGGCGTTACGGCCAGATACAACCGCTACAGCTATGACGATGAGAAACGCCACGCCCTGGACGCGTGGGCGGCTCACCTCGAACGGCTGGAGACCGGCGGAGAGTTGGATAACGTGGTGCCGCTGGCCGCGGTTGCAGACGCTTAATGTGGCGCCTAGAACGCAACGGGACACCAGATGTTGACGTAGGGCGTTGTCGGGCGTACCGTCCGATTTGGACAGCCACAGCCCCCTAAGTCGGAGAGGGAGCAGCCACAGCCCTCTATTTTTGGAGAGAGGGCGCCTTTCCCAGCAATTCGCTGCGGGCGGCGCTCCGAGCGTGGTGTTTAGGGAGCCTCCGCAGCCTTCAATTGAGGTCTGCAATGTCCGACTTAACCTATGTGAAGTACGAGCAGCTGCTCGAAGTTTTCCCGTTCCTCCCGGCTTCCCGCGCGGGGCGGATGACGCTCATCAAAGCCCGCGGCTTCCCCGCACCCAGATATATAGGCGCCAATACGCCGGTATGGCTGGCGTCTGAGGTGTTGGCTTGGGTGGACGCTCGCCCGAGGTCTCACGCCGCAGCGCGGCGTGAAAGTCTCGCCGATATGAACGTGGGGGGCTGATCCATGGAAAATCAGACCCCGCGCGCGGTGGCGACCGAGCGCGGGGGCGAAGCAGAAGGTAATTCACAAGATCAGAGTGTGGATTATACCGAAACTTCGCCCCCAGACCAAGCGGAAGAGTGTGTTCCGCTTACCGTCACTGCAATTAAATACCCGAACCCAGTGGGCAAGGCCTACGGCCTAGCAGAAGGCAAAATCGAGAAACGCGACCAGCTCAAACGGACAAGCCCTGCTGTTGGCGAGACAATTAACTTCTCTACGTTCGGCGACTTTGCCGCCTGGCGGCACGACTTGGGCAGCGAATACATGCTGACCAGCGGTACTTTCGATGACGTTGGCGAAGCGGTTGTCGTGTTCAAGGACACGGAAGCCGCTGATCAGGTCTCCGCCACCAAGGAGTTCCTAGCCCACAGAGCGCGGCCTGGCGTCCTAATCATCGACATCGATTTCAAGGATGCTGATGAGGTTGCTAAGCTATGGCCCCACGGCAAACAGCCGTACACAACTCTTGATGACGCACTGGAGGCTTTGTCTCGCGTGCTACCCGAGGCGGACGATTGCGCTTTGATGGCTGGCTGGTCCACGTCGTCCAACATCTTCGGGCCGGATGGTGCTCTGCTTCAAGGGACGGGCGGCATCCGCATTTATCTTCCTGTCGAGGATGCTTCGCTTATCCCAGAGCTATTGGAAACAATACACAAGCGGTCTTGGCTTCATGGAGAGGGCTGGGCTTTTGTCGATGCCGCAGCCCGTTTTCAGGAGCGCTCGCTGGTTGATCTGGCTCTGGCCCGGCCGACACAGCCCGACTTTGCTGCTCCTGACCTTCAGGACGACCTAGCGCAGGACCGTGAATGGGTAGTGCGCAAGGGAGGCCGGCTCGCGGCTGAAAGCGTGGCGGCGCTGTCTCTGGATGAGGAAGCCGCTTTTCAGGCCGCAGTTGCTATTGCCAGGGAGGCGTCGGCTCCGGCGATGCAAGCTAAGCTCGCCTCTCGGGTGAAGGAGGAAACGGCCCAGGCAGAAAAGCGCGGCGTCGAGCCCCAACGTGCTCGGGCCGCGGCGAACTCCAAGTTCGAGAAGGGGCTTTTGCTGCCCTCTGACACGATCACCTTCGAGGGTGGCGCTGTTGTGTCTGTGCTCGATTTGCTGACTGACGGAGCGGCCTATGACGGTAGGACGTGCCTCGACCCCGTGGAGCCTGATTACAACGGCGGAGCCGTTGTCGGTAAGTACTACTGGAATGAGGGCGCTGGGCCTGGCGTAAACAGCTTTGCCCATGGGCAAAGCTGGTTCGCCCTGAAGCACGACGCGGAAAGCCTGCGCGAGTTTTTTGAGACGGGCGATGATGTGCAGGTTGTTTCTGCTTTCGCTCAGGCCGAGTTCGCAACGAAGTCGGAGCGAACTCGGCTGGAAAAAGAGGCCGCCCGGGCGCTCGGTCTGGGTGGCAACATTACGAGTTTGCGTGCCGATGTGGCGGTAGCTGAGGCAGCGCTTCGCCAGGCCGTCTCGGAACGTGCAGGTCCAACCGGGCCAGCGTGGCTGGACGAGCTGAACGCCGACTATGCTGTCCTCAAGGAGGACGGCAACGTCTCAATCGTGCAGTTCACCCGGAGCCAACTCGGGCATGAGTATCTAGCTCGAATGAAGACGTCCGCGTTTCGTGATTTTCTCGCGAACCGGTTCGTCTCCGGGAGAGATGGCAAGCCAAAGAAGCTGGCTGATGCTTGGATGGCACATCCGGGGCGGCGGGCTTACACCGGTACCTGCATGACCGCTGGCGAACCGCCGACAGGTACACTCAACCTCTGGCGCGGCTTCAACGTCAAACCGCGTGCCGGGGATTGGTCACGCATGCGGGACCACATCCGCTCCGTGATCTGCGGGGGTGATGAAGAGCTGGACGACTACCTGATGGGATGGCTCGCCAACCTCGTGCAGAACCCGTTTGATCCGGCGCGTGTAGCGGTCGTCCTCCGCGGAGGCAAGGGGACCGGCAAAGGTGCGTTTGCGGCACCGCTCCAGAAGATATTCGGCGGACATGGCTTCTATATCGCGTCGTCAGGGCTGCTGGCGGGGCGGTTCAATGCGCACCTCGAGGGCGTGTGTTTCTTGTTCGCCGATGAAGCGTATTTCGCGGGCGCCAGGAACGATGAGGGCCAGCTTAAGGGGTTGATCACGGAGGCAACTTTCGCCCTCGAGGCCAAGGGTCGGGACGCGACCTTGGTCCCGAACAGGCTCTCCGTCTTGATGGCGACGAATAGCGAGTGGGCGGTCCGGTCGAGCAACGATGAGCGGCGGTATTGTGTTGTCGACGTCTCGGACACGCGGCGGGGTGATACCGCATATTTCGACGCCCTGTGGGCGGAGACCGAAGGCGACGGCCTCGCCGCTATGCTGCATGACCTTTTGGCCTATGACCTGTCAGGCTGGAAGGTTCAGGACGTTCCGCAGACGCGTGGTTTGATGGCGCAGAAAGCACTCACGCTTGAACCGCACGCCCGTTGGTGGATGGGCGTCCTGGGCGAAGGCGCTCTCCCGGCGTGGGAGTGCGATTGGGAGGCTAGCCCGCTGGAGATACCAAAAAGCATGCTCCACCGCCGTTATCTCGAAGCTGTGCAGTCCGACAGGTTCGCCGGCAGGCCGAAGACCGTCCAGCTGTTGTTCCAATGGCTCAAGCAGGTGCACCCGGACATGAAGGAGGTTCGGGCGCGTCCGAACTCCGAGTTCCAAGGACGCGGAGAACCGAAGCGCCCGCGCGTGGCGATCTTCCCTTCGCTGGATGTGGCTCGTGCGTCTTTCGCGGCATGGATGGGTGGCACTATCGATTGGGACGAGTTCTGACCTGGGGGGCGCGCGCGGCGGCTCCGCCGGCCTTCGCGCGCGCGATGCCAGGGTCCGCGTAGGGTCCGCGTGGGCCGGCTTCAGAAAGCCCGGAAACCCGGGGGTAGGTCCGGAAGGTCCGGAAGGTCCGCACTCTTTATATCTAATATAAAAAAACAGAGCAGTAAGCCCTTTAAGGTTGGGATAATATAAGGACTGCAATAAATACCCGGTCCTCCCGGACCTCGCGGACCTCGCCCGGAAATCCGGGGGTTTTTTAGCGACCAGCGCGGACCTTAGGTCCGCGTAAACGCGGACCCCGCGGGCCTAAGCCCGCGCCGCCGAACACCCCTGAACGCCGACGGCGGGGCGTGCCGGGGGCGGGAGCAGTTGCTAAGGCCGAGACGGCAACGCGTGTCCTTTATCTAATCCGCTCTCTCATGTGCCGAAAACCTACCCCCACGAGCAGTAGGCCGCGGGCCAGTATTAACACTGTATATTGTGTATATTGCTGTTGTCGGGTATGATTTCCGGCATGAAATCGACGGTAAGAACCAGGGGCAAACCAAAGGGCTCCCCCAAAACAGGGGGTGCCCGCAAAGGGTCGGTCACGACGCAAACAGCCGAGGTGAAGGCCGCAGTCCTTAGAGTGTTCGAGGACGTCAACGCGTCCGACCAATACCTCCGAGGCATCGCGGAGACTGACCCGAAGCTATTCCTGTCACTCGTAGCCAGGCTGATCCCCGTAGCGTCAGAAGTGACGCTCGAACAGCGCGTCACAGTTAACATAGGAAGTGCCATGAGAGACGCCCAAGCGCGTCTGGAAAGCGGGGGGACTGCAACCCCTCCCGTCATTGAGCATGCGCCCCTGACACTCGCTGCTGAGCCGGAGGCCGTTCAGTAATTGGCTAATATGCGCCTTGAGCGTCGGCCTATTCACATGGTGGAAGAAATGGGGGAAGGTTGTTGGGGCAGGTTCGCTACTGCTCGAGCGTTGCCGCAGCAAGAGGTGACCCGGCGACTTTGGATGGAGGAAGAGGGCTGAGGTTTACCGTCATAGCCGCGCTGCTGTTGATAGCTACGCCTGCACTAGCTGATCCGACGATCCTTACCGGGGATGTCACCAAAGTGCGCGACGGCGACACCATCGAGGTCGGGAAAATCCCAATCCGCCTGAATGGTGTCTCCGCGCCGGAGATGAATGAGCCTCTTGGTCCGCAGTCCAAATCGTTCATAAGCGATCTTGTCATGGGCAAACGGGTGCGCTGCAAACTAGACGGCACCAAAACTTACGACCGCTGGGTTGGCATTTGCTATCTCAATGGACAAGATATTGGCGCTACGCTCATCGGTGCCGGGTTGGCGCTGGATTGCCCCAGGTTTTCGGGTGGGCGGTATGCGGAGGTTGAGCGCCAGGGCGCGCGAGTGCGGATCAAGCTGCCGGGGTATTGCGAGAGATGAGCTGAGGGTTCAACTGCGAAGTTTGTTCGTAAATAGACACGGTGTCCTCATCGAAGCAGACGAACTCGACCGACAGGCTGTGCTTCTCTTGGGCGGCAAGCGTTGCCGCAAAGGCAATCTCTGTCGCCTCTTCGATTGGGTAGCGATAGATCCCCGTGCCAATTGCTGGGATCGAGACGCTCTCAATTCCATGCTCTGCAGTAAGCTCAAAGATAGATTGGTAGCAGCGCGTCAAAAGTTCTGGCTCGCCCCTCGTGCCGTCCCAGTACCGCGGTGCGACCGCGTGGATTACATACTCACAAGGCAAATCATATGAGACCGTGATCCGTGCACCACCAACTGGGCACTCACCAATCTCGCGGCACACTCTTTCTAAGTCCGGTCCTGCCACACGGTGAATTGCACCGCATACACCACTCCCGGCGATGAGGTGGGTATTCGCAGCATTTACAATCGCGGTCGTGGTCTGTTGTGTTATGTCCCCGCGAACAATCTTAATCAATTCAGTTAAGCAAGCAGGTGGCCGGAGGTTCTTCATGTCCGTTACCTTAAGGCCGGGTGCGAGGTTAGCTCCAGCCTTCCGGACAATCGCCATAGAAACTCTGTGCTTCCCCCATTGAAGACCACGGGCCGTCACAAAACACTGTGACACCCCCATCAGAATGTTCCGACCCGCCAAATCATGCGATGTCACGAAAAAGCCGATAGCGAGCCTACCTGTCTTTGCCAGATAGTCTCTGTCAGAATTCTCGCATGAGAAAGGTCGTATCGTTTTTAGTTCGTTTTCAGTCGGCGATACGGCTATCGGCTATTTTACAGAAGGTGGCCAGTAAATCGTGCGGCGCCTAAGGGTGGGGATGAATAGACGCGAGTGAGGATAAGCACATGCCGAAATTGAGTGTGAACCACAATATATTCGCGCATTCGCTTGAGTCCGCTTTTGAGGAAGACTGGGAGCCTCTTGCTGATCATCTGACTTTGGTTGGAAAAATGGCGTCGCGCTTCGCGAGTCGCTTCGATGCGGATTCCTTGGGAGATGTGGCAGGGCGTCTGCATGATATTGGAAAAATGTCCGCAGTATTTCAGTCTTATATCAAGGGCAAAGGGGCACTCAAAGGACCAGACCACGCGACAGCGGGTGCTCGGGAGGTTGACAGGCTTTATGGGCCGCAGCTGGGCCGTATCCTCGCTTATTGTATAGCTGGGCACCATGCTGGTCTGGCCGATGGTGGCAGTGAGCATATACCAGGGACGCTTTTGCACAGATTGGTTAACAAGCCAATTGAGGCCTACGATGGGTGGGAGGCTCATGCTGGGGTGCTTCCTGAAAAGGCGGCGATTGGAATGCCTGCGCCGCTGAAGTCAAAGAGCCAGCACCCCGGTTTTGAACGGGCCTTCTTCATACGAATGCTTTTCTCCGCACTTGTAGACGCGGATTTTCTGGCGACCGAGCATTTTTATGCATTGGCCAACCCCAATGGAGAACAGCTCAGGCGCGGCTTCGTAAACAATTTGGAAACGCTGCGGGATCGGTTGGATGCAACACTGACCACCAAGGCCAGCAGCGCCACCGCAGTAAACCGCCTGCGTACCGACATCCTTACCCATGTCCGCGCGCAATCCAACAAGGAACCTGGCCTGTTCTCGCTAACAGTGCCGACAGGCGGAGGTAAAACGCTGACCAGTCTGGCCTTCGCGCTGGATCACGCGATTGCTCATGGGCTGGATCGGATCGTTTATGTCATACCTTATACCTCTATCATCGAACAGACGGCGCAGGTGTTCCGCGATGCCGTGGGAGAAGACGGCGATGTGTTGGAGCATCACAGTGCCGTCGAATGGGATCCCAAGGGCGATGAACAGGAAGATGACGAAGGACGCGAGGGCCTAAAAAAACTACGCCGCGATGCAGAAAACTGGGATGTGCGGATCATCGTTACAACATCTGTGCAATTCTTTGAAAGCTTGTTTGCCGCTCGTACTTCCGCCTGTCGCAAGCTCCACAACCTAGCAAACAGCGTCATCATCCTGGATGAAGCGCAGACCCTGCCGTTGCCGTTGCTCCGTCCCTGCATGGCGGCGATCGAGACTCTGGCGACGGGGTACGGGGCAAGCCTAGTGCTTTGCACTGCGACCCAGCCTGCGCTCAGCAAGCGGGATGGGTTCGAAAGGGGGCTGGAAAATGTCCGTGAACTCGCGCCCGATCCGCAGAATCTATATACGCAGATGAAGCGGGTGCGGGTGGAAATCGCGCCCGAGCCGGTGAACGATGCAACGCTGGCCTCGCAACTACGGGCACAGGATCAGGTCCTATGCATCGTCAACAGCCGTGCCCACGCCCGCGATCTGTTTGGTCAGATAAAGGATGCTCCCGGAGCGCAGCATTTGACGACGCTGATGTGCCCGCTGCACCGGCGCGCCGCGCTTGCGGAGATCAGGCAGGATTTGAAAGACAGACAACCCGTCCGCCTGGTTGCAACTTCGCTGATAGAGGCTGGAGTAGACGTTGACTTTCCCACCGTTTGGCGCGCTATGACCGGGCTGGACAGCATCGCGCAGGCGGCAGGGCGGTGTAATCGGGAGGGGCACATGACAGAGGGCATCGTCCATGTTTTTTGCTCTGATGATGTCGATGGCCGCAAAGCACCGCCCTCGATGGAGCAATTTGCAGCAGCAACGCACGAAGTGTTGCGGGGGCATGCTGGCGATCCGCTCGATCTGGCAGCGATTAGGGCCTATTTTTCGCTCGTGTATTGGTCAAAGGGGACGGATCAGCTTGACGCGGCTATGCTGGGCGACAAGCCCAACCAAAGTCAGGGAATACTGAACGCCATTGAGGAAACCGCACGCGCGTTGAATTTTCCTTTCGCGAAAATTGCCCGCGCGTTCCGGTTTATCGAAGATACTATGCAGCCGGTGATCGTGCCGTATTGTGCGTCAGGTGAGCGGGAATCGGTTCATGATCTGGTGAGCAGGCTGCGCTTTGTAGAACGCCCCGGAGCCATTGCGCGGAAGCTGGCACTTTATTCTGTTCCGGTCCCGCGAAATAATTGCAACGATCTTATCGCGTCCGGCGCTGCTCGTTATGTGGCACCAGAAAAATTTGCTGATCAATTTGTGATGCTGGAAAATTCTGAACTGTATTCGCAAAGAAGCGGACTATCGTGGCGAGATGTAACATTTCGATCAACTGAGAGTAATGTGATAAGTTAGCCGATCAGGAGAAGGTGCATGTCTTTCGGCGTAAAACTCAAAGTCTGGGGTGACCATGCCTGCTTTACGCGCCCAGAGATGAAGATTGAACGTGTCTCCTATGATGTGATGACGCCCTCTGCCGCGCGAGGGATGCTGGAAGCGATCTACTGGAAACCAGCCATCCTGTGGGTGGTGGACGCGATCCACGTTCTGAACCCCATCCACTTCACCTCGATCCGCCGCAACGAAGTGGGGACTAAGATTCCGGTGGGGAGAGTCAAATCAGCGATGACACGAGGGGATACTAATGGACTGGGGTTGGCGGTTGATGAGAATCGCCAGCAACGCGCCGCTACCGTACTGGTCAAGCCTGCCTATGTGATCGAAGCGCATTTTGAACTGAAGGCAAATGCTGGAGAAGACGATACGGCGGCCAAGCATATCGCCATGTTCAATCGGCGCGGCGCGAAGGGGCAATGTTTCCACCGGCCCTATTTGGGCACCCGCGAATTCGCCGCGCATTTTGAACTGGTAGAGGGCGTTCTGCCCGACAGTACCTTGCCAGCCGATCAGCGCAACCGCGATCTTGGCTGGATGCTGCATGATATTGACCATGCGAATGATCAAAGACCCTATTTTTTCCGCGCGGCGCTGGTCGATGGCGTGATGGCCGTGCCGCCGCTGGGCAGCGGAGAAGTGGTGGCATGACGATCCTTCAGGCGCTTAATAGCTATTATGATCGCTTGGCCGCGCGGGGGGAGGCGGAACCGCCGGGGTATACGCGGGAGAAAATCAGCTATGAAGTCTTATTGACGACTGATGGGACAGTGGCGGCGGTAAACGATATTCGTATTCCAAATGAAAAAGGCAAATTCACCCCTCGGATGATGAACGTCCCTGCCGCGAAGAAGCGTAGTAGTGGTATCGATCCAAATCGGTTGTGGGACAAAACCGGTTATGTGCTGGGCGTCACAGACCTCGGAGACAAGAGCACTGAACGCGAACAGGACTCTGAAAAAATAAATCGCAAAAGTGAGCGCACCGCAAAAGAACATGAAGCATTCAAGCTCGCTCACGCCGAGTTGCTCGCTGATACTGAGGATGCAGGGTTGCGGGCATTGCGAAGCTTCCTCGAAAACTGGGCACCTGAGCAGTTTGAAGAAAACCCCCACTTCAATGACGACATGAAGGACGCCAATACGGTCTTCCGCATGGATGGCGTCCAGGAATATATCCATGATCGACCCGCCGCTCGCGCCATGGTGACGGCTACAATTGACGACGGAGGCGATGACTTGTGCCTCGTTACAGGAGAGCGTGGCAAGGTGGCGCGACTGCACCCTTCTATCAAGGGCGTATGGGGCGCGAAAACTTCCGGCGCGAGCCTTGTCTCATTCAACCTTGAGGCGTTTGAATCCTATGGCAAGAAACAGGGCGCTAATGCCCCTGTGTCCGAAGTGGCCACAGCGCGTTACGGGGCGGCGCTTAATCGGCTGCTCGACAAGGGCAGCTCAAACCGGATTCAAATCGGCGATACGACAACCATCTTCTGGGCCGACGCTGGCGGGGCAAGTAACGAAGCCGCCGATGCTGCAGACGAATGGGCTGCTCATTTCTTTGAACCGCCCACTGACAAGCAAGGAGCTGCCAGCGTCAAGGCGCAGCTTGAAGCTGTTGCTCAAGGCCGCCCGGCGTCCGAACTCGATGCCAAGCTCAAGGTCGGAACCCGCTTCTATATCCTTGGCCTTGCCCCCAATGCAGCCCGCCTCTCGGTGCGCTTCTGGTATGACGGCACCTTCGGCGAATTGGAACGACGCATCCGCGAGCATTGGCGGGATATGGCGATCTCGCCACCGCCTAAGGTCTGGCCTCCATCGGGATGGCACATGTTGATCGAAACCGCCGCGCAGCACAAAAGGGAAAATATCCCTCCCTTATTGGGTGGGGAACTGATGCGCGCGATCCTGAACGGGACGCGCTACCCTCGCAGCCTGATGTCGGCGATCCTGATCCGCATCCGCGCGGAACAGGGCGAAGTAAGCGCTATGCGGGCCGCTATTCTGCGCGGCATTCTCGCCCGCGATTGCAGACTTGGATTTGAACAGAAGGAGGTGCCCATGGCGCTCGATGAACAGGACACAAACCCGGCCTATCGGCTGGGCCGATGGTTTGCCGAATTGGAAGCGATTCAGCAGCACGCGCTGCCGGGGCTAAACGCAACGATCCGTGACCGCTTCTATGGCTCCGCCTCATCCGCCCCTGCCCGCACCTTCCCGGTGCTTATCCGCAACGCGATGAACCACCTCGCGAGGCTTCGCAAAGAGGGCAAAGCAGGCGGCCATGAAAAGCGACTGGAGACGATCATCGCAGGGGTGGACCACGGCTTGCCACGTTCACTCCGTATTGAGGACCAGGCGCGCTTCGCAATCGGCTATTACCACCAGCGCGCCGCTCGCTTCGCCAAAGCCACCAACACCAATGAGACCGCCCCAACAGACGAGCAGACAGCACCATGACCAGCCAGCCCATAGTCAACCGATATGATTTTGTGTTTTTCTTCGACGTAACCAACGGCAACCCCAATGGCGATCCCGATGCCGGAAACCTGCCTCGCGTTGACCCGGAAACCAATCAGGGGCTGGTGACGGATGTGAGCCTAAAGCGAAAAATCCGGAATTATGTGGAGCTCGCCAAAGACAATAGCGAGGGTTATCGAATTTATGTCACCGAAGGTGCCATTCTCAACGAAAAGCATCGTGAGGCTTATCTGCGTGAACGCCCCGACGATAAGGACGCAAAAACCGCCAAAAAACTCAATCCCAAAGACGATGAAGAAGCGCTCCGCCTACGCCAGTTCATGTGCGATAATTTTTTCGACATCCGCACCTTTGGGGGGGTCCTTTCAACTGGGATCAATTGCGGACAGGTGCGCGGGCCTGTGCAGTTTACATTTGGCCTATCCGTCGAAGCCATCATGCCGCTGGAAATTTCAATCACGCGAATGGCTGCAACCAACGAAGCAGAAAAGAAGAAAAGCGAGAATACCGGCGATGACGAGCGGTCAGATAATCGCACCATGGGCCGCAAGCATATCGTCCCCTATGGACTCTATCGCGCCCACGGCTTCATCTCCGCCCCGCTGGCCCAAGGTAGCAAAGGAACTGGCTTTTCGGAAGATGATCTGGCGTTGCTCTGGGAAGCACTGGGCAATATGTTCGATCATGATCGATCCGCCGCACGCGGTGAAATGTCAAAACGCCGCCTAGTCGTGTTCAAGCATGAAAATCGCATGGGAAACGCCCCCGCGCACGAACTGTTCGATCGTGTGACCGCCCACCGTGTTTACGGGGGAGAGACGTTGCCCGTAGGTGATCAGCGGACGCATAACTATCCGCCCGCCCGCGCATTCAGCGATTACGCGGTTGAGGTGGATGGCGCCAACCTGCCAGCCGGTGTGGAAATAATCGATTTGTAGGGCGCACTCGCGATGCGTGCCATCAGCCCCCCGGACGCCAACGCAGAAGACCTGTTTCTGCCGATCTCCGCTCTTCAGCACTACCTCTTCTGCCCCCGTCAATGCGCGCTGATCCATGTCGAGCGGTTGTGGGCAGAAAATATGGCGACAGCGGAGGGGCGGATTCTTCATGAGAAGGCGGATAGCGGGAAGGCGGATCGGCGCGGAGGATTACAGACGCTGCGCTCCGTCCAGTTGCGGTCTTTCACGCTGGGTGTCGCCGGTGTCGCTGATGTCGTCGAAAAACGCGGCGATGCGCTAATTCCGGTAGAATACAAACGCGGTAAGCCCAAGGCACATCGCGCGGATGAGGTTCAACTCTGCGCGCAAGCCCTGTGTCTTGAGGAAATGTTCGGCGTGGCCGTGCCCGAAGGCGCGCTGTTCTATGGCGCAGTACGGCGGCGGCATCCGTTAGCGATTGACGCAGAACTTCGCACGCTAACTATGCGGGTCGCGCAGGAAGCCCGTGACATGGTGCTTTCTGCCCGCACGCCGGCGCCTGTCTGGAATACTAAGCTGTGTGGGGCCTGTTCGATGGCAGAGCTGTGCCGTCCCAAGCGCATGGCGAACCCGCCGGACGTCGTCAAATGGCTGGCCGATATGATAGAAACCTGACCGCGGTGCGTCGCCACCTCAATACGATTTATGTTACATCCGAAGGTGCGTATTGCCGCAAGGACGGTGCCAACATCGTGGTGGAGGTGGACAAGCAGGAACGCGGGCGCGCGCCCATCCACCTAATCGGCGGGCTGGTCTGCTTGGGTCGTGCTTCGGTTTCGCCCTCGCTGATGAACGCCTGTGCGGAAGCAGGCGTGACCATATCCTTTCTCACCGAGCATGGCCGCTTTCTGGCCCGCGTTGAAGGGCCGCGAAGCGGCAATGTTCTGGTCCGTCGCACGCAGCATCGGACGGCAGATGACCCGGCAAAATCGCTTGTAATTGCCAAGGGCATAGTTGTCGCTAAGCTTGCTAATCAGCGAACAGTTATGCGGCGGGCACTGCGCGATCACGGCGAAGCAGTATCGCTCGCCGATGCGGAAAGGCGGATCACGCATGTTGCCCGCCGTGCTCTCGCTGCAGTCGACATCAATATTTTGCGGGGGTGCGAAGGAGAAGGCGCGGCGTTATATTTTGGAGCCTTTAATGCAATGATTCGTCACGACGATCAGAAATTTGCTTTTCAGGGCAGGTCCCGCAGACCGCCGCTTGACCGGACAAATTCCCTGTTGTCTTTCCTCTATGCCATTCTAGGTAATGATTGCCGAGGCGCACTGGAGGGTGTTGGCCTTGATCCAGCTATCGGCTTTCTCCATGCGGATCGTCCTGGACGAATGAGCCTTGCGCTCGATCTTATGGAGGAGATGCGCCCGGTTTTGGCGGATCGTCTTGCGCTCAGCCTCATCAATCGTCGCCAGCTGGCTCCTTCCGATTTTGAAGAGACCGAGGTAGGAGCTGTTCTACTCACAGAAACCGGCCGCAAGACTGTGCTAACTGCCTTTTCCGAGCGCAAGCGGCAAACACTGCGCCACCCCTTCCTGGCTGAGGAGATGCCGCTTGGTCTTGTGGCCCATGTGCAGGCGCAGATGTTAGCGCGTCACCTGCGCGGCGATATGGACGGCTATCCCGGTTTTATTTGGAAATAGGAGCGTAGTGGAATGCTTGTCCTGATAACCTACGATATCAAAACCGAAAACGCCGCTGGAAGAAAGCGGCTGCGGAGGGTTGCGCGTGCCTGTCTCGATTTTGGCCAGAGGGTGCAATATTCTGTTTTTGAATGCGAGGTGGATCCCGCTCAATGGACGGCTCTGCGCGGCAGTTTAATTAGTGAAATAGATTCTGACTGCGATTCATTGCGGTTTTATCGGTTGGGTGCCGAGGGACGGAAACGCGTTGAACATATCGGCGCGAAGGCAGTGCTCGACCTTGAAGGGCCGCTTCAATTTTAAGCGCGCGAACCATAAGTGGGCTCCAAATTCCCAGTAGGTTCGCCGCGGTGCTAATGATCTGAATATGCACGAATAGTGTCATTTGAAGGTGTTGTTATGGCGGTCCTCGATCTTAATTACGTGGTGGTTCGCGCAAAATATGAGATTCTTGTTTCTTTCATATTGTGTTACCCGACCATGGGTCGCCCCCTCACGGGGGCGTGGATTGAAACATTATCTGACACGCACCGTTACGCGTCAAGACCTCGTCGCCCCCTCACGGGGGCGTGGATTGAAACCGCGTCGGTCCACTGGCTGGCCCCAACGAAGATGGTCGCCCCCTCACGGGGGCGTGGATTGAAACCCGAAATGCGTCGAGCGCGCGAGTTGCAACGCGCGTCGCCCCCTCACGGGGGCGTGGATTGAAACCTTGGTCTGCGTGTTAGATGCGTGAAACTGCGACAGTCGCCCCCTCACGGGGGCGTGGATTGAAACTGCGTTGGATGGACATACTCTCCGGTCGCTCCACGGTCGCCCCCTCACGGGGGCGTGGATTGAAACCGCAAAGACGCCTTTGCGTTGGTCACTGTTCCGCGTCGCCCCCTCACGGGGGCGTGGATTGAAACACAATAGCCTCATTCTCGTTGATCCTATTCCAAATGTCGCCCCCTCACGGGGGCGTGGATTGAAACGGTAGCTATTACAAATTCGCCGGGGGTACGGCACCGTCGCCCCCTCACGGGGGCGTGGATTGAAACTCTAAATAAGGTGCATCGAAACACGCAAACAAGGGTCGCCCCCTCACGGGGGCGTGGATTGAAACATTGTCGGTCAATCCTTTCGATGCCGCATAAAGACGTCGCCCCCTCACGGGGGCGTGGATTGAAACTAAGGACTGCTTGCGGGAAGGGTTCTCGCTCACAGGTCGCCCCCTCACGGGGGCGTGGATTGAAACCTTTTGCTGGTTTTCGAGTTTTACGCGCTCGCTCGTCGCCCCCTCACGGGGGCGTGGATTGAAACGTGCGCCATGTCGGCGTGGTAGCCGCCATGCTCGGGTCGCCCCCTCACGGGGGCGTGGATTGAAACAGTATCGTTCGGGCAACATCCATGACGGGAGCAGGTCGCCCCCTCACGGGGGCGTGGATTGAAACTATTCCGAAAGATGAAGCAACGCAGCGCATTGAGGGTCGCCCCCTCACGGGGGCGTGGATTGAAACTACGAGCAGCGGGTCCGTCCACTGCAACGCTCGAGTCGCCCCCTCACGGGGGCGTGGATTGAAACTTCTTCAACGGCATCGAGTTCCGCCTTGGTTGCGGTCGCCCCCTCACGGGGGCGTGGATTGAAACTCCTCCGCTTGCTTGAGTAGCCAGGCGTTGCCAGGTCGCCCCCTCACGGGGGCGTGGATTGAAACTGTGACAACTATCTAGGTGTTTGGGTCAACCACAGTCGCCCCCTCACGGGGGCGTGGATTGAAACGTTGCTGGTTCAAAGTGTACTCACTAATGCGCGGGTCGCCCCCTCACGGGGGCGTGGATTGAAACAAGCAATCTGCTATTCGGCGCTTGCGGTCTCGATAGTCGCCCCCTCACGGGGGCGTGGATTGGAACAGCGTCAGTATCGGTGGCGCTGCTACTGGCAATGCTGTCGCCCCCATCTCCAAGACATTTCAAAAATATTTCAAAATTAAATAATGGCCGCGCGTGACCCCCTCTAGCCGGTGGCCGAGGTCGCAAATCCCGGGGTGCCACCCTGCCGACCCCCGGTAGGGAGCTTTTCAATACGGGTCGGCGCTGGTTTCCGCCTGATTTAGGCCGATCCACTCGTTATCGATGTTGCCCCAGCGTTGCCCTGAAACGCGAAAAGGACTTAGCTTCTGTCGAATATCGACGCTAAGTCCTTGAAAGGATTGGTGCCGGCTGCAGGAATCGAACCCGCGACCTACTGATTACAAATAAGCTAATCCAGCCTAACTGGAGCTAACATCAGTAAACAACTTTATCTAAATTTTCCTTCATCCTTCAGATTTCTGGGATTTATGGCCAACGTAGGGTAACATGGGCTACCCTGCCTGATCGCGATATTTTGTTACCCCGATGTTACCCGGATGGCCAAATGCCCACTTCAAAACTCAGCACTCTTAAGATCGAGAAAGCGCCGCCGCCGTCATCTGGCCGCTCCGAACTGTGGGACAGCCAGACGCGCGGGCTTGGAATACGCATCACACCGTCGGGAACAAAAACCTGGGTGATGATGTACCGGCTGGACGGCAAACAGAGGCGGCTGACCCTTGGTCGTTACCCTGACCTGTCCCTGGCGGATGCCCGCGCGGAAGCGGCTAAACATCTGACAACCATTGCAAAGGGTACAGACCCTGTTGAATTGCTCGAAATTCAAAAGCGCGGCAGGATCGAGAAACGCTCCAACCGGCTGGATCATGTTTCCGAAGAATTCATCGCACGGTATGCCAAGCCCAAGAACCGGAGCTGGAAGGAAACTCAACGTATCCTGAACCGGGAAGTCATCCCCCACTGGGGCAAGCGATTGGTCGCGGATATCACCCGAAGAGATGTCATTACGCTGATCGATGACATCTTCGACCGTGCGCCTTTCATGGCGAACCGGACTTTGTCGGCAATCAGGCGTTTCTTCAACTGGTGTGTGGAACGCGACATGCTCGCGCTCAACCCGGCAGCTGGGATTAAACCTCCGGCGGTTGAGAAATCCCGCGACCGGGTATTGTCGGATGAGGAGGTTAAGGTGTTTTGGACCGCGTGTGACGCACTCGGCTGGCCGTTCGGCCCTGCCTTTAAGCTGATGCTCGTTACCGGGCAGCGCCGCTACGAGGTTGCTGGTATGCGCTGGGATGATCTGGATACCGAGAGCGCGCTCTGGACGCTCTCGCGGGTGCAGACCAAGTCCGACCGACTTCACGAAGTACCCCTTTCGTCGCTTGCCCTCGAAATCATCGAAAGTTTGCCGCGCACGGGCGAATACGTTTTCACCACCAACGGCAAAACGCATATTTCTGGCTTCAGTAAGGCGAAGAGGAAATTTGACGAAGCGTCGAAGCTGACTGACTGGCGTCTGCATGATCTTCGCCGCACTGTCGCCAGCGGCATGGCGCGCATCGGCGTTGCGCCGCATGTGATCGAGAAGGTTTTGAACCACGGGGGGGGGCAGATCAGTGGCGTTGCAGCGATCTACAATCGACATGGATACGCCAATGAGAAGTCGGGTGCGCTGGATGCGTGGTCCGAGACCCTAGCTCAAATCATGGGGGCCCCCGACAGCAATATCATTGAATTGCGAGACCAAGCATGACCGATCAGGATGGATACGGACAATTCCTGGAACAAATCGCCGATGTATCCTCAGAACTAAAAAAACATCATGTCGATCCCACGGTCGTCGAAGACTTCAACACAGCCAGTTCCCCACTGTCAGGTTTGTCTCTCGACAAAAGAGCTAACCATTTCATTCCCGTGTTGGTCGTCCTGTGCGAAAAAATGGAGCAACTAGAGGGCAATATTGGGAAAACGCGCGTCGGTGGTCTGTTTCCAAAATCTCTGATCGCACGCGTCGTATCTGTAATGATGAAATCGCTCGAAGGGCATGTTCATCTCTTGCCTCAGATGATCCCCTTAGTTGATCACCTGATGGGAGTTAAGAAGGTTTCCCTGACTAGTTCAAACAACCGGACAGCCCGGGAAGCTGCGGCTTACTTGTTTGCATCAGATGATGAAGCAACCTCAACAGGTATCGCAAAAAAAATAGGTGTCTCAACCAAGACGGTTTCCCAATGGAAACAAGATGAACGTTTCAAACTGGAGATTGAACAAGTTCGCGAACTTTTGAGCCACCCGAACAGCGGAGAGATTGCGGAAAAGGCATTTTTTTATAATCTCTACAAGCTCGGAAAAGAATATTAAATCAGTAGCTTAAGGCCGTTACCCAAGTAAGTCTTAGAGTAACCCCCATAAGGACAGCTATCACGACGGTACCGCAACGCACTTCGGAGCACGTACCCATGCAAGCTGATAGAGACCGTATAATCTTAGCGTCTGAACGCCGGGAAATAGTTCCCTACTCTGACATGCACATCTGGCGTCTCGAGCAGGACGGCCAATTCCCCAAACGCATCAAACTAGGACCCAACCGTGTTGGGTGGTCCCTCCAAGAGGTTTTGGATTGGATCGAAGAGCGTAAGGCCGCTCGGACCGCATAATTCTCGGACCGCTGTGAAGCGGCCCATTCCCAGTTTTAGATGGAGATGACCAATGACGTGTCAGCGATACCGCCAATTGTTGTCCACGATGGGAGTGGCATGATGGAAGACCATCTGACCATCCTGACAAACACGCCGAACAAATTTGGCATTACGCCTACGGCCACGAAGACGCTTAGTTCGTCGCAAGATGGCACATGGCAAAAAACGGCACCGTATAAATCGGGCAAGTTGTTTCGCCATTCAATTGTTACGGTGTCGGACATTTTCACGCTGCATTCTGCGCTGATGTGTGTATCACGCGATCCAACATCGTTCTGCATTCGTGGCTCTATTAAGGAACATGTAGATACATCTCAGCCTGTCTTTCGCAGAAACCAATCAAAAAATGGCGACACCGCGCACTTTGAAGAGAAGCCGCGCATTTGGTTGATGTTGGACTTTGATAAAGCTTCGATCAGCGAACTGAATGACGTGTCGGACGATCCAGAAAATGCTGTTGAAGACCTGATCTATAAGCATTTGCCGAAGCTGTTTCACGACGTGACGTGCGTATGGCAGTTATCAAGTGGTGCAGCAACGACTGATCCAGACGGAACACTATCACTGCATCTGTGGTTCTGGCTCGATAGGCCACTGGGGCAGGAGGAACTTAAGCTATTTTTTGCTACTCATGCCAGTACCGTTGATCGTTCGGTATTTGGCACGGTGCAACCCCTGTACACAGCAGCGCCAAATTTCAAAACGCCATTTGGCGATCCGCTTCCACACCGCATCGGCTTGATGCAGCGGGAATTTGATTGCCTGACATTGCCGTCAATCGACGTAGAAGCCTTGCGTCGCAAATCGTCCCAAGGGGCCAGAACTGGCTTAATCAGCCATGTGCGCGGATTTGAGGCCAAGCTAACCCTACTGGGTGACGGCCCCGGCCTAAACGGCTTCAATGGCGTAATTCCAGCAGCCATTGCTGCATTCGTATCGAAGAGGCATCCAATCGAAATTGATGCTGAGGCCATCAAGTCAGTCATCCGAAGCAGAATTGACGATGCCCCGACCGGCATTCATCGCAGCCGCCAAGACCTAATGCGATACAAATCCGATCATTATCTAGATGAATGCATCCAAACAGCCGTTGAGAAATTCAGCCTCAAACCTGTTCCGCCACTTTTTCCGATGCCAACAAAGTCAGTGCCAGACATAAGGTCACGCTTTCAACAAAACTTGCACACCATCGTCGATGCAGAAGTCGAAAGGCTGGCCGCATGACCGCATTACCCGTCAGTTGGAATGAGCCACAAGCTTCAGAACTGCCGCCCATCTATTGCGTTACGGTTGGAGTGGGTATCGGCAAAACCGAAGTCGCAATCCAAAACATTGCGGCCCATTGCCTAAACCCTACTAGCAATATCAAGGTCATATACGCCGTCCCTAGACATAAGCTTGGCGACGAACTTGTTGCTCGGTTTAAGAAGGCTGGTGTGACTTCAGGCGTGTGGCGTGGTCGAGCCGCTGACAACACGGCCAGAACGGGTAGTGCGATGTGCCTCAAACCGGAAGCCGTCCAGAAAGTCATTGCATTAGGTTTACCCGTTCAAAAAACCATGTGCCGCGATGCTGGCATCTCATTATGCGAACACTTTTTATCCTGCCCATATCAACGTCAGGCGGCCGAGCTATGCGACATGCACGTCGTAATCGTACCTCATGAATCCCTTTTTTATGAGATGCCAAATATTGGAGAACGCAAGCTGCTCGTCATTGATGAATCTTTCTGGCCCGCTGGTTTGAAGGGCTTGTAATGTTCACACAGCACATGACCATCCAGCTTGATAAGTTTAAAGAGGCATCTGTGTCAGCTGGCCGTTCAGGTCTCGCTTCAGAGGAACTGTTGTTCATGCGTACCCGGCTTGCTGCTGCTCTTGAAGCACATCCGCAAGGCAATATTAGCCGTACGGCCATGCTCCATGTTCTTGATGTTGACCGCATCACCCAGGCAATTTCATATGAGTGGCAGACAGAAGAAGGTTCCACCATTTGGCCCGGCATGGATAGCGTCTCATTTGATGAAGCCGTCAAAGCCTCTTCCAACAGAAAAATGCTGCACCAACGCATCAAAGTTTGGGAAACGGTTAGGATGCTCGTTTCCGACGACGGCCCAGAACTGTCTGGCTGGATTATCCGGTGTGATGACCAAGACGGAAATGCCGCTGTACAACTTCGCTGGCGCGAGGAAATGAAGAAGGGGTGGGCGGACGGCATCGTCATCACGATGGATGCCACTTTTTCCAATGACCTGGTCGCCCCGTATTTTGATCGACCACTAGAAGTGCTGCCAGCGGATGAGCCGATCTTACCCCACGTTAATGTGCTGCAAGTGGTAGATCGCAGTTTTGCTGCAACCTCAGTCATTCCTGCTGGGGATAACGACGATGAACGACGCAAAAGCCGCGCTCGCGAAGTCTGGCGCTGGATATGGCTACGGTCTAATCAGTATCGCGGCAAGGGGAGCGACGGAATTGACGTACTGGTTGTCTGCCAGATGGGCTTAGAAGGCATCCTTCGTGAATGGGGGATCCCATCTAATGTTGATATTGCACACTTTAATAATATCCGGGGATTGGATTGCTGGGGCGGTGTCCGCTGCCTAATCACTATCGGGCGTGTATCACCAAAGCCTTCCGATGTGGAAATTATCAAGGAGGCGTTAAGCGGCAGTGCGGTTACTAACAAGGTCGATGGCGACAAATGGTATCCCAAACAAACCGTAGGCATCAGGCTGGCTGATGGCACTGGTTGGCCTGTCGAGAACGACAAGCATCCTGACCCCATCGCTGAAACCGTCCGCCATCAAATTTGCGAGGGCGAACTAGTCCAAGCAATCGGGCGTGGACGTGCTGTGAACCGGACAGAAGGCAATCCGCTACAAATTGATTTGCTGACAAATGTCTGTCTGCCGTTGACCGTCGATCAACCTATCCGATGGGAGGATTCTGCTCCTGACAAGATCGATGAAATGATTTGCCGTGGCTTGTTGCCAAAGTCGTATTCCGCCGCCGCTCAGTTATATCCTGATCTGTGGCCGAGCGAGGATGCTGCCCGTAAAGCCGCTAGCCGCCGCCGGGGAGTTAGAGGGATGGAAGCGTTAAGATCGGACATTCCCCTTATAATATATACTATATGGGGAATGTCCGGTCTTAGCAGCTTGTTCGGCTTAAACCTGCTCCCCGGCTTGGCCACCATCAGCGGCAATAAACGATCTCAGATGCTGCCATTTCTGTTTGATCCAGCAATTATACCATCCCCCGGTTCATGGCTTTCGGATCGGCTTGGAACCAATGTCACGGTGCTGATTGGGGCAGATGCTGAAGCCGCATTACGGGGTCGGAAACAATGAAAAAACAATCTTACCAATCAAATCCGCAAGTTCGGATGCGCGGCTTCGACTACTTGACCAAGGTGATAACTGGGGTAAATTTTAAAGATGGTGTTGAGGTGACGGAGGTCGATCTGGTCGCCGCTTGATCCAGAGGCTAAAAACTCCACTTTGGGGAATAACTCAGAACTTTAGTTTGGCTTTGCTTAGGGGATAAGAGAACTACTACCGTCAGCTTTAGAGTAGATGCCGTCGAGCGGATTGCCGTCGATATCCAATGTGCCGAGAAAGTTGTCTCCATTCTCGTAGGTTATGTTGACCTTCCCCGTTAAGGTTCCATTCCGCCTTTCGCCATATATCTCTCTCTTAATCCACTTTCCAGGCAGCTTAATTCTCCAAGTTACTGTCCCCCACCCATGCGCTTTACCGTCTAAGCAACCCCCTGAATACGTCGCGGTTTCCTCTATTTCTGGTTGGGGGTTCCAAATAAGACAATTTGGTTGATCCGTGGGAAACCATTTACCCGCCTGTCCTCTAGCGGGACTTTTAAGGCCGTTGGAGCTAATGGGGCTGTTAGCGGGACTTTTAAGGCCGTTGGAGCTAATGGGGCTGTTAGCGGGACTTTTAAGGCCGTTGGAACTAATGGGGCTGTTGGGCTTAATCGCGGCGTACCCAAGAATTCCGACTAACGTTATGGCCATTACAACAACCAAACCTTTCCTAGCCTTTTTTCTATTGATCGCCTCAGCCGCTTCCTTGTCTCTTTGCTCCGCAGCATCCTTGTCTCTTTGCTCCGCTGCTGCTTGAACTCTTTGCGCTGCTACTTCCTTGGCCTCACGATCCGCTGCTTCCTTGGCTCTCTGCTCGTCTGCTTCCTTAACTCTTTGTTTTTGCTCCGCTTCACGCCGGTCGGCTTCGTGCTTCGCTAATAGTTCCTGCTTCTGCGAAGAAACCCGAGCCTTGATATAAAGTGCCTTTGCTTTTGCATCGTCGCCCTCAGCCTCCGCAAACGCACGAGACCAAGTTGCAATGACCATTTTGTCAGCCTCAAGCTCCTTGTAGGCCTGCTCGAAGAAAGTACCTTCGTCTATTGTCGGTGTAATTTGGACGAGCTCCCCCTGTTCCTGGTCAACCGATTCAATCCTCGCCGCATACTCCTCCTGTTTCCAGTCCACCGGTTGAGTGCTGGCCGCATACTCATCCTGTTTCTCGTCTTCCGGTTTATTGGCAGAATTGTCCTTCGGGCGTCGGAAAAACCGATAATGGCCGAATACTGCCACCCCTAAATAGACAGCCATGCAGGCGGATTGAACAATCGCCCAAGATGCAGCATGCGCAGTGTCTATGTCTTCCGGTCGAGAGAGGGGCCCGGAGTTGGGCGGAGTATATGATGCAAGCAAGATCTCACGCAGAATCGCGGCACCGACGAGCGCGCCAAGCCAATAGATTACAATCTTAAAAATACGCAAGTTTGTGTCTCCGAGGTTGGCAGCAGCCTTTTTCTTAATTTTATGGCACGAAGTGACGTGACCCCCTGATTTTCCTCCACGATCGATTAGAGTCTGGCCCTGACAGAAGGACGGACGAGATGAAGAGAACGAGGTTTTCAGAAGAGCAGATCATCGGCGTGCTTAAGGAG